>Ga0181537_10002598_pt1 | contig 15865 bp, 15 predicted proteins | sample PEATcosm2014_Bin_39_FD_119765 | JGI IMG/M metagenome (GOLD analysis project Ga0181537, IMG submission 119765) | Peatland microbial communities from MTU Mesocosm Facility, Houghton, MI, USA - PEATcosm2014_Bin23_10_metaG | ecosystem: Environmental > Terrestrial > Soil > Wetlands > Peat | place... | reverse complement strand
TTCGGCTGGAGCGGAATCTGGCAGGCCTCGGCGATCATCTTCTTCGCCTATATCGGCTTCGACGGCGTCTCCACCGTGGCGCAGGAGGCCAAGGACCCGGCGCGCGGCATGCCGATCGGCATGCTCGGCAGCCTGGGCATCTGCACGCTGCTGTACATCCTGATGTCGAGCGTGATGACCGGGCTGGCGCCGTTCCACGATTTGAACGACGCCGCCCCGGTAGTCGCGGCGCTGGCGCCGCATCCGCAGCTGGCATGGCTTAAGTTCTGGGTCATCGTCGGCGCGCTGGCGGGACTGACGTCGGTCATCATCACGATGATCATCCCCCAGGCGCGCATCTGGCTGACGATGTCGCGCGATGGCCTTATGCCCAAGTTCTTCGGCCGGGTGCACCCGCGCTTTCGCACGCCGCACATCGCCACCGCGATCACCGGCGTGCTGGCGGCGACCTTCGCCGGCCTGCTGCCGATCGGTATCCTCGGCGAGTTGGTGTCGATCGGCACCCTGGTAGCGTTCATCGTGGTGTGCATCGGCGTCGTAGTGCTGCGCTATACGCGCCCCGACCTGGCGCGGCCATTCAAGGTCAAGGCCGTATGGCTGATCGCCGGCGGCGGCGTGCTGTTCTGCGGCTCGATGGCCTACTCGCTGCCGAACGCCACCTGGTGGCGGCTGCTCATCTGGAGCCTGATTGGCTTTGCGCTCTACTTCTTCTACGGCCACAGGCACAGCCGCCTGCGCTCCGGCCGGCCGCCCGATAGCTCGGACTAGCGCTTCGGACTAGCGCGGCGGGCCGCCGAGCAGGCGCCGCAGCCGGATGTTGACCAGTTCGACCGTGACCGAGAACGCCATCGCAAAGTACAGGTAGCCCTTCGGCACCTCGAACTCCAGCGCCTCACCCACCAGCGCCGCGCCGATCAGCACCAGGAACGAGAGCGCCAGCACTTTCATGGTCGGATAGCGCGTGACGAAGGCTGCGATCGGGCCCGACAGCCACATCATCACGACGATCGACAGCACGATGGCGGCAGCCATGATCGGCAGCTGATCCGGACGCGCCAGGCCGACCGCCGTAAACACCGAATCGAGCGAGAACACCACGTCGATCAGCGCGATCTGGATAACGACGGTGTAGAACGAATGCAATACCGGAGTGCGATAGCTGGACGCCGCGCCTTCCAGCGTGTGATGAATCTCCGTGGCGCTCTTGCCCAGCAGGAACAGTCCGCCGGCGCCGAGCACAAGGTCACGTGCCGAGAATGAGCGCTGCATCAGGCTGAATAGCGGCGTGGTCAGCCGGGTCAGCCACACGATCGAGAACAGCAGCGCCAGGCGGGTCAGCATCGCCAGCAGCAGCCCGACGATACGCGCGCGGCGCTGGCGCACTGGCGGCAGCCGGCCGACCAGGATCGACAGGAAGATCACGTTGTCGATGCCGAGCACGGTCTCGAGCAGCGACAGCGTCAGGAACGCGACCCAGCTCTCCGGTGATTCGAGCAGTGCCAGCATCGATCGTCAATCGCTCCGGCCGGCGGCGTCAGGCGTTGCGGCGCGAACTCCCTCGGGGGCGGGTGTCAGGGCAGGTCGTCGAGTGGCTTCCTGGCCGCGCTCGCCAGCAGGTGCTCGGCCTTCAGCCCGCAATCCAGTGCCACTGCGCTGGAGATATAGATCGACGAATAGGTGCCGGCGAGGATGCCGATGATCAGCGCCTCGGAGAAGCCCCGCAGCACCGGACCGCCCAGCGCGTACAGCGCCACCACGACGATCAGCGTGACCACCTTGGTCATGATGGTACGCGACAGGGTCTGGTTGATCGACTGATCGAGCACCGTCACCGGATCCAGCCGCCGGCCGGTATGAAAGCGCTCGCGGATGCGATCGAACACCACCACCGTGTCGTTGAGCGAGTAGCCGATCACCGCCAGCATCGCCGCCACCACCGTCAGGTCAAAGGTGGTGCGCGTCAGCGAGAAGGTGCCGAGCACCAGTATCGGGTCATGCAGCACCGCCAGGATCGCTCCCAGCGACAGGCGCCAGGTGTGGAAGCGCACCGCAATGTAGCCGAAGATCAGCAGCAGCGTTGCGGCCAGCGCCTGCGCCGCGCTGCGCTGCAGTTCGCCGCCGATCTGCGGACCGACCACCTCGACCTGCTGGATCCTGGCGCCAGCATCCAGCGTCTGCAGGATCTGCTCGATCCTGCCGCGCACCTCCTCGGTGCTCTGTCGGGTGGGTGGCAGCCGGATGGCGATGTCGCGTGAGGTGCCGAAGATCGTCACCTGCGGATCGGTGTAGCCGGCGGCTGTCAGCGCCGTGATCACGGCGTCGCGATTGGCCGCGGCCGGGAACGCCGCCTGCACGGTCACCCCGCCGGTGAAGTCCACGCCGAGGTTCAGTCCGCGCGTCGCCAGCGACGCCAGTGAAATCACGATCAGGACAATCGACAACCCGTACCACAGCTTGCGTGTGGACATGAACGGGAAGCTGGTGGCGCGGTGAAAGAATTCCACGGTGATCCTTGGGTTGATCCTTGGGGCAGTTGCGGTGCTTATCCGATCGAGAGGCGCGCGACTTTTTGCCGGCCGCCATACAGCAGCGTGATCAGTGCGCGGCTGCCGAGCAGCGAGGTGAACATCGAGGTAGCGATGCCCAGCGTCAGCACGATCGCAAACCCGCGGATCGCGCCAGTGCCGATCACCCACAGCGCCAGCCCGGCGATTAGCGCGGTCACGTTCGAGTCGGCGATCGCCGAGAACGCCTTGTCGAAGCCGGCGCGGATCGCGGCCTGCGGCGACACGCCGTTGCGCAGCTCCTCGCGGATGCGCTCGTAGATCAGCACGTTGGCGTCCACCGCGATGCCGACGGTGAGAATGATGCCGGCAATGCCCGGCAGCGAAAGTGAGGCGCGCAGCATCGACAGCAGCGCGGTCAGCAGGATCACGTTGGCGAGCAGCACCGCATCGGCCACCAGTCCGAAGGCGTGGTAGTACAGCGCCATGAACACGAACACCGCCAGCATGCCGATCTCCAGCGCGCGCACACCCTTGTCGATATTGTCCTGGCCCAGGCTCGGGCCGATGGCGCGCTCCTCCACCACCTCGATCGGCGCCGCCAGCGAACCCGAGCGCAGCATCAGCGACAGGTCGCGCGCCTCGCCGCTGGTGAGCCCGGTGACCTGGAATTGCGGCCCGAACACGCCGCGGATGGTCGCGACGTTGATGACTTTCTCGCTGCTGCTGTCGCGATCGACCTTCTGGCCATTGACCTCGACCTGGCGGCGGCTCTTTTCAATATAGACCACCGCCATCGGCTTGCCGACATTCAGTCGCGTGGTGCGCAGCATCGAATCCGCGCCGCGCGCATCGAGCTTGATCGAGACCGCCGGTCCCTCGGTGGAGGTGGTCGAGGTGGCGCTGGTGAGTTCATCGCCGGTCACGATCACCTCGCGCTTGAGCAGGATCGGCGAGCCGTCCTCGCGCTTGTACAGCTTGGTGCCCAGCGGTGCGTGGCCGCTCTGCTGGGCCTGCAGTGCGTTGTTCTGCGTATCGGCCAGCCGCAGCTCGAGCGTTGCCACCTTGCCGAGCAGGTCCTTGACCTCGGCCGAGTTCTGCACGCCGGGCAGTTGCACGTTGATCCTGTCCAGGCCCTGGCGCTGTACGATCGGCTCCGACACGCCGAGTTCGTTGACGCGATTGGTCAGCGTGGTGCGGTTCTGCTCCAGCGCATAGTCCTCGCGCGCCTTGATCTGCGCCGGGGTCAGCACCATGTCGATCGCAGTACCCTGCGCGCCGCTGCTGCTGGTGGTGAACTTGAGATTGACGTCGACCTTCCTGAGCACCGACTCGACCTGCGCGGCGTCGGCCTCAGGCGGCAGTGCCACGCGCAGGCCGTTGGCGATGCCGCCAGCGCCCGCGCCGATCGTCGTGATGTCGGTGAACGGCAGCTTGGCGTCGGTCAGTGCACGCCGGAAACTCTGCTCGTAGCTCTCCAGCAGCTGACTCACCGCACCCTGCAGGTCCACCTGGTACAGCAGGTACAGCCCGCCGCGCAGATCCAGTCCGAGCGGCATCGCCTTCAGGCCGAAATTACGCATCCACGCCGGCGCCCGCGACGCGTTGGCGAGCGCCGCGCGGTCCACGTCCGACAGCGTGGCGTCGACCGTATCGCGCGCCTTGAGCTGCGCGGCGACGTCGTTGAACGCCAGGATCAGCCGGCCGCCGTCGATGAAATCACGCTTGATGACGATGTTCTGCTTGTGCAGCAGGTCCTCGATCGACTGGCGCGCAAAGTCATCCATCGGCGCGCGGCTCTTGCGCTCCACCTGCAGCGCCGGATCCTGGCCGAACAGGTTTGGCAGCGCGAACAGCACGCCGATCAGCACCACGAGCGTGACCAGCACGTATTTCCAGCGCGCAAATTCGAGCATTTGGAGTCCGGCTCTGGCTCAGGCGCTCTTGAGCGTGCCTTTGGGCATGAGCTGGGTGATCTGCGTCTTCTGCACCTTGATACGCACGCTGTCGGCGATCTCCAGCGTCACAAAGGTGTCATTGACCTCGGTGATGCGTCCCAGTATGCCGCCGGTGGTTACGACCTCATCGCCGCTCGCCAGGCGCGCGAGCATCGCCTGCTGATCCTTCATGCGCTTTTGCTGCGGACGAATCAGCAGGAAGTAGAACACCCCGACGAATACCACCAGGATGATGATCTGCCCCATGCCGCCGCCGCCGAAACCGCCGGCGCCGGCGGCTTGCGCGTACGCGTCGCTGACCAATGGACTCATGCTTGCCTTCCGTGTTTTTTGACTCGAGCTGCCTGTGCCGGCGCCATCGGGACCGCCGCAAAGGGCCGGCATTATGCCACAGGCGTCCCCGGCCGCCGCGGCAGACCCAAAATGCCGGCCGCGAACTGCGCGAACCGGCCGGCGCCGATCGCGCTGCGTAGCTGGCGCATCAGGTCCAGGTAGAAATGCAGGTTGTGCAGCGTTGCCAGCCGCACCCCCAGGATTTCATTGCAGCGATCCAGGTGCCGCAGGTAGGCGCGCGAATAGCACCGGCAGGTGCTGCAGCTGCACGCCGGGTCGATCGGTCCGGTATCGCGCTGGTGCACCGCATTGCGGATATTGATGATGCCGCGGGAGGTGAACAGGTGGCCGTTGCGCGCGTGCCGCGTCGGCATCACGCAATCGAACATGTCGACCCCGCGCGCCACCGCGGCGACGATGTCCTGCGGATAACCCACGCCCATCAGGTAGCGCGGCCGTGCCGCCGGAATCCTCGGCGTAATGAACTCGAGCACCCGCAGCCGCTCCTCCTCCGCCTCGCCCACTGCCAGCCCGCCGATCGCGTAGCCGGCCCAGGGGCGCTGTGACAGTGCCTCGAGCGACTCGAGCCGCAGCTGCTCGAACATGCCGCCCTGCACGATGCCGAACAGATGCCCACGCGGAGGATCTCTGCCTTCTGGGGGGTCACGGTAGTAATGGTCGTAGCTGCGCAGTGCCCAGCGCATCGAACGCTGCATCGACTCGAGCGCCTGCTGCTGCGTGGCCGGATAAGCGGTGCAGTCGTCAAACGCCATCGCAATGTCGGAGGCGAGCGCGCGCTGAACATCCATCGAGTCCTCGGGACGCATACGCACCTGGGCACCGTCCACCGGCGAGCGAAAACTGACGCCGTCCTCGTCGATGCGCCGCAGGGCCGCCAGGCTGAACACCTGGAAGCCGCCCGAATCGGTCAGGATCGGCCGCTTCCAGCCCATGAAGCCGTGCAGGCCGTCGCGATGCAGCCCGATGATCTCGGCCCCGGGACGCAGCATCAGGTGAAAGGTGTTGCCCAGCACGATCTGCGCCCCGAGTCCCTCGAGTTCCTCGGGCGTCATCGCCTTGACAGTGCCGTAGGTGCCGACCGGCATGAACGCCGGGGTATCGACGTCCCCGTGCGGCAGGTGCAGGCGCGCCAGCCGCGCGGCGCCGTCCTGCGCGAGCACCTTGAAGCCCGGCGCGGGCGGCGTCGCGCTCATCGAGCCACCTGCGCCGGCGGCTGCGGCTGCGGCTGCGGAAACAGCAGCATCGCGTCGCCGTAACTGAAAAACCGGTAGCGCTCGCGCACCGCGTGTGCGTACGCCGCCAGCACCCGCTGCCGGCCGGCAAATGCCGCCACCAGCATGAGTAACGTCGACTGTGGCAGGTGGAAGTTGGTCAGAAGTGCGTCGATCACCCGGAAACGGTAACCCGGAACGATGAACAGCGTGGTCTCGCCGTGCCCGGCTGCCAGCGCAGGGGTGGCCGCCGTCGGAGTGGCTGCCAGCGTCGGGGTGGCTGCCAGGTTTGGCGTGGCGGCCAGCGCCGCGGATTCGAGCGCGCGGGCGACCGTGGTGCCGACCGCGACCACGCGCCGGCCGGCCGCGCGCGCGCGCCCGATGGCCGCCACGGCCGCAGCGCTGATCTCGTAGCGCTCGGCATGCATCACGTGCTCCTCGAGCGACTCGCTGCGCAGCGGCTGGAAAGTACCGGCCCCGACGTGCAGTGTGATCACGCAGCTGTTGATGCCACGCGCCGCCAGCGCCGCCAGCAGCGACTCATCGAAATGCAGGCTCGCGGTCGGCGCCGCGACCGCACCCGGCACACGCGCCAGCAGGCTCTGGTAGCGCTCGCGATCCTCCGGCCGCGCCGGCCGCTCGATGTAAGGCGGCAGCGGCACCAGGCCATGCGCATCGAAGAACGCCACTGCCTCGCGCGGCAGTTCGACTTCCCAGAATGGCGCACGCCGAGCGAGCAGCCGCACCAGGCCGCCGTCGGTCTGCAGCGCCATCCCCGGCCGCAGCGACTTGCTGTCGCGCAGCTGCACCAGCGCCCGGGTCCCCTGCAGCGGCCGCTCCAGCAACAGCTCGATGCACCCGCCGGACAGCTTGCGTGCCGGCACTCGTGCCGGCAGCACGCGGGTGTCGTTGAATACCAGCAGATCGCCCGCCCGCAGCAGTGTCGGCAACTCCTCGATGTGCCGGTCCTGGCAGGCGTCCAGCGCGGCGTCGAGCAGCAGCAGGCGGCTGGCAGAGCGCCGCGGCAGCGGTTCCTGCGCGATCAGCTCTGCCGGCAGGTCGAAGTCGAAATCGCTGCGTTTGATGCGGCCGCTCGGTGTCGTATGAATGGCTATGGTGGCCTCGCTCGGAGTCGAACCGAGATGGGCAAGCCCGGTCGATTTTGAGTCGACTGCGTCTACCAGTTCCGCCACGAGGCCGTTGGATGACGCTGCACGCCAGGCGGCCACATGCCAGATCGGCGTGTTTCGCGCTGCAGAGCGTCCCTCGGTGCGAGTACGATACCTCAATCGTTTATGAAATTCTGTCCAGCTTGCGGTCAGCCGGTCGAGATGCGCGTTCCGCCCGGCGACAACCGGCCGCGTGCGGTATGCACCGCCTGCGGTACCGTGCATTACGAGAATCCGCGCATCGTGGTCGGCTGCGTGCCCGAATGGCAGGGCCAGATACTGCTGTGCCAGCGCGCCATCACGCCGCGTCGCGGCTACTGGACCACGCCGGCCGGCTTCATGGAAAACGGCGAGACCCTGCAGGCCGGGGCAGCGCGCGAATCGCTGGAGGAAGCACTGGCCAGGGTGCAGATCGGCTCACTGCTGTCGATCACCAACGTGCTGCATGCGAAGCAGGTGCATGTATCCTTTCGCGCCACACTGCTGCAGGGCGAGTTCGGTGTCGGCGCCGAGAGCCTGCAGGTGGGGCTGTACCGGGAGGAGGACATTCCCTGGGAGCAGATCGCCTTCCCAAGCATCGAGTTCGCGCTGCGCAGCTTCTTCGAAGATCGACGTCTGGCACGGGAAATCCTGCACTTCAGCGATATCGACCGGCCTGTGCACAGGTGAGCCGGCGCGCCTGGGCGAGTGCTCGCGCCCGGCCGATTGTCGGTGTCGCTTTCAGCCTCGGTGCGGCTTTGGCACAATACGCGCCCCCCGCGGGAAGCAGATAATCAGTGGCTACGCCGCCCGCCTTCGGCCGGCATCGATCGGAGCAGCAATGACCTTTGTCGTGACGGAAAACTGTATCAAGTGCAAGTACATGGACTGTGTGGAGGTCTGCCCGGTCGACTGTTTCCACGTCGGTCCGAATTTCCTGGTAATCGACCCGGACGAGTGCATCGACTGCACGCTGTGCGAACCCGAGTGTCCGGTGGAGGCGATCTTTTCCGAGGAGGAGCTGCCGGCGGGACAGGAAGCGTTCAAGCAGATCAACGCCGAGCTGGCGAAGAAATGGCCGGTAATCACAGAGAAAGGCGAAGCACCGGCCGACGCCAAGCAGTGGGAAGATAAACCCGACAAGCGTGCGCTGCTGGAGCGCTAGGGCTGCAACGGAGCGCTAGGGTTGCAGCAAAACGCTAGGGCTGCAGCTTCTTGAGCTGTTCGACCAGCGCGTCGGGCGGCAGGTAGCCGCCCACTAGCGCGCCATTGGCGGCGACGATGCCCGGTGTTCCCTCAAGACCTATTGCCTGCCCGAGTTCGTATTCCTGCGCCACCGGGGTGTTGCTGCACACCGGCGCTTCCAGCGCCTCGCCCAGTTTGGCCCGCGTCAGCGCGGCCTTGCGGTCAGCCGAGCACCACACCTGCTCCGCTTTGTGCCAGGACGCGGTATTGGGTCCGGTGCGCGGGAAGAAGACATAACGCACCCGCACCCCGAGCCGGTTGTAATCCGCAATCTGCCGATGCAGAGCGCGGCAGTAGCCGCAGTCAACGTCAGTGAACACGGTGACGGTGTACTTGGGATCGGCCGGCGAGAACACGACCATTCGGGATTCCGGTATCGCTTCGATGAGCTTGCGGCGCAGGTCACGCCGGTGCACTTCGGTCAGGTTGGCGCGGCTGGGCACCTGGTAGAGATCGCCGGTAAACGCATATTGGCCGTCGCGCGTCATATACAGGATATCCGAGCCGCGCAGCACCTCGAAGATGCCGGCGATCGGCGTGGGTTGAACGTTCTCGGGTTTGACCCCGGCCAGCGCAGCAACCGCGTGCAGCGTCTCGGTGGACGCCGGCACTGGCGTTACGACCGGGTCCGAAGGGGCGGCTGTGGCTGCACTGACACCCGCTAGCGCGTCTTGTTGCGGCGCATTAGTGGCCGCCCCGAGTGCTGTGACCAGCAGCCCGATCGCCGCCAGCGGCACGTGCCGGAAACCGAGGTGTTGCATGGCCGACAGCATAGCACGCCGAGCGCCGCCAGCCGCGCCGGCGCCGCCCTAGCCGCGCGGGTGGTGCTGGGAATGCAGCTCTTTCATGCGTTCCCTGGCCACGTGGGTATAGATCTGCGTGGTCGACAGGTCGCTATGACCGAGCAGCATCTGCACCACGCGCAGGTCGGCGCCGTGGTTGAGCAGATGGGTCGCAAATGCGTGCCGCAGGGTATGCGGGGACAGCTCGCGGTCCACGCCCGCCTTGCGCGCGTATCTCTTGATGATGTGCCAGAACGCCTGTCGCGTCATACGATCGCCGCGGCGTGTAGGAAAAAGATAGTCGGTGCTGCGGTCGAGCAGGATATCGTTGCGTGCGCCGCTGATGAAAGCCCGCAGCCAGCGCACCGCTTCCTCCCCCAGTGGTATCAGGCGTTCCCGGTTGCCCTTGCCGAGCACGCGGGTCACCCCCTGGTTCATGTTGACCTGGCCAAGCTTCAGGCTCACCAGTTCGGACACCCGCAGCCCGGTGGCATACAGGACTTCAAGCATGGTGCGATCTCGGTAGCCGAGCGGATCGGCTACCACGGGCGCGCCCAGCAGCGATTCCACCTCCGCCTCGGACAGTGAGCGCGGCAGCGAACGGCCGATCTTGGGCATCGCGATCTGCGCGGTGGGATCCTCGCGCACGCCACCTTCGCGCATCAGGTAGCGAAAGAAACGGCGGAACGATGACAGCTGGCGCGCGGTGGAGCGCGGACGAGCGCCGCCCTGCACGCGCGCGGCAATGAAATCCATCAGCTCGGCGCGGCCAGTCTGTGCCAGCGTCAGCTTGCGCGCACTCAGCCAGCGGTGCAGTGCCACCAGGTCGGCGCGGTAGGCCGCCAGCGTATTGGACGACAGCCCCCGCTCCATCCATACGGCGTCCAGAAAACGCGCGATGAGCGGATCGGTCGAATCGGTGCTGGATTTCTCCACTGCTGCTGTAGCCTGGCTTGTCAAAGCAATACCTTGGTGTGGGTTCTGGTCGCTGCCGAAGTATGCTGAGGCGGGGCGCAGCTTCGATGTGATCACCCTCACAGGCGGGCGCAGCCGTTAACATAAAGAGAACTGCATCACACGCAAAACCATGAGTAATGAGAAGCGCGCTGTGAATTCGGCCGCTGGCGGCAGGTCGCAGGCGGCCGCGCCAGCCGCACCGGCCGTGCGGCGCTTTAGCCTGCCGGGCCTGCTATACGGCGTGGGCACCTGGGTGCAGTTCCTGGTGCTCGGCGCGCTGGTGGTTCCGATACTGCTGCTGACGCCAGGGCTTGCGCGGCGGCGTGCGCTGGTGCGCGCGCTGGCGCGCCTGGCGCTGCGTCTGGCCGGCATGCGACTGCAGGTGCACGGGCTCGAACGGCTGCCGCAGCCATGTATCGTGGTGGCCAATCACAGCAGCTATCTCGACGGCGTGGTGCTGTGCGCGACACTGCCGCCCTGGTTCAGTTTCGTCATCAAGCGCGAGATGGCCGCCGTGCCGCTGGCCGGCACCCTGCTACGGCGCATCGGCGCCGAGTTCGTCACCCGCGGCGACCGGGTACGCGGCGCGCGCGACGCGCGCCGGCTGCTGCGCCAGGCCGAGACCGGACAGGCACTGGTGTTTTTTCCCGAAGGCACGTTCGGCAGCAACGTCGGGCTGCAGCACTTTCACATCGGCGCCTTTGCCGCGGCGGTGCGCGCCGATCTGCCGCTGCTCCCGGTTGCGATCCACGGTACCCGTCATTGCCTGCCGCCGGACAGCCCGTGGCCGCGGCCGGGCGTTATTCGAATCGAATCACTGGCGCTGCTGCGGCCACAAGCAGCTGGCAGCAACCAGGACGATCGCCATCAAGCGCTGCAATTACGGGCTGCCGCTCGTGCCGCGCTGCTGGCTGCGTTGGGCGAACCCGACCTGGACCAGGGCGCAGCGCATTGATCCCGGAGCCGGACCTGCAACAGAGCTACCGGCGCGAGCTCGCCGCGCACGGCTATCAGCCCGATGCGGCTCAGAGCGCGGCGATCGGGCAGCTGGAGGCGCTGCGCGCGCGGCTGCTGGCTGACGCCGGCAGCGGGATTTGGGGGCGCTTCAGGCGGCAGCTGGCGCCCGGCCGCGCGCCCGATACCCGCGGCCTGTACCTGTGGGGCGGCGTTGGCCGCGGCAAGACCTGGCTGATGGATTTATTCTATGACAGCCTGCCGCCGCAAGGGCGGCGGCGCAGCCATTTTCACCATTTCATGACCGACGTGCATCGCCAGCTGCGGCAGATCGGTGCACGACGCGACCCGCTGCAGCTGCTTGCGCGCCGCATGGCGCGGCAAACGCGGGTGCTGTGCCTGGATGAGCTCTACGTCAGCGACATCGTCGATGCGATGCTGCTCGGCGCGCTGTTCGAGGCGTTGCTGCACCATGGTGTGCTGCTGGTGATCACCTCGAACCTGCCGCCGCACCAGCTCTATCCCAACGGCCTGCAGCGCGAGCGTTTCCTGCCGGCGATCGCACTGCTGGAGCGCGAGCTGCAAGTGCTGGCGGTCGACGCCGGCATCGACTACCGCCTGCGCCGGTTGCAGCGTAGTCCAATCTATCTCGACAGCGGCGCCGCCGACGCCGACGCACAACTGCAGCGGCTGTTCGAAGATCTGGCCGGCGATCACGGTGAGCGCGCAGCCGAACTGCGCATCGCCGGACGGCGGCTGCGCGCGTTGCAGCGGCGCGGCGATGTCGTCTGGTTCAGCTTCGCCACGCTGTGCGAAGGGCCGCGCAGCCCGGACGACTATGCGCAGATCGCGCGTGATTTTCGCACCGTGCTGCTGTCCGACGTGCCGGCCTTTACCATGCCGCAGCAGGACAACGAGGCGCGCCGATTCATTGCGCTGATCGATGAGTTCTACGACCAGGGCGTCAAGCTGGTGCTGTCGGCGGCGGCGGCGCCCGCGCAGCTGTACCGCGGCGAGCTGCTGCAACTGGAGTTTCGCCGCACCGCCAGCCGCCTGGCGGAAATGCAGACCGAATACTACCTGGCGCGACCGCGCCGCACCGGATAGCACTGCCGCCGCGGGCGAAGTGCTACGATTCTCCCTATGAGCGAATATCGCATCGTCGCGCATTTCGACATTGCCTACCGCGCCTGCCTCGGCGCCGACGGCTCGCCGCTCGGGGAGCTGCCGGCCTGGGTCGAGGACGGCGAGCTGCTGCGGCGCATGTACCGCATGATGGTGCGTGCCCGCACCTTTGACACCAAGGCGGTCAACCTGCAGCGTACCGGCAAGCTCGGCACCTATCCGTCGTGCCTGGGACACGAAGCCACGCACGTGGGCGTCGGCGCCGCGATGCACGCGGATGACGTGCTGTTCACGGTGTATCGGGAGGTCGGCACCAAGTTCTGGCGCGGCGTCGACATGCTCGACATCCTGCTGTACTGGGGCGGCGATGAGCGTGGCACGCTGTATCAGCGCTCGCCGCAGGACTTTCCGTTCTGCGTGCCGATCGGATCGCAGATGCCGCATGCCGTCGGCGCGGCGCTGGCGATGCAGATTCGCGACCAGCGCCGCTGCGCGCTCGCGTTCATCGGCGACGGCGGCACCTCCCAGGGCGCGTTCTACGAGGCGATCAACTTCGCCGGCGTCAAATCGTTGCCGCTGGTGTGCGTGATCGTCAATAACCGCTGGGCCATCTCGGTGCCGGTAGCGGCGCAGACCGCGGCCGCGACGCTGGCACAGAAGGCAATCGCCGCCGGAATTCCGGCCGTGCAGGTCGACGGCAACGATCTGGTGGCGGTGCGCGAGGTGGTCGGCGAGGCGGTCGAGCGCGCCCGCAGCGGTGCCGGCCCGACGGTGATCGAGGCGCTCACCTATCGTCTGAGCGATCACACCACCTCGGACGATGCCACCCGCTACCGCAGTGCCGAGGAAGTGGCGTCCGCGCGGCAACTGGAACCGATCGCGCGCACGCGCAACTTCCTGCAGGCGCGCGCTCTGTGGGATGAGACCGACGAGCAGGCGCTCAAGGCCGCCTGCAGCGACGAGGTCGAAGCCGCCGTCAGGCAGTACCTGGCGACTCCCAGGCAATCCACCGATGCGATGTTCGATTATCTCTACGCGCAGCTGACTCCGTCGTTGCATGCCCAGCGCGAGGAGGCACGCCGCTACGCGGCGCTTGCCCATTAGTCAGCAGCGCCCAGGGCAAGGACAGTCTCGATGACGAAGATGACGATGGTCGAAGCCATCAACATGGCGCACGCCTGGGAGATGGCCCGCGACCCGTCGGTGGTGGTGCTGGGCGAGGATGTCGGCACCAACGGCGGAGTGTTTCGAGCCACGGTCGGCCTGCAGCAGCGCTTCGGCAAGGCGCGCGTGCAGGATACGCCGTTGGCCGAAGGCCTGATCGCGGGTACGGCGATTGGCATGGCGGCGCAGGGACTGAAACCGGTGGCCGAAATCCAGTTCATGGGGTTCATCTATCCGGCGCTGGACCAGATCGCCAGCCACATGGCGCGGCTGCGCAATCGCACCCGTGGCCGGCTGAGCTGCCCGGTGGTGCTGCGCATGCCGCACGGCGGCGGCATACACGCGCCGGAGCACCATTCCGAGAGCCTCGAGGCGCTGCTGTGCCACCACCCCGGCCTGCGGGTGGTGTGTCCATCGTCGCCGGCGCGCGCCTACGGACTGCTGCTGGCGGCAATTCGCGACCCCGACCCGGTGATTTTCCTGGAGCCGGTGCGACTGTACCGTTTCGCGCGCCAGGACGTGCCGGACGACGGCAACGCGCTGCCGATCGGTTGCTGCTTCGTGCTGCGCGAAGGCAGCGACCTGACCATCGTGACCTGGGGTGCGATGACAGTCGACAGTCTCAAGGCGGCGGAACAGCTCGCTGCCGAGGGCGTGAGCTGCGAAGTCATCGATGCGGGCACACTGGCGCCGCTCGATTTCGACACCATCCTCGACTCCGTAGTCAGGACCGGACGGCTGCTGATCGTGCATGAAGCGCCGCGCAGCTGTGGCCTGGGCGCCGAGATCGCCGCGACGGTGGGCGAGCAGGCGCTGTACGATCTGCTGTCGCCGATTCGGCGCGTGGCCGGCTATGACACCATCATGCCGCTGTACCGTCTCGAGCATGACTACATCCCCGGCGTCGCGCGCATCGTCGATGCGATCCGCGCCACGCTGGCGGAATAGATCAGGACCATCAGGGGGTGCAGGCGTGACCGTGTTCAAACTTCCCGATCTCGGCGAAGGCCTGTCGGAGGCCGAGATCCTGCGCTGGCACGTCAAGGTCGGCGATCAGATCGAGGTCGATGCGCCAATGCTGTCGGTGGAGACCGCCAAGGCGGTGGTCGAAGTGCCCTCGCCGATCAGCGGCACGATCACCGCGCTGCACGCGCAGCCCGGTGATCGTATCGAGATCGGCGCGCCGCTGATCGAGTTCGCCGCCGACGCGGCCGCGTCACAGGCGGCCGCACGCGCCACGCTGAGCGCACATGCCGACGACTCCGCTACCGTGGTCGGACACATGCCGGGACTGAGCGATGCCGACGCCGCCGCGCTCGAAGCAGCCAACGCGGTGACCGGGCCACGTGTGCGCGCGGTGCCGGCGGCGCGCGCGCTGGCGCGCAGCCTGGGCGTCGAGCTGGCGACGCTCACCGGCACCGGTCGCAGCGGCCTGATCACGCTGGCCGACGTGATGGCGGTCGGAATGCCGTCCGGCAACGCCGGCAGCAAGATGCATCCGGCGCCGGCTGCGCGCCCGCCCATCGCCGGCGGCGATGTCCAGGAACTGCGCAGCCTGCGGCGTGCGATGGCACAAAGCATGTCCCTGTCACGCGACTCGGTGATGGCGTGCTCGGTGTTCGACGACGCCGATCTGCACTCCTGGGGCGCCGGCCGCGACTACACCACGCGCGTGCTGCGTGCCATCACGGCCGGCGTGCGCACCGAGCCCGGCCTGAACGCATGGTTCGACGGCCAATCGCACAGCCGTACGCTGTTCGAGCAGATCGACGTCGGCATAGCGGTGGACACCATCGACGGCCTGCTGGTGCCGGTGATCCGTCATGTCGAGAAGCGTAGCGCGGCGCAACTGCGTAGCGAACTCGACCGCCTCAAGCGCGCCGCCCGCGATCGCACGCTCGGCGGCGAGGAGCTGCGCAATTTCACCTTCATGCTTTCCAACTTCGGCAGCATGGCCGGCCGCTACGCCACGCCGATCGTAGTGCCGCCTGCGGTTGCGATCCTTGGCACCGGGCGCGTGCGTCGCGACGTGGTCGCGGCCGGAGAGAGCGTGGAGATTCACACGCGCATGCCGCTGTCGCTGACCTTCGATCACCGGGTCATCACCGGCGGGGAGGCGGTGCGCTTCCTGGGTGCCGTGATCGCGGATCTGGAACTGCCCGAGTGACCGGCCGCGGCCCGCAGCGCGGGTCTACACGCGCGCAACTGACGGCCGCGCTGCTGCGCGCCTGGCGCACCTCCGTGCCGGTGGAGGAGTGGCGCGGCTTCGATGAGGCGGCGCTGCGCCGCGGCTGCGCCGCGCACATCGATTTCGGGATGCGCCGCCGCCGCCGGCAGACCCTGCTGCGTGTCAGCAGCGCGCCTGCCGCCCTGGCCGGGTCCGGGCCGGGTGCCGGCACGCGCTCCTGGTCGGTGATCGAAGTGGTCGTCGACGACATGCCGTTCCTGGTCGACACGCTGAGC
>Ga0181537_10002597_pt1 | contig 15866 bp, 19 predicted proteins | sample PEATcosm2014_Bin_39_FD_119765 | JGI IMG/M metagenome (GOLD analysis project Ga0181537, IMG submission 119765) | Peatland microbial communities from MTU Mesocosm Facility, Houghton, MI, USA - PEATcosm2014_Bin23_10_metaG | ecosystem: Environmental > Terrestrial > Soil > Wetlands > Peat | place... | reverse complement strand
TCCCTGGGCAAGGCGCTCGCGGAAAATGCCGTTGTCGACGAGGTGCTGCCGGAGATCAAACGGCGCCGAGCCCGGTAACATGCTGGCCGGCGCTGCTCAATGGGCCTAGGCCACACGCTTACGATCTACACGCAGGTCTCGATCCGCAAGCTCAAGGAAATCCACTCCGCCACGCATCCGGCGAAAGTGCGCGGCGCCCGAGTGACGGCAGAGAGCAGCCTTGATGAATCAGCCCCGGCACCGGCGACGAAACCCACCGTCGACGACGTCCTCGCCGCTTTAGCCGCCGAAGCCGACGAGGACTACGAGGATGACGACGACGTCGATGCCGAGAGCAAGCTCGGCGCCGGAGCGGGCACTGGAACATAACGCACCGGCATTATGCGCAGTTGGCCTGCGGCCAACTGTCCGCCGCTATCGCGGCCGCATAATGTGCGTTCATGTTCAATGCCCGCCGCGCAAGGCAGGAGCCTTGCGCGCTTGCCGCTCCGCGGGTTGTTTGATCGCGATGACCGATAAGAACAATAGCGACCCACCGACCGCACTCACACCTCACCTGGTTCTCGGTGCTCCAACCAACAGAAGTCGTTCGCTGTTGGCCGTTTGAGCGTAGCACCGTGCTCGCCGCATCAAGGGCCTGCGGTGAATGGCCGAAGACGGCCACCCTTGACACGGCTGCGCGCGGCGCTGGGAGGGCCGGGCCAACAGCACTCGCAGTGAGTGGCTGAGGCGAACCGGAGAATCCTATGCAGCACTTCGATCACATCCTTGAAGCCCTCGCGACGAGAACCCAGCGGGTCTTCGACACCGCCCTCGGTGAAGATCGCCACCAGCTTCTCACGCGGCGCCTATATCAGCTCTACGGCGCTTTGGAGCTGGCACGGCTCCTCGAGCATAGCCGCCTCGCCCGGCGCATCGAGACTCATGTCGATGCGTGCCGCCGCAACATCGAGGCCGACTCCGGCTGCGCATCATGAATCGCGAGCACTTCGTCGAGATCACCGTGAAGCTGACGGATGCCCAGGCATGGCAGTTCGCTCAGTTCTTGAAGCGCGCCTGCTTCAGCGACTATCGCAGCCACGCCACCAGCGAGGCCGAGGCGTATCACATGATCGTCTCCACCAACTGCATCAGAGAAAATCCGCGGCTAAGTGATGATGGCATCAGGGGAAATCTGCTTCTCCTATACGATGCTGCGTCAGATGCCGGTGTTGGCGCAAAGTCAGGACTCGACGCAAAGTCAGGACTCGACGCAAAGTGGGTTGGGATTATCGCAAAGTCAGTGGGCGCAGTTGGCCTCATTACCTGATCAGGCGCAGGCTACAACGCCGCTTGCCGATCCTAGTACCCCGGATCAACCGGTTGCACCGAGCAATCCGTGTGGGTGCGGCGACAAAGGGCAGCAGGCCATCGATGACTGGGACAATTTTCTAGACGCGCCTAATAATGGCGATACACAGATCGCCATCAATAATTTTCTGCGGTACTACCGAGACATAGGGCAACCCTTGAACCCTGAAGACTATGGCAAATCTGGTCCGTAAATGCCCGACCTGGCTGCTGGTTGGTGGGCTCGTGCTCGTCGGCTTCGCGGTTATCCTCGCTTTGAGTCTATTCCCTAGTGGTGGGCACTTTACACGGGAGGCGGCGGGCGTTGGCTACAGCGCGAGTGGCCCCGCTCCCAGGGTACATTTGGAGCGTTCGGTCGGATCTCCTGAGGCCCCCGATGGCATCGACTCGTCCTCCACTGTGGCCGATTCGAGTCAGTCATCGACCAGGGCGGGGAGCGTGATCCAAGGCGACATCAGTCGATCTAGCAGCTTGCTGGAAGTGAAAGGTGACGAGGAAGATCCAAATGCGGTCATCGGCCGTCAGTTTCCGGTATCGACCTCAATTGAAGAAATGTGCAAGAAATTGTCCTCCAAGGCTGAGGACCGCTGCGATTTCACGCATCGGCGGTTGGCGGAATTTGCGCAGCAAGCACGCGATCCAGTATGGGCTTCGAACATGGAGGCGCAACTGCGAGATCTGGTGATGTCTAACCCCGGATACACGATTCGAGCTATTGAGTGCCGTACATCATTGTGTGTGGCAGAGGTCGCATCGCTTGATGGAATGTTCCATTTTGAGAGTGCAATCGGCACGGATTCCCCGTTGCGTGAGAGCTTGATGAACGGTCTTGAGTGGCAGACAGCCCGCGAACGCGATCAATCATATGGGACTGTTACGGTGACGCTTATGATGTTCGAACGGCGGCGGTAACAGTCGGGGTCGCCCTGTCGCGAGAAGTTCGGCTACCGAACTCTTGTCACCTGTTCACCGTGGCGGATTGGCGGATGCAGCAAAAGCTGGAATTTTTGGGGGTGTAGTGGAGTGAGGGCAGGATAGGCTAGCGCCAGCATTCTGATACAAGTGTACTCATGGCGGCCAGAATCGGCGCCCTAAAACAGCGAACCCTGTTTAGCGAGTTCCTGCGGATCAAATCCCGAGCGCAGCAGGCCGATGATGATGAAGGTGCGCGGATGGGCGAGCATGGTGCCCATGACGAGATGCAGGTTCCTGGCCGGGATCGTCTCGCCGTACATGCGCGAGAGCTGATCGAGCGCGGCATCGCCATAGCGGCGCTTGTACTGCCGATAGGCTTCCTGGACCTCCCAATCATGGATCAGCGGGTCATGAGAATGGCCGCCGGACGTGAATCGGTATCCGAAGGCGAGTTCGGGCTTCTCGAGGGGCGTGAGAGGGTCTTCGAGAAACGAACTCTGTTGCATCTGCCGCACCTGCTCAGCGACCGCGCGATCGGCGGCATCGGCGTCCTTGGCGGGTTTGACGGTGAACTTGATGCTGTCCGGGTCTGGCTTGAAGATCCCCAAGCTGCGGTTCGGCACGGTTGTCGGCATAGAGATCTTTGAGCGAGGGTGCGATGAACGGCTGCCAGAGCCGCACCTTGGCCTCATCGCTGAGTGTGTCGCGTTCGAGGAGCCGGATGGAGGCCTCATCGACGCGATAGCTCTCCGGCCGCGGATCGCTCGCTTTGGTGGCCGTCATCTGAACCAGGTCGAATCGTTCGAACTGATGTTCCTTCGGTAGCCGGCGAAAGCGGATCGGAAAGAGCCGCAGCAGCTCGGTGCCGTCCTCGCTGATGCCGGCGCAGCAGACGGTCTCCTCGTGCGCCTTACTCGGCTGCGGGAAGGTTTTGACGAGGATGCGGACGCGAAGGGTGCGGTTTTTGCTGATGGCCATCGGGGTGAGGCACGGTCAGGTGCCGGACAGTGGACTGGGAGCGGCGCGCAAGGGCCTCGGCGACGACGGAGCGATGACACTCGGCGTGGTTGCGCTCGTAGCAGAGGAGCGCGACGGCGCCGGTGGTGGTTCGCGCTAGCGAATCGAGGAGCGCCCGCTGGGTGGCGAGATACTCGCGAAAATCGCTGAAGAAGCGCGCGAGATCACCGTCTTCGCGTAATCGGTAGCGGATCTCGCGCGGCGAGCCCAAGGCGCGCTCGTGGGAATACGCGATCCCGGCCTCGGCCAGGGCGGCCGACAGGGCGCTCTTCGAGAATCCTTTGCGGCGCGAGATCGGCAGCTCGCGGATGTCGAGCAGGAGCTGGACGCCGGCGGCCTTCAATGTGGAGAGAAAATCGCCGAGGCTGGTTCCCTCGTAGCCAATCGTGAGGATCTGCAGGCGACGGGATGTCACGAGCGCGACCCGGTACGGTTCTGCTCCGCCTCGATGAAGGTATCGATGATCGAGAGCAGCTGCTGCTTGGGCTTGGCGCTTAAGCGCTCGATCTGTTTTAGCCGCCGTTCCAGTCGCGCGCTTAAGGTGGTGCGGGTCTTGCGGGTGACGGGCCCGTCACTCAAGAACTGCTCGACGGGGACGTTGAAGGACGTTCAGTATTGTAGCGTGTGGAGCTGACGACGACCGCGGGCCGCTGCTTCGCCTGGCTCTGGTCGGTGAAGGGGAATGGCACGAGGATGACATCGCCGAAGTTATAGGCGGTCATACTCGGCGTCGTCGTCGTTTTCCCAGACCTCCGCGAAAGCGGGTTCTGCCGTTTTGGCGGCGGCCGTCACGAGATGCCGATCGTCTTCGCGGCTGCGCAAGAAATCCACGAAGTCCTCGACCTCGGCCTGGCGTTGCGGCGGCAGGGCTTTGAGCTTCTCGATGAGGCTATGTGCATCACGGGCGTTCATAGGGACTCTCCGCGTTCAAGCCGTCTTGGAGATAAAGGCATCGATGGTGCGCAACAGCGCTTCCTGATCGCGCTTTGGCAGCGCATCGATCGCTTGCAGGCGCCGCGATAGCCGGCGGTTCTTGACGTTGCCGGTGCTGCGCGCCTCACGCTTGAGCCCCAGCAACTCATCGCTGGTGACCTCAAGTACCTGAGCGATCTTGCCGACGATATCGGCAGGGAGACGGATCACATCGTTCTCGTAATCGGAGACGACCGGCTGGCTGACCTCCAGGCGCTCGGCCAGCTCCTTCTGAGTCATCCCCTTATCTTTGCGCAACTGCGAAATGCGTGCGCCGATCGACTCTTCTCGCTCCGCCACGGGCAGCTCTCCCAAGCAGTGAATACTTGGGGGGATTGTAAAGCCGAGTTCGGCAATGGCTGGGGTTGACATGGTGTGGGCCTGTGGACGAGTATAGGCAGTACCGATATTATCGTACAAGCTTCTTTGGCCGTGCGGACTTAACAAAAATCCACGTCGGGGGTCTTGACAGGTTTTTTAGGAGCAAGCCGATGGCACGCATCCCCGACGAGTCGCTGGAGCGGTTGAAACGCGAGGTGAGCCTGGCGCGCCTGATCGAGGCGCAGGGTCTGAAACTCCTCTCGCAGGGCAAGGACCTGGGCTGCCGCTGTCCGTGGCATGAGGGGGACGATACCCCGAGCTGCATCGTCTCCCCGAAAAACTTGTAGCCGCCCTATGGGCTGTTGGGGCGCCGTGGGAGGGGCACACCCGACGCATCCACGGGGCGGATGCGCCAGCGCACGCGCATGCAAAGATAAATATCGAGAAATGCGCCACTCTCGTTGTCAGAATACCGGCCACGGATGCGGTGTCCGTCGGTATCGATGATCAACCGGGAGGTGAGGATGCAACAAGGTGCGGCTATCGCATGGTCACCGCCGCGCGACCGGAAGATCTACGCGGTTTGGATCGGAATCGTCTGGGCCGCCATTGTCACGGGGTTCGGCCTGGACTTCGTCCGCTATCTGGGCGACGCGCCGCCGCCGCCCGTCATCCTGCACGTTCATGCCGCGGCCTATGTTCTCTGGCTGAGCCTCGTCACGCTGCAGATCCTATGGATCGAGACGGGCAACTTGCGCAGGCACAAGCAAATGGGTTGGTTGACCGTTGCCGTGTCGATTTTGATGGTGCCGCTCGGCCTCGCCGCCGCCCTGGTGGATCAAGCGCGGCAGGTCACTCATCCGGACTACGCACCGCAGTTTCTCGCACTCGAATTTGAAGAGATGATCGCCTTCTCGGTCTTCATGACCGCCGGCATCATCTATCGCAGAAATCCCGCCGCGCACAAACGACTGATGATCCTGTCGGCGGTTGCCATTTCCGACGCCGGGTTTGCCCGCATCTGGCTCCTGGGCATCAAGACGGAGATCCCCGGTCTATTTGGCTGGTGGCTGACGTACTTCTGGGGCATCTTTCTCATGCTCGTCGCCATGGGGGCTTGGGATCTATGGCGCCGGCGGCGCATTCACCCGGCCGTGCTGTTCGGCGCAGCCCTGCTTTGGACGGGCGAGATCATCACGACCCTGCTCAACTTCTCGCCAACCTGGCGCATCTGGATGGTTCGGCTGGTCGACACCTGGGGCTATGCCGGCTGAAAATCGACGCTATGTGTCGCAAGAGGACCTTGGAATGACCGAGCCCGTCGAATCCGCCGTGTTGGATGAATGGCACGTACTCTGTGCATTGAATGATTTGCAGAGAGGGAATGATTTGCAGAGGGAGCCGGCGCAAGGCTTCACCCTGCTCGGCGAACACTTGAGCGTCGTCTCGGCCGACGGCACGCTGGCGGCGTGGCGGTCGGCGAACGGTCGCGACGGCCCCCTGTTGCCGCTGCGCCGGCATTGCGGGCACCTCTGGACCAGTCTGGGGACGCCCACGCATGAACTGTTTCAAGTTCCGGAGTTTTTTGAGGCCGATCGGCGCCTGGTCTACTGCGGCAGCTTCGGTGTGCACGTGTCGGCGCCGCGCGCGGTCGAAAATTTTCTGGACATGGCGCATTTTCCCTTCGTGCACCAGGACATTCTCGGCGTCGAGCCGTACACCGAGGTGAAGGACTACGAGGTGCACGTAACCGACGACTCGCGGGAAGTCGTGGCGCGTGGCTGCCGCTTCTATCAGCCCCTGTCGGCGTTGTCCGCGAAAACAGGCCTCGAGGTCGAGTATGTGTACCGCGTCCCTCATCCCTACTGCGCCGTGCTCTACAAGTCCGCGGCCTCCGATCCCGGCCGCAACGATGTCATCGCCATCTTCGCACGGCCGATTTCCGAGGAAAGAATCAGCGCTACCCTGTTCATGGCGCTGGTCGATGATGAGAGCACGGATATTGGGTTGTCGCATTTCCAGCAGATGATTTTCAGCCAGGACAAACCGATTCTCGAGAATCAGCGCCCGCGGCGCCTGCCGCTCGATCCGACCGCGGAAACCTCGGTGCGCGCGGACCGAATGTCGGTCGCCTACCGGCGGTGGCTGCACGAGCGCGGCATCCGCTACGGGACCGTTCCCTTCCAAAGGCATAGCGACAGCGCCAACAATCCGCCCGCTGCAAACGCGGAGACCACGGCTGGAAGAGCGCCATAGCTGGCCCCGGTGATCACGAGTCCGGAGATCATTCCGCCGGCGGCAAACCCAGTCACCTGAGCCGCGGGGATGCCGACCGCGGCCCTGCCGGCGGGATCCAGCGCGACAACCAGCGCCATCTCGTAAACCGCAGCGTAGTTCCAAAGTATGTTGAATGCGGACAGCGCCGCGGCAAGTGCAACGGCGCTCGAGCAGTGCCCGTACATCACGACCGACAGGCACAACGCTGCGCTGGCAATCGTTATCGGCCCAAGGCGGCCCCATCGATCCCCCTGCCACGCTGCCATCACCGACCCGAGCAGGCCCGCGGTATTGCCGACCGCGAGCGCAATGCTGATGGTCTCCCCGGGGATGTTGCGAGCCACGGCTGCGCTCTCGGCAAACGTCCAGAATGCACCGGGCGCCGCGAACCAGATGGCCATTGCGCCGATCGCGAGCAGCGCCGGCCACAGGGTGGGCCGGACGGCGCCGCTCTCGCGGGCAGACGCACCTCCGCCGCGGGGCATCCATTTGAGCGCCATCAAAATGGCCAGCGGCAGAATGGCCAGCGGCAGCAACGCGCCCGTACCGTAGGGCACGCGATCCAGATAAGTCGAAGTGCCGAGCACCAGCGATCCAAACATCACGACAGTCGTGAGCCCGATGCCGAACGAGCGGTCCGGATTGCGGGTTGAACCCAGCACCGAAAACGCGAGCGAAAACAGAATGCCCTCGCCCATGAGTCCGGTGAGAAATCGTGTCGCGACCAGCCAACCGAAGCTTCGGCCGAAAAAGGCGGCGAAGTTGAAGAGGATGCAGAACACCGCTCCCGTGACCGCAACCTTCCGGCGATCGAACCGGGTCAGCCACACCATGCTGAGGACGGACGCCAGCGCAATCCCGATGTTCTCGGCGGCCGTGACCGATCCCATTTGCGCCTCGTTGACTCCGAGTTGCGAAGACAGTTCGCCGAGATAGGCGGGAAGCACGTACATGATCGCGGAGCCCGCCGCATACAGCAGTGAACCGAGCAGCACCTGACCGGCGTCCGGGCGATCGTCGAACGGCCGCGATCCGGGACTAGGCACGCGCTGGAAGGGCGAAGATGCCGGGCATCGTGACGAAACCGGCGAGCATTCTCACCCGATCCAGCCAGCGGCGGATGGCCGGGTAGTCCCGTCGCGCGATGCCGCCTTCCTCCGAGAGCTGCACGTAGGGAAAGAGCGCAATGTCCGCAATCGTCGGGTGCGCGCCGGTGCAAATCCAGCCGCTCGCACCGCGCTCCGAGAACCAAAGGTGTTCGTCCAGAATACGAAACAGGCGGTGTGCTCCGTCACGGCACCGCGCTATGTCGAAATCGTAGAAAAAGCCGTCGTGCAGCCGGGCTGCCGAAGCGGTGTTCGTAATGGCGTCCGCAAACATCAACCACGAGTTGATCGAGCCCAGGAGGTTGGGGTCCGCGGTTGGGTACCAGAGTCCGGAGCCATCGTAGCGGCTCGCGAGGTACACGAGGATCGCCTGCGCGTCGCGCAGCACGTAGCCGTCCTCCACGAGCACCGGCAACTGCCCGAGCGGGTTCAGCGCCAGGAACCAGTCGCTCTTGTGTTCTCGCCCGGGATAAAAATCCATCGGATGCAGGGAATGAGGAATCGCGAGCAGGGCGAGCAACAGCCTTACTTTGTAACAGTTTCCCGACAACTCGTAGTCGTACAGGATCACGGCTCATCCCGTGCCGGGAAGAGCCGTTCGCAGGCATCCCGCAGTCGCCCGAGCCGCTCGGCATGATGGCGGAGCGCCGCAATCTTGAGCTCGGCGGCAACTTCGCCGCACAGAATTCCGTGGACGACCGTGCATCGCGCGTCGACCGGCTGCAGAAACAGACGCACCTCGCTCGTCATGGACCCCTTTCGGGCCGCCGCCCGAAAGCTGTATGCATCGATCTGCGTAGTCGTACAAAGCTCGTCCTCTGTTTCCGGTTCCGCGAGCGCAGCCGTCGGCCGGAAGCGATAGCGTGTCAGAACTTCTGCAACGTCGATCGCCCGGGATTTCACCGCGAGCCCATACAGTGACTCGCAGTGTTGCGCGATCGACGGTGGCGGAGCGCCGGCCGGTTCATCGTCCTTAAGCCGGCTCCAGATCAGATTGCCCGCTTCGAACACCGGGTAGGTGGCGGCACACAAGGATCGGGGCGCAGCCCGCCCGGGTTGTGCCGGAATCGACGTGCACAATCCCGATCCTTCCGCATATCGATATCCGTGATAGGCACAACGCAGCTCGCCACCCAGAATGGCGCCGGCGCTGAGGCGCATGCCGCGATGCGGGCAACGATTCGCCCACACGTTCACCACGCCGCCGCCGCCGCGCCACACTGCGAGTTCGCGTCCCAAAAGTTCGGTCTCGAAGATGTGCTGCGCCTGCAAATCGTCGCGACTGCAGACCGGGAACCAGCGGCGCTCGAGATCCGGATCCAGGGTGCCGCTCACTCCGTACCGCTGCCTCGGCTTTTCCAGAATCCCATATGCGCCTCCGCGATTTCTTCGGCCAGTTCGGCAAACGGGCCGCGGACCTCGACTTTGCGTTGACCCGCGCCGAAAACCACCCTGCACGGCAGGTCTTGGGTGAGATTTTCGCCATGACCGCTCGTGATCTCGAGCAATCGATGCTCGGTCATCCCAAACACCACGGCGCCGATGTTGGCCCAATAAATCGTGCCCGCGCACATGCAGCATGGTTCGACCGAAGTATACAGAACGCATCTCTCGAGATAGTCGCCGGGAAAAGTACGCGCGGCAAAGCGCGCCAGATTGGTTTCCGCATGACCGGGTCCGCCGTCCGTCAGGAAGGTGTTTTCGCCTTCCGCAACCACCTTGCCCGCCGCGTCGACCAGCACCGCGCCGAACGGATGATTGCCCTTGGCCTTGGCCTTCGCCGCGACGGCGATCGCTTCGCGCAGATGAGCTAGGTCGGAAGATCTATCCACGGGCGGTTTGACCCCTCAGAATTTGTAATGGACGCCCACCACGTACTCGCGCGGCGGCGCGTAAACCTGGGTCGTCTCGGCGCCGAACTGATTGGTGAAGCGCGAAGACACTTGCGCCCGGTCGAACACGTTGTTGACGGCCAGCGAAAAGTCCCAGCTGTGCGGCGCGAGGACGTAGTCGAAGAACAGATTGAACATCGTATAGGACGGCGCGGTATAAATCAGCGTCTTGCCGAAGATGGTGGTGGCGTAGTCGGAGCGATACTGGGCGCTCAGGCGCGAAAGCAACGAAGACTCGCTGCCTACGCTGAGCGTGTGACTCAAATTGATGGTCGCGATCAACGAGGGCAGGCTGGGCGGCGCATTGCCGTAGACGTCGAAGTAAGCCTTCTTGCGGAACGTCTGCAGCAGTTGGCCGTTCGTTCCCGTCGGATTCGAATAGGCGTCCAGGAAATCGTCGTAGGTGATGCCGGGGAGGGCGAGGAACGCGTTGTTCGCGGCGTTGCCCTGAAAATTGTCCAGCGCCAGAAAGTGCGTGGTGATCTTGCCGCGCTCCCACGTTGCGTTGCTGTCGATGCGCAGATTGAGCGGCAGCAGCGCCGCCATCTCGGCTTCCAGGCCGTAGATGCGCACCTTGGGAATGTTGCCGACGCCGCCCTGGTAGGGGATCAGATCGTCGCCCTGGTACTGCATGTTTTCGTCCTGATACAGGAACGTCGCCAGGTTCAAGTTCAGCTTCTTGTCGAGCAGGGAATTCTTCGAGCCGATCTCATACGCCGTGATCGTTTCCGGCCTGAACTGATACGGTTCGCCGTTCGGATACGCCGTAATCGGGCAGCCGCTGCCGACCGGTGCGCCCGAGGGGCAGTTCGAGATGTTGCCGCCGCCCGGCTTGAAGCCGGTCGACACGCTCCCGTACACGAGGTTCACGGGCGTCACGTCGTAGTCCAAAGCCACCCGCCAGGTCGGCTTGTCCGAGGTCTGCTCGTAGAAGATCGCATGACCGGGCGGAAACAGATCGTAGTAGTCGTCGAACCACGTGGTGTTGTGATCGTGCGTGTAGCGAAGCCCGGCGGTGATGCGCGCGGCATCCGTGACATGCCAGATCCCCTGGCCGTAAACGGAAGCCGAATCGCGATGCTCGACACCGAAATTCTGAAAATACAGTGTCCCGGCATAGATGGCATTGACGATGTACTGACCCAACGCGCTGTTGGGGTCGTTCACGGTCGACTCGGGCACCGTCAGCAGGTTGGGCGCTGCCGTGCCGTCGAAGGTGGGCTCGCCGCCGAACAGATTGTACTGATCGTAGGCCACAGTCGTGGTGCTCTTGAGATAGAACGCCCCGACTATCCAATCGAGCGCACCGCCCGGCTTGGAACCCAGGTTGATTTCCTCGGTGAGGCTCTTTGAATTGTGCTCGAACCACTCCACGTCGTGGGGTGACCCCTGACTGGTGATCAGCGCCAGCGACTCGCCATCCTCATTGACCGATCCGTGATGGTTGACCTCTTGGTAGCTCGACAGGACTTTCAATGTCGCCGCCTGCAGGTTGTATGTGATCGTGGCGGCGGCGAGCTGCTGGTTGTAGAGCATCTCTCCGGGCCAGTCTGAAGTCTGCTGGTACGGATCCGGATTCGGATCATTGATGTTTTTGCCCGAAGCCTCGTGCTGGTTGGCGCGGGCGTATTCGGCACGCAGCAGCACCGACAAGTCGTCGGTGGCCTGCCACAGCGCCTGCAGGCGCGCATGCCAGCTGTTCTGGTTGTTCAAGTCGAAGTCCGGGTCGCCCGGCACTTCGGTGGCCTTGACGTAGCCCTTCTGCGTGATCTGATCGACCGCCGCGCGGATGGCGAAGGTGCTGGAGAGCGGGATGTTGATCGCCGCCGTTAGGTGTTCGAGGTGGTAGGAACCGCCGGATGCGTCGACGAAGCCGTTGATGCCATCGAAGGTCGGCTGTTTGCTGATCACGTTGATGGTGCCGCCGACCGCGTTCTGACCGAACACCGTGCCCTGTGGACCGCGCAGCACTTCGACGTGATCGACGTCCAGGAATCCCGAATCGAGCGCGACCGGAAACGCGATATAGATGCCGTCCTCATGGTAGGAGACCGAGGTTTGCGCCGAGTCGTCCTGCGGCACGTTGAAGCCGATTCCGCGGATCGACACGCTGCGGTTATAGCCCTCGCTCTGGGTGATCACGAGACCCGGAACCTGCCCGTTCAAATCGATCGGATTGACGATGTTCAACTGCGCAAGCGAGTCGCCCGCCAAGGCGGTGATGGCCACGGGCGCTTTTTGCAGATCGATATTCTGTTTCTGCGCGACCACCTGGATTTCCTCCAGCGAGTCGCTGTTCGCAGCGGCGGATTCGTTGACCGCCGGCTCAGGCATGGCGCGTGTGGCCGAAGCTCCGCCCAAGGCCAGGAATGCCGCAATCATGGTAAGCGCTGAACGAGGCCGCATCGAGTTCTCCCTTCGAGGATCGAGACAAAGGCTCCATTTCGCCATGGCGACATGCGCTTGACGAAACCGCCGTTGAAGCACCCCAAAGTGGCCGATTTTCCCCGAAGGTCTATGCCTTCTTGTGCAAACCCAAGGGAGCGTCGGCTCTCGCTCGAAATCCTGAAAAACTCCAGCCCGTTCAACGAAATCGATCCGAATATGTCATCCGTGTGACGGCCTGTCAACGAATACGTCGGTCGCCCCGCCGCTGATGCGTGCACAATCGCAAGAGTTCACCCAAGGGAGTCGACATGAGTTCCAAAGGCATTGCACTCGAGATGACCGAGTTGGAGTCCGCCGCGGCGCTGGTGCGCAAGGTCATCCCTCCCACGCCACAATACACATGGCCGAAACTCGGCCGTCGCGCTGGATGCACCGTCTGGGTAAAGCATGAGAACCATACGCCCACCGGCGCATTCAAGGTTCGCGGCGGGCTCGTGTATATGGATCGGCTCCGTCAGGCGGAATCCAAGCCGCGCGGAGTGATTACGGCGACCCGGGGCAATCATGGGCAGTCGATTGCGTTCGCGGCCGCGCGTGCCGCGGTTCCGGCGACCATCTATGTGCCGTACCACAACTCAGCCGACCAAAACTCCGCAATCACCGCGTTCGGCGCCCGGGTCGTAGAGTTCGGCAAGGACTTCGATGAAGCAAGGCGCGAGGCTCATCGAGTCGCGGATGCCTCTGAACTGCACTTCATCCCATCATTCCATCGCCATCTCGTTGCAGGCGTTGCAACCTACGCCCTGGAATTGCTGACGTCGGTCGCTGACCTGGATGCGGTCTACGTCGGCGTCGGCATGGGGTCGGGCATCTCGGGGTTGATCTCCGTCCGCGACCTGCTCGGCCTCAAGACCGAAATCATCGCCGTCGGCGCCGTCAACGCGCCCGCCACCGCGCTTTCCTATGCGGCGCGGCGCCCGGTCAACGCGTCGTCGGCGCAAACTTTTGCCGATGGTCTGGCGACCCGCGAACCCAACGCCGAGGCGATCGCGACCATCTGCCGCGGCGCGTCGCGCGTTGTCGAAGTCAGCGAAGATGCCATGGCCGAGGCCGTGCGCATTTATTTCGATGACACGCACCAGGTGGTGGAAGGCGCCGGCGCCGCGCCGCTCGCCGCGTTGTTGCAAGAACGCCAGCGGATGGCCAACAAAAATGTTGCCCTGGTGCTGAGCGGCGGCAACATCGAACGCGCGCGATTCCTGCAGATTCTGGGCGGTGTGACGCCTGCAACGCTGTAGCGGCCGGCGCAGGTCGGCACCGGCCGATCGATTCAAGAGGTTGCGCGGCTCTGCGGCTTCGGCACCGCCGAACGCATGCGGCGCACTTTTCTGCGGCGCTTCGGTGCACCGCCCTCGGCGGTGAAATTTCGCTGAAGGCTGTGCAGGCCATTGCTCCGGGCACCCCTCACATACAGGCGATCGCGACGACGAAGGCCGCATACAGCCCCGCCAGGGGCATCAGCGACCGGGCGTTGACCACATTCTTCGAAAACAACCCCAGCAGCAACGCCACTGCCATGATCGTGACGATGCCGGAGATGAGCAGTTCGCGCGAGAACGACCATGACGTGAAGAACAGCCCGAGAGCCGTGGGAATGGTGGCCTGGATCATCATCGCGCCCGAAATATTGGCGAGCGCGAGCCGTTCCTTGCCCTGGCGAACCCAGATCAGCGCGTTGACGGTTTCGGGCAGTTCGGTGGCGACCGGGCTCAAGAACAGCGCCACGAGCTGTGGTGAGAGCCCCGCCCAGATGCCGATGGCTTCGAGCTGACCGACGAACAGCTTGGATGCCAGGGCGATGGCGATCAGCGCGAGGGTGGTCTGCAGCAGCGGCCAAAGCAGGCCGGGATCGCCGCTCGGATGGAGTTTCAGGGGTTCGAGGTCATCGTCGCCCAGCACTTGCGCGCCGCGTAATTCGCGCAGCAGATACAGCGCATAGCCGAGCAGGAACAAGGCGCCGAGCCACGGCTTATAGCTGAACGCGAGCACGCCGAGCGCCACCTTCACCATGAAAATGCACAGAAACCACGCCTGATCGCGCCGCAGCTTCTTCGAATCGCACTCGACCAGCGACGTCTTGCGGCCGAGACGTTTGCGATTCCACAGCATCGCGAATCCGACCACGGCGTAGGAGATGGTCGCAAGCACCAGGGGTCCGCCCAAGGCCGCGCCGACACCGATGTCCTTCTGCGCCGCATTGCGTCCGAAAACCACCGCCACGAAGGTCACGGCGCTTTCCGGCAGCGCGGTGCCGAAGGCCGCGAGGATGGTGCCGGTCGCCGTCTCGCCGATGCCCAACTTGCGGCCCAGCCATTCGACGCCATTGACGAAAAACTCGCACGCGAAGTAAATCGCGGCCGCGGATCCGATGAACAGAACGACTGTGAGCATGAACTTCAAAAGTATACGATAGCAATCGCACCGGGGCCGCAGGCATTATCCAGCCGGAGACTTATGACCGCCAATGAATTGCAGCAGCGCGACGTCACCGCCAACGGCATTCGCGTGCATCTTGCAGAGCAGGGAGCGGGCCCGCTCGTTTTGCTGTGTCATGGTTTTCCGGAAGGATGGTACTCGTGGCGCGATCAATTGGCGGCGCTCGCCGCCGCCGGCTATCACGCGGTTGCGCCCGACATGCGCGGCTACGGAGGCACCGAGGCGCCGTCCGCAATCTCTGCTTACAGCATCTTCGACATGGTCGGCGATGTCGTTGGTCTGGTTGCCGCGCTCGGTGAGAAGCGGGCGGTGATCATCGGCCATGATTGGGGCGCCAACGTCGCGTGGCACGCCGCAATGTTTCGTCCGGACGTGTTTCCCGCAGTTGCCGCGCTCAGCGTTCCCTTTCGCCGGCGCGGCCCCGCGCCGCCTCTGCACATGTTGCGCAAGGCGGGTCTCGTCACTCACTACTGGTTTCACCTGCAGGAGCCCGGTGTCGCAGAAGCGGAATTCGAACGCGATCCACGCAGCACGCTGCGGCGCATTCTTTTTTCCATCTCGGGCGACGCGCCGCCGGAGACCCGGGCTCTGACGATACAGCCGGGTAAGGGTTGGCTCGCGAATACCATCGATCCCGCCATGCTCCCGGCCTGGCTTACCGACGCGGATCTCGATCACATGGCCGCAGAGTTTTCCCGCAGCGGATTTCGCGGCGGACTCAATTGGTACCGTAATATCGACCGCAACTGGGAACTCACGGCGCCTTGGGCGGGCGCGACCATCCAGCAACCGGCGCTGTTCATTGCGGGAAGCCTCGATCCCGTCATCGCGGGGGGATCCGGGGGCTCCGCCGTCGAGGCGCTGCCTGCCACGGTGCCGGGCCTCACCCGGTCATTGCTGATCGACGGGGCCGGGCACTTCATCCAGCAAGAGCGTCCACAGATCGTGAACGCGGCGCTGCTCGAGTTCATTCGCGGCCTACCCCGGTGACCCAGTGACGAATCAGCCTTCCATGTCGTGCTGAATCGAGGCCAGGGTTTGCGGCGAGGTGATGCGCAGCACCAGGAACCAGGCGCCGCCGATGGCCATATAGACGAAGAACAAATAGGGCAGCACGTCATAGGGATATTCC
>Ga0181537_10002596_pt1 | contig 15875 bp, 16 predicted proteins | sample PEATcosm2014_Bin_39_FD_119765 | JGI IMG/M metagenome (GOLD analysis project Ga0181537, IMG submission 119765) | Peatland microbial communities from MTU Mesocosm Facility, Houghton, MI, USA - PEATcosm2014_Bin23_10_metaG | ecosystem: Environmental > Terrestrial > Soil > Wetlands > Peat | place... | reverse complement strand
CGAGGATCGACCACGGCGCCCCCGGCAAACCGTCGCCGACGGACACGGTCCGAATCCGGGAATCTATTCGATTTTGGCGCCTCAAGGCTTCCTATGAGATGTCACATCCTATAGGATATCTATCCCTATGAGTGGGCTGCGTCTCGTGGTGGATACGTCTGTGATCGTGGCAGGTCTTCGCGGTCAATTGGGCGCGAGCAATCGCATTCTCACACTCATTGCCGAGCGGCAGCTCGTACCCTTGGTGACGACGGCTTTGTTTCTTGAATATGAGGACGTTCTCAATCGGCCGGAACAGCGATTGGCGACGGGCATGGCGATGGAAGACGTAGTGGGATTTTTGGCGGCCTTGGCGAGCGCCGCGGAGCCCGTCGATGTTCACTTTATGTGGCGGCCACAATTAGCCGATCCCGCTCACGAGTTGGTGCTGGAGGCGGCGGTGAATGGTCGGGCTTCAGCCATAATCACGCACAATGTACGCGATTTTTTGCCGGCAGCAGGCAACTTCGAGATTGAAGTGATTGCACCGAGCGTCATGCTCCAGAGGATCAGGAAATGAGCAAGAACACCTATCCATTGAAACTTCCTACGTCAGTGAAGAAGGCGGCCGCAGAACTGGCGGCCACTGACGGGGTATCGTTGAACCAATTCATCGCGGCGGCGGTAGCGGAAAAGGTAGGTTCCCTGCGCGCTGCGGATGATTTTCTTCGTGAGCGTGCGGGGTCCGCGAAACCCAAAGACATGCTCAAGTATTTGCGCCGGGCACCGAAGGTTGCACCGGACGCCGACGACAAGCCATAGGGCGGCGTGTGCGATCTGGGTTGACGCTGTTTTGTTCAAAAACTCCAACTTATTCATGCCGCGGACCGTTCGTAGCAGCTCAGCATTCCACCGAGGCGAGTGCGCGACCGACACGCTCGGATCCTGACGGTGGAACGCGGAGCGGTGCGATTAATTCGTTGGCGAGGCCTTGATGATTGCGCTCGCGATGATAATGCTCCATGTATTCGTGCATCGCGCGGCGCAGCATCGATCCAGCAACCCAAGCTCGCAACGAGCAGCTCTACAAAGTTTCCGGGCCTCCACGACATGGGTTGATGCTACGAAATGCAGCTGCGTCAAGATGGGAATCGAAGCTCCCAAGAGAGCTTTCAATCGGCGCAAAGACTTCGCCTAAAACTCCATGCGAAACTGACAGCAACCACACTGCTAACGGTCGACAATACCCAAAGAAGTCTAGATAGATGCATCAACGAGGAGTTAGAGATGCTTTGTCACTGAAAGTGCACCTACCGGCCAGCGGCTGGCGATGCTGCGCTTCGTGCGATCAGCCATAAATCGCGACGATTCAGTAGTGGTTCCAATTGAACGGTCGAAAGTGACTTTCGCGAGAGCTGGCGAGATCGAGCTGAACTGATTGCAAGGGCAAGGGCATGGGATGGTGTTGCGAGGATCGCATTAATGTTCGCGAATGGGTCGGATGAAAGATGAGCAATCAGTCTCAAAATTGCCTACCATAACCAAGAACTCTTCGCTGCCCAACCCAAGGTGGCGGCTTTGTTTGCATTACGGTGCGCAATGAATATAGGCGCATCCGGTCAGTTAAAATTCTACGGCGTGCGGAGTAAACGATGAACAATCGTGATGTGGTGGTTCTAGGTGTCGCCCGATCGGCGATCGGCACGTTTGGCGGCTCGCTGGCGGAGATTGAACCGAGCGAACTTGCCGGAACCGTGATGAAGGCGGCGATCGAGCGCTCCGGTGTCGATCCAAAGATCATCAACTACGTCACCGTTGGCAACACGATACCCACGGAGAGCCGATCCGCGTATGTGGCACGGGTGGCGTCGATTCAGGCCGGGTTGCCCATGGATTCAGTGGCGATGTCGGTGAATCGACTGTGCGCTTCGGGCTTGCAGGGCATCGTGACCACGGCACAAAACATTCTTCTCGGGGATTGTGACTATGGAGTGGGCGGGGGCGTAGAAGTGATGAGCCGCGGCGGCTACCTGTCACCGGCGATGCGCACCGGCGCGCGCATGGGCGATACCAAGCTGATCGATATGATGGTGGCCACGCTCACCGACCCGTTCGGGGTCGGCCACATGGGAATTACTGCAGAGAATCTCGCCACCAAGTGGGTGATCACGCGCGAAGAGCAGGACGCGTTCGCCGTCGAGTCGCATCGACGGGCGGCGGCGGCGATCTCCGAAGGGCGGTTCAAGGCGCAGATTGTGCCCATTACGCGGCACACAAAAAAAGGCGACATAGTTTTCGACACCGACGAACATGTGAAGCCTGACACGACGCTCGAGACCTTGGCGAAGATGAAGGCCGCCTTCAAGAAGGACGGCTCGGTGACCGCGGGTAACGCGTCGGGCATCAACGACGGCGCAGCATTCCTGGTGTTGGCCGATGCGGCCGTCGCGGAGGCTGCCGGGTACAAGCCAATGGCGCGACTCGTGTCGTACGCGGTGGCTGGCGTGCCAAACGACATAATGGGAGAGGGGCCGATTCCGGCCTCGAAGCTGGCCCTCAAGAAGGGCGGTCTGACGATTGACAAGATGGACGTGATCGAAAGCAACGAGGCGTTTGCGTCGCAGGCCATCGCGGTGGCACGGGGCTTGGAGCTCGACCAGAAGAAGACTAACGTGAATGGTGGGGCAATCGCGTTGGGTCACCCGATCGGCGCCTCAGGCGCCGTGCTCGCCACCAAAGCAATTTACGAATTGCAGCGCACGCACGGCCGCTACGCGCTCGTCACCATGTGCATTGGCGGAGGTCAGGGAATCGCTGTTGTATTCGAGGGTATGTGAAGCGTGTTCGCGAAGGGAGCAGTATTTCTGCAAAAGCGCGGCCCGCAATATCGATAAATCAATAATCCAGCGGCATAACGCCAGAGACCACCGTCATGTTCAAAGGTCAATCGATTCAGCTCGTGCGACTTCACGACTCGCTGGTCGAGTTGCGTTTCGATCGTCAACAACAATCGATCAACAAGCTGGACACCGGCACGATCATGGAACTACAGGCGGCGACACAGGCGCTCCGGGAGGATGCCTCGATACGAGGCATGCTCGTGACCAGCGCGAAGGCCTCGTTCATCGTCGGCGCGGACATCTTCGAGTTCACCACGCTGTTCGCCAAGGGGGCCGAGGAAATCGAGCGCTTTATCGCCGCGCAGTCAGCTATTTTCACGGCATTCGAGGACTTGGCCGTGCCGATCGTGACCGCGATCAACGGGCTTGCCCTCGGGGGCGGTTTTGAGATGGCGCTGGCGTCGGATTACCGAATCATGACCACGAGCGCGCAGGTGGGATTTCCCGAGGTTTCTCTAGGCATCTTCCCGGGGTTTGGAGGTTGTGTGCGTCTGCCGCGTCTTTGCGGCGCCAAAACGGCGCTCGAATGGATCGTCTCCGGCAAACCCCAGAAAGCCGAGGCTGCTCTGGCTGCTAACGCCGTGGATGGAGTGGTATCCAACGAACAACTAAGGGACGCTGCGCTGGCCATGTTGCAATCGGCCGTGAAGAGCGGCGAGTGGCGGGCGCGGCGAGAAGTCCGAGCGGGTGCGATCGCACCTTGGGATCCGTCGACGATCACCGCCATCGAGGCCGCCGCAGCGAAGGCCGCCGCGCATTATCCGGCGGCGTTGGCCGCGGTCGCGGTGGTGAGCTCCACGGCGCATCTCGCACGTGATGCAGCGCTGCTCCTCGAAGCACGCTCGTTTGGTCGAACGGCGGCTACTGCCACGGCGGCGGCTCTCATACAACTCTTCATCAACGATCAGATGATGAAGAAGAAGACCGGCGTGCAGGCACGTATCGCGCGCAAGGTGAGCCGCGCGGCCATCGTCGGTGCCGGCATCATGGGCGGGGGAATCGCCTACACCAGCGCCGTGCGGGGCATCCCAGTGCAGATGCAGGATATCGCGCAGGCGGCATTGGATTTGGGAAAGACCGAGGCGAGAAAGCTGATCGACAAACAAGTGGCTTCAGGGCAGCTTACTCGCGAATCGGGGGATAGCATCGATGCCTCCATCACGCCGACGCTCGACTATTCGGAATTTGAGTCGGTTGGAGCGGTGATCGAAGCCGTCGTAGAGAACATGAACGTCAAAAAAACTGTGCTGGCGGAGATCGAAACGCGGATCCCGGCCGATGCGGTGATGGCCTCGAATACCTCGTCGTTGTCGATCACTGACATGGCAACAGCCCTGCAGAGGCCGGAAAATTTTGCAGGCATGCATTTCTTCAATCCTGTCCCAGCCATGCCGCTCGTTGAAGTGATTCGCGGAGAGAAAACCAGCGACATCACCGCCGCAACGATTGCCGGCTATGCGACTGCGATGGGTAAGACACCGGTAGTGGTCAAGGATTGCCCAGGGTTTCTGGTGAATCGCGTCTTCACTCCTTATGTCGTGGCGTTTTTGAAGTTAGTCCACGATGGCGCAGACTTCGAGCAAGTGGATCAGGTCATGGAAGCCTTCGGCTGGCCCATGGGTCCGGCCTACTTACTGGACGTCATCGGCTTGGATACCGGGAGCCATGTGTTCGACATCATCATGCGGGGGTATCCTGGACGCATGTCTCTCGATTTCAAGAACGCCATTCACCTGTTGGCGGACCAGGAACGCTTCGGTCAGAAAAACCGCGTCGGCTTTTACCGCTATGAAGCCAGTGCCAAAGGAAGGCCCGTCAAACTCACGGCGCCGGACGCACATGCGCTGATCGCGGAGATTCAGCCGCGGGGCCGCGTAACTTTCCAGCCGGAAGTGATCATCGACCGCATGATGCTGCCAATGATCGTGGAAGCCGCCGTGTGTCTGATCGAGCGGGTGGCCGAGACCGCTGCGGAGATTGACACGAGCTTGATTCTCGGGCTAGGTTTCCCCCGATATCTCGGCGGTCCACTCAAATATGCGGATCAGATGGGTCTGAGGGTCCTGGTTAGCAAGTGCGAGCGGTATGAGTTACTGAATGATGCCGAACCAATAAGTGCGCATCTACGTGAGATGGCGCGGATGGATCTGCGATTCCACCGTTGAGCTACGATTATTTTTGTGCGGTCCCTTAGGATATCGAACAACACCAACAAATTGAGAATCCCAATGACCCAAAGGAACGTGCCGGATACGATCGCGCCGATATCCGAGTCCGAAATACATACAAATGCACATCGCTCCGCCCGAACGCCACCTGCAGTGGTGCATGAAGCTGAGCCAGAGAGGCTTGTTCGGTCATAATGAGCCGACGAGTGACCTGCGGAGAAACGCCGCATAAACGGGCGCTCGGCTGCACCGAACCGACCCTGTTCTCTACGTTCATCGACCGACGCTAAGATCTATGCCGCCCAGCCTCAAATTGATACTAGCACCCGGTTCGGACCGCTCTCACTCTCGTCGAGTGACCGCTGTCATTCACGGCTGAGTGACAGGGTTCCCGACGCTCTTGGGAAACTGACCGAGCGAGACCTGAAGAATGGCGGAGACCAGCAATAAACCCGAACAAATCATCAGAAGTTCTGTATAGCCTGACAATTTTTCGTACAGCGCGCCGGCGAGGAGTGGACCGATTACGACACCGATCGCCATACTGGAGAACAACCAGCCGAGAATTTCCGAAAAAGCGCGCCTTCCGAAGTAGCGGCTGGTGAAAAACGCCATCAAGTCCCCCTCTGACCCTATGTACAATCCCATCAGGCAAACCCCAACTACCGCAGCGCTAGGTACCTTCGAAAGCAAAACGCATCCGAATGCGGCGGCAACCAAGACGGTCGCCGCTACGACGGGTGCAAACAACCTATCGATCAAGAAGCCAATACCCAAGCGACCAATCAGCCCTGCAATGCCTAACGTTGATGCTGCCTGGACGGCCTGCGCACGGGACAGTCCCGAGTCGGTAAGAAGAGGTACGAGGTGCGAGAGCAGCACGCCGATCGGGATAGCCCAACAGAAGTTGCTGACAGCGAGAAACCAGAATCTGCGTGTGCGCATCGCCTCGTGAAGCGAAAATCCATCCGAGGAGCGGTCATCCGGCATTGCTATCGATCCAGATGGCCTAACCTCTGCGTCGGCAGGCTCCAAGAGGAATATCCACACAATTGGCGCCGCCGATAATGACCACAACCCGAGCGCAATCCAGGCATTGCGCCAGCCAAAATGCCTGATCACACCGTCAACCACAATGGGGATCAGCATCGCCGCGACACTGGCACCCGCCATCATGACTCCCAGCGCGAATCCGCGGTTGCGTTTGAACCAAAGCGTGACTATCCGCGAATAGCAGACCGATGTAGTGCCTGCTCCGAGCGCAGCGAGCGTCCCGTAGCCCAAGTAGAGGCACCAGACCGATCCGCGGATACGGGACATGGCGATGAACGTCATTGAAAAAAGTATGATGGATGGAATGGCAATACGGCGAACGCTGAATCGATCTGCCAGCCGGCCGGCTATGGGCGCGGTAATCAGAAACCCTGCCCACAAAAAGGTTGCAGCCAAACCGATATTGCTGCGCGACCACCCAAGTTCAGCTTGAATCGGTCCAGCGAAGAGCGACAGGCTATAACTTGGCAACGCTTGCGCTCCGCTGCCGAGCGCGAAAGCACTCGCCAGCATCACCGACAGGCCGTCCCTCAACTCCGATCGAGGCGTATGCATCAAGCGACTATCGAATGATGGCGCCGGCGCGATTCGCCGCTATCGCCGCTCAACGTTGAGTTCAAGTACATGGCGTTCTCGTAGCTCGCGCTTGGGAGCTTGCCGCTACATGGGATCGGCCGCTCGGCAACGAACAGGACATACCGAAGAACACGGATTCTCCACCATTATACGCCTGGCCTCGATTGTTTTTGCGCGTGTATTGATCGCCGTCAATCGTGCGCCGAATTACCGCAAACAAAAAGGCTATCTGCCCAAGCAGCCTAGCCCGAGTTTGCCGAGTTCGTGATAAAAACGGTGACTTGAGCCTTATTTTATAGGGAAATAGACGCGGTGCGAGTGTATGACCTACCGGGGCCTTTTCCAGGCTGTCGATTTCACTAGTTGGTGTTCATTGGACTGTATCGATCCTGGGGCGGGATCGCTGTGGTGCAACAATCGATGCCAACTGTTTTGATCGACCACCCTGTTCGACAATGAATATTCGAGAATTCGCGAAGCCGCGTCAGCGGCAATCGCCTTGTTTGTGACAGCGACCCCCAACTTCGATACAGTCTCCAAAGGTAGCTCAATCATGGGCGCCCGTTCGCTGGCCTACCGTTACGATTGGCATGCGAGTTGACTTGCGTGCGGCCCTCTGCGCATATGCCGTTGATGACCATAGCAATCAAACCTCGTCTCCTCGGACTCTCCGGCAGCTTACGAAAAGGATCCTACAACACCGCAATCCTCGCCGCGCTTGCGGAAATAGTGGTCACAGAGGCTACGCTCGAGCTTTTTCCACTCAATGACGTGCCCCCATATGACCAGGACGCAGACACGGAAACGCCCCCCGCTGTCATCGGTCGTGTAAGAGCTGCTGTTGCCGCAGCAGATGGGATAGTGATCGCGTCGCCGGAATACAATGCGGGCATGTCCGGCGTAATAAAGAACGCGCTAGACTGGATATCTCGGCCTTACGGTAAATCGCGTCTCACAGGTAAGCCGGTGCTGACCATCACCTCCTCGCCCGCCACAACCGGGGGGGCCCGCGCCCAGGCTCAACTCAATGAGACGTTGACTGCGATTGCCGCGCAGATCGTATTGCGTCCCCAAGCTGTCATTGGCGGGGTGCACTCAAAAATGACCGCAGGCAGGTTTACCGACGCCAAATCACTTCAGTTCCTTAAGGAGGGTGTTGGAGATTTGTTGCGGGACATCGAACGTTTTGGGTCCGCCATCCGGCAGGAATCGTAATCACGCTCACCCGATGAGCCAACATAGAATTGCCGACACAGCGACACGGCGATTCCTTCAGGCTATTCGATCAGATACCTCTCCACACTCCGGGAAGAACCGACTTGCAATCAGCCCTGCGATTGCTGCCGATCGATTGTTTGTGTTTTGTGTTGAGACGACGCACGTGCGTAGGAAGCTTGTCGAGGGATGCGGCGCTTGATAACGTGTTGGAATAGCGGACCGCGGCGCTCTGAACGGCGTCACAAAGCAGTTGGGCTGAACGGTTGTATCAATTGATTGAGTAACGCGGAAAGAATTTTATCCCGATGCCGGAGCCGAACATTCTGTTGACCCGTGCTGAACGCAGCGATTACACCGAAACCTCCACGCATGCCGATGTTTTGATGTTCATTGATATGTTGCGTGAGCTCGGCGGCGCCCGATTGCGCGTCGCCGATTTCGGCACGACGCCTGAGGGTCGGCTGCTGCCTCTGCTCCTCCTATCGAATCGCGGCTATTTCACGCCGCGGGAGGCGCTGGCAGCCCGGCTGCCCATCCTGTTAATTCAATGTGGCATCCACGCCGGTGAAGTGGAGGGGAAGGAAGCCGCCCTGATGCTAGCGCGCGACATTCTTCAGGGACATCACGGCTCCGTGTTGGATCAAGTCATCTTATTGATAGCGCCGTTATTCAACGCCGACGGCAACGATCGCCTCGATCCCGAGCATCGCAAGCTTGAGATAGAACAGCTCCGCGGGCAGATCGGACCGCCGTGCGTAGGTACGCGCGAAAATGCCGCGGGCATCAATTTGAATCGCGACTATATGCGCCAGCAGGGCGCCGAGATGCGGCTGATGCAGAGTCGCGTGTGCCATCCGTGGAATCCGCATCTGGTCATCGACTGTCATTCTACCAACGGCTCCATTCATCGCTTCGCCATGACCTACGACATACCGCATGTCATCGACAGCGGTCGGCGCGAACCCATCGAGTACATGCGCGACCGATTGCTGCCGGCTGTGCAGGAAGCGGTCAAGGCCCACGATGGCCTGGATTCGTTCTGGTACGGCAATTTCCTGCGCGATGAGGGTGGCCAAGGCATGGGCTGGATCACCTATCCGCATCACCCGCGCTTCGGCGGCAACTATCGAGGACTGACCAACCGACTTGATCTGTTGCTTGAGACCTACTCCTACCTCTCATTTTCGGAACGCGTGCGCACCACCTACGCATTTCTGCGTGAAACGCTGCATTACGTAGCGACCCACGGGCAAGAGATCGTTACTGTCTTAGAGAGCTGCGCGGCACCGCCCGAGCGAGTAGCCGTACGGTATCGCCAGGAAGCATTCGAAGATACGGAAGCAACGATTTTGACCCGGAAACCGTACTCCCTCGACGGGGCACCAGTTGAGATCAAAGTACCGCACCTCGGTAGGTTTGTCGGCGAGCTCGTTGTGGTCAGGCCCTTAGCTTATGCCGTGCCCGCACATGTCGCTGAGCATTTGAAGGCCCACGGACTTAAGGTCGAACCGGAGGAGGAGAGGGTGCTGACGGTGGAAGTTGCGACGGTACGCGCTGCGGTGTTTGTCGTCGGTCGCGAGATTTTAGAAGCGGATACCGCGGCGCACCTCGAAGTAGATTTCGTTACTGCGGAACGTACGCTGCCGCGACACTGGCGTCTTGTCTATACCGCGCAGCAGCGTGGCGCGATCGCGGTGTACTTGTGTGAACCGGGTAGCGACGACGGCCTTATCGCCTGTGATCTGATTGTTCCGCCAAAAGCAGGTGAGGAGTTTCCGGCATGGCGAGTGCTCGCGGTTCAATAGCGGCGACACCGCTCTGGCAGGCGTTTTGCTTTCAAACCCCTCGCTCATAGTCGTGTCAGACCGATGTTGCAACGAAAGACCCTTATACACATTGCGTAGTTCGGCGCGTTCGATCTCGAATTTGGAATCGGTCATAGTCAGATATCTCGCGCTAAATCTAAATCGTAAGACGGGTAACCTGAATCGGAGTTACGACCAAATCCAGCGGTGGCGGATCCAATTCCACCTTGGGCACAGCGTTTGCGAGGGTTATATATTCTGCGAGCTCTGTCAATAATTTGGCAGGTTGCGGGCCGATCAGCGGAACTGCGGCAACCTCTTCGCGTTAAAGGCGTCCACCCCTTCCACGAACTCAGGCCCCTGCGTCGCTGCGACGAACAAACCCAAGCTCTCGTCTGTTTCTGCCGGCGTAGGATTCACCGTGCCCAACATTTCCTTGCTTCGCTGCAGCGTGAATGGCGATCCACGCAAGATGGCGTCGGTCAGTCGCTTAAGCTCTGATTCGAATTGGCCGGCGGAGATCACCTCATCCACCAACCCGATTTCTCGAGCGCGGGCGGCGCCGATAGGCTGCGCAGAATAGATCAACTTCTTGCTCTGGCCTAGGCCGACGGCCGCGATTAGGCGATGCAAATCGCTTTGCAGGTACAACGCACCCAACTTCGCGGGTGTGATCGCGAACGTGGCGTTGTCGGCGGCAACGCGTAAATCACCCGCTAGTGTCAATGCAACCGAGGCACCATAACATAAGCCCTCGATCGCCACGACAACCGGCTTCGAGGCCGCCTCCACCGCTCGCATCGCGTCGGCCATTGCTCTCGCAAACTCCAGTGCTGCGGCAGGTCTGCCGTGGAGCGTGCCAAATTCCACGAGATCGTTTCCGGAACCGAAATTGCCGTGCGCGCCCCGTAAAACTATCAGACCGACTTCCGCATTGCGCGCGATGTCAGCGATCAGCACAGGGAGGGCAAGCCATGTCTTCAATCCCAGGGCATTGTGTCTGCGCTTCTGATCCAAAACGATGGTCGCAATGGAGTCGCGGATCAGCAGTGAAACGCCGTCGGTGGATGATGCTGACATAAATTAACGTGGGCTCCACGGGCTGGCGCAGTCTGATATTGGTGCGAATTTAAATTGAATGCAATTCTATATCATGGCCGCCTCGCATGAAGGCTTTGCGCGTCTCGCCCAGACACATCTCAGACAATGTGGTTACCGTTCGCCGCCGTTACCAGGATCATGATGGAGCCCCTTCGAGAGTCGGTTTCGCCACCATACTTGGATCGCCGCCAGAAGGCAGCAACGCGCAACCCACCGAAAATCCCAAGAAGGCGATAGTGTGTAGTCAATCAGTCCATGTTCCTCTGCGGGTGCCGTTAGAGAACGCTGTCAGGAACGACTTGCTGCGCGTGGCGCTACCGTGTTGACAAGTCTACCGATCTGTTCGATCTCGACTTCGATGCGATCTCCTGGGCGCATAAAGACCGGAGGACTTCGCGCATATCCCACTCCTGCCGGCGTTCCCGTGGCAATGACATCGCCGGGCTCAAGGGTCATCGCCTCCGACAATATTGCGACCAATGTGGAGACATCGAAGATCATGTCGCTCGTATTGCTTTCCTGCATGATTTCGCCATTGAGGCGAGACACGATCCGCAGCCCCGATGCCCCTGGCGGCAATTCATCGGGAGTTACCATCTCGGGGCCAAAACCACCGGTACGGTCGAAGTTCTTACCCGCCGTCCACTGAGAGGACCTGCGTTGATAATCTCGAACAGTCCCGTCGTTGAAGCAGGAATATCCGGCGACATAATCCAACGCACGTGTTCCGACGTCCGCGGCCGACTTTCCGACGATAACCGCCAACTCGGCCTCGAAGTCCAGTTTGTCCGAATACTTGGGATAAGTCATGGCAGCGCCGGGATCGAGTAGCGAGGTGGCGCCACGCAGGAACACGGCTGGATAATCCGGGATGGGATTGCCGCCCTCCTGTGCATGCGCGCGATAGTTGAGACCAACGCAAATCACTTTCCCGGGCCTCGGCACCGGAGTCAAGAGCGTCACATCGGAGAGCGAAATTTCCTCGCCCGGCGGATGGTCGGCAGTATTGACGGCAAGATCCACCGCGGACGTGGCGCTAGGATGAGTCTTGATTCGGCTACGAACGCGCGTGCCGTATTGAACTTTACCGTCTCGGTTGAAAGTGACTATCCGCATGAATGAACTCCCGTGAATTAATCATTGACCCTCGACGATGACACAACGGCGTGCTACGTGTGATCCGGGGCTCGGTCTGTCTCTTCGAACGATATTGCCTCCGCTCGCCGAACTGGCTCTCAACAAAACGTCGCTGAAAGCATCGTAGCTATTGCTCGCGCGGACGGCATAACTCCAAGCAACTCTACATGATGCTGGTAAATTTGGCGTGTTTGCACGACGAGCCAGCTGCCAGGCCCCACCGTTACGCACTCCCCCGGCAGCCATGCGTACGAACGATATCCGTTCTGAGAGGTCCGTCAGTTTGCCGTACACATCGCGTTGCTGCTATAAATCAACCCAACAGGTTTTATGCGGAGGAAGGAACTCTGGGCAACCGAGCCGAATTCAGGGATCTTTTATTCCCAATCGATTCTCCGCGATTGACGCCATTCCGGGGCTTGGACGCGCGTGCTTACGGCATGGAGGCGCTGAAGCATCCAATGCCTGCGGGAATGGTCGTGCCTTGGAGGAAGCTTTTTGCGGAGCCGTATTACGGCATTACCTGCGACGGAAATAAAGAACCCAACTTGTTTCACATCAAGGACGAAGGTGCGCCAACGGAGCAGCTGGTTGCCGCAGCGAAACAGGTACTGGTGGCGTTGAGTCCTCGCGAACGTGACTCCGTCCAGTATTCGGTCGATGCTCAAGAATGGCGAGTTTGGAGCAATCCCGAATTTCTGTTCAATTCATGCGGTCTACGCCTCGAGGAACTGGGGTCCGACTCGCGTTTGGCGATCCTCCGGCTCATCGAGACATCGCTGAGCCCCAAAGGTTTCGAGAAGGCCCGCGATTGCATGAAGACCAACGCATTCTTAGGTCAGCTTTGTCAGCTCGAAACGATCATGAACGAATGGAGTTATAACTTTCTGCTGTTCGGCGAGCCGTCGCTCGGCGGTCCGTGGGGCTGGAATCTCTATGGGCATCATTTGTCCCTGAACTGCTTTGTGTTGGGCAGGCAGATGGTGATTTCGCCGACTTTCATGGGCGCGGAGCCGAACGTCATCGACGAGGGCCCCAACAAGGGGCTGCAGCTGTTCGACATTGAAGAGAGCGTGGGACTTGCGCTCATGCGTTCGCTGCCGAGTGCGCTGCGCGAACGGGCAACGATTTACAAAGCACTCCGCGATCCCGCCATGCCCGAAGGGCGTTTACACCCCGGCGATGAACGGCATCTCGGCGGCGCCTTCCAAGATAACCGAGTGGTTCCATATGAGGGAATTCCGGTCGGGGAGTTCTCCGCAGTTCAAAAGCGGCAATTGATGGACATCGTCGGAGCGTTCATTTGCTACCTGCCTGTGGGACCGTTAGCCGCAAGGTTGGCGCAGATGGAAGCCTCGCTGGATCGTACTTGGTGGAGCTGGATCGGCGGTCACGGTGAGCAAGATCCATTCTATTATCGAATACAGAGCCCCGTCCTGATGGTCGAATTCGATCATCATGCTGGCATTTGGCTCACTAATCAGACGCCCGCTAAGTGCCACATTCACACAGTGGTGCGCACGCCCAATGGGAACGACTATGGCAAGGATTTGCTGAATCAGCACTACGCACAAGTTCATCCAGGCCAGCTCCCCGGCAGGGCTGAGGGAACAGTAGCGGTGCGCTCCAAGTACGCACCGGTTCTCTAGAAATTCCACACGCCATGTTTTCTGTGACCCCCGTTCCTTCGGGCGGATTGCAGCAGGCGTGTGCGAGTCACTGCTTCTGACGCGAACGAGGAGTGCGCCGTTTCGGCGGTCGGTTGCAGCTGTCCTTTTCGGCAGGACTCTCCCGTGCTCCGATCCGCCGGGCTTCCTCGAGGTCGGGCAACCGCGGGAGCGGTCGCGCACAGACCGCGGCTGACTGTTTGGGCGACATGCCGAGCATGCGGAGGTAGTACTCGGCAAGGAGTACGCTGGGATCGCGCGAGCGGTCGCTCTTAAGGTAAGTGTGGATAGCCGACAAGAGGGCACCGAAGACGATGTCGGCCGCCATCTCGAGATAAGGGATATTGAAGCGACCGCTGTCCATGCCGAGCTTGAGATCGCGGGTTGCACGAGGGACCATCGTGGCGATCAACTTGGAGTGCGCGAGGCCCAGACGGACGACCAGCCAGCCCCAAACTGGATCTGACACGGCTGTTCCCATCAGATGACGGACTGAAACCGCAACCACCTCGGCGGGGTCGTCCATGTGCTTGGTGACGGCGTCCATTCTGGTCCCAAGTGACTCCACGGCGTCGTCGATGACTGCATCCACGAGATCGTCCCGCGAATTGAAGTAGTTGTAGAATGTGCCTACGCCGAGATCCGCGCGCTTGGTGATGGCCTCGATCGAGACTGACTCGGCGCCCAGCTCTGCCATAAGGATGTGTGCGGCGTCGATCAGGCGCTGCCGATTCGCCGCCTGCCGTCTCGCGCGTCTGTCTACTTCGGACCCGGTTCTCGCCTGAGCTATGTCTGATTTCACATGGGGCTCCCATTGGTCTCCCATCGGGCCGCAAGCGTGGACGGGCGCAACAGTGCCAGACTTCGTTCAATTCTTGATCGTTGCGCAGTGCGGGAAGAAAATTTGCAAAATGAAGCTTGTGTCATTGATGAATTCATGTTCATATTGTGGCGATAGATAGCAAATCGGATAAAGATGAAAGCCATACCATATGATTAAGACAACCATATGGTTGAGACAACCATATGGTGTAAAACAAATGGTGTCCAATACAAGGGTGATCGGGGAGTCGCGTGGATTCCCCGAAAGTCCGCGCTGGCACGGTGGGAAGATCTGGTTCACATTGAGCCGCCAGATCATGACTTGCGGTCTGGACGGGGACATGAAGACAGTCGCAGAGCTCGACGGTCCCATCGTGTTGGGAATCGCGTTCTTCGATGACGGCAGTTTTCTAACCGCCAATGCGATTCAACGCCACCTGTATCGAATCTATCCTGATGGAACGCGGAATTTATTCGCCGATCTGAGCGGCGAGGTCCCTGATATTGTCAATGAGTCGGTTATTGCGCCCAATGGCAGCGTATACGTGGGTACGGTTGGCTTCAACTTGCTCCAAGGCGAGTCTGCCAGGCCATCGCGTCTGGTCCGGATCGCTCCAAGCGGCTCCGTATCGCGCGTCGGGCCGGAGATGACCATGCCCAATGGAATGGTCATCTCCGAGGACAAGAGCATCTTGTACGTCGCGGAAAGCTTTGGGGCAAAGATCACTGCGCTGGCTGTTCACAGCGACGGTAGCCTCGAACCGCACCACACCGTTGCCGATCTCAGCGGCCGAGATGTAAGCCATCCTGATGGCATCGCGGTAGATCGCGACGGTTCGATTTTCTATGCGGATGTTGAGGCGGGACTTGTCGTTCATATAGGTGCAGATGGCGCGGAACTGGAGCGTTTCTCCGCAATTTTGCCTCATGCGACGTCCTGCGCTCTCGGTGGCGAGGACGGCCGCACATTGTTCGTCACTGCGACCGAACGGATGGCGAGTCCCGGAGCAGAACAGACGCAACGGTCTGCAATCGTTGCAATCGATCTCCCGAAAAGGTGAGCGCCATGGACACGATGAAAGACCTGCTTCTCTGGACCGAGTCAGGCTTTGGCGCCAAAGAGGCGATCGTTGACTTCGATCGAGGCGTTCGATGGAGCTATTCTCAGCTCAACGATTACGCTCGCCGGATCTGCGCGAGTTATGCGCGCGACGGTGGGGTCACGCGTGGAGATCGCGTCGGATGGCTGTCGATGGGCCCGAGAGCCGACATCCTCGCGCTCAGTTTCGGCCTCCGCAAGATGGGCGCCATTCCTGTGACGATGAACGCCCGGGCGTCGGCTGAGAGCGTCGCGTGGATGATCAACAACGTCGAGATGAAGGCGCTAGCCTACGGCTCCGACTGTCTGGAATTGCTGAAGCAAATCATCGCCATCGGCATTCCGAGCGT
>Ga0181537_10002595_pt1 | contig 15875 bp, 15 predicted proteins | sample PEATcosm2014_Bin_39_FD_119765 | JGI IMG/M metagenome (GOLD analysis project Ga0181537, IMG submission 119765) | Peatland microbial communities from MTU Mesocosm Facility, Houghton, MI, USA - PEATcosm2014_Bin23_10_metaG | ecosystem: Environmental > Terrestrial > Soil > Wetlands > Peat | place... | reverse complement strand
CGACGGTCGCCGAGGCGCACGCCCTGGCGCGCGCCGAGGAGCACCGCATTGCGCTCCTTCGGCAGGGCCTGGCCGAGAAGATTCGCAACGCATGAATCCTCCAAGGCACATTGACCTGAACGCCGACGTCGGGGAGGGATGCGGCTTTGACACCGAGCTCGTGCCGTTGGTCTCCACCGTGAATATCGCCTGCGGCGCGCATGCCGGGGATGAGGCAACGATGAGGAAAACGGTCGCGCTGGCGCTGCGACATGGCGTCGCAATAGGAGCCCACCCGGGCTTTGCCGACAGGGAGCACTTTGGAAGGCGGGAGATACCGATCACCCCGGGAGAAGCGGCGGAGCTCGTGATCCGGCAGACCCGCGTGCTGCAACGGGTGGCCGCCGATGACGGTGCAAGGGTGAGGCACGTGAAGCTCCACGGGGCCCTCTACAACTTGGTGTCGAGGGACCGGGCGCTCGCGACTGCGGTTGCGGAGGCGCTTGCCGAGGATGTGCACCGCTTTGGGCAGGAGTGGGTGCTGATCGCCCTCGCCGGCAGCATCCTTGCCTCGGTCGCAAGGGAACGCGGCCTTACGGTGATAGGGGAGGCATTCGCCGACCGCGGCTACCGGCGGGACGGGAGCCTTGCGCCGCGTTCGGAGGCCGGTGCGGTGATCGAGGATGCGGGAGCCGCAGCGGCCCAGGCCCTGCGCATCGCAACGGAGGGGACGGTGCTGGCGGGTGACGGCACGGTGGTCGCGATCGACGCCGCGACGCTTTGTATTCACGGCGACAGCGCAGGCGCGGCGGAGCTTGCCCGACTAATCCGGCGTGAATTGACGCGGGCGGGTATTGTGGTCGGCAGTGGGCGATGAGCCAGGGCCGCCAGGGCGGCCCAGGCTGATCGGTGGGAGCAAAGTCGTTGACTAAAAAGTCATTCTGATGAACCCATCCTCTGTCCTTTTTCACGATGGCTGTGGCTTCTCCACGCTTTCTGGCCGATCCCGACGAATTTGGGCGGAGCCGTCGTGGTAATTTCCGAAGTGCGCGGACGCTTCTGGCTGTGTGCGGTTTTGTCATCGCGACGATGATTCCGTCGTTGGTTCGGGCGCAAAATGCATCGGCCACCGTACCTGCTGGATCCAATCCCTATGCCGTTGGCGTCGACCCTGTGACGAACACGATCTATGTAGCAAACCAAGGCAGCTCCAATGTGACGGTGATAAACGGGGTGACTAATGCTACTTCCACAGTCACGGTGGGAGCCGACCCCTCCGCCCTAGCGGTGAATCCCGCCACAGATAGGATATATGTGGGTAATAGTGGTGGTTCCAGCCTATCTGTGATCGACGGGTCGACAAATACGGTAACCGCAACAGTCGCCAGTGTGCCCAATTTTTGGGGCGTCGCGATCAACCCCGTCACCAATGTGGTCTATGTTCCAAGTTCCTACGGCAATACCGTGGCGGTGATCAACGGGGCTAGCAATACGGTGACCACGAATGTGACTGTGGGAAGCCATCCCTTCGGCGTCGCCGTGAACCAAGTGACCAATACGATCTATGTGGCCAATTACGGCAGTGGCACTGTTTCGGTGATAGACGGTGCCAATAGTACCGTGATTCAAACCGTTTCTGCGGGGACCAACCCCTTTGCCGTGGCGGTAAACCCTGTAACGAACACAATATACGTTACCAATCGAGGCAGCTCCAACGTGACTGTAATTGATGGCGGCAGCAATACGGTAACCGCGACTGTTTCTACGGGATCCAATCCCTTCGCTGTCGGTGTCAACCCCGTGACCAACACTGTTTACGTGGCAAACCAAAACAGCTCCAACCTAACGGTAATTAACGGTAGCAATAATACGGTTACAGCCACCGTCGCCGCAGGCTCCAATCCCTACGCGGTCCTGGTAAACGCCGTGAGCAATAAGGTCTACGTCACAAATTCCTTTTCCAATTCAGTAACGGCTATTGATGGTGCAACGAATACGGCAACAAGCGTTTCAACAGGAGGGGGGCCGTCGGCAGCGGTTTTGAACCCGGTCACCAACAAGATTTATACTGGCAACTATAGCGCCGGTAACGTGACGGTCATCGACGGCTCAACGTATTCGACCGCAACGGTGTCGGCGAATGGCAACGACGTCGCCGTAAACCCGGTGACAGGAATGGTCTACGTCGCAGATTACAACAACAACGTCACGGCAATCAACGGGGCCACGAACGCGACGACCAACGTCCCCCTGCCCGGCGGCTCCAGCCCAATAGAAATCGCCGTAAACCCGGTCACCAACACGATCTATGTCGCCGATTTTGGCGGCACCTTGAACGTGATCAGCGGAGCCACGAACACCGTGACGGATACAGTTACCATTGGAACCCAGGCCATTGGAATCGGGCCTTCAATCGCCGTGAATCCCGTCACGAACATGATCTACGTCGTAAACGGTGACAGCGATAACGTGACCGTCATCAACGGGACAACTAACGCGACCACCACAGTGGGCGTTGGGTCCGACCCCAATGCCATCGCCGTGAACCCGGCAACGAATACGATCTATGTCGGTTGCTCCAGTGAGATGACCGTCATCAACGGATTCACGAATGCGACCGCATCCGTTGCGGTCGGGACCGATGGATACGGCGGCTTAGCGGTGAACCCGGTTACGAACCTGGTTTATGTCGTCAACGCCGGCACCAACTACGTGGCGGTGGTTGACGGGGCCACGAACATCGAAACCGCTTCCGCGGCTGTTGGCAACGGCGCCCAGGCCGTTGTGGTGAACCCAGCGACGAACCAGATCTACGTCGCCAATGCCATTGACAACACCGTGTCCGTGGTGAACGGCGACACGAATGACGTGGTCGCGACCGTAAGCGCGGGCTCAGCCCCGTCCGGAGCCACACTTGACGGCATCGCGGTCAACATCGCGACAAACAAGATCTACGTCGCGAACGATGGCGACTCCAACGTGACCGTCATCGACGGAGCCACGAATTCGACCGCCACAGTGACGACCGGAACCAACCCGGCAGCCGTGGCGGTGAACCCCGTGACAGGTGAGGTATACGCGGTAAACACCGGTACCTACAATGTGACAGTAATCTCTGAACAGCAGGTGCAAGCCATCCCGCTGAGCACCAGCATCACGCCCCTCGCCGGAAACCTCGCTGCAATCGCGACACCGAGCTTCACATTCAACGCTTCGAGCACGTTCAGTCCAACAGAACCCCCGCCGCAAAACGTATTCTACCAAACCGACACGTGGACCGGTGGATGGACGGCGGCAACGAACGGCGGTTCTTCCTTTAGCGGAGCGGGGGCACCGCTGCAGCCGGGGTTCCACATCGTGTACGCATTCGCAGACGATGGCCAGGACGCTACCTCCACGCAGCTCGACTCACCGCTCATAGGGAACATAACGGCATACGGCTTCCTTGTCGTCCCGCCGGCCACGCAATTCCTAGTGACCGCCCCGGCAACCGCGAACACGGGGTCTTCCTTCAATGTCACGGTGACTGCACTGGATGCCAACGGCAACCCGGTTGTCTATTATCCGGGAACCGTGCGATTCACGAGTTCGGATGTGGCCGCCTCCCTTCCCTCAAACACGACGCTGACCAACGGTACCGGAACCTTCACGGTCACTCTCAATACATCCGGTTCGCAGACTGTAACGGCGACCGACACGGTAACATCCTCAATAACCGGGGTTTCAGGGTCTATAGACGTTACGGCTACCCCGTCGCCGACGCCGACCCCGTCTCCGACACCCAGCCCGACGCCGACGCCCAGCCCGACGCCGACTCCGTCCCCAACACCCACACCCTCGCCGACGGTGATCGCGGGCATCACGGCGACGCATTCCGTCAACTACATCAACGGCTACTTTGTCGAAGTGACCAACACGTTCACCTATACAGGCACCGTGGGCTCTCTGAGCTGGGAGGTGACGCTCCCGGCCGGATGGAACTTCGTCTCGGATGCGGGGACCCTGGGCTCGACGGGGCCCGTCGTCGGCGAAACCGGCGAGATCGGCTGGGCCTACTCCTCGGTTCCCGCGAGCCCGATCACTTTCACCTACGTGGTGAGCGTGCCCTTCGGGGAGACCGGCGCGCAGATGTTGCCGGCGCAGGTGTTCTTTACCCAGGGAGGCCCCGTGGAGTCGATCCTGGCAACCCCCAGCCCGCTCGGCGTCGGCCTCAGCACAATCTACTACAGCGCCGACGAGGGGCATACGGGGTCGATTGACCTGAGCGACCTGACGCGGGTCATCGAGCTCTACAACACCCACGCGGGAAGCACCCGCACGGGCTGCTACCTGACCGACGAATCGAGCGAGGACGGGTTCAATCCCGACACCTCGCGCTCCACGGCCGCCGCCTTCCCGCTTCCCTACTATCATTCGGCGGACGAGAACGAGGTTGGAAACATCAATCTGTCGGAGCTCACCCGCGTTATCGAACTCTACAACTTCCACACGGGCAGCGTGCGCACCGGGGACTACACCCCTGCAGAGGGCACCGAGGACGGCTTCCAGCCCGGGCCCTGAGCCGGCGGGACCGTGGTGAATTCCCATCGTATACTGCGGTCGATCTTGGTACTTTGGGCGGCTCTTACGCGGGATTTCGTGGCATCAAAATCACAGGGACTGTCGTCGGGTATTCCAACGCCGCAGGCGACCCTGCATTGCATGCTTTCATTTGGTGCAACGGTGCCTTGACCGATTTCGGCACGCGCGGCGGGACCAGTAGAATTCAAGGCAGCCTCACGAGGACCTTGAGACTGTGTGTAGGGGCTGGACTTGAATCCGCAGTCATCAGGTGTTGAACCTGAAAAGCGCGACGTCCCCATCCTGAAAACCGTACTCCTTGCCCTCGAGCCGGTACTTACCGGCTTCGCGGGCCGCCGCGACGCTGCCGAGCTTCGAGAGATCGGCGTAGGAAACGACCTCGGCCTTGATGAAGCCCTTCTCGAAATCCGTATGGATTACCCCGGCAGCCTGGGGAGCCTTCCAGCCCTTCTTGATCGTCCACGCCCGGACCTCCTTCTCGCCGGCAGTGAAATACGTCTGAAGCCCGAGGAGCGTGTAGGTCGCGCGGATGAGTGAAGAGACGCCCGAATCCTCCACACCCAAGTCCTTCAGGAACTCCTTAGCCTCCTCCGGAGCGAGGTCGATCAACTCGGCCTCGATGCGGGCGCTTATCGGGACATAGGCCGCGTCATGGTGGGCCCGGACAAACTCCGCAACCTTCTGCACGAAGGGGTTCTTCTCGGCGGTTGCCAGGTCGCCCTCTGCGACGTTGCAGGCGTAGATGACGGGCTTCGCGGTCAGGAGCTGGAAGAGCTTGAGGAGCTTCATCTCCTCCTCGTTCGCCGGAAGGACGTTCGCGGTCTTGTTGGCGTTCAGGTGCGGCAGCAGGCGCTCCATGAGCGCCACCTCGGCCTGGCCCTCCTTGTCGCCGCTCCTCGCCTTCTTCTGGGACTTGTCGAGGCGCTTCTGGACGGCGTCCAGGTCGGAAAGCACAAGCTCGGTCGTGACGACCTCGATGTCACGGACGGGATCGACCGAGCCCATCGTGTGGATGACGTCCGGGTCCTCGAAGCAGCGGACGACGTGAACGATTGCGTCCACCTCGCGGATGGTCGCAAGGAACTGGTTGCCGAGGCCCTCGCCCTTGCTGGCGCCCGCGACCAGGCCCGCGATGTCGACGAATTCTATCGCCGCGGGGATGACGACGTTCGTCTTCGCGATCTTCTGAAGGACGGCGAGCCGGTCGTCCGGCACCGTCACGACCCCGACGTTCGGGTCGATCGTGCAGAACGGGTAGTTCGCCGCCTCCGCCTTGCGGGAGCGTGTGAGCGCGTTGAATAGGGTGGACTTGCCCACGTTGGGCAGCCCGACGATGCCTGCTTTTAGCATGGAGGGTTGACGTTCTTCGCCGGTGTGGGCCCGGTCAACGCCAAAGCCCCGGGTACATCCTCATTTGGCCGCGTCCCAGACCAGGTTCTGGAATTCGTCGGTCGAGAAGGCGAGGGGGATCTTCTTCGCCTCGGCGAGGTTCCTCCACTCCTTGGGCACGGGGCTCTCGTAGGCGCCCTTTTCAAGGGATTCCGAGCCGTCGCCTCCCGCGATCCTGCCCGAGATCGCGAGGATGACCGGCCCCCCCCTTACCGCCATCGGCGGGATGGCCTCGAGAAGCCTGCGAAGCGGCTCGAGGTCGGCGGCGTTCGCGCCGGGCTTCGACGACACGAACCAGAACTTCGCCCAGCCGTCGGGGCGCACGACGACAACGATGTGGAACACCTCGGGGACCTTCGCGCCGACAAAGAACTTGTGGGTCACGTCCTTTATGCGGTCGACGTAGCCGAATACGACCTCCTTCTCCGGCATCCTCGCGAGCAGGACATCGTGGCCCTGATACGTCCCGACCCGCTCCATTCGATACCCGGTCGACGCGGTCGTGGGGCCGAAGGTGAATTCCTGCGCCGCCGTGGTCGCGACCGCCGCGCCCTTGAGCGTGCCGGGCTTGAAACGCCAGTCGGCCATGGCCTCGAGTGCGGCCCGGGCGAGGTGCGGGTCCGTCGAGCTGACGATGACCGGGTCGGCGACGAGCCCCTCCGGGGTCACGAGATACGTCGCGAGCACGTAGCCCCCCACCAGCTGGCCGAACTCGTTCCTGATCGGGTCCGGCATCTTGCCCGCCGTCGCCTCCGGCTCCTCGAAACCGTCGGAAAGCCGGATGTCCACGATGTCGAATTTATCGCCGTAGGCCGCCTTGATCGCACGGTCGAGCTCGATGCCCCCGTCGCCCTCAAGGTGGTTGTAGAGAACGGGCTTGGCCAGGGCGTCGGCGAATGCCCGCGCCGAGAGGAGCGCGGAAAGGGCCAGGATGCGGAGGGTGATCTTCAATTTGAGGGAGGCGCGCGGGGAATCTCGCGCGCGGGGCCAATCCTATCGCATGCAGGGCGCCCCGAGACAACACGGATACTTTCGGGGTTGACGGCGGGCCCTTTGATATACAACCGTATGGTTGTGGATTCGCTGACCGTCACCTTTGCCGCCCTCACGGACCCGACCCGCCGGTCGATCCTCCAGCGCCTCGCTTCCGGACCTGCGACCGTGAACGAGCTCGCCGGGCCCTACCGGATGTCCCAGCAGGCGGTCTCCAAGCACCTCTCGTATCTCGTGCGCGCGCGCCTGGTCGAGAAGCGCCGCGAGGGGCGCCGCCATTTCTGCCGGCTCAGGGCGGCTCCCATCAGGGACGTCGCGGACTGGGCCGACCGCTACAAGGCCATCTGGGAGCAGAAGCTCGACCGCCTGGACGCCTACCTGAAGGAGCTTCAAAAAAAAGAGAAACCATGAACAAATCAGAAAAAGCAGGAGACCTCGCAGCCCGGGAAATCACCGTCACGAGGGAGTTCGGCGCGCCGCGCGAGCTCGTGTTCGCCGCCTGGACCGACCCGGTCCACGTTTCAAAATGGTGGGGGCCGAAGGGCTTCACGACGACCACTACGCGGATGGAGATGAGGCCGGGCGGCGTCTGGGAACTCGTGATGCACGGACCCGACGGCACGGACTACCCCAGCAAGATCGTCTTCGTTGAGATCGTGAAGCCGGAGCGGGTGGTCTACGACCACGTGCTCGCCCCGCTCTTCCGCTCGACCTCCATCTTCGAGGACCTCGGACCGCGCAGCCGGCTCACGGTCACGCTCCGGTTCGAATCGGCCAAGGTGTGCGAGCAGGCCGTCCGCCAGCACGGTGCGCTCAAGGGACTGCAAGAGATGGTCGTGCGCCTGGCCGAGCACATGGGAAAGGGGATCTGATCGCGCCCGAACACAATCAAATTTACCCCATGAAAAACGAAAGCATATTGGACCGCACGGCGCCGGACGAGGTGGTCATCAACCGCTCGTTCGACGCGCCCAGGGAACTCGTCTTCAAGGCATGGACGGACCCCGCGCTCCTGGCCGAGTGGTGGGGACCCGGCGGCTTCACGAGCATCGTCACCGCCTGGGACGCGAGGCCTGAGGGCGCCATCCGCGTCGACATGAGGGGACCGGACGGAACGGTCTACCCGATGGGGGGCACGGTCCGGGAGGTCTCCCCGCCCGGGAAGTTCGTGTTCATGAGCGGGCCCCTGGACGGAAAGGGCGGGTTCCTCTTCGAGATCCTGAACACGGTCACCTTCGAGGCCGAGGGAGCGGCCACCCGCCTCACCCTGGTCGCCCGCGTGATCACCAAGAAGCAGGGCGTCGACCATTACCTCAAGGGGATGAGGGCCGGCTGGACCCAGAGCCTCGAGCGTCTCGGGGCGTGTGTCGCCGACGCCAAGCCGTAGTTGCAGGAAGCCCTTCTCCTCGATAGGAGAGAGGTCGTGCAATCCGCTACCCCTACACCCCCCGTCTCCAAGGCGGCGCGCTGGACCGGTTATGTCATGAGCGCGCTTCCCGTACTCATGCTCCTCATGAGCGCCGTCATGAAGTTCGCGAAGCCCCCGACGGTGGTCGAGGGATTCGCCCGCATGGGTTTCAGCCCATCGAGCTGCAACACGCTCGGCGTGCTCGAGATCCTCTGCACGGCGGTCTACCTGATCCCGCGGACGTCGATCCTCGGCGCGATCCTGGTGACCGGTTATTTCGGAGGCGCCGTCTGCGCGGGTTACCGGATAGGAGATCCCAACGCCTACGGCCCGGTGATACTCGGCGTCCTCGCGTGGGGCGGCCTCTACATGCGCGATCCGCGGCTGCGGGCGCTGATCCCGCTCAGGCGTTAGGTAGGTAGGTCCCCATGAGGCATTTGGGAACATCCACGTGCGCCTGGGCCCGCGCCTACGGTACTGCCTCAGTTTGAAATAGCCCCTTGAATATGGCCTGTCGAACCGCCTACTTGGCGGGTAATGACACGAGACCAGAGGGCGAGTTTGATTCGTGGCCGATTCAAGTCCCTAGGTGGCACTATGCCGCCGCGTTCGGCGGGTAGGCCGCGCATCGAGCCCAAGAGGCCCGAAAGGGTCTATAAGACGTGGCCGGTATTCCTCCAGGGAAGGAGTGTCACAAACCCCAATCAGTGGCTCACAGAGCCCGATTCCAAGCCCGCTAAGCCGCTGGGGACTGCCCACCGGGCAAATGTCTCTCCACTCACCAAGATCGCCCGTTTCTGGCACTCGCCGTCATGGCGCCAAGGGACGAAACGTCTGGATTTGTACAGTGCTTAACCCTACGCATTTCTAGGTGAAGGTCGTTTACAAAATAACTTGGCCGAACGATAAAATTTACATCGGAAGTGATGTCACGGATTCCATCGCCTATTTCGGTTCTGTTAATCATGGGATAGTAGCTCGCGATTTTTCTAGGGAAGCACGGAGGAAAATCACGATTACGAAAGAGATACTTTGGGAATCGGAGACCGCTTCGAATTCTGAGGTCCTACGAAAAGAAAGAGAGCTTATCCTTCAGCACCGCTCAAATGATCCGAGCATTGGCTACAATCAATCGCCACGATTCCGTCCAAACGTCTCCGAAATCGAGATGACGAAATAATGCCTATCGGACCAAAAGGCCAGAAGCGCCCGGCTGACGTTGCCAGCAACGCCGTCCGTATCATGCAGATCGCGACAGGGCAGATTGAGGACGCCCCCCTCAAGGATTCCGCTGCTGTGTCTCGGGGCCGAATTGGCGGTGAGGCGAGGGCAAAATCGCTCTCAAAAACCAAAAAGAAGAGAATTGCAAGGACAGCAGCCGACCGTAGATGGGGAAGATCATCAAAGAAGCTTTAAGAAGTATCTGGAAATCAGATAGATGAGAGAGATATATCTTCATGGCATCTAATTGGTGTCTTGATTGATTATGCTCTTGCTAGCATATGGATTTCTGCTCACGGTATGCGCCCATGAGCACGAACACCACGTTTACGCCGGAGCAGGTTAAGCCTCTCCTAGAGCCCCTCGTGTCCAAGATCGCTGAACGCCAGAAGCGTCTTTCGGCTGAGCTTGCAGCCGACCACGAGGAGAAGAATGCCGCCAACGTCCTATGCCGGATGGCGGGGATGGCTGAGATGTACAAACTCGACGGCACCGTCGATGGTGCCCCGAAGCCGCCCCCGGCCCCGCTCAAGTTCAAGATGGATCAATTCGTTAACATGGACCTTTCCGTGGCCGTGGCAGAGTACCTGGAGGCCAGGAAGGCCAGCGGCACCGTAGAAGGTCCTGCTTCGATTGACGACATCTACGAAGGCCTGCTCTCCGGTGGCTATAAGTTCGGCGGTTCCACCGAGAACCCGGCGAACCACAAGCGTGCCATGAACATCGCCCTCACGCGCAACACTGCGCAGATGCACAAGATCAACGAGAACACGTTTGGCCTGCGGCGCTGGTACGGGATGCGGGCACCCCGCAAGACGACCACCAGCTCCAAGGAGGGCAACGAGAACCCCGCAGGCGCCCCCGAGCCGATTGCCGGCGATGAGGCCGAGACACCCTCCCCGGGGAAACCCGGGGCAGATAAGATCTAACCCTTAACGAAAGGACAGGCGCATGCCGATATTAATAACTGATTCCCTAGGCGACCACCGACGCTGCGGGTGAAAAGAAAAGCCCCAAGAGGGTTCAACTCTGGGGGCTAGGTGGGAGAGAGGCACGCCCTCACCGCGAAAGCGGTGGGGGCTTTTTCTTACCCGCAATTATTGTAATCCAATACCTTACCCCGACAAAGCTCCAAATTTCATCATTTCCAATATCGACACTTGACGCTAAGCATAAAGTTCAGTTTGAATATTGCCCATGAACAAGCTCCCCCTAGAGAAGCGGGTCCAAATCCTCTCGATGCTTTGCGAGGGTTCTTCGATGCGCGCAATCAGCCGGGTAGCCGACGTATCCCTCAACACCGTTACGAAGCTCCTAGTTGATGCCGGGAAGGCCTGTGCCGAGTTTCATGACAAGACGGTTCGCAACGTCTCTGCTCAGCGAGTTCAAGCCGACGAAATTTGGAGCTTTTGCTACGCCAAGGATAAGACTCTTCCTGGTGCCAAGGCCGCTCCCGATGGCGCTGGTTCCGTTTGGACGTGGACCGGCATCGATTTGGAATCCAAACTAATAATCTCCTGCCTAGTTGGTGGCCGAGATGCCGCCTATGCCATGGAGTTTATGGAGGATTTGAAGCCGCGTCTAGCGACGCGCGTTCAACTCAGTACAGACGGGCATAAGCCCTATCTGACTGCCGTTGAATCGGCCTTCGGAGACCAAATCGACTACGCGCAATTAGTGAAAATCTATGGAGCGCCTTCCGATAACCCGGAGATACGCTACAGTCCGACGCCGTTCATTCGCTCCAAGAAAACATTGGTCACGGGCAACCCGGATGAGTCCCTTGTTTCGACCTCGCACGTTGAGCGGTCAAATCTTTCCTTCCGCATGCACATGCGTCGCTATACGCGACTAACTAACGCCCATAGCAAGAAGCTCGAAAACCACTGCCACATGGTCGCTCTCTACACTGTATGGTACAACTTCGTGCGCATTAACAGCGCCGTGAGGATGGCGCCTGCGATGGCGGCAGGAATCTCGCCACGCCTGTGGGACATGGCAGACATTGTTAAACTAGTTGATGAGGCAGCCCCGGTTCCCGCGAAGCGCGGCCCATACAGGAAAACATCTAAATGATGGTTGGTCCAACCCGTGCCCGAGACCTTATTCGAGCGAAGCTTTCGCGGCCTTAAGCGTCTTGAATGGTCCGGTCTCTCCACCTCCGACGTGACCACGAATGTACCAACCCACTTTCTTATTCTTGGCGTTGATCTTTCTTATCGTGAACTCGCGTTTGCCAATCGTTACGCTATGGACCGGACTACCTCCGCTGTAAGAGGCATGGGGCTCGAGATTGCTCATAGCCGGACCTATAGACAGCGTCATATACTCTGGCGAGATGATTGTATCTGGCAGGACTGAGACTGATGCTACCTCCTTGCGATGGCCCAAACTCGTGAGAATGATGTATTTCAAACTGAGGCAGTACCGCGCCTACCATGCCCTTGACAAAGTGTGCGCGGGCAGGTGTTATCGACCTCTTTTCCAAGTCGAACTCTTCCGATAATCTTCCTTCATGGCACTCAAGATCCGCCTCTCCCGCATCGGTGCAACGCACCAGCCGCACTACCGCATTGTCGTCGCCGAGACCCGCTCACGCCGCGACGGCGACGCCGTTGAGACCCTGGGCACGTACGATCCCCGCACCAAGGGCCAGCAGGTCCACCTCCGCCTCGACCGCGTCGACTACTGGATAAGCAAGGGCGCGAAGCCGACCGACACGCTGCATTCCATCATCAAGCGGGCGCGCAAGGGCGCGACCTCGGCCCCCGAGGCGGCTGCTGCCGCGCCGGCGGCTCCCGCGGCGGCCTCCTGAGGCCGCGAAGAAGCGGAAGGGAGGGGCAACATGCCCCGCATCGACGTACTGACCCTGTTCCCGCGGATGCTCGACGGCTTCCTCGCCGAGAGCATCCTGGGCAGGGGACTTGAGAAGGGCCTCCTCTCGGTGGCGGTGCACGACCTGCGCGCGTGGTGCACCGACAAGCACCGCACGGCCGACGACCGGCCCTTCGGAGGCGGAGCCGGGATGGTGATGAAGCCCGAGCCGGTGTTCGCCGCGATCGAGCAGCTTCAGTCGCCGGGGTGCAAGCGGATCTACCTGACTCCGGACGGCGTCCCGCTCACGCCGGCTATCGCCGACGGCCTGTCCCGGGAGGGACACCTGATACTCCTCAGCGGCCACTACGAGGGCATCGACCAGAGGATCCGGGACTCGGTGATCGACATGGAGATATCGATCGGGGACTACGTGCTCACGAACGGGACCCTCGCCGCGGCCGTCGTCATCGACGCGCTCAGCCGTTTCATCCCGGGCGTCCTCGGTGAGGAAAAGTCGTTGACGCACGAATCCTTCACAGGCAAGTTGCTCGACTTTCCTCAATACACGCGTCCCGCCGAATTTCGGGGCATGTCCGTGCCGGAAGTCCTCCTTTCCGGCAACCATGCCGAGATAGAAAGGTGGCGGTCCGCCCGAGCGATGGAAAAGACAAAATCAGTCAGGCCCGATCTTCTCAAGTAACTTTCAATCAAACACTAATAAGGCAAAAGTCATGAACCCGATCATCAAGGAAATCACCGCAAACCAGGTGAAAAACGACACCCCGCCGTTCAAAGTCGGCGACGGCGTCCGCGTGCACACGAAGGTGCGCGAGGGCGACAAGGAGCGGATCCAGATCTTCTCGGGCATCGTGATCGCGCGCAAGGGCTCTGGGATCCACGAGAGCTTCACGGTCCGCCGCATCAGCTACGGCGAGGGCGTCGAGCGCGTGTTCCCGGTCAATTCCCCGAACATCGAGAGGATCGAGATCGAGCTCGAGTCCGAGCCGATGAGGGCCCGCCTCTACTACCTGCGCAACCGCACCGGCAAGGCCGCGGTCGCCGTCAAGGTGAAGACGCGGCGCACCGAGCAGGCGGCCGCCCCGGCGGCCACCTGAGCGCTGGCTTCGGCTTTTTGCTGAGATTCGGCTTCCCCGCGGGGAGGCCAGGGCGTAGGAGTTATCGGACTTTCAAACGATGACGCTCCAAACCGCACTCCTAGAGAAGGCTGCCAACCAGGCCCGGGGCCTCGCGATGGACGCCGTCCACGCCTGCAATTCCGGGCACCTCGGCCTCCCGCTCGGCTGCGCCGAGGTCGGCGCCGTCCTCTTCGGCCACGCCCTCTCGCTCAACCCCGACGAGCCGCGCTGGATCAACCGCGACCGCTTCGTCCTGTCCGCCGGCCACGGCAGCATGTTCCTTTATGCGTGGCTGCACCTGAGCGGATTCGACATCCCGATGGAGCAGATCGCGAAGTTCCGCAGCCTGCACAGCATCACTCCCGGCCACCCCGAGTTCCGCGAGACGCCCGGCGTCGAGGCGACGACCGGCCCCCTCGGACAGGGCATCGGCAACGCCGTCGGCATGGCGGTCGCGGGCCAGATGGCGGCCGCGCGCTTCAACACGCCCGCGCACACGATCTTCGACCACCATGTCGTGTGCCTCGCCGGCGACGGCTGCATGCAGGAGGGCGTCGGGATGGAGTCCGTGGAATTCGCGGGGCACCAGAAGCTCGACAACCTGATCCTGATCTACGACTCGAACGAGGTCACCCTGGACGCGATGGCGAACAAGACGCAGAGCGAGAACACCGCGCTGCGCTTCAAGGCGATCGAGTGGGACGTGCAGACGGTCGACGGCTACGACATGCCCGCCTTCCTGAAGGCGTTCAACCGCGCGAAGAAGGCGAAGAGCGGCAAGCCGCAGCTGATCATCATTAAGACAATAATCGCAAAGGGGATCCCCGAGGTGCAGGGCACCTCGAAGGGCCACGGCGAGGGCGGGGCGAAGTTTTCGGACTCCGCGCGCGCGGGCTGGGGCCTGCCGGCGGACCAGCATTTCTACGTGAGCGACGACGTGAGCGCCTATTTCAAGGGCCACAAGGCCAGGCTCGTGCGCGCCTACAACCGCTGGCGCAAGGGCTTCAAGGCGTGGCAGGGGGCCAACCCCGAGCTGGCCGCGCTCCTCGACTCGGCCTCCGCGAAGCCGAGCGCCGCGCACCTCCTGACGAAGATCCCTCTCTTCGCCCCGGACGTGAAGCTCGGCGGCACCCGGGCGGCGGGGCGCGACGTCCTCCAGCCGCTTGCGGCGGAGCTCCCGCTCCTTATCGGCGGAAGCGCGGACCTCTACGGCTCGACCCTCAACTACATCGCCGCGGCGAGGGACTTCGACCCGACGGAACGCTCCGGCAGGAACATCCGCTTCGGGATCCGCGAGCACGGCATGGCCGCGATCGCGAACGGCATCGCCTACGACGGCCTGTTCCGTCCCTCGATCGCGACCTTCCTCGTCTTCGCGGACTATTCCCGGCCGTCCATGCGGATCGCGTCGCTCTCCAAGCTTCCCGTCATCTACATCTACACGCACGATTCGATCGGGGTGGGAGAGGACGGCCCGACCCACGAGCCGGTGGAGACCATCTCAGCCTTGAGGCTCATCCCGGGCATGGAGGTGATCCGGCCGGCCGATCCCGAGGAGACCGCGGGCGCCTTCGCCGCGGCCCTCGAGCGCACCGAGGGCCCGACGCTCCTCGCGCTCAGCCGCCAGGCGGTTCCGGTCCTGAACGAGATTCCGCCGCATATCCGGCGGGCGGGCGTCCTCAAGGGAGCGTACATCGCGGTGCAGGAGACCGCGCCACTCCATACGATCCTTCTCTCCACGGGCAGCGAGCTCCAGCTCGCGCTCGCCGCCGCCAAGGAACTCGGGGCCGGGACCCGCGTCCTTTCGGTGCCCTCCTTCGAGATCTTCGACCGCCAGAGCGACGAGTACAAGGAGGCCATGCTTCCGTCCTCGTGCCGAAAGAGGGTTGCGATCGAGGCCGGGGTCACGGGGCTCTGGCGCAAGTATGTCGGCCTCGACGGGAAGGTGGTCGGCATCGACCGCTTCGGCCTCAGCGCGCCCGCGCCCGAGATCTTCAAGGCGCTCGGCGTCACGGTGGAGGCCCTCGTGGCCGCCGCCCGTTCGCTCGGGGCCTGACGCGCCGCGGGAAAGGGCGGGTCTACCGGAATTCCGGTAATCTTTTCGGGATTTGTCGCTTGAAAATGCGATAATTAGCCTCCTAACTACTTGGCTCGACCCTAGGAATCCACCGCCAGCTCCACCCGATGCCGCTCCTGATGCTAAAGGACCTTCCCCGCTACGAGTGCATTCTCGAGGCCGGGCGGCGCTATCCCGATCTCGATCCGAGCGCATGCGAGGCCTACCTGAACCTGCTGCGGGCGGGCGACGAGGCCTACCGCCGGAGCGAGAGCTTCTTCAACGAGCACGGCAT
>Ga0181537_10002594_pt1 | contig 15876 bp, 14 predicted proteins | sample PEATcosm2014_Bin_39_FD_119765 | JGI IMG/M metagenome (GOLD analysis project Ga0181537, IMG submission 119765) | Peatland microbial communities from MTU Mesocosm Facility, Houghton, MI, USA - PEATcosm2014_Bin23_10_metaG | ecosystem: Environmental > Terrestrial > Soil > Wetlands > Peat | place... | reverse complement strand
CTGTTAATCCGTTGGTCGGCGGTTCGAATCCGTCCCGGGGAGCCAGTTAAATCAATATCTTACTAATTATTCCTGATAATTTACTACGCCCTTCTCGCGTAGGCAACTGACCTCTCGTTCGTCACTTCGAATCCAAACACCGGCCTTGGTTCGATTTCGATCTGCGCCACAAGAAACTCGCAGCAGCAGGTGGTTGATTTTGTTGGACCGCGTTTTTCCAGCGAAGAAGCGCTGGGGGGTACTTTTGGGGGTAATCTGTCGGCATCCAGACTGCCTACCCCCACGGCCGATAGCCCCATGGCACAGTTAGTGGCAGCTCTTCGGTCTCGCGTTTGTTCACCGTCAGCGCAACGAATGAGAGTCCTTCTATTTTCGCTTCGCGGCTCTCTTGAATTTGCTGACCTTCAGACAATTTCCGGAGTCGGACCCTGTGGAGACGGTCACGATCGTCCGCTCTGGAGCAGAGCGATTCGTTGACGCCTTGCGGTTGCGAGATCGCCAGACCAAGCACTACGGTAGCTTTTTGTATCCGCGGCCGGCATAGTCAAAGCCGACGAGTTCATGTCGCTCGATGTTTTGATGGGGCGGCGCGGCGTAATATCCTCGGATTTCGCGAATTAGCATCGATGCCGGGTCAAACTCGCAAAACTCGTATCCGCGCAGAACGCGATCGTCTTGCTGAAAGGTCCTCGACCACTCAACGCCTGCTGCGCATTGCTCAACGTTAGTTAAGATCTTATCGATGAAATACGCCCCTCCGCGATTGCGGAGGTCGTTAACGATCGCATTTCCGATTGTCGCGCCACCCTGAAGCGGCGGAAGGTGCGGCAGGTAATGCACGGCACCTGCAGCGAAACATTCTGCAACGGCATGCGCATCCAGCATCCTGCAGGCTTCGAAGTATTCACCGACCATCTGCTCGATCTTCTGCGCAATCGAATTCGTTCGCATGTTGATTCTCCCACACCGCTCGCAGCTGAGGGCAACCAAACCTGACAGGCCGGCGCCGCGCCGTAGATGACTCCAAACCGAGGTCATAAATGAGCAAGTCCGCGTCGTCCAACCGAATCTTATCCGAGTTAGCCTACCCCAGGGGCCGAGCGTCCCCTAATGACGCCATCCATGTGGATTTCCTGCTAAAAGCTGCATAGTGGGAACTGTCATCCGACAACGTCCCGCAGCAGCCATCTTTTAACTGGGCCACTTTTTCAACTGACCTCACGTTCGCCACTTCGAATCCAAACCCAAGGGTTACCTTGGCGCCTCGCGCTCAGAATGAGTAGTTGGCAGCCACCCCAAGCGTCCGCGGCCGCACCGTCACCCCGTATTCAACCAGCGCGATGTTCGGCCGCTGTAGCACCTTGTGCTGATCGAGCAGATTTGTAACGAAGAGCGAGAGGTCCAAGCGTTGCCACTGCACACCGGCGCTGCCACCCATGACGAAGTAAGCCGGCCGCGAGAAGTCGGGATCCGTATGGATGATGGTGCCTTGGCTTGGGCCCACCCACTGTGCGTTAAGATCGAGGCGCCCGCGTGTATCTGCGAGTACCTGATGCGTATAGTCGATTGCCGTCGAGAACTGATACTTGGGGACACCGGGCACGTGATCGCCGCGCTCCACGCCGAGGATAGTGACGGGCTCGGTGATGCGCGCATCGGTGTAGTTGCCGCCGACGGTGAGCTTGAGGTCGGAGGTGGCACGCGCCGTGAGCTCGAGCTCGACGCCGCGGTTCTCAGCGCTGCCGATGTTGTCCTTGATGTCGAAGGTGCAGGTCGGCAGGATGATGTCTGTCTGGATGTTGCTCCAGCGGATGTCGAACAGCGACCCCGACACCGAGATCGCGTCAGCGAGCGCGCGACTCTTGGCGCCCACTTCGTAGCTCCAGAGCGAGTCCGCCCGGTACGAGGGCGGCGCCTGAGTGAGCCCGAGAGTCGCGAGGTCGGCCGAGCACAAGGGGATCGGCACCGGACGGTTAATGCCGCCGTCACGGAACCCCTCCGCGGCGGACGCGTAGACCATGGTCTTCTCGAACTCGTAGGAAATCACCGCCTTCGGCGTCGTCTTGTAGCCCGTCGTCGAGCCCGAGTACGGCGCGCCGCTCGCGAAATACCCCAGGGAATTGAACGAGAGTTCCTCGGTCGCCTTCTCGTAGCGCGCACCCGCCGTGAACTTCAAGCCCGGCAGGATCTGGTAGGTCGCCTGGCCGAACACGGCCTCCTCCGAGTTCTCGAACTCGGTGAACGCGTCGTACACGAGATCGTTCGGAAACGCCGCTCCCAGGATCGCGAGCGGGGTCGTGTGATAGATCGACTCGAAGGTCGTGTTGAAGCCCGGAATGTATTCGTTGTCGAGGAGGCCGGTGCGCGCGCGCGAGTAATAGAGTCCCGCGATCCAGGACCAGTGGTCCTCGGGACCGACCGGCTTGCTCGCAAGACGGATTTCCTGGTTGATCTGGTTCACATTAGTGTTGAACTGCGCCGGGGCGGCGAGCGCGGAAATCGCGTCGCCGCCATAGCCCTCGATCTGCTGCAGATAGCCGCCGATGTAGGCGCTGTCGTAGTACGTGCCATCGATTTTGCGGTCGTTGACGCGCCAGAAATATCCCGTCACCGACGTGAGGTCCGACCAGCCGAGGTCATACCGCACAGTCAGGCTGTTGATCGCGTACTCATCGCTCTCTTTCTCGGGGAGAAGTGTTGGCGATTCGAACTCGGGGAGCGCCAGTGCGAACGTATCCTGGCCGCCCGTGCGCACCCGCTGCAAGAACACGGACGGCTCGATCGAGAGCCCGTCGGCCGGGTGCCAGTCGAGCGTCGCCCGCACCACCGCGCTGTTCACCTGGTTGATCTTGGTAGCGACGATCGTGCCCGCGGCGTTGCGGTCGATCCACCCGCTCTCATGATCGACGAGCGCCCCGACGCGCAGCGCCGCCACCCCGTCGACGAGCGGCAGGTTCACGCTCGAGTCCGCCTGGCTGTTGATACTGCCCCCCTCGGTATCGCTCACCCAGCTGTGCACGCTGGCCGAGAACTGATGTAGATCGGGGACATTGCTGACGAAGTGGATGGTCCCGCCCATCGAGCTCGCCCCATAGATCGTACCCTGCGGACCACGCAGCACCTCGATGCGATCGAGGTCGAAGAAGCGCGGCTCGGTCGCCCCCGAGGTGTAGATGTTGACGATGTTGATCGGCACGTCGTCGAGATAGATGCCGGTGGTCGCGGAGCCCGCCTGCGAGGCGACACCGCGGATCTCGATGTTGGCCTGGCCCGGGCCGCCGCCGCTCGAGTAGGAAAGGTTCGGCACCGCGCGCGAGAGCTCCTCGTAGTCCGTGATGTGCTCCTCTTGGAGCGTCGCGGACGACACGGCCGAAATGCTGATCGGCGTTTTACTCAACGGCTCGCTGGTCTTCTCGGCCGTGACGACGATCTCGCCGAGCTCGTTCGCCGAGTCGCCCTCGGCGGCCAGCGTTGCGAGCGACGCCATCGACAGCGCGGCGGCCACACATACAATTGAGGCTCTCATAGGGCAGGCTCTCCGGTCAGTCTCGGTAAGGGGTGGTACTCGAGGTTCTCAAGTCCGAACGCGTGCGGGCCCACGACCGCGAGCGCCTCGGGCGAGCGCAGCAGCGGGTGACACGGCAACGCCAGCACCGCGACGCGTTGACCGTAGCGCAGCACATCGGTCGTTATCGCATGCCCCGTGTCGACGTCGAGAATGACGATCAGGTCGGGAACGCAGACCTCGACACGGCCGGCGCGCTCGAAGGTCAGGAACTCGTTCTGGAAATCGATGCGCGCGCTCGATCCGGCGTGAGCATCGATCCCCTCGAGCTTAAGCGTGCCGACCGAGAAGCCGCCGCGCAGGTGGCGCTTGAGATCTACGATCTTGGCATCGATCAGGTGAATGCCGTGTTCCAGGGCGCAAATCTTTGGTATTGCGCTCTCGTGCGCCCGGTTCGCCTCGAGCACGGTATGCCCCAGACGAATGGCCTGGCTCACGGTACCCGGCACACCCGCGCGCTTCACGTAGCGGCCGCGCATCGGCGCCTCGGCGCCCGTCGCGGTGCCCCCCATCGAGACTACCGTGGCGCGCGCCAAGTGCTCGAACCAGACTTCGCTGACGGCATGCCGGTAGAGCACGAGATTGCCGTGCTCGTCGCAGATCGCGGCGGGCGTTGAGCGGTGCCCATAGATGGAGAAGGTGGTCATCTGCATCTCAGGGAACGCGCGCCCCATGCCGTCCGCATCGACGACGGGCAGATCCAGCGCCGCCGCGGTCATCATTGGCTCAAGGCCGTTGCCGCCGCCGATCTCGGCCGAGATCAGCGCGTCGATCTTGACGCCCAGGAACTCCTCGAGACAGCGGAGAACCCGCAGGCCCTCGGTGCCCTCCTCGAGCTTCTCGATCGACACAGCCGGCGCGCCGATGCCGCCGATCGAAAGCACCAGCGCATCGTCGTCGAGTTCCTCGAGACCGATCAGTGTGATGCGTCGCCCACGTTTCAATTCCTCGAGGGCACGGAGCTTCGCGATGTAGGGGTTTCCGCCGCCCCCCGTGCCGAGGATGGCGGTGCCGATCGCGAGCGCCTCGATGTCCGATGCCGTAAGCTCGCGCATCGCCTCAAGCCTCCTCAAATTGCAGATCACCGACGACTTTGACCCGCACCCGCGTCGCGTTGCCCTTGAGGTATGCGAGCGGCACGTCCTCGCGCTCGGTCACGACGATCGAGCTCTCGACCGCGCCACCGGCGGCGGCCTGCCTGCGCGCCTCGCCCTCGCCCTCGGCGAGCGCCGCCTCGCGCGTCAGGCCTTCGAGCGAGAAGATGCGATCGACCACGCCGCTGATCTGCGCAATAGCCGCGCCGATAGCATTCGCTGCCCCGAAGTACGGGGGCCGGATCACTTCAAGTCCAGCAAGTCGCTCCGGCATCAGGATGCTACCCCCACCAACCGCGATCAGTGGAATCGGCCTCGCAGACAGACGGGTGCGATCGACGGCGAGTGCGAGCTGAGATTCGATGTTCTCGAGCGCCCGACGCGCAAGGCCCGGCTCGATTCCGGCCACTCGCGCAGGATCCCCGATCGCGGCACGTCCGGCGGCGACCGCGATGTCGGTGGCTGTCAGTGTCTCGCCGCCGAATGCGCGCGCAAGCCGGGTCAGCTCGTAGCCGACGCTGCGCGGCCCGACCCGCACCACATCCCCCTCCTCGTGCACCAGCGAGCCGCCCCCCAATCCGATGCTGAAGACGTCCGGCATGCGGAAGTTGGTGCGCACGCCCCCCACGTCGACGGTGGTCGATGCTTGACGTGGAAATCCCTTCTGCAGTAGCCCGATGTCGGTGGTGGTGCCGCCGATGTCGAGTACGATCGCCTCCGCCTGCCCCGACAAGAATGCCGCGCCGCGCATCGAGTTCGTGGGACCGCTCGCGAAGGTGAGCACCGGAAAGCGTGCAGCAGTCGACGCATCCATTAGGGTTCCGTCGTTCTGGGACAGGAACACGGGACAGCGCAGACCGCAACGGGCCACACCGTCCTCGAGCGAGTCGACGGTGCGCCGGGCGAGCGAGCGGAGCGAGGCGTTCAAAATGCTCGCGCTCTCACGCTCGAGAAACCCCAGCTGGCCGATGTCGGCCGAGCAGGTGATCATCGCCCCCGGGCAACTTTCGCCGAGCAGCCGCGCGGACACGCGCTCGGACTCGTCGCGCACCGGCGCGAAAACGCCCACGACCGCGATCGTGTCGATTCCGCGCGCACGGATGTCCGCGCCGATCCGCACGATCTCTGCGGCATCCAGGGGCGCGATCGGAGCGCCGTCGAAATTGAATCCGCCGCCTGTCTGATAGACGTGCTTGCCGACGGCGGCGCGCAAGTCCTCCGGCCAATCAACCATTGGCGGCAGACACTGGTTTGCGGGCAGACAGAGCCGCACGACGGCGGTTTTCGCGAGGTGGCGCCGCTCGATGACGGCATTGGTGAAGTGCGTCGTGCCGATGACGACGAGTCCCACCTGCTCGGGTGCCAGCGCTGCCGCCTCGAGCACCTGTCGGAGCGCTTGCATCAGCCCGCCCATCACATCGGGCGTCGTCGGGACCTTTACGACGGCGCGCACGTCGTGACGCTGCATCACGACCGCGTCGGTATTGGTACCGCCAACGTCCACCCCGATGCGGAACATCTGCACCCCCTGATCGAATAGGAGGATGCTAGCGAGCCTGGAAGGATAGGTTTTTGCCGAAATCGGTCAGGTCACGATCCCGCGCGCTCGCGCCGCCTCGCCGAGCGCCGCGCGCGAGCCGACCGCGAGTTTCTTAAATAGATTTCGCAGGTGAAATTTCACTGTGCTTTCGCTGAGATCGAGCGCCCGCGCGGTGTGCTTGTTGCTGTAGCCGTCGGCAACGTACGCCAGGACGCGGTGCTCTTGGCGCGACAGCCCGGCGAGATCCTTCGACCTCATCGGCGCCGCGGGAAGACTCTTGAGGAGCCGCAGCACCGAGGCGGCCAAGGCCGCGAGCCGCGTATTTCCGGGACCGGGCTCCGCGATGAAGCCCGGCAGCAACCGCTCCAAGCACTCACCGTCCTCAGCGAGCACTGCGATCAGGCCCTGCGACTCGGCCTCGCGCAGCGCGACGCGCAGGTGCCGCCGCGCTACCGCCTCGCCACCCTCGCGCTGCTGGGCCGCCGCCTCGAGCAAGGCGAGGGAGATGCGCTGCCGCGCCTCGAGCGCCGGGTGGTGCGCAAGCGCCGCACTCAATCGCACCCGCTCCGCGCGCGAACTCTCGTGCGCGAGCGCGTGGCGCAGACGAATGAGGGCGCTCTCAACCTCGAGGGCTGCCGAGGGACGCGCGTCGGTCGCCAGGTCGTACTCCTCGAGCCGCATCCCCGCCTCGGCATGCCGCCGCGCTGCCTGCAGCAGCCGGATCCGAAGCAGTTCGAGGCGGCGGCCCGCGATCATGCCGTGCCGCCGGCTCTGTGCGAGCGTGCACCGATCGAGCTGCTCGAGTGCACTCTTCAGGCCGCGGCGCCAGAACGCGGTGAGCACGACCTGAGCGGCGACCCTTGGAATGAGATCCGGCCAACTGTCCCCGCCGACGAGCGCCTCGAGCAACGGTTCGATCTCCCCCGCACAGTCCTCGAAGCGGCCTTGCTCGAAGGCGAGACGGGATTTGAGCGAACTGAGGATTGCATGCTCGGAGTTGAATGCCTGGCCCGACGCCGCCAACGTCTCCTCGGCGCGCTCGACGTGTCCGGCGGCGTCGGCGAGACGACTCTGCCTGAGCGCGACATCGGCGAGGTGCACGTGCATGAAATGCTTAAGATACGGCATGCGTGCACGTTCGTACGCGGCGAGTGCTTCTTCGGCGAGCTGGCGCGCCTCCACGAGCGCATCCGCCTGAAGATAGCCGATCGCCATCGAGTTGTAGAGCATCCCGCGCGCGAGTTCATCGCCCGGCGTCATGAACGCCTGCAGACGTCCCCAGCTCGCGATTACCTCGAGCGGCGGCGTGCCGTCAAGATCGAGCGACATGTCCGCCCTCAAGAGGAGCAGCTCCGGCCGATATGACACCCGCAGCCGCCGGAGGTCGACCGGGAGCCCGGGATGCCGCGCCTCGAGGCGCAGTAGCGCCTCGCGCGTCCGTCCCGTCTTCACCAGCATCCAGAGCCGCGCCAGAAAGATCTCCTCGGAGCTCTGCTCAAGCTCCGGCCCGAACAGTGCGAGGACCCGCTCGAGGGCGTGATAGCCACGGGTGTAACCATAGAACGCGCCGCCCGCGCGACGAAAGAGCTCGAGCGCCCTGACGCTGTCGCCAAGGCCGAGCAGCCCCTCGATGGCGGGCGCAGGATCGGCGAGACTGGTGTAGAGCCTCATCAGGCGCTCACGCACACCCGAAGCGCGAGCGGCCGTGCCGCGGCGCAGAGCGAACAACGCGGCTTGCACCCATTCGCTCGAGACTTGCATCCCTTTAGCGTTGCTCGCGAGCAGCGGATGCCCGCAATCAATGCCGAGCAGCTCAAGCGACCCCGGCGGCAGGGGCATCGTCAGCGCAGCGAACAACGCCGCCACCACGCCCTCCGGCAGGTGCGCCAGCACCTCGCGCTCGAGAAATTCCGGCAGGAGCGCGCGCGCCGCCGCCGCGCGCCCACCGAGCGCGGCATCGACGAGCCATGGCCAGCCCCCCGTCGCGCCGAGCAGCTCCGCCTCCTCAATGGTCGTGTCTTCGGTGCGGACGAAAAGCTCCGCATCGGAGAGCGTCTCGGCGAGCCCGTAACAGCGTGACTCGAGGAGCAGCGCCGCCATCGAGGACTCGGGGCGGGACGCGAGGAGTAGGCGACGGCGAGACGAGGGACGCGTACCCGTCAGGCCCTCGAGCGCGCGCTCGAGGGTCGCCGCCGGCGGATTGTCGAGCACGTTCCAGCCCCGCTCGCTGAGCCTTGGCTGCACGGCTTCGATGAGCCGAGACTTACCGCTCCCCGCCCCCGCGCAGACCCACACGATCGGTGCGCGCGTACGCAGTAGCCGCTCCTCGAGACGCACCCGCCGGCGCGCGAACGGGCCCGAGGCCTCCGCGAAGCGGCGCTTGCCCTCATCAATCCGCGTGATCTTAGACATCGGCGCGCGAAGTCGCCGCCCGGAAACTTCGCGAGCGCCAGCGAAGGATCGTGTAGAGCAACCCCGTGACGATGAGCGCGTCGAGCGCCGCGACGTCGGTGAGGCGCATGAGGCCTGCGGAGCCCGCTAGCGCCACCGCGCCGCCCACGGCCCAGGCAGCGAGCGCCGGCGGCTCCATGCCGCGACTCGCGCCGTCGCCGACGAGATAATCCGAGCGACGCAGCCAGAAACAATCGATCACGATAATGCTCGCGACCGGCACGAATGCGATCGAAAGGTAAAATAGAAAGGCGAGAAAGTGATCGAGGATGTTGAGAAACGCCGCGAGCGTCCCGAGCGCTCCACACAGCAAGGTCGTCGTTGAGCGCCTGAGGCGCGGCACGGCGGCATCGACGCTCAGGGCAGCACTGTAGAGATTGAGGGCATTCAGCAACCAGCTGCCGCCGATCACGATCGCGAAGGCCGCCGCCCCCAAGCCCATCGCCAACATGAGCTCGAGCATATTGGTCCGATGCAGCGCGAGCGCTGCGAGTCCGCCGATGACCATGATGCCCGCGCTGCTCACGAAGTAGGTGAGCACCGCGGTCCAGACGGCGCCATGCGCGGGCGCGATGAATCGACAGGTGTCGGGCATGATGACGGCCCCGACGATGTAGCCGCCCACAATCGCGGAGACAGCATCGCCGAACGACATTCCGGTGGCGGGCGTACGTGCCAGGATTTCGCCGACCGAGCCATGCCCCAACGACTTCACCAGCAGGAGCGCACATACCAGAAGCAACACCGGCACGATCAGCATCGATAGACGGTTGATGGCCTTCAGGCCCACCAGCGTTGTGCCGGTGATGAGAATGCCCGCAGCCAGCTCCAAGGGCCACACGGGTCCGTGATAGTCAAGCAGCGTCCGCAGGAGCCGCTGGATCGAGTCGCCGAACAGATTGAGGTTCACGCCGAACCAGCCAATCAGCGACAGCGCGAAGGCTAGATTCAACAGCATCGAGCCCTTTGCCCCGAACGCGATGCGCGCCAGCATGTAGGATGAGAAGCGCGCGCGGCAGCCGACGACGCTCGTAAAGATCCCGATCACGGTCAGAATCAGCGAGCCGACGACAATGCTCCAAAGGAAGGTAGCTCGCGGCGCCTGATTGGCGAGATCCATGCCGGTGATGAGCGTCGGGAGCGAGACGCTGAACAGCACATTGATGGTCGCGATTCTCCACCACGGTATGGATCGGTCCATAGGGACGCGGCTCGTCGAAAACTCTTCGGAATCCATGGCGACCCTTCTCAAATCGGACACCGCCGTCGCGGAACCTTGGCTGCATGATTGTCGAGAGGCTAGCAGCTTAGCCGAGCTGTGCCCAAATCTTTCGTACCTGGGACTGATTCCAGTACTGAATGGCGCGAAGGCGATCTCGGCTTGTGTAACTGCCCTCCCATGGTCCAAGGACCTGGAAGAGCACTCCATCATTGGGCTCGAGAAATTTGGTGAGCCGTGTGGCAATATCTAGCTACCTATCCTGTTTCTTCCCAGCCCTCATAAAGGCACCCGCGACGGTGACAACCGCTCTATCGAGCACCGCAGTCGGTCCCATCACCCTTTGAACGACGGACATCTTCCTGTTGGCGATCTGATCTACGGCTCGATGATCTTTAGCGTCGGGAAATATGATGTATAGCGTTTGGGGTCCCGTGTGAGAATTCTCATCCCCTGTACAGCTGCGTGAGCGCCAATATAAAAGTCTGCGATTGCCGCCGCGGACGGCTCCTCCCAGACTTCATCCTGCGTATAGAGATCTAACAGGATGTTGGTATCGACGATCACTTCGGCCACGGATCAACTACTCAGCTCGCGTGAGCGTCATCAATTCATCTGTCGTCATCGTACTTCTGGTAGCTCCCCGAGCGCTCCGCCGAAGCCGAGCCACGACTGCCTCGCCGCGATTAGGGCGCTTGATCGAGCCGCGGCCAGGTGCCTTCTCCAGAACCACGATCCCCTTTCGAACCACAAATTGGACCTCGGTGTTCGGTTGAATTCCGAGCGTGTCCCGGATGTCGATCGGGATAGTAACTTGGCCTTTGCTCGTTACGCGCATTGCGCCTCCAAAACTAGCGCCATCAGAATGGTCTCGCTGGCGACGCAGCAAGCTCAAGTGCTTTTCACAACGCTCGTTCCTGCCATTCGGCTAAGAGTCGCCCGCAGTATCTTGCCGATATCCTACTTTGGTAGTATAAACGTAGGATGAAATCCAAAACATCGCTGACCCTGTCGGAGGACCTTGTTGCAAGTATCGACAAGCTCGCGGGCCCGAAAATGTCGCGTTCGGCATACATTGAGCAAATCCTGCGGGAATTCGTTGACCGGCGAGCTCAGGCGCGGAAAGTTGCCCGCGAGGTCGCTGCGATCAATCGCCACGCGGCGCAGCTCAATTCCGAGATGAGCGATGCGCTTACCTTTCAGGTGAACTCGGCGGACGAATGAAGCGCGGCGAGCTCTACCGGGTGCGTCGACCTCCCGGCGACCCAAAACGGGCTCGTGTATTTGTCGTGGTCAGCCGACAACCACTTATCGATTCAAGCTATTCCACCGTCATCTGCGCTCCTATATTCACGCAGTGGCACGGACTGCCCACCCAAGTTTCGGTGAACACCGCCGAAGGCCTTAAGCACGAAAGCGCGATTCAGTGCGATGGACTGATGAGTCTGGAAAAATCTCGATTGACGGACTACGTCGGCGAATTAACTTCCGACAGATTGCGCAAACTCGACAGTGCCCTGCTCATTGCCCTTGGACTTCCTACCGGAGCACGATCGCCAGGCTAAGCGCTATCGCGCGAGCGGCGTACCGGCGAGCTGGCAGCAGCGGTTGGAAATTACCGTAAGCGTCAGGTGAGCACCGTATTGACGGCTTAGGCGGCGCGGGCCGGTTGTCCCGATTGAGCGAGATTTTGCGCGAGATTCCAAGGCAACAGTTCGTCGATGCGGTTTATCGGATGTTCCGCGATGCGACGCAGGACCTCGCGCAGGTAGGCTTCTGGGTTGAGGCCAGTGAGCTTTGCAGTGCCGATGAGACTGTAGAAAGCGGCAGCGCGCTCACCTCCGGCATCGGAGCCGGCGAATAGAAAATTTTGGCGGCCAAGGGCCATCACGCAGTCATTCTGCCCATATCGGGCGAAAAAATTGGTTATTCACCGGATCGCTACGCGCAGGTCAACGTGCCGCGGTTATCATGAGCCTCATCCAGAGCGCCAAACTCAATGGCCAGGAACCGTACCGCTATTTGAAGGACGTGCTGCAGCGATTACCTACTCAGCCCGCAAGCCGGCTCGCGGAACTGCTGCCAAATCGTTGGAAGCCAGCGCCAACCGCCACGGCCGCCCCTCTCACCGCATAGAATTCCAAGTCAAGATGGTATGCCCGGGCGGTTACTTCGCGCCTTTTACAGTGTCGGAGAACATTGCCCGTACGGTATGCATCGCCGGCCGTTCGCTTATGGATAGCGGTCCGGGTGATGAACGCAAATCTCGCGACATTGATCGAGACCCCCAGAGTCCTGTATGCAGGTGCGTTCGCAATAGCTTTTTGCGGCGTCGAAACGTTGCTGGTCTGCGTGGAACGACCAGGCGAGGACCAGAATGACCAGACACATAAGAACAGCTGCGAAGATCCCCATGTACTTAACGGTTCGTCGCACGTGCTTCCCCTAGACTAAACAGCGAAGCCCATAGCCTGCCATAGTCTGACAGCGATACAGCCATGAAGACCCCGGTCAAGGAGTGATCCTCGGCCGCTTACCGTCATCCAGACATGCAGTGGGAACATGTCATGGTGCTGGCCGGCGAGAATCTCGTCACAGGCTAGGGTTATTAGACCGTGGATCCGATCGTCGAGCCGCTTGCCTGCGCGATTCGCATTGGCCGCGCTTTTTTTCAGTATGGCGTATGCGATTGCCGACGGTCAACAAGTCCAGTTCGACGACAGCACCGCGCTGCGCTTGGGCATGGAGAGCGGCGTATTTCGTATAGCGGCGGCATAACATGGGTGCTATTGGGCCGAGGATGCAACGTCACGTCGCGTAAAGTCGGAAGCGAATACCATTCTCTCACCGCTTCTGGTACGAGTGAAAAATGTAATCCTTGTCCTTCACAACCGTATGGCACGCGAAACCGCAATTGACGGTGCCGGTCGGATCCGGCGTGAATGTGTCGGATGCGGGCTGATAGTCAAACACTGCATAGGCCCATCCCTTTGTGTCAGGGAACCGCTTGCTGTCCTTTTCGATGAGAAAAACGTCCTGCAACGTATCCGGCACGTTTACTGCAAAAGGTGATTCCACCATCTTTTTCGGCTTCCACTCGATCTTGGCAATCTTGGAGCCGTCAGGGAACGGCTTGCCGTTGCCGGGAATACCGCTCCGATAGGCTTCAATCATCGTGGGGTTGGCGACCTCCACCTTGAGCAGCTCTGCGGTCTGACTGACGGATACAACTTGCCAGTTTTCGTATCCCCTGAATTCTGAGAAAGAAAGCCCATTCGGCAGTTTCAGGATGTATTTATCTTGCGCGGAAATCGCAACCTCTGCGGCCAAGACGGCGAGCAATGCCGTGACACTTGCAATCGTCAGCATACTTGTGCGTTTCATCACTGGTTCCTTCTCTATCAGTAGACGTCCTTACTTCTTCGCAATGATCGTTACGCGTCGAGTTTGCCCCATGGGCTAGGATTCGGTTTTTCGCATCAGGGTGAGTAGCGGGTGAATACAAAGTCCCGAGATTCAATCGGCACGTGACATGGAAAGCAGGTTTTGAGCAGCGACTCATCGGCAGATTTGCCGTCTTTAAATTGAGCGAACCCCCAACCGCCCGTCGTTGCGTATTTTTTCGAGTCCTTGACCATAAACTGAACATTTGTGGGAGCACCGGCAACGAAGGACTGGGTACGGCCAAAGACCTTGTTATTTTCTTCGGACGGAACGTAACCCCAAGCCAGCCGGGCAATAATTGCGCCGTCCGGGAACGGCAACTTCCCTTCCCGGTAGGCCTTGATCGCTAGATCGTTGCCCAATACGGCGCGAAGATCGTTGAGGTTGCCTTCTTCGTGGGCCACGGAGATCAACTTCCAGTCGCGGTAGCCGGGAGGAATTTTGATTCCGAACAGAGGGGCGGCTTCGCCAGTGGCATCTTCCGTTGCATGGGCCATGTAGACGACCACGCCGGCCAGCGCTAGAACTGCGCTCAATAAGGAAACCATCCCCCTCATTTGGTGTTCCCCTTCGAATTCGATCAGATATACCTGGCGGAACCTCCTGAGGAAAGCGCGCCTTGGTATTAGTTCTGCACGGAATGGAGAATAGAAAGCGCAGCCGATACTATCATCGGAAGTCGGATTATAAAAGTTCCTACATGTGAGCCAGATGATTCAAATCTGGCGATGGAGAAAGACCGAACCCAAATTGGAGCCGTCAATGAACAGCGTACAAATCGAACAGAAGAGCTATGAGATGCCCCCCCGTGACGGGTTCACCATCACACTCTTTATTACGGTCGCCGACATCAATCGATCGGCTGATTTCTATGAAAAGGTCTTCGGCGGCCGCATTCTGAGCAGAGGCGACAGCAAGGGTGCGTCCGGGCACATCCAGATCGCGAATACGTGGCTCATTGTGAACGTCGGCGGCGGGCCCACCCCGGATAAGCCGACGGTAACGCTGAGCCCTCTCGCCGACCGGGATAAAATCAGCAGCTTTATGAATATTCGTGTTGCGGATATTCAAGCGTGCTACGAATTGTGGAGAAGTCGAGGAGCCGAGTTCATTACCGGGCCGATACCCAAGTACGGCGAGATACGCTGCTACATCCGCGATCCTGACGGCTATATCATCGAAGTCGGACAGAGCACCGACCTCACGTACGGTTGACATTCGTTTCCGGACTTAAGTTTGTTGGTCGCCTGTGACAGCAAGCGCTGTCTTCCGTAATGCGGGTAAAGTCGCGGCAAACAGCGTTGCATTTTCGCAGAGGAGGAAGTCGTCATGTTGAGAGAAACCAGAGTTGCAGCATCATTTGGCGTGCTTGCACTCATGCTCATGACGGAAGCCACGATAGATGCCAACGCAGGATCCAATCTACCGGATCCCATCGACGCCGGCGTCGCCGAAAAGCTTTACAGGCTGGATTGTGGCCACTCGCTGGCAAACGACGAGTCGGTATGGACACCGGGAAAAAACGTCGGACGCAATATCGAATTCTCTTCTACTTGCTGGCTTATAAAGCATGGCAGGGAGTGGCTGCTTTGGGATACCGGTGTTCCGGAAGCTGCGCTCAACGACCCCCGAGGTTGGTCCACTTTACCCAAATTGATTGTCTATCACCTCGACAAGTCACTGACAGATCAACTCGCCACGATTGGACTGAAGCCCGCCGACATCGGTCGTGTTGCAATATCGCACACGCATGGAGATCACATAGGTAACATGGGCTTGTTCCCCCAATCCACGGTTGTAATGCAGCGAGCCGAGTACAGCTGGATACACTCCCCCAACGGGCCGAACGACAACGTAAATCAATTGATGGCGCTGGCCCGTAAGCTCTTGGGAACGCCGAAGAAACTTAAGCTCATCGACGGCGATACCGATGTGTTCGGCGATGGGAGCGTCACTTTGGTTTCCACGCCAGGGCACACCCCCGGCCACCAATCACTGCTGGTCCATCTCAAGAATTCTGGCTTCATCGTGCTGTCCGGCGATGTTGTTCATTTGGAAGAGAATTTCGAGAACAACATCGTTCCGTCCCTCAATACCAATAAGGCAGAATCAATTGCGTCAATGGATAAAGTTAGGCAGTTGATGGCAACCTACAAGGCGACGCTCTTCATCAATCACGACAAAAGGCAAACCGACGGGCTTAGGCTGCTCCCGGCATTCTACGATTGAGATTTGCCGATGGGTCGTCGGGCGCGCGCGAGGGGGCAGGCTCGGACTGAGTGACCGCACCGACCGGCGGCGTTGCAGAATCTCGGGAGCCAGTAAAATCAATCTCTTACGATTCTTTCATGTCAAATTTACTATGCTACTCTCGCGTAGGCAACTGATTCCTCGCGCTGGGGGTGGCGCTATACCCGGATTGCGTAGCCAATCAGTCGTAGTTGATGTTTGGATTCCCCGGGGTATAACTCACATCAGCGGCTGAAGCGCATCTTTCCTTGCGCATGATGAACACTATTTGTCGCAATTGGAGTCGTCAATGAGCAGCGTACAAATTGGGCAG
>Ga0181537_10002593_pt1 | contig 15878 bp, 14 predicted proteins | sample PEATcosm2014_Bin_39_FD_119765 | JGI IMG/M metagenome (GOLD analysis project Ga0181537, IMG submission 119765) | Peatland microbial communities from MTU Mesocosm Facility, Houghton, MI, USA - PEATcosm2014_Bin23_10_metaG | ecosystem: Environmental > Terrestrial > Soil > Wetlands > Peat | place... | reverse complement strand
TGTCGAATAACCTGCAGGGTCCTGATCTGGGCCGAAAGCGGCGTGGGCAGTGACCCGCGTCGCGCCACTTCCGCTGACAGGAGCACGCTGTGAACCAGTTGAGAATATTTGCCGTCGCCGGGCTGCTGGCCGCGACGATTCTTCCCGCGGCTGCCGTCGAAATCTCCGGCGCCGGCGCCACCTTCCCTTATCCCATTTACGCGAAATGGGCGGATGCTTACCGCAAAGAGACCGGTGTCGGACTCAACTATCAGTCAATCGGCTCGGGAGGCGGAATTAAGCAGATTGAGGCGAAGACGGTTACCTTTGGTGCCACCGACGCGCCGCTCAAGGGTGAAGACCTCGATAAATTTGGCCTCGTGCAGTTTCCGATGGTGATGGGCGGCATAGTGCCGGTGGTGAATATCGAAGGCCTGGCGCCGGGCGAGCTCCTGCTCGACGGGTCGACGCTCGCCGGAATCTTTCAGGGCGCGGTCACGACCTGGGACGATCCCGCCATCAAGAAGCTTAACCCGAACGCCAAGCTGCCCGCGCAGGCGATTGCCGTTGTCCATCGGTCCGACGGCTCCGGCACGACCTTCAATTTCACTTACTATCTCGCGCTGGTCAGCCCCGATTGGAAATCGCAGATCGGCTCGGCGACGTCGGTAGAATGGCCGGTCGGCATCGGCGCCAAGGGCAATGAAGGCGTCTCCAACAATGTGAGCCAGACCAAGGGTTCGATCGGCTATGTCGAATACGCCTATGCCCTGCAAAACAAGCTGGTCTACACCAAGATGATCAACAAGGACGGCAAGACCGTCGCGCCGACCACCGAGGCCTTCCAGGCCGCCGCCGCCAATGCCGATTGGAATTCAGTGCCGGGTTACGGCGTGATCCTCGCCAATCAGCCGGGCGCGGAATCCTGGCCGATGACGGCGGCGACGTTTATCCTGATCCACAAACAGCCGGACGATCCGGTCGCTGCCGCCGAGGCGCTCAAATTCTTCGGCTGGGCGTATGCCAGCGGCGACAAGATGGCGGCCGAACTCGATTACGTGCCGATGCCCAAGAAAATCATCGGCGAAATCGAAAAGGTCTGGGCTGAACAGATCAAGGATGCCAGCGGCAAGCCGCTACACACCAGTGCAGCTGCTCATTAAGGCATCGAGCGAGGCGCCGCCTTTATCGGCCGCCTCGCCCTTATTCGAAGACCGATCCGTCGCACAGGGCTCTTGTGCGGCGGCCGGTAGATTGTTTGAAGTAGGCGCTTCCGGAAGTCTTGAAGGAGCGCCTCGATGGAGCCGGCCCGGAGGCGATCCGTGGTTGACCTAGCCCTGCCGCAGGGAGCCTTGGCGTCGGCCCATGCCGGGACCCGCGCCAAAGTTCTCGATCGTCTGCGCCTCGGCGATACCGCCTTTCGCTACCTGACCCGCGCCGCCGCCTTCGCAGTGCTGTTGCTCTTAAGCGGCGTCATCGTTTCGCTGATTTCCGGCGCCTTACCGGCGCTGCGCACCTTCGGCCTCGGATTTCTCATCAGCCAGCGGTGGAATCCGGTTACCGACAATTTCGGCGCGCTGCCGGCGATCTACGGCACCGTGCTCACCTCGGCCATCGCCATTCTGATCGCGGTGCCGGTCGGATTGATGATTGCGTTCTTCCTCACCGAATTGTGCCCGCCATGGCTGCGGCGGCCGATCGGCATCGCCATCGAGCTGCTCGCCGGCATCCCGAGCATCATCTACGGGATCTGGGGACTTTTCGTCTTCGCGCCGTTCCTGCAGGAGACGCTGCAGCCTTTCCTGATCAACACGCTCGGCAACGTGCCGGGGATTGCGCCTTTGTTCGCCGGGCCGCCTTACGGCATCGGCATGCTCACCGCCGGATTGATCCTCGCCATCATGGTTCTGCCGTTCGTCACCTCGATCTCGCGCGACGTGTTCGACGCCGTCCCGCCCGTGCTCAAGGAAGCGGCCTATGGCGTCGGCTGCACGACCTGGGAGGTGGTGCGTTACGTGGTGCTGCCTTATGCCAGGGTCGGCGTCATCGGCGGGGTGATGCTGGCGCTGGGCCGGGCGCTCGGCGAAACCATGGCGGTGACCTTCGTCATAGGCAACGCCCATCGGATCTCCGCCTCCGTGCTCGCGCCCGGCACCACCATCTCTGCCACCATCGCCAACGAGTTCACCGAAGCGGTGGGCGACCTCTATACGTCGGCGCTGATCGCTCTCGGGCTGATCCTGTTCGTCATTACTTTTATCGTGCTCGCCGTTGCGCGGTACTTACTGCTGCGCATCGAGCGCCGGATCGGATGACGCCATGCTTGCGACCCTGCCGGTGACTGCCATTTCGGGAAAAGCTTCGGCCGCTCGCTATGCCGCCCGGCACCGCAATAACGTCATTGCGATGGTGCTCGCTTTGGGCGCCACGGCACTGGGGCTTGGCTGGCTGGCGCTGATCCTCGGCTCGCTGCTCTGGCAGGGCTTCAGCGGTTTGTCGCTCCGGGTCTTTACGCAAATGACGCCGCCGCCCGGCGCGAGCGGCGGCTTGCTTAATCCGATCATCGGCAGTCTGATGCTGACCGGGCTTGCGGTCGCCATCGGCACCCCGATCGGAATTCTCGCCGGCACCTACATGGCCGAGTATGGCCGCTATGATCGGCTGACCAAAGTCGTGCGCTTCATCAACGATATTCTGCTCAGCGCGCCGTCTATCGTGGTAGGGCTGTTCATCTACGAAGTGATGGTTGCGCCGATGGGGCATTTTTCCGGCTTGGCGGGAGGCGTGGCGCTGGCGGTGCTCGTCATTCCCGTGGTCGTGCGCACGACCGAGGACATGCTGACGCTCGTTCCCAACTCGCTGCGCGAGGCCGCCACTTCGATCGGCCTGCCGCGCTCGCTGACGATCATGCGGATCAGCTACCGCGCCGCGCGCGCCGGCATGGTGACTGGGGTACTGCTGGCGGTCGCCCGCATCAGCGGCGAAACCGCGCCGCTGCTTTTCACCTCGCTCAACAACCAGTTCTGGAGCACGAATCTCAACGCACCGATGGCAAGCCTGCCGGTGGTGATTTTTCAGTTTGCGCTCAGTCCGTATAAGGACTGGCAGTCGCTCGCCTGGACTGGCGCCCTTATCATCACGCTTGCGGTGCTGGCGCTCAGCATCACGGCGCGCAGCCTTGTCGCAGTGAGTAAAACCTCATGAGTGTAACCTCACTCGCGGTCCCTACAGTCGCTGCGGCGCCAACCCAGCAAACCGGCATGGCCGAGAAGCTGACGATCCGCGACCTCGATTTCTTCTATGGCGATTTCCGCGCGCTCAAATCGATCAGCCTGCCGCTTTACGAACATAAGGTCACGGCCTTCATCGGACCGTCGGGTTGCGGAAAATCGACTTTGCTGCGCGTACTCAACCGCATGTACGATCTTTACCCGAACCAATACGCGACCGGCGACGTCATGTTCGACGGCGGTAACATCCTCTCGGCGAAGCAGGATCTGAATCTATTGCGCGCGCGTATCGGCATGGTGTTTCAGAAGCCGACGCCGTTCCCGATGACGATCTACGAGAACATCGCCTTCGGCATCAGGCTCTATGAGCGGCTGCCCAAGTCCGAGCTCGACGGGCGCGTGGAAACGGCGCTGCGGCGCGCTGCGCTCTGGGAGGAAGTCAAGGACAAGCTCGGCACCAACGGCCTGAGCCTGTCCGGCGGCCAGCAGCAGCGGCTGTGCATCGCGCGCACGGTGGCGGTGCGGCCCGAGGTTATTCTTTTGGACGAACCTTGCTCGGCCCTCGATCCCATATCCACCGCGAAGATCGAGGAGCTGATCGACGAGCTGACGGACGATTATACGATCGTGATCGTGACACATAACATGCAGCAGGCCGCGCGAGTGTCGGAATTCACCGCCTTTATGTATCTGGGCGAGCTGATCGAGTTCGATTCGACGAGCAAAATGTTCACGGCGCCGCACGATCAGCGCACGCAAGACTACATAACCGGCCGGTTCGGGTGAGCGCCATGACTGATATTAATCCCAGGATCGATCACACTGCCAAGGCCTTCGACACCGATCTGCAGGAGATCACCCGCAAGGTCGCCGAGATGGGCGGGCTGGCGGAGCGGCAGATCGCGGACGCAACCCAGGCGCTGGTGGAGCGCGACACCGACCTCGCGGAGCGAGTCATCACCACCGATCCGATCATCGACGGCATGCAGCACGAGATCGAGGAGAAGGCGGTCCTGACCATTGCCCGCCGGCAGCCAATGGCGGTCGATCTGCGCGAGATCGTCGGCGCCATGCGCGTGTGCAACGACCTCGAGCGGATAGGCGACCACGCGAAGCATATCGGCAAGCGCGTCGTCGCCGTCGAGCTCGATCTGCATCCACAGAAGCTGATCCGCGGCATCGAGCACATGTCGTCGCTGGTGCTGGCTTTGCTCAAGCAGGTGCTCGACGCCTATGCCAGCCACGACCTCGCCGCTGCGCTCGCCGTGTGGAACGGCGATGAAGAGGTCGACGCGCTGTGTACCTCGCTGTTTCGCGAACTCCTCACCTACATGATGGAGGATCCGCGCAATATCACGTTCTGCATGCATCTGATGTTTTGTGCGAAGGACATGGAGCGTATCGGCGATCACGCCACCAACATCGCCGAGACTGTCTATTACATGATCGAAGGCCGCCCGATCGCCGATCAGCGTCCGAAAGGCGATCCCACCAGCTTTGGCGCAGCGATGCTGCAAAAATGAACAGGAGATGACGATGGGAGCGAACATCCTGATCGTCGAAGACGAAGAACCGTTGACCACGTTGCTACGCTACAACCTCGAAGCCGAAGGTTACGACGTCGATGCGGTCGCCCGCGGCGACGAGGCCGATACGCGGTTGCGGGAAACCGCTCCCGATCTCATCGTGCTCGACTGGATGTTGCCCGGGCTGTCCGGCATTGAATTGTGCCGGCGGCTGCGGACACGGCCGCAGACGCAATCGCTGCCGATCATCATGCTCACGGCACGCGGCGAGGAAAGCGAACGCGTACGCGGGCTCGCCACCGGCGCCGACGATTATCTGGTCAAGCCGTTCTCGGTGCCGGAACTATTGGCGCGCATCCGCGCCTTGCTGCGCCGTGCCAGCCCCGAACGGGTCGCCATGGTGCTGACCATCGGCGATCTTGAACTCGATCGCGAGAAGAAGCGGGTGTCGCGTTCGGCCCGCCCGGTCGATCTCGGGCCGACGGAATTCCGTCTGCTCGAATTCCTGATGGAACGTCCGGGCCGGGTTTTTTCCCGCGAGCAACTGCTCGACGGCGTGTGGGGCAGCGACGTCTATATCGACGAGCGTACCGTCGACGTGCATGTCGGCCGGCTGCGCAAGGCGCTCAACCGCGGGCAGGGCGCCGATCCGATCCGCACGGTGCGCGGCGCCGGCTATTCGCTGGACGACCGCTTCGGCAAGGCGAGTTAGCCGCGCACGCCTAGCGCTGCGAGCGGCGGTCCCTGCGGCGGTCGCTCGCCGGCTGATAAGCGACGCGCGAGTGATAGGCGCAATAGGGCAGGCTATCGAGGGTATTGCCGCCGCAGAAGAAAAAATCGGTGCTGCCGGGGTCGCCGATCGGCCAGTGGCAGGTCTGCTCGTTGAGTTCGAGAATGGTGCGGCGCTGGCCGATCGGAATGATGTTTTCGATCAGTTCCGGGGTAGCTTCCGCCTCCATCTCGTAAGCATGCGCGAGCGCGGTATTGCCGCGGATCGATGCGCGGCCGATCCGCATCATCGGCGAACGGGCCTTGCGCGGCCGTGGCGAGGCGCTCGACGCACTCTTGGCGCGCCCTGATAAGCCCAGCCGATGCACCTTGCCGATCACCGCGTTGCGCGTGATGCCGCCGAGTTCGGCCGCGATCTGACTCGCCGAGAGGCCGTCGGCCCATAATTTCTTCAGTAACTCGACTCGCTCGTCGGTCCACGACATGCTCAAGTCCTCCTCAAAGTGCGGGTACGGCCTGACAGAATCCCTCATCGAGCCGGGCGGCGTTTGCCGTCCGACGCGCACGCTTCACTGACGCTTTAGGTGACTGTCCGCCGCACGAGATGTCGTACTCGACAATCAAAAGATTACAATATGGCGGGAGTCGGGCGCAAGAGTCGCGCGACTTGCGTCCACACATTCCTGCCCGGGACATGTATGACGTGGGGACAACCTCGACGGCGCCGCTCGTTTTACCGTGTTGACCGCCGCCGCGCGTGCAAATAAAATATTCCAAGGTGCCGCCCGAAAGAGGCGGCACATTTCGTTTCGGCCGCGCAGAGCATGCTGCGCCGCACGCGCGAGTTCAACCGTGACATCGCATCTGTTACCTACCTATGCGCGTGTTAATCTCGCTTTTGAGCGGGGCGAAGGCGCCTGGCTGATTGCGACAAACGGCGATCGCTATCTCGATTTTACCTCCGGCGTTGCGGTCAATGCGCTCGGGCACGCCCATCCGCGGCTGGTCGCGGCGCTCACCGAGCAGGCGCACAAGGTCTGGCACGTCTCCAATCTCTATCAAATTCCCGAAGCCGAACGCGTGGCGCAAAGGCTGTGCGACGCGAGCTTCGCCGACGTGGTGTTTTTCTGCAATTCCGGCGCCGAGGCGATGGAATGCGCGATCAAGATGGCGCGTAAATACCAGTCGGCGAACGATCACCCGGAACGCTACCGCATCGTCACCTTTGAAGGCGCCTTCCACGGCCGCACGCTGGCGACGCTCGCCGCCGGCGGTCAGAAGAAATACCTCGACGGCTTCGGTCCCGTCTTCGAAGGCTTCGACCAAGTGCCGCTCGGCGACTTGGCAGCGACCAAAGTGGCGGTGACCGCCGAGACTGCGGCGATCCTGATCGAACCGATCATGGGCGAAGGCGGCGTGCGCGTCGTTGAGCCGGCCTTCTTGCGCGCGTTGCGCGAGCTTTGCGATGAGCGCGGCCTGCTGCTCGTCTTCGACGAGGTGCAGACCGGCATGGGCCGCACCGGCGAATTATTCGCTTATCAGCGTACCGGCATCGAGCCTGACATCATGGCGCTCGCCAAGGCGCTGGGCGGCGGCTTCCCGGTCGGCGCGTGCCTCGCCACCAGCGAGGCGGCGAAGGGCATGACCGCGGGCACCCACGGCTCTACCTTCGGCGGCAATCCGCTGGCGATGAGCGTCGCCAGCGCCGTGCTTGATATTATGCTCGAGCCCGGATTTCTCGACCGCGTGCGGCAGGCTTCGCTCCGCTTCAAGCAGCATCTCGCGGAAATCAAGGACCGGCACCCTTCGGTTATCAATGAAGTGCGCGGTGAGGGCCTGCTCATCGGGGTACGCGCTTTGGTTCCCGCCGACGAACTGGTCGATGCGCTGCGGGCGGAGAAGATGATCGCGGTGTCGGCCGGCGATAATGTCGTGCGGCTGTTGCCGCCCCTGATCATCAGCGACGAGGAAATCGCCGAGGGCGTCGCGCGTCTCGACCGGGCTTGCGCGCAGATTGAAGGCTTGCACCGGACGCCGCGTCAGGAAAAGGCGGTCCGATGAGCGCGGTCCGTCACTTCCTCGATCTGATCGACGTCCCGGCGGGCGACCTGCGCAAGATGATCGATCTGGCGCGTGCGATGAAGGCCAAGCGCCCGCGCCACGATCGTTCGCTCGCCGGCAAGACTTTGGCGATGATTTTCGAGCGGCCATCGACGCGCACGCGTGTCTCGTTTGAAGTCGCGATGCGCCAGCTTGGCGGCGATGCGATCACGTTGACCGCCGAGGAGATGCAGCTCGGCCGCGGCGAGACCTTCGGCGACACGGCGCGGGTGCTCTCGCGCTATATCGATGTCATTATGATCCGCACGCTCGATCCGCGGGCCGTCACCGAACTCGCACGCCACGCCAGCATACCGGTGATCAACGGACTGACCCGCCGCTCGCATCCCTGCCAGGTGCTGGCCGACGTGATGACGTTCGAGGAGCATCGCGGGCCGATCCGCGGCCGTACCGTGGCCTGGACAGGCGACGCCAACAACGTGCTGACCTCGTGGATGCATGCCGCCGAACGGTTTGCCTTCCGCCTGCGGGTGGCCACGCCGCCCGAGCTCGCGCCGAAAAAGCCGCTGACCGACTGGATCAAGTCGTCCGGCACCGCGATCACCATCGGCACGGACCCGGAGGAAGCGGTCAAGGGCGCCGACTGCGTCGTGACCGACACCTGGATCTCCATGGGCGATCGCAACGGCGCGCGCCGGCACAATCTGCTCAAGCGCTACCAGGTCAATGCGCGGCTGATGGCGCGCGCCAAGCCGGACGCGATTTTCATGCATTGCCTGCCCGCGCATCGCGGCGAGGAAGTCACCGACGAGGTCATGGACGGTCCGCATTCCGTCGTCTTCGACGAGGCGGAGAACCGACTGCACGCGCAGAAGGGGATACTGACCTGGTGCCTGGCGAACGGCCGCTGACCCGCGCCTTGCGCATGCCCGCCAAGGGCTCACAATTCAGCCGCGGTCGCCTATATTGCCGGGGCCATGAGCGATCTGCATAGGACCGATCTTCCGTCGAACATTCCGGTTCGCGAGCCGTCACCAACCGGCCTCGATGATACGATCCTGCCGTTCGAGGTCGCCGCGCTCGATCTGCGCGGCCGTATCGTGCGCCTGGGTCCAGCGGTCGACGCCATCCTGTCGAGCCACGATTATCCGCTGCCGGTCGCCAAGCTTCTCGGCGAGGCGATCGTGCTCGCAGTCATGCTCGGTTCGGCGCTCAAATTCGACGGCCGCTTCATCCTGCAAACGCAAAGCGACGGCCCGGTGCGCATGCTGGTGGTCGACTTCACCACACCGGACAAAGTTCGCGCCTGCGCGACCTTCGACGCCGCGCGCGTCAGCGCCGCGATCGCGGCCGGAGAAGCCGAACCGGGCCGTTTGCTTGGCAAGGGGCACCTCGCCATGACCATCGATCAGGGTTCCGACATGAGCCGCTACCAGGGGCTCGTTCCGCTCGAGGGCAACGGCCTCGAACACGCCGCGCATGAGTATTTCCTGCGCTCGGAGCAGATTCCGACCCGCGTGCGCCTCGCCGTCGCCGAAGAATTCCGTGGCGGCGAGAATGGCGCGCGTCGCCGCTGGCGCGCCGGCGGCATTTTGCTTCAGTTCCTTCCCAAATCGGCCGAGCGCGCGCGCCAGGCCGATCTCGATCCGGGCGACGCTCCGCCCGGCACCGAGACGCACGCGCTGCCGGAGGATGAGGCTTGGGTTGAGGGCCGTTCGTTGGTTGCGACGGTGGGCGACATCGAGTTGATCGATCCCGATTTGTCGAGCGAGCGCCTTGCCTATCGTTTGTTCCATGAACGCGGCGTGCGCGTGTTCCGCTCGGCGCCGGTGCAGGCGCATTGCTCGTGCTCGCGCCAGAGCGTGGAAACCATGCTGCGCAGTTTCCCCCAGGAAGACCGCGACGACATGGTCGAAAACGACAAGATCACCGTGACCTGCGAATTTTGCAGCTCGACTTACGTGTTCGCGCCGGACGAGATCGCTCCTGGCGATCAGGCGCTATCCTAGAACGTCGCCGCAAAAAGCCTGCCCTGGACTCGATCCGGGGCGGGTGCCGGTTTGCCGAAAAGATCACCCGCGAACGTGGAACCCGGTTCCATCGGCTTCACAGTGCAAACCCGTCGCTTGGCGATTGTTTATTGGCTGATAACGCAGCCTAAAGGCTGTCTAGTTCCGCCGCCAGATTTTGTTGGCGCGTGCCGGAACCTATGAAATACCCCAGATACACCACGACAGTCATCGGCGCCTACAGCGTACCGGATTGGTACGAGGCGCTCGACCGCCTCGTCGCCGTCGGACAACTTTCAATGGGATCGATGGCGGACGCTCAGTTTCGCGCCAGCGAGGCGGCGATCCTCGATCAGGAAAACGCGGGCATCGACGTCATCACCGGCGGCGAGATGCATCGGCGTACGCACAACCGGCATTCTCCGCCGAATGCCATGCTTAATTATTTTTGGCAGAAAATTCCTGCCTTTCAGGGAAGCACCAGGCCGAAACCGATCACGCCTTATGATCCGAATGTTTATCATCCGGCGGCAGCCTGCCGGGCGCGCATCGAGGACAACATCGATCTCGGTCTGGTCGATGAATTCAAAATAGTTTCGTCGTTGACCGACACGCCGGTCAAAATCACCATGACCGGCCCGCATATGTTGGCCAAGGTCGCCTATGACGAGCATTACGGCGACATCACAAAAATGATGACCGATTTCGGCAAGTTGTTGCGTCACAATTTCAAGATGCTGGCCGAGGCGGGCTGCAAGCACATCCAGATCGACGAGCCGCTGTTTACGCTGGCTGACGACACTGAAGTCGGCGCCGCGGTGGACGTCATCACTATGGCAATCCAGGGCTTGCCGGGCGACATTCATACATCGATGCACATCTGTCAGGGCAATTACGCGGTCGGCAAGGAATACGACGGACAAATTGGCCATCGCTATTTCGACGCCGGCCGGTATAAGGCCGACCTCGTTTGCAAGATCGAGACAACCTCGTATTTGATCGAGCACGACATGACCAGCCACTACGAAGGGCTGTTGGGCGATCGCCAGCTCGGCGTCGGAGCCGTTGACGTTCAAGATCCGAAAGTGGAAAGCGGCGAGGCGGTGGCCTCGCGCATCCGCGAATATAAGTGGCTGGCGCCGGAGCAGACCATCATCACCAGCTCATGCGGCTTCAATCACCTGCCTCGCGCTGTTGCCGCCGGCAAACTGCGGGCGATGAGCGAAGCCAAACGAACCCTCGGCGGTTAGGCGATCATGGATATCTCCGCCGAGTTTCTTCCCGGCGAAGGCAGCGAGCTTCTGCTCCTTGCCGAGGAGATCGGCCGCTTCGGCATTATCGACTGGGACGTTCGGGCCGGAACCGTACGGCTGTCGCCCAAAGCTCGGGCGATGTACGGACTCGAACGTTTCGACGGCCGCTATGACAGCTGGATCGCAACCGTTTACCGCGAAGATGTGATCCGCCTACGCAATGCGATTGACGAGGCCTTTGCAGCGAAGGTGCGCGAGTTCGAGCTCGATTTTCGCATCATCCGGCAGAGTGACCACGAAATGCGTTGGCTGCTGGCGCGGCGTCTGGCTTTTTATGACGAAGCCGGAAAGCCACACCGCGTCGTCGGCGTGAGCGTCGACGTTACCGACCGCAAGCGCGAGCTGGTCGAACTGCGTAATTTTACCGAGGTGCTGGAGGCGGCAGTGAAGGAGCGCACGCGCCCGCTCGAAGCGCGCACGCTCGAACTTGAAGCCGAGAACGAAGCGCGCAGGAAGGCGGAAGAATTGCTGCGCCAGGCGCAGAAAATGGAAGCGGTTGGGCAGCTTACCGGCGGCGTAGCGCACGATTTCAATAACCTTTTGACGATCATGCAGGGCGGCCTCGAGATGATCGGACGCCAGGCCGCAAGTCTCGACGCGCTGCCGGCGGCATCGCGGATCGTGCGCGGCAAGGACATGGCGCTGGAAGCGGTTCGGCGAGCGACGCGGTTGACCGAGCGGCTGTTAGCATTTGCGCGCCAGCAGCCGTTAGCGCCGAAAGCGATCGATGCCAATCGACTTGTCGGCGGAATTGCCGAATTACTTCGCAGGATGGTCGGCGAAACCACGGTTTTGGAAACCGTCCTTGCGGGCGGGCTTTGGGTAACCCAGGCGGACATCAATCAGCTGGAAAACGCCATTCTCAATCTCGTGTTGAACGCGCGCGATGCGATGCCGAATGGCGGCAAGGTGACGATCGAAACCACGAACGCTCACCTCGACGACGCGTATGTTCGAAAGCTCGCCGAGCCGGTAAAGGCCGGCCAATACGTCATGATCTCAGTCTCGGACACTGGCATCGGCATGGATGCAAGTACGCGGGAACGCGCATTCGAGCCATTCTTTACCACGAAGGGAGTTGGCAAGGGGACCGGTTTGGGCCTTAGCCAAGTTTACGGATTCGTGCGCCAATCGTCAGGGCATCTCGCGATCTACAGCGAGGTTGGCGAGGGCACGACCGTCAAGATTTATCTGCCGCGCTATCACGGTCAAGCGGAACTAGCGGAGGAGTCGCATCAGTCGGCGGGTGACAGCCAATCACTGGGTGCCGAAACTATTCTCGTCGTCGAAGACGACGAAGCGTTACGCCTCTATACGGCCGAGATTCTCACGGACCTCGGCTACAGCGTCATGGCGGCGCCCAACGCGGCGACCGCTTTGGAAATCATCGGTCGTGGTCCCGAGATTGACCTTCTGTTCACCGACATCGTCATGCCCGGGGGCATGAACGGGCGCCAGCTCGCCGATGAAGCGGTCCGCCAAAAGCCAGCGCTGAGGGTCCTGTTCACGACCGGCTACACCGCGAACGCCATCGTTCATCACGGACGGCTTGATCCCGATGCGAACTCATTTCCAAGCCGTTCACGTATGAATCGCTTGGCCGCAAAATCAGGACAATCCTCGATGCAAAGCGAAACTGAGAATGGCGATCTCTGACCCAGAACCGACACCGGCAGTTCAAGATCGCCGCTGTGCAGCTTGATTGCTTTTGCTCAAACCATTCGTCCTTGATTATGCTAAATCCTCATGCTCGGCTGGGTTGACTTGGATCAATGACATCCGAGCAGTGTGGCATTTTCTGTTTATCTTTTGAGACACACCTGCTTGGGGCTAGTTCTCGAACAAGCGCGGGTTTTCTGGATATGAAATGAATGAAAACGTCATAGGCGGAAGACTTCCCCAGCCGGCCGAGCTTGCCGCACCGGATTTTATGAGCGGCGGTGGGGAAATGGGCGCTCTGATGCGAGCGCATGACTGGTCCTCCTCTCCACTTGGACGGCCATCAAACTGGTCTCAATCGCTGCGCACAGTTGTCCGACTGATGCTCAACACCGGCCACCCGATGTACATCTTTTGGGGAGCCGATGGCGCCTGCCTTTACAACGACGCGTATCGCCGATCGATTGGTCCGGAGCGGCACCCAGCGTCGTTGGGACGGCCCGCGCGCGAGGTTTGGCACGAGATATGGGACATCATCGGCCCGCAGTTCGAACAGGTGCTGTCAGGCGGGGGAGCGACGTGGCATGAAGATCACCTGGTCCCCATTACCCGTTATGGCCGTCGCGAAGATGTCTATTGGACATACAGCTACAGCCCGATCGACGACGACATGGCACCGAATGGAATTGGCGGCGTCCTGGTGATCTGCACCGAAACGACGCAAAAGGTTCTTGAAGAACAGCGCCTCGCCGGAGAGATCGAACGTCTCTGGAAACATTCCAGGGATCTTCAAGCGGTTGTTGGGACTGATGGGATTTTTCGCGCCGTGAGCCCGGCATGGAGGGAGATCCTGGGTCACGAGCCCGACGCTGTGATCGGGCAAAGTTTTTTGAATTTCATCTGGCCTGAAGACGCCGAGCGTACGCAGGGCAGGCTCGATACCACCACCTCAAAGGGGCATCTCGCCAACTTCGAGAACCGCTATCGCCACAAGGACAGCACGCCGCGATGGATTTCATGGCGTGCCTCGGTCGAGGGCGATCTCATCTACGCTTATGGTCGCGACATCACCGCCGAGAAGAAGACGGAAAGCGAATTGGCGCTCTCCAAAGAACTCGCGCAACGAGAGGCACGTTATCGTTGGGCTTTGGCGGCCGGCCAACTGGTTCACTGGGAAACCGATTTGAGCGCGGGCACAAGGACCTGGACTAAAGAAGCGATGGCCTTATTCGGGCTCTCGCTCGCCGATGGGCGCGGACGCTTCGGTGGTGACGCAGATGAATTCAAGCTGGCGCTGCACCCCGACGATCGTCATTTGGCAAAGGGATTTTACGAATTAGCGGATAAGCAGGATTGGTTTCCGGTTGAATATCGAATTCGTCGGTCCGACGGAACGATCCGGTGGCTGTCGGGAGGCGGCCAAGTCGTTGCGCGCAGAGCCGATGGCAAGGCTCAGCGCCTGGTCAACGTTGTGGCGGACGTGACCGACCGCAAGGCCGCCGAAGAGCACCTCAAATTCCTTATGAGCGAAATCACCCACCGCTCCAAAAACTTGCTCGCGGTTGTCCAGGCGATCGCTTCCCAGACGGGCCGCGGCGTCGACACATTCGAAGAATTTCAAGAGCAATTTGTGAAAAGACTGCAGGGACTGGCTGCATCTCATGACTTGCTCGTGCTCAAGGATTGGCAAGGAGCTTTGCTCGCCGACTTGGTGCGCGATCAACTCGCTCCGTTCACGGAACCCGGAAGCGAGCGCATCACCGTGTCGGGACCCGACGCCTTGCTGAGACCCGAGGCTGCAGAGGCGATCGGACTGGCTCTGCACGAATTAGCGACCAACGCGGTGAAATATGGTGCGCTATCAGTTCCGGGTGGCCATGTTACGATCTCTTGGGCGTTGGAAGATCACGACGCCAAGCCGAGCCAGTTTGCAGTGAACTGGATTGAACGCGGCGGCCCAACCGTGGCGGCGCCATTGCGCAAAGGCTTTGGCCACATTGTGTTCGAGCGCCTCGTTACGAGATCGCTGAATGGCAGCGTTGCCATTGATTTCGCGCCTGAGGGCCTAACCTGGAAACTGTCGGTTCCCACGACCAATCTCGTGACCGAACCCGCTGCCGTCCGAAACCCGTCGGCGCATTAAGTCGGTGCCGCTCGAAGTCGACGTTCGGTAAGCCGGAAGCACGGCGCTCACCAATGCGCCCGCGAGCCGCTTAATTCAGCGTCCGCTTGCTGTCGCCGCTGTCGAGCGAAAACGCCGGAATCTCGATGTCGAAATGGTCGCCGCCCGGCGTCACCATGCCGTAGGTGCCGACCATGAAGCCCGACGGCGTTTGCAACGGCACGCCGCTGGTATATTCGAACGATTCTCCAGCCTTGAGCACCGGTTCTTCGCCGACGACGCCCGCGCCGCGCACCTCCTGGCGGCGGCCGTTGGCGTCGATGATACGCCAGTGCCGGGTCTTGAGCTGCACGGTGTCGTCGCCGTTATTGGTGATGGCGATGGTGTAGGCCCAGAAAAAATAATTGTTCTCCGGCGAGGAGCGGTCGGCGACGAAGCGCGGGGTCACCACGACTTCGATATTGCGAGTGACGGCGCGATACATACGTAATCCTGACGCAATCAGTAAATCCTGACGCAATCCCGGCGCTTTCTCAAGCCACTGTCGCGTCAGCGGAGTGTGCCACAATCGCTTGCGGACTTCGGAAGCGACAGATTAAAGCGCAATCGCTTCCGATGGAATCGGATGGCGCTCCATCATTATGCTGGCGCATGATCTTTCGGAAAACCGTTATCCACTTTTCCGGATCATGCGCTAGATTACCCGGGGGCGTCCGCGGGTGTGGGGCTTCGCCGCTCGCTGCGATGGCCGGTAATGGTTGCAGATTCCAAAGCAATGGCGGCGCCGCCACCGGCGGTCACGGGCGGGCGCGATTTGCGCCTCGATTTGTTCCGTGGGCTCGCCTTGTGGCTGATCTTCCTCGACCACATCCCCGAGAACGTCGTCAGCTGGGTCACCATCCGCAATTACGGCTTTAGCGACGCCACCGAAATCTTCATCTTCATCTCCGGCTATACCGCCGCTTTCGTCTACGGCCGCACGATGCGGGAGCGCGGGTTTTTCCTGTCGAGCGCCCGCATCTTGCGGCGGGCGTGGCAGATCTACGTGGCGCACATCTTTCTGTTCACGATCTTCATGGCCGAGATCGCCTACGTGGCGGCCACCTTCGACAATCCGCTCTACGCCGAGGAAATGAAAATCCTCGACTTTCTCAAGCAGCCCGACATCACGATTTTTCAGGCGCTGTTGTTGAAGTTCAAGCCGGTCAACATGGACGTGCTGCCGCTTTACATCGTGCTGCTGCTGTTAT
>Ga0181537_10002592_pt1 | contig 15880 bp, 13 predicted proteins | sample PEATcosm2014_Bin_39_FD_119765 | JGI IMG/M metagenome (GOLD analysis project Ga0181537, IMG submission 119765) | Peatland microbial communities from MTU Mesocosm Facility, Houghton, MI, USA - PEATcosm2014_Bin23_10_metaG | ecosystem: Environmental > Terrestrial > Soil > Wetlands > Peat | place... | reverse complement strand
TCCTGATCTCGACGGCGACCGTGACGCAACCGATGGAGTATTTCTTCCGCAACGCGGGCGGCGATGAATTGCTGTTCGTGCAAGCTGGTGACGGCGTTCTCGAATCGCCGCTCGGCGATATCGCGTATCGAGCACACGATTATCTCATCGTGCCGTGCGGCATTGCGTACCGGCTGCAGCCGCGCAGCAAAACGGAGCTGTTTGTTGCCGAGTGCAGCGGCACGGTCGAGATTCCAGAGAAGTTCCGCAATCCGTTCGGGCAGCTTAAGGAACACGCTCCGTACTATGAACGCGACTTTCGCGCGCCGGACTTGCGTGAGCCGCACGACGAGCAAGGCGAATTCGAGGTACGGATCAGCGCACGCGGGCGCACCGCGATTCACGTCATGCAAAACCATCCGTTCGACGTCGTCGGATGGGACGGATATTGCTATCCCGTGGCGTTCAACGCCGACGATTACGCGCCGGTGACCGGCAAGCTGCATCAACCACCGTCGACCCACGTCATCTTTGAAGCGCCCGGCGCGGCGTTCATCTTGTTTGCGCCTCGGCATTTTGACTATCACCCGCAAGCCGTTCCGGCACCCTACAATCACGCCAGCGTCGATTGCGACGAGATCATCTATTACGCCAGCGGCAACTTCATGAGCCGTCGCGGAATCGAAGAGCGTTCGATCACATTGCACGCTGCGGGCGCGGTTCACGGTCCGCAACCGGGCGCGGTCGAAGCTTCGCTTGGGAAAACGGCGACGGACGAGCTCGCGGTCGCCGTCGATTGCTTCGCGCCGCTACGCATTGCGGAACCGGCGTTCTCGATTGAAGACGCCGGCTATTTCCGCTCGTGGGTTGCGGTTTCGAAAACCTAGCGGAAGGTCTGTGAGCCTGAGGGCGGCGGCCCACTCGGCGGCGGTGGCGGAGCGTTTTGTGGTTGCGGTTCCGCCGGCGAGTACGCACCACCGCGGTCCGGCTCTTGCGGATGCGCCGGAATGAGCCGCACGTTTACGCTCGAGTTTGCCGGAATCGAAACGTCTTCGCGATTGTTCTTCGCGACCAAATAGCCGCCGGCGGCACCGAACAGGCCGCCGTAGTTCGTCCCCATCCATTTGCCGAGTATGTTGCCGACGATCATGCCGCCGAGCGCACCGAGTGCTTCCTTGGCGCCGTTGTTCGCCGTCCTCACGTCGACTTGCGTAACCTCGCCCACGATCGGATAGAGCGCGCCGTTCGCAAGCTGCAGCGTATCGAACGACAGATACACTTGTCCGCTCTGTCCTTGACCGGCGTGCTGCGCGGCGGCTACGCGTCCGAACATGCGCGCACCCGTAATCGAGCCGTCGTATGAGTTGACGTTGACGAGAACGACTTGGTCACCGACGCGCGCGCTCTTCGAGCTAACGCCCTGCGTCAACGTCCCACTGAACTGCATGCCCGGTTGCGGCGCGTAAACGCTTGCGTGCGGAGGGCCCTCCATGGGCGGCACGGCTTGCGCCAGCGCAAGTGACGGAAGAAACACGAACGCCGCCAAGGCGGCCAACAGACGAAGAGCCATACGAATTTCCTAACAGAGTTCTCTGGGACTGTAGTTATCCGTACCCCTATTTCTAACCGCGCCTCAATCGAAGTCGTCGTAGTCGCTTGGCTCAAAGGCCTCTGCAGCCAAGCGCCAGCCGTATGCCAAAAGCGGCAAGCAGCGTACGACGAAACGAACCGAGCGCTCGACGAGTGCCCGCGAGCCTAGCGCCTTCACCGGGAGGTCGTCATGGATCAGAAAGTGGCGCAGGCGGAAATAGGGCGCGAGCGGGGTCTCGCTCATGTGCGTGAAGCCGCGGGGCATCCGCTGTAGCGAATCTTCCTCTTCGTCGGGCGGGATGAGCGCGAGCTTGGAGCGTTTCAGGGCGCGAATGACTTTGGCGAAATCCTTCGGGTGCTCGGCCATCTCGAGGCGCCAGCGGTGCAGCAACTTCGGGTGCAAGTTGTAGAATGCGAGCGAAAGGAACGGATCTTTCGGCGTAACGTGGATGTAGAGTCCGCCCGGCGTATGCCTGCCGCCGTCGGGTGAGAGGTACGCCGCGCAGTGCGTTTTGTACGGCAGCTTGTTGTGGCTGAAACGGACGTCGCGATAGATGCGAAAGATCGAACGGCGCAGATCTCCGTAGACCGGAATGCGCTTGCGCTCGAACCGATTGGAAAGCTCCGTAACGAGGCGCTGCATCGGTAGGAGCAGGTCTTCTTCGTAGATGTGCTTGCGCGCCACGAACCAGTTCCGTTCGTTATTCTTCGCAAGCCCGCGCAGAAAGCGCAGCCCCCGTGGGGGGAAGCCTTCAAATCTCTCCATCAGGGTATAAGTGCCCCATGCTTCTTACTGTAGTTCTGGGGACCATGCTCCTCGCACTCAACGCGCCCTCGTGCTCGGGCGCGGATCCGGCCATCGTTGCAGTACGCGTCGTCGGCAGCTCGCCACAAGCCGGCAACACCATCTACCATCTGAGCGGCGTCGTCCAGAACGTCGGTAAGGCGAAACAAGCCTCGAACGTCCTGCAGTTCGTCGACATCGATCTCGGCGGTACCGGCAAAGTCGACTCACGCGGCATTCCACCGCTTGCATCTGGGCAGAAGTATACGTTCGGTTACGACTTCAAGCGTTCGTCCGACGCCGGCGACGGATCGTCGCACCTGCACTTCAAGCTCGATTTTCGGCAACCGTCGCCGCCCGGCTCGCAAGATTGCAGCACGTCAAATGATCAATTTACGCTTCGAGTATAGCCTCATGCGTAAAAAGCATCGCTACTCGGCTAAAGAGCACCGGCAGGTCGAACACATTCAGGAGAGCGAGAAAACTCGCGGAAAATCTCCCGAGGAAGCCAAATCGATCGGCTACGCGACGGTGAACAAGCAGAATCCCGATAAGCACCGCTTCACCGAAAAAGAAGATCGGCAAGCCGAGCACATCATGGAATCGGAAGAATCCGCCGGCAAATCCGAAGCCGAAGCCAAACGCATCGCCTACGCAACGGTCAATAAGCACCGATCTTAGCCTGCCTGTCAGTCAGAGCAACCCACCCCGACTGTCATCCCGAGCGAAGTCGAGGGACAGCGGTCATTTGGATGAAGAAGTAGCGTTAGGAAGTTACTTGATCAGGAGACGATGCTGAGCGTGTCTACGAATTTGGGAAAAAACGTACGAGCGATACCATACGTGCGCCTGCGGCGCACTACGCTCGGGATGACACAATGGCCGATCCTACGCCGTAACTGCGGGCGCTGCGCTCGGCAGCCAGCGGACGTCGCTGGGTGCAAGCTCGGCGGGGACGCCGTCGATTAAACGAATGCGGCCGGCTGCGGCGGCGTCGCCGCGTGAACCCGGCAGAATCACGCCGATGAGATTGAGTGGATCGCTCGGCGCAAGCGTAATCTCTTCGCCGCTCGGTGCGCTGCGTCGCACCGCACGAACTGCGTCGAGCGCTTCCGGCAGCGCGAACTGTTCGCCGACGTAGCCGGCGACGAAGCGGCCTCCGCGAATCTCGCCTTGCGCTTCCCTGCGGCGCAGCTGCCAGAGAATCTCGCGCCACGGCGGCAGATTGATTTCACGTGCGACGATGTCGCGGAAAACGATTCCCCAGCGCGCGAGCAGCATACGTGTTGCACTTTCGGCATCGAGCGCGTGCGATTCGGTGGTGACGACGGGCAATCGCGTCCAGCGTCCTCCGGCGGCGCGCGGCCGCTGACGCAAACCTTTTTCGCCGAGACGCCGCTTACTGTCGATCAAGGCGCGCAACGCATCGAAGCGGTCCGCGCTAACGAGTCCGGCGGCTGCAAGCTCCCACAGCGCTTCCTCGACTTCAGCCGGAAGGCGCCCCGTCTCGCGGACGATGTCGTTGAAGAACGGCGCGCCGCGATGATCGATCGCCGCAAGCACCTCACGCGCGCCTTCGGAAAGCGGAGCCCGCTCGCCGTCGCTACCGACGATGACCTCTTCAGCGTGTTCGCGTAGAAAAAACGCAATCGGCGCAAGGCGCGTCGGACGAACGCGTTTCTTGCGGCCTTGCTGATCGACGGCGTCGACCGATGGATGCGCGGAGAGACGTCCCCACATGACTTCGCCCGTGTGGCAGAGCTCGTCCAGGAACTCCGGCTTATAGCCCGCAACGCGTCGCGGCAGAATCTGCGTCTCCCACCAGATCGCGGGAATCTCGTATCCTTCGAGCTGCCGGATAATTTGCAGCGTCCCGTCGACTCCGTGCAAACGGGTACCCGGCGCAACGTGCTGCCAGCGGACGAGAAAGCGCATGAACTCGGCTGACGTCGCAGGCTCGATCTCGCGCCGCAGCTTGCCGAGCGTCATGCGATGAATGCGTGCGAGCAAACGGCGATTGCACCACTCGTCTTCTTCTTGCGAGCGGTAGCGTCCGGGCAGAACCTGTCCTTCGCCGACGAGCTGCGCGACCGCAATCTCGACAACGTCGCTCGGCCGCCCGAACTTCGCCGAAAGCTCGCCGATGGTAACGGGTCCGAGGACTTCGAGCCAGCCGCGAATCAATTCCGCGAACGCTGCTTCGCTGGTTTCGGGCAGCGCACGTTGCGCAGGAATCGCGTCGATCAGCGGCTCGAGCTTCGCTTCGGGATAAATGCGCTGCGCGATATCCAGCCGTTCCGCGCTCGTCCAGAAGGCGCGCTCACCAACCCAAAGTGTCGCAGCGCGGCGCTGCGCAACCAGCTCGTCGTAGAACGCGCACCAGTCGCCGTACGGTGGAACGGCGATCAACGAGAGCAGGGCGTCGTGCAGCTCGTCGGCGTTACGGACGACCGGCCACGATTCCGCAATAACTTGTGCGATCGCCGCCGGGTCGAGAATGCCGACGCCGTCGTTCCCGTCGACGGCCGTACGCATCGTGCGACGGAGCGTGACCGCACGCGCGCGGCGTTCTTCGAGCGGCGCATCGTCGAGATACGCATATGGATTCGAGTTGAGAATCTCGTGACAGAACGCTGACGGTTCGGGCGTGTCAACGGCAACCGTGCGCAGCTCGCCGCGCTCGAGTCGCCCCAGAATCTCCATCCAGCCGTCGAGATCCATCGCTTCGTGCAAGCAATTGTCGATCGTCTCACGGACGAGCGGATGATCGGGAATCCGAACCGGACCGTCGAGATTTTCGGGGCAGGCAGCTTGATCCGGAAAAACGGCGGCCATCAAATCTTCGGAGCGCATCCGTAGAAGCTGTGGTGGAACCTTTCGTCCGCCCGAGAACCGCAAGATCGCGAGCGCGCGCATTGCATTCCAGCGCCAGCGTGATGCAAACATCGGTGCCGGCAGCATCGCTTGCGTGAGCACTTCCTTTGCGCTCGCCGTCTTGAGAAATTCGAAGACCGCATCGAGCGGGAAGGCGTGCGAGTCGCTGAGCGACAGCACGATGCCGTTATCGGTGGCTGCAGCTTGCAGTTCCAGATTGAACGAACGGCAAAAACGCTTGCGCAGCGCGAGGCCCCACGCGCGGTTGATGCGCGCGCCGAACGGTGCGTGCAGGATCAGCTGCATGCCGCCGCCTTCATCGAAGAAGCGTTCCGCTACGATCGTATCTTGGCTCGGCACGGTCCCCAAGATCGCTTTGCCGGCTTGGATGTACGCAATTGCCTGCGCAGCGCCGCCCTCGTCGAGCGCGCACTGCTCCATCAGCATCGTGTGCGCCGCACCGATATCGCTCGATGCAAGCCGAGCTATCTCCTCGCGCAAGTTCGACACCTCGCGCGACAGCTCAACCGTACGTCCCAAGCCTTCGCCGTTCCAGAACGGAATCGACGGCGGCGCGCCTTGTGCATCTTCGACGCGCACGACGCCTTGCTCGACGCGTTTGATGCGCCACGACGTCGTCCCGAGCAAGAAGATGTCGCCGGCCATGCTTTCAACGGCGAAATCCTCGTCGAGCGATCCAATCGTCGTGCCGTCCGGTTCCGCGATGACGGCGTACGATGCAACGTCGGGAATCGCACCACCCGATGTAATCGCGGCGAGCCGCGCACCGCGTCGCCCGCGCATGATCTTGTTGACGCGGTCGTGATGCAAGAACGCGCCGCTGCGTCCGCGTGAGGTCGCGATGCCGTCGGCCAGCATCGAGACGATCTCATCGAACTCGGCGCGCGAAAGATCGCGATACGGATAGGCTTTGCGCACCAGCGCAAAGAGCGCGTCTTCTTGCCATTCATCGGTCGCGCAGGCGGCAACGATTTGCTGCGCGAGAATATCGAGCGGGGCTTCCGGAATGCAGATCGCGTCGATCTCACCGCTCCGAATCGAGCGCACTAGCGCGGCGCATTCGATCAGTTCGTCACGCGTCAACGCAAAGAGGACGCCTTTGGGCGTCGCGCCGACCCAGTGTCCGGAGCGGCCGATGCGTTGCAGCGCCGTTGCAATGGAGCGTGGGGAGCCGAGCTGCACGACCAAATCGACGGTGCCGATGTCGATCCCGAGCTCGAGCGACGCCGTCGCCACGACGGCGCGGATCTCGCCGGCTTTCAAACGTTGTTCGGCGACGAAGCGCGCGGGACGCGAAAGGCTACCGTGGTGCGGCAAAACGATATCGGGGCCAAGGCGTTTCGTCAGCGCGAAGGTGACGCGTTCGGCCATGCGCCGCGTCGGAACGAAGATCAGTGTCGTGCGATTTGCCGCAATGAGCTCGCAAATGCGATCGTAAACGTCGTCCCACATCTCGTTGCTCGCGACGTGTCCGAGCTCGTCGCCCGGGATTTGCACCTGCAGCTCCATCTTGCGCCGATGACCGATGCCGATGACGGTCGCGTTCGGGCTCAGATACTCGGCGACGCTCTCGAGCGGCTTCACCGTTGCGGAAAGTCCGATGCGTTGCGGCTTCTTGCCACCGCTCGACGTCACGAGATGATCGAGGCGCGCCAGCGTGAGTGCGAGGTGCGAGCCGCGTTTGTCGTCCGCCATCGCGTGAATCTCGTCGACGATGACTGTTCCAACGGAACGCAAGAGCTGGCGCGAGCGCTCAGCCGTCAAGAAGATGAAGAGCGATTCGGGCGTCGTCACCAAGATGTGCGGCGGCGTGCGTAACATCTTCGCGCGCTCGCTCTCGCTCGTGTCGCCCGTGCGCACGGCGGTGCGAATCGGCGCCATCCCGATGCCACGCTCGCTCGCGAGCGCGTTCAGCTCGCCGAGCGGTGTCTCGAGATTGCGACGGACGTCGTTGGTCAGCGCGCGCAGCGGGGAGACGTACAAGACCAGCGTTTGGTCGGGCAGCCCGGCCGGCGTCTGCGCGCGGCGCACCAGCTCGTCCAGGCATAAGAGGAAGGCCGCCAGCGTTTTACCTGAACCGGTCGGCGCGGTAATGAGCACGTCGCGGCCCGAGCGGATCTCGGGCCAGCCCAAGCGCTGCGGCTCGGTCGGCACGCCGAACCGCTGCGTGAACCAATCTCGGACGACGGGGTCGAAGCTGTCTAGCACGGTACTTTTCTCGAACAACCGTTCGATGCCAAAAGCTGCGACCCCGCCGTGGAACCTACTTCGGTTGTGGCGTCATCCGCAGGTAGGGCTTGATGGTGCGGTAGCCCGGGAAGCGCTTCTCGGCGTCTTCGTTGCTGACGGCCGTCGTAATGATGACGTCCTCGCCTTGCTTCCAGTTGACCGGCGTTGCTACCGAGTGTTTGTCGGTGAGCTGCATTGAATCGATCACGCGCAGAATCTCATCGAAGTTGCGTCCGCAGGTTTGCGGATATGTGATCATCAGCCGGATTTTTTTCTTCGGATCGATCACGAAAACCGTACGCACGGTGAACACCTCATCGTGCGCCGGATGCATCATGCCGTACAAGCCGGCAACTTTGCGTTCGGGATCCGCAATGATCGGATAATCGACTTTGGTGTTTTGCGTCTCCTCGATGTCTTTCACCCAGCCGCTGTGCGAATCGACGGGATCGACGGAAAGGCCGATCACCTTGACGTTGCGCTTCTTGAATTCCGGAAGAAGCTTGCCGACGTAGCCAAGCTCGGTCGTACAGACCGGCGTGAAGTCTTTCGGATGCGAAAACAGGATCGCCCAGCTATCGCCGATCCAATCGTGGAAGTGAATCTTCCCTTGCGTAGTGTCCGCTTCAAAATCCGGCGCAGTATCGCCGAGCCGCGGCGACGCCGCGATAAGGGTGCTCATCGCTCTTTTTCTCCTCGCTCGATTGGGGGCGAGGGCCTTAGGCTCTGCGGTTTGTATGACCTCTCGCGGCTTAAGCGCGCCTTATCAGCGCGCCAGCAGCTTCTTTAAAAAGGTCTCGTGCTTAAACGAATTGCTCTCGCCGAAGTGCACGATGACTGTTTCGAGCGCGAAGAGCACATATAGCGCCTGCCCACCCGATCCGCTCGCGTAAACGATCCCCGGCGCGTCGGGAAACGGGCTGAGCCAAAAGCCGAGCCCGTAGCGTGGGTTGGCGCGCGTCGGCTCAAAGCACGCGGCGACCGCGGCTTCGCTCAGGATGCTCTTTCCTTTGTAGGTCCCCCGGCCGAGCACGAATTGACCGAACTTCAACCATTCGAGCGGTCCGAGCGTCACGCCGGTCGGAAGCGGATGCGTTCCGTCCTTGAGTTTGCGCCACGCTTCGATCCGTAAGCCGATCGGATCGAGTATGCGCTCGCGCAGATAATCGTGCGGCTCCATCTGACGAGACGCCAACTTGCGGCGCAGCACTTCGCCAAAAACTTGCAGCGCGATGCCGCCGTACGTGAACGTCGTGCCGGGCATCGTCTGCAGCGGCACTTGGAGTGCCGCGGCGGCGCTCGGTACCGCATTGCCGAGTCCGCCGAATCCAAAGCCTGCGGTAAGATTCAGCAGATCGCTAATCGTCACAAGCTCTTTGCGCGGATCCTCTTCCCACTCCGGGATCGTGCGCGCGACCTGTTCGTCCAGGCGCAGCAAGCCATCTTCCTGGGCGGCGGCGGCGGCAATTCCCCAGAAGCTCTTCGTCCCGCTGTAGATCGCGTGAGGCCGATCCGACGCGTACATCGGTCCGTAGCACTCGAAGCTGACCTTGCCGCCGCGCGCGACGACGAACGCGTGCAGCTTGTGCCGTTCCGCGTAGGCAAGTGCGGCATCGTAGTCGAGCTTGGGAGCCGGTGAGACCGCCATGGCGTGGCATACTCGGCGGCACGATATTGGGCCTCGTAGGCATAGGGAACCGCGCCGCCCGCGGCGCATGGGGCGGCCATGCGAATTGTGAGTTATCGAGTAGACGGTGGCCCTTGGCGCGCCGGTGCGGAACGCGACGGCGGAGTTATCGATATCGCCGGTGAGGGCGATCCGTCGGTCAAAGCACTTTTAGCGGGTGGAAAAGCAGCGCTCGACGCAGCTGCCGCGCGCGAAAAAAACGGGAAGCCCGTGAGCGGGCACGTTGAGATCGGACCGGTGATTCCGGATCCGGACAAGATTATTTGCTTCGGTTTGAATTACCGCAAGCACGCCGAAGAGACGGGACAGAAGCTTCCCAAAGTTCCGACGTTCTTCCCGAAGTATCGAAACTCGCTGATCGCAAACGGTCAGCAGATCGTGCTGCCGCGCAACAATCCCGACAACGTCGATTACGAAAACGAATTGACGATGGTCATCGGCAAGCGCTGCAAGTACGTGACGGAATCGGAAGCGCTCAGCTACGTCGCCGGCTACACGATCATGAACGACGTCAGCGCACGCGACCTGCAGATGCAGACGAGTCAATGGGGCGCCGGAAAAGCGGTCGACACGTTCGCGCCGCTCGGGCCTGCGTTGATTCCCGCATCCGAAATCGGCGATCCGCAGAACCTCGCGCTCAAGACGCGTCTCAATGGGCAAGTCGTGCAGGATTCGAATACGTCCGACATGGTGTTCACGTGCGCGCAGCTGATCGCGTTCGCGAGCAACTTCATGACGCTCGAACCGGGTGACGTGCTCGCAACGGGTACGCCGGAAGGCGTCGGGTTCACGCGCAAGCCGCCGCTCTTCCTCAAAGACGGCGACATCATCGAGCTCGAGATCGAGAAGATCGGCATCTTGCGAAATCCCGTGGTTTCAAAGGTTCCCGCGGCAGTGTAGCAATCGCGTGAATGACGACACGTTAGCCATCCTCGTAGGGGGCGGTCCCGCTCCCGGGATTAACGGCGTCATTGCCTCGGCGACGATCGAGGCGATCAACAACGGCTTGCGTGTCATCGGGCTTTACGACGGCTATCTGCACATCGCGCAAGGCGATATCACGCACGTCCGCGAGCTGACGATCGAAAACGTCTCGCGTCTGCACTTCACGGGCGGCTCGTATCTGCGCACGTCACGTACCAATCCGGCCAAGGACGATGCGACCTTGCAACGTTGTATTCGGTCGCTTTTCGAGCTGGGCGTGCGGTACGTGATCGCGATCGGCGGCGACGACACGACGTACGGCGCGGCGCGCATCGCTGCGCAAACGAAGGGACGGCTCGGGATCGTCACCGTTCCGAAGACGATCGACAACGATTTGCCGCTTCCGGATAACGCGCCGACGTTCGGGTTCGAAACCGCGCGTACGGTCGGCACCGGAATTCTCGAGAACTTGATGGAGGACGCGCGTACCGCATCACGCTGGTATCTCGCCGTCACGATGGGGCGCAAATCCGGCGCGCTAGCGCTCGGCATTTGCAAGGCAGCGGGTGCGACGCTGGCCCTCATTCCGGAAGAGTTCGGCGAGCAAATCACGCTTGAGGACGTCGTCAGCAGGATCGTCGGCTCGATCGTCAAGCGCAAACACTTTGGCGCCGATCACGGCGTTGCGGTGATCGCCGAAGGCATCGCCGAGCGCATGGACATGCAAAATCTCGAATCTGCGGTTTCGCGGGACGCGTATGGCCACACACGTCTTGCCGACATTCCGATCGGCATGATCCTGCGCGATGCCGTGCGCGACCGCCTCACGCAAATCGGCCTCGATATCACCGTCGTCACCAAAGACATCGGCTACGAGCTACGCTGCGCGAAACCGGTGCCGTTCGACGTCGAGTACACGCGCACGCTCGGCTACGGCGCAGTCCGGCATTTGCTGGCCGGCGGCAGCGGCGCACTTATCGCGCTTTCCGGCGGACACATGGTCCCCGTTACGCTCGAAGAGCTGACCGATCCGAATACCGGTCGCATCCGCGTGCGTTTGGTCGACGTCACGACCGAGTCGTACGAAGTTGCTCGCAAATACATGATTCGACTCGAGCCGAGCGATCTCGAGGAACCAAAACTCTCGCGCCTTGCGGTGCAGACGTCGCTTTCGCCGCAGGAGTTCGCACAGCAGTTCGGCAGAGTCGTTGTCGAGCCGGCGTTGGCACGATAGGAGCAGGTTGGCCGAATACAAAGAGGTAGCCGAGGCGGCGGAACGCAACGAGCAGCGCGGCGGGTCTCGCTGGACGCCAATTGCGGCAGCGGTGATCGCCGTCCTAGCTGCACTCGTCACGTTACTCGTGCACCAGCGCTCAAATCAGGCGTTGGTCGCGAAGAACAATGCGATCTTGGCGTTTACGCACGCTAGCGACTCCTACGGCTACTATCAAGCCAAATCGATCAAAGAAGACGTCTACAGCGTCGCCCTTCTTACCAGCAGCCGCCCGAACGCCGTGCTACGCAAGGTCGTCGATCACGAGAACACGACGAAGGCGGCGGTCCTCAATAAGGCGCAGGCGTTTGAAGAACAAGCTGAAGCCGACGATTCACGGAGCGAGCGTTTCGTGCACTCGTACGAAATACTTGAGATCGCAGCGACATTCTTAGAATGCTCGATCGTGATTCTCTCGATCTCGACGCTCGTGGGTACTATCGTCTTACCAGTGATCGCCACGATTTCGACGCTCGTCGGACTCGGCTTTGCGATCGCGGGGCTTCCGGTGTAAGGGGAGCGACATATGTTTGATATCGTCTTCAAGCAGGCACGCGTCATTGACGGCAGCGGACAACCGGAATATTTGGCCGACGTCGGGATCGAAGGCGACCGCATCACCGAGATCGGGAAAATCGCATCACCGGCACGCGAGGTCATCGATGCGAGCGGACGCGTGCTCGCGCCGGGCTTCGTCGACGTCCACACGCACTACGATGCGCAGATCACGTGGGATCCGGGCGCTTCACCATCACCATCGCTCGGCGTCACAACGGTCGTCATGGGGAACTGCGGCTTCACGATCGCGCCCGCTCCGCCGAAGCTGCGCTCGTTGATCGCGCGCAATCTTGCCGTCGTCGAGGGCATGTCGCTCAAAGCACTCGAGCACGGCATCGATTGGGGTTTCGAAACGATCCCCGAGTATCTCGCGATGCTGCGCAGCAAGGGATTCGTTCCGAACGTCGCGGCCTTTGCGGGACATTCGACGCTGCGCACCGCCGTAATGGGCGAAGACGCGTCCAAACGGGTCGCAACCGACGAAGAGATTGCCCAGATGCGCGCGCTCTTGATCGAAGCGCTCGACGCTGGGGCGATCGGTCTTGCTTCGACGCAGAGTCAGAGCCATTTCGGCGACGGAGGCGTACCGATGCCGTCGCGTCTCGCCGATGAGCGTGAGTTTCGCACGCTGATCGGGACGCTCGGCGAAGTCGGCCGCGGTGTCTTCATGATCACGGGCGGCCCGAGCACGTCCGGTGAGTTCTTGGAAGAGATGGCAACCAAAACCGGGCGGCCGATGATCTGGGCGGCTGCCTTGCACAGCACGGCCGATCCGGAACGCTGCTGGGGCTTGCTGCGCCGTTGCGCGGAAGCGACGCGTCGCGGACATCCGATGTACGCGCAGGTGTCGTGCCAGCCGCTCACCATGGAGTTCACGCTCTGCAATGCGTACCCGCTCGGCAGCTACGATCTGTGGAAGGAACTGCGCGGCGGCAATCCCGACGTCGTTCGCGGCAAAGTTTCCGATCCCGAATTCCGCCGCGCGTTGCGCACGGCATTTTCAGAGCGGCAACGCGGCAAGCTCTTCTACGGCGACTGGAATCGCGTCTGGGTCTCGGTCATCGCAGAAGCTCGGAACCAGGAGCTCGAAGGATTCACGGTCGCCGAGATCGCCGCGCAACAGGGGAAAGATCCGCTCGACGTGTTCTTCGATCTCGCGCTCGATGAGAATCTGGCGACGATGTATTCCGCGCACGTTCTCAATTACGACGAAGATGCGGTCGAGCAGCTGCTCAAAGACGACGTCAGCATCATCGCGCTTTCGGACGCGGGCGCGCATCTCACGTTCTTGTGCGATGCCGGATACGGCTTGCATATGCTCGGACATTGGGTGCGCGAGCGTAAGAGCTTTACGCTTGAAGACGCAATTCGTCGGGTCACGTCGTGGCCGGCCGAGATCTACGGAATTCGCGATCGCGGCGTCATCGCGCCCGGCGCGCACGCCGACTTACTGTTGTTCGATCCGGATACGATCGGCGTGTCGCGGCCGCGCCGCGTCCACGATCTTCCGGGCGGAGACAGCCGGCTGATTCGAGACGGCCGCGGCATCGCGGGCGTTTGGGTGAACGGAACGCGCGTCGTCGCGGACGACAAAGTCGTGAGCAACGGTCACCGTCCTGGCCTACTGCTCGACAATTGTGCAATGACGGCAGCTACTTAGGCTTCGAGCTCCGGATCACGGCCCATACCATGAGGTCCCACACGTTGCGGATCGTCAGCAAAAGCAACAAGAGGATCGCGACCGCCAAAACGTAGGACGACGCAGGTTCGCGCAAAGCGACAAGTGCGGCGCCGGCGATGACCGCGAGATAGCACACCAGCGGCCCGAATATGTAGAAGATCTGGTCGTCGGACGCTATCCTCTCCTCGAGCTTGCGCGAGCGGTGTAACACCCACGCCGCATGCGCAACGCCGGCAATACCGCACACGAGCACGCATGCGCCTGAAGCCACCGCGTTGAGCGGGGCGATGAGTATCAAGCTCGCGACGAACACGTTCACGAACTGAATGAGGATCGGCGCCATGAAGATGCGTTGCCCCGGAAGAAACTCTTCTGTCATATAGCCTTGCGTGATCGAGAGCGCGACGAACGTTAGGCCGACGAGCGATGCCGCCGCCGTCCCGATCAGCATGTAATAATCGTGCCAGACGGACACGACTAGCCGGCTGCCGCCCCCTCGGGAACCGCGTCAATCGCCATGATGCCGAGATCGCGATCGCCGAAGCCCTCCCCAAGCAGTAGGTCGATGCGCTCCGCGATCTCCGGCAGGACGTGAAGCTCAACGCCGGCGCGCTCGGCCATCTCGAGCATCAGACGCACGTCTTTGCGCGCCATCGTCAGCTCGAAGGACGGCGTGAAATCACCCTCGGCCATCTTCTTGCCGCGAATGTCGATCGAGTTTGAGGCTTTGAAATGCGAGTAGAGCGCGTGCGCATCGCGCGGATCGACGTCGACGCTGCGCGCCATTGCGTACACGTCTGCAAGACCGCCGACGATCGTTACGATCATGGCGTTTCCGAACAGCTTGAATGCCGCCGCGCGGTTCGGAGCTTCGCCGACGTTCCAGACTTCGCCGGTCATCTTCTTGAGATGCGCCTCGGCTTTTTGCACGCGCGCGGGCGGTCCGCACACGAGCATGAGGCCTTTGCCTTCGCGGATGGTTTGCGGCGACATGAACACCGGAGCGTGCAAGAACTCGATCCCGGCTTGGTCGCCGCGCGCGCTGCGTTCGGCCGCACCCGACGGAGATGTGGTCGTGTGATCGATAACCAGCGTTCCCTTCGGAATGCGCGCGAGGATGCGATCCAGCAAGTTGTCGACCGACGCATCGTCCGAAAGAATGATGTGGACGATCTCGACGCCGTCGAGCGCGGCGACGGGATCTTCGAATGCTTTGGCGCCGAGCGCTTCGAGCGCGCGTGCTTTTTCGGCGGAGCGATTCCAAACGTGAACCGTCTCGCCGCTCTCGAGCCAGCGTTCGGCCATGCCGCTGCCGAGTCTTCCGGTTCCGAACAATGCGATTTTCATGCGGCTATCTTGGGGTCGAAAGAACCAAATCCTCGGTTTGCGATCGGACGTTCGGCAGACCACCGCTGCGGGCCGCCGCGTTGATCGCGTCCTTTGCCATGCGCCGGTATGTCGTCCACTTGCCGCCGAGCACGCTGATCAATCCCTGACTGTCGACGTCGATCAAATGCTCGCGCGACAGCGCCGCCGAGCTGGCGCCTCCCGCGCGAATAAGCGGTCGCAGACCGGCGTACGTATCGACAATGACGCTGCGCGTCACTTGCCGCTCGAGATATCGGTTGACGTGCGCGATGAGGTAATCGATCTCTTCGTCGGATGCTTTAGGGTCGTCGTCGAGCGTAGCGCCCGCGACCTCGGTCGTGCCGATCAACGCACGGCCTTTCCACGGCAGCGCGAAGATGACGCGTTTGTCGTCGGTCTTCGGAATCAGAAAACCGTCTTCACGGCCGAGCACGTCGGCTGGGAGAACGATGTGCGAACCGCGGCTCGGGGCGAGCATCTGCGTTGCATTCGGATCGGAGAGGCGGCGGATGATGTCGGAACGCGGTCCGGTCGCGTTGATGACCGTGCGCGCGGAAATGATCCTCTCGCCCTTGCCGTCGGCCTGCGCCATGACGCCGTTGATGCGTCCGTTCGTCGAGATGAATCGCACGACGCGCGTGTGCTCGTGCAGCTCGGCTCCGAGGTTGCGCGCCGTTTGCGCGAGCGCTCCGAGCAGACCGAGCTCGTCGAACTGCGCGTCGACGTAGCGAATTCCGCCCGCGATACCTTCGCGACGGAGATTCGGCAGGTGTTCGAACGTCTCGCTCGCCGAGAGCGCTCGGCTCGGCGCAAGATTCGCACGGCCGGCGAGCGCGTCGTAGATACGCAGTCCGGTCGCATAGTATGTTCGCTCGAACGCGTTGCGCACCGGAACGATGATGCCGATCGGCT
>Ga0181537_10002591_pt1 | contig 15882 bp, 11 predicted proteins | sample PEATcosm2014_Bin_39_FD_119765 | JGI IMG/M metagenome (GOLD analysis project Ga0181537, IMG submission 119765) | Peatland microbial communities from MTU Mesocosm Facility, Houghton, MI, USA - PEATcosm2014_Bin23_10_metaG | ecosystem: Environmental > Terrestrial > Soil > Wetlands > Peat | place... | reverse complement strand
TACGTCGAGCCACAATCCGGCGGAGTGGAACGGAGTGAAGTACAAGGCGAGTTATGGCGGGTCGGGCACGCCCGCGATCATGACTTCGATCGAGAGCTACCTGGGCGTACCGCTGCCGGACGCGGCGAAGAAGGCAGGTATCGAAGAGGTGAACTTCAACCCGGAGTACATTACGGCGCTGGCGCGGTTTGTGGACCTGGACGGAATCAAGAGGTCGGGATACAAGTTTCTGATCGACGACATGTACGGCTGCGGACGCGGCGTCATTGCCGGGATCTTTGCCCGAGTGGAGATTCCGTTTGTGGAGATACGGAGCGAGTTGAATCCACTGTTTCCAGGGATCAATCCGGAGCCGATTCTGCCTAACATCCGGGCGACGCAGTTGGCGGTGGTCGCGGAGAAGTGCGACGCTGGGATGATTACGGATGGCGACGCGGACCGCATTGGCGCGGTGGATGAGCACGGCAACGTGGTGGACGCGCACAAGATACTGGCGGTGCTGACGAAGTGGTTGATCGTGCGCAAGGGATGGCCGGGCGATATTACGCGCGCCTTCAACACTACCAAGATGATCGACCGGATTGCGGCGAAGTACGGGCGCACGCTGCATGAGCATGGGATCGGATTCAAGTACGTCGTCGACCTGATGCTGGCCGGAGAGATTTTGATCGGCGGCGAGGAGTCGGGCGGCGTCGGCATAAGCCGGCACCTGCCGGAGCGCGACGGCCTGCTGAACGCGCTGCTGCTGGCGAACGTGATGGCGGACGAGAAGAAGACGCTGGGCGAACTGGTGGCAACCTTACAGGCGGAGTTTGGCGAGCACCAGTATGGGCGCATCGATATGCGCATCGATGAGGAGTTGAAGCAGTCGGCGATTGCGCGCGCGCGCGCGCTGACTGCCGGCGATACGATGGCCGGAATGAAGGTGCTGCGGGTGGAGACGATGGATGGGATCAAGTTCTTTCTGGAGAACCCCGCGTGTGCAGGGCGGGTCTCAAAAGGGGGCGCGAACGCGGCGGAGACATGGCTGCTGCTGCGCGCGTCGGGAACGGAGCCGCTGCTGCGGGTTTATTGCGAGAGCTGTGCCGTGGAATCCGTAAACCAAGTGCTTGAGGGTGCGCGGGCGTTTGTGCTGGCGGGGCGCGCCGGATGACGGAGGAGGCATGCGTTGCGACTAAGGGACTGCTGTTCGATATGGATGGCGTGCTGATCAGTTCCACCGCATCGGTTAACCGGTGCTGGAAGAAGTGGTGCAAGCTGTATGGCGTGGCGAAAGCAGAGAGCTTTGAGGTTCCGCACGGGATTCGCGCGGTGGATATTGTGCGCATGCTGAAGCCTGAGTTCGACGAGGCGCAGGTGGCCGAAGGGCTGCGCGCGATCGAGGACCTGGAGATCGAGGATACGGGCGATACTGTGGCGCTGCCGGGGGCGAAGGCGCTGCTGGAGAAGTTGCCGGCGGAACGATGGGCGATTGTGACCTCGGCGACGCGGCTGCTGCTGCTGGCGCGGCTGGCAGCGGCTGGATTGTCGGTGCCTGAGCACCTGATTTCCGGCGACATGGTTGCTCGAGGCAAGCCCGATCCGGAGCCTTACCGGCGCGGCGCAGAGTTGCTGGGGCTCGCGCCGGGCGAGTGCGTGGTGGTGGAGGATGCGCCTTCAGGAGTTGGCGCGGGGGTGGCGGCAGGCTGCCGCGTGCTGGGAGTGCTGGGCACGCATGCGCCGAGCGAACTCGAAGGAGCGAAATGGCTGGTGCGGTCGCTGAAGGAGATTGAGGTGTGGGGGCGGGCAGACGGCGTTGAGCTGCGGTTTGCGCCGGTGGGAGCCGACTCGGGAAGCTGAAGCAGAATTCCCCTGGGAATGAAGAATTAAAAAAGGCCGGAGCCAAAGTTCTGGCTCCGGCGAGAATCGATCGGAAGTGCTGCATCGTTGTGGCGGTGCGCCGATCAGTTGAGCGCATCGACGTAATGGGCGAGCAGGACCGGCTGGCCCGAAACGGGGTCCTTCAGCAGGAGCCCAACCACGCGCACGTTGACTTGCGCGGGGACTGCGCTTGCAGCAGTCAGGCCGTAACGGAAGGTGGTGTTGCTGGCCCAGTACACCGTTACGGTCTGGGGTATCAGCAATCCGGCGAAGCCGTTCACCTGCATCTGGAATGTGCCGTTGGTGAGGTTGAGGGAGCCGGGGACGACGGTGCCGTTATAGCCCCAGTGCTTCAGTACCACGCGCTTGACGCTGACCGCGTTGGGGTTTGCCGCGCCACTGGCGGGTCCGCCGATGGCCACGTTCTGGCCAGCCAGCAACTGGCTGGAGTTGAAGAGGAACTGGGTAAGAGGGTTGTGCCATTTGTAGATGAAGAAGTTCTCGTTGCCCGTCATATCAACTTGCCCGATCTGGCCGAGCGAAAGACCCGTAGTGGTAGGCAGCAGGGCGCGCACGTACAGGTCAAAGCTGGTGGCCGCGCCCGAGGCAGGCGTCACATAGGTCACCAGGCCGTCAGCGTAGAAGCCGTTCTGGGACAGAATGGCAACCTCATCGGCGTCGATGGTGGCGTCGACTCTGTCGAGGATGCCCGAGATCTGCACGATGCTGTTGGTGCTGAGCTGAGTGATGCTCTCGCTGTTATTCCACTCGGTGTTTCCGGTGACGTTGATGGTGAACTGGCGACCGTGCGGTCCCTGAACGACGAAGGACAGATCGTCGCTGGCGACGCTGACGACGGCGGCGTCGAATTCGTCGATATAGGCGCCGGAGTCGCCGGTGCCGACTACGTTGACGTCGAAGGTGGGAGTGACCATGCCGGTAATCTGGCCGCTGGAGTTGACCTGGATCGACTTGCGCAAGTCGAAGTCCAAATGCAGGCCGACCGGCTGCGCGACAGTTACGATCAGCGGCGAGGCCAGAGTGATGCTGATGGGGGTCGACGGAAGGGTTGCGGCCATGGACCCGATGGTGGGCGCGGAGCCGGACTGCACATTCAGGTAGCCGATGGTCGCTGGCCCCAGCGAGATCTGGATGCTGGTGTAGGTGCCGACCGGCACGGGGTTCATGTCCAGCAGCGTCTGCAGGCCGTTGAAGCGCGCGAAGTCAACCGTAGGCGTGCCGCTGATCAGCGAGACGCTTTGACCGCTGCTATTGATGGCGTCGATGCTGTCGATCTGCACGGCGAACGAGCTGACGCTGGCCATGGGGGCATCGGTGCCAACCACAAAAGACGGACCGGTTACGTCACCTGCAGCCTTGTTGGAGACGGCCCCGCCGCAGCCCGCTGCCAGCAACGAGGCAGCAGTAAGGGAAAGAAGAGCGAGCAAAGACTTGCCGTGATACCGGGACGACAAAGTTGACATAGGACACATCGCTTTCTGCGAGGTCCGCAGCTTATCTGGAACAAGCGCTGAGTTGGCGGTTAGGCCACTCTCCAGGAACGTGATAAATGCAACCGTCCATGGGCGCGCTCGTGTGCGGAGTCATCGCCGGAATAAATATGATTGGCCGGCCGGGAGTGATTCGAGCCCTCTCAGTCCGTCCGCTCTCACAGACACAGGGCGGGATGCATAGTTGTGCGATTGGATGAAATAAATTTTCGTGGCCTGCGACTTTTGCGGGGTTGTTACGTCGCGGCGCAATCTAGGAGGTTGGTACGCCGGTAACCATCACGGTGGCTAGATGAATACTGCGCTCTTTTTGTATCGAGCGCGGGCCCCAATGCTCCGCGTCAATCCGAAGAACAACTACGGAGATCCTGCTCGTCGAGTCAGAATGACGGCGTTCAAGGGGCTTGACGATGACGCCGCTCAGGGGAGCTTGGCGGCTTCGGCGATGGGGTCCCAGTGGTCAGGGCCGGCGAGGAAAGTTCGCGGAAGATATTGGTTGGCCTCGACGGCGGTGAGTTGGTGAGACCACGGGACGCGTGTGGGGGGCGATGCTCCGGGTCCGGTCGATCCGAATTCGGCGTAGTAGGCGGTGGACTCGTTGGCGGGATTGCCCCAGTTGTTCCAGCCGACCGGATTCATCTCGGCGGAGAGTTCCGTGTTGATGAACACGACGCGGGAGTAGGTGCGCCAGGGGCGGCCGAGGCCGATCATGCGACGGGCGGAGGCGGTGGATGCGGCGCCGGGGACGCGGGGATCGATTGAGGGCGCGGTGAGGTCCGCGGTGACGCGGGAGTTGAGGATAACGTAGCCGGTGGGCTGATCGGGTGCGGTGCGCGACTGGGCGGTGATGAAGCCGGGGCCGTTGGAGTGGAGTTCGTCGCGGTCGAAGACGGCGGCGGCGTTGCCGAAGATGTAGTCGACGCCGCCTTCGATGTAGGAGTCGCCGTAATATTGGCGGCCGTAGTCGGCGAAAAGCGTGTCCTGATGCCCGAGGAAGCGGCAGTGTTTGAAGATGCTGCGGTCGCCGCGGTCGGCCACGGCGACGGCCTGGCCGGTATTGCCGGCGGCGTTCTCGAAGGTGATGTTGTCGGCCTCGAAGCCGGCGCCGTTGATCTCGACGGTCTCGGTGAAGAAGGTACCTCCGGCGGCGTTCGCGTTAAGCGAGTTGGTAACGACGACTTCGTCGGGGGTCTTCCCGAGACCGATCAGGGTGATGTTGTTGTGGTTCTGCGTGACGATGACGCGCTCGTGATAGACGCCGGGCGCGATCTCGATGAAGACGCGGCCGGGGGTGCCGTCGGGGTTGGGCGTGGCGAAGGGGTGGTGGTCGAGGGCGTTGACGATGGTCGGAAAGGTGGTGCGGTTCTCGTTGCCGGGCGCGGCGGGCGCAGCGGAGGGGTCGACGCGGACATGGACGTCGGCGGCGAGGGCCGGTGGCGTGAGGAGAGCTGCAGCAATTGTGAGAAGCGAGAGGCTGTGGCGGAGCATGGCGGGAAGGATACGCTGGCGGAGGCGGACGGAGCAATTGGAGGGGGGCTTGGCTTTCAGCGGTCGGCTTTCAGTTCTTGGCTCGCGACTGATGTGTGGGCTGTGGGCCGATTTTGGGGGCACTAGAATGGTAGACTGAGGTAGTGCCGGGTCCTACGCGACGTAATCCCGCCAACTCCGCCAGGTCCGGAAGGAAGCAACGGTAACGGGTCGTTACGGGCGCAGTGGGTAGCCCGGTACTTTTAATGCAGTTGTCAGTTCTCGGTCGACAGTTGTCAGCGTGGACTGAGACTGTCTGGTCGGTTGTGTCCCCTGAAAACTGCGGCGTGGACTGGGCTTTCTGAGTGTGAGACGGTGGCGGCCATCTTTGCGCGAACGAGGCGCCGTGCGACGATGCTTCGCGTTTGCTAAAGAATGATTTGTAATGGGTGCCGCGTTTGTGCCAGAGTCGTGAAGGAGTTTTTGAGGTGAGAGTTTGAGTTTGACGTTGAAGCCGCAACATTCTGTGCGGGCGAAGATTAGTTCAGTGGGATGCTACGTTCCACCGCGATTATTGACGAACGCCGATCTGGAGAAGATGGTTGCGACCAGCGACCAGTGGATCATGGAGCGGACCGGAATCCGCGAACGGCACATTGTGGACAAGGGGGTCGCGACCAGCGACCTGGCCGCGGAGGCCGCGCGGCAGTGCATAGCCAAGCGCGGGATTGCGGCCACCGAGGTCGAGGTGATCATCGTGGCCACCGTGACTCCCGACATGCTTTTTCCGGCGACGGCGTGCCTGGTCCAGGACAAGATTGGCGCGAAGGGTGCGTGGGGATTCGACCTTTCGGCGGCATGCTCGGGATTTCCCTATGCGCTGCAAATGGGCGCGAAGCTGATTGAGAGCGGCGCGCAGAAGAAAGTGATGGTGATTGGAGCAGATGTGATGAGCTCGATCATCGACTACAAGGACCGCACGACCTGCGTGATCTTTGGCGATGGCGCAGGCGCGGTGCTGCTGGAGCCGTGTGCCGAAGGCGAGATCGGAATGATCGACTATTTCCATGAGATCGACGGATCGGGGGGCGTGTCGTTGAATATGCCGGGAGGCGGTAGCCTGCATCCATCGACGGCGGAGACGGTGGCCAAGAATATGCACGTTGTACATCAGGACGGCCAGGCGGTTTACAAATTTGCGGTGCGCAAGATGGCCGAGGCATCGGAGACCGTGCTCGCGCGGCATGGAGTGACCGGCAAGGACCTCGCGTTGTTCATTCCGCACCAGGCGAACAAGCGGATCATTCTATCTACGGCGGAACGGCTGGGACTGCCGCTCGATCGAGTGGTGATCAACATCGACCGCTATGGCAACACTACGGCCGCGACCATCCCCATCGCGATGCAGACGGCGCTCGAGGAGAAGCGGCTGAAGAAAGGCGACCTGGTGCTGCTGGTGAGCGTGGGGGCGGGCTTTACGGTGGGAGCTACGCTGATGCAGTGGGAGATGTAGAGAAGACAGTAGACAGTGGTCAGTAAAGGCCACGGCAAGGGCGACGACTGGGACGTGGATTAGGCTTCGGCGGCGGCGTCTGTGTGTGGCGGACGGGTGGAGAGTGTGCGCGAGGCTTTATAGAGCTTCCAGAAGGCGATGCCGGAGCTGATCAGGATGATGCTCCAGACCACGATGAGGATTTCGGTCCCGTAGGTGCGGCTGAATTTGTTCCACATACGCAGGACATGCGGACCGTAGTAGACGCCGAGCGCGGCGAACGCGGAGTGGCGTAGCAGGCGGCTTCCGGTAAAGGTGATGAGAAACTTTTCGCGCGACATCTTGAGCGCGCCGGCGGCGAGCACGAAGGGCGACAGCGGCATGGGCGGCGGCAGGACGGCGGGCAGCGCGACGGAGAGGATGGCATGGGTCTGCATCCAGCCGCATACGGACTTGAAGATATTGGCGGGAACGTGCTTTTCCAGAAAGGCGAGACCGCCGGCGTGCCCCACCTGGTAGCTGAAGAATCCGCCGAGAAAAGAGCCGAGAGTCGCGGCGCCGATCAGCAGGAAAAGATTGGCGTGCTGCGCGGCGAGCACCACGACCATGATGTCGGTGATGCCGGGAAGGGGCAGCGGTACGAAGGACGAGTCGACGATGGAGACGAGCAGCACGCCGGCGATGCCGAAGGACAGCAGCAGGTGGACGAGCGTGTTGCCGTGATGGGCTGCGGGGGGCGTCGTGGCTGCCAGGATGGCGAGCGCGGGGCGAAGGCAGGTCATCGTGGCTGTGGCCGGGAGATTCATCGAAGGATAAGACGCGCGGGCAACGGCTGAAGTCGCGGGGCGAGCCTGCGTGGAGTTTACAGGAAACGAAGGTCGGGGAGGGGCGGAAGAATCTCCGCTTCGGCAGCATAGCCGCGGAAGAGTTGGATGGCGTCGATACAGTCCGGCGACAGCGTGTAATGAATGTTGCTGCTGAGATAGCGGCGAATGGTGGCAGGCGGAATGGCAATGCGCGGCGTCCACTCCTCCACCAGCTGTTCGATGTGGCTGAGGCCGTGGTCGCGGGATTGCTGGAGGTCTGCGATGAGCTGTTGCGGTTCAATTGCCGGGGCAGCCAGCGCCTCCGGGCGGACGGCCCAGACGGCTGCCACCCAGGGAAGGCCGGTGCGAGACCGCCATTGGTGGGCCATGTCGAGCCAGAGGCACGGGCCGGCCACAGCTTCGATGCGCTCACGGTCCTCGAGCGCCAGCAGTGCGGGGTCACCGATCAATAGCGCGGCGTCGCCATGGGCGAGCATGGCGACAGGGTCTGCGGCGGCAGGGACGAACTCGGGCTCGCTCCCGATGAATCTGCGGAAGAGAAGCTGCGCGTAAACGAGTGAACTGCGCGAGGCGGTATCGGCCGCGACGGTTCGAACCTGAGCGAGGGCATGGTCGGTCTCTTCGCTGCCCCCGCTTTTCAATTTGACGATGAGTTGAATGGAACGGACGCGGTCGAGCGAGGCGATGGTGCAGCCCGGGACGATGGCCAGCGCCGGGGTGAGCGATGCAATAGGAATGAGTCCGAGGTCGGCGCGGCCGGCGAGGAGATCGTCCGCGCATTGCGAAGGCCGGGTGTTGCGGATCTGGTAGCGCTGCGCGAGTTCGGTGCTGCGAGGGAGGTGTTCGAAGTCCCACATGAGAGGCGCAGGGTTGAGGAAGCCAATGCCAGCAACGCGCATGCGGGATGATGAGTGCAGGCCCAAGGTTTTAGTTTATGCGATGCGCGGGGTCCGCCGGGGCCGCGAAGAGTTGACGCATGATCTCGCCGAGATGGACGCGGGCGACATCGATATGAGGGAAGTCGGTGTTGGCTTCGTTGAAGAGCAGCGTGAGATCGGTGCCGGCGAGGATGACTGCGTCCAGGCGATCGCGCTGCACGAGGGTGTGCGCGATTCCGCGGAGGGCCTGAAACTGTGCCTGGTCGGCGTTGCCGGAGGTTGCAAGCGCGATATACATGGCGTGGATCGCTTCGATCTCGGCCGGGCGGGGCGTGACGACCTCCACCTCCACTTCCGCGAGGCGGCCGAACATCTTCGATTCGATGGCGAAGCGGGTGCCGAAGAGAGCGATGCGCCGGATGCCTCGGGTACGGATGGATTCGAGGGTTGCATCGATGGGGCTGACCAGGGGAATGGGAGAGAGGCGGGCTAGCTCGGCGGCGCAGATCTGTGGATTGATGGAGGGAATGGCGGCGATCTGCGCACCGGCTGCCTGCATGCGGAGGATGATGTGTGAGAGGTATTGGGCCATGCCCGCGATATCGCGGACGGTGACGAGCTTCAAGAGGAAGTCGAGGTCGGCGTGGAGGATCACGGTGTTGAGAGCGCATCCGCGCGCGGCGTGGGCTTTGGCCAGCTCGCGGTAGTAGTGGACGGTGGCGCCTACACCCAGGCCGCCAACCAACCCAAGGCATCGCCCTGAGACAGATTCGCTCCCGGGCGAGAGATTCTTCATTTCAGCCATTGGGACCATGATAGTCTCCTGCGAACACAGCTTTTGAATTCGATCGGAGACAGATGATAACCAGCAGCGACGCAGAGCAGGATGCGCTGAAGATGAAGGCCAAAGAGCAAGCAGGGCTTGGGTGGCTGGCGCTGGCGCTGACGCCGGGAATGGGACCAACGCGGATTGCCAAGGCGATGGCGCGGCTGGGCGCGGCAGAGCGAGTGTTTGAGGCATCGTTGACGGAACTGGAGGGTGCGGGGCTGCCCGCGCCGGCAGCGCAGTTCGTCTTCGAGGGGCGCGCGTTCGCCGCGGCGGAGGACGAGGCGAAGCGAGTCGCGGAGGCGGGCGGGTCTCTGCTGACTCGCGAAGACGGGGCCTTTCCGGAGCGGCTGCTGGAGATCTACGATCCGCCCGCGGTGCTGTGGATTCGCGGTGATGCGAGCGTGCTGGCGCGACCGGGAATCGCGGTGGTTGGGACGCGGCAGCCGTCGCCGTATGGATTGGGAATGGCGGAGATGCTGTCGCGCGATCTGGCGAACCGGCGGTTGACGATCCTGAGCGGGATGGCGCGGGGCGTGGATTCGGCGGCGCACAAGGGCGCGCTCGACGCGGGGGGAAAGACGGTCGCGGTGTGGGGAACAGGCATCGACGTGGTGTATCCGAAGGAAAACAAGCGGCTGGCGGAGAGAATTGTGGAGTCGGGTGGGACGATTGTGAGCGAGTATCCGCTGGGCACGTTTCCGGCGCCGCAGAACTTTCCCATTCGCAACCGGATCCTGAGCGGGATGAGCGTCGGCGTGCTGGTCATCGAGGCGGGCGAGTATTCGGGCACGCGCATCACCGCGCGCTGCGCCATGGAGCAGAATCGCGACGTGTATGCGGTGCCGGGCAACGTGACCAACAAGAACGCCTGGGGGCCTAACACGCTGATTAAGCAAGGCGCAAAGCTGACAGCCACCTGGGAGGACGTGTGGGAGGACCTGCCCTCGGATCTGAAGCACAATCTTGAGAATGAGATGCAGGCCGCGGGGCAGATTGAATCCCAGCAGGGCGGGGCTGCATCTCTATTTACCGACCATGAAGATGCGCCGCTGCCGGAGTACGAGCGCCTGGTGCTCGATTGTTTGCGGCGGGATGAGTCGATGCAGCTGGATGAATTGATTGAGGCGCTGGAGGCGCGGCTGGGTTCGGCAGAGATATTTACTGCGCTGTTCGAACTGGAGTTGCGCGGCCGGGTGAAGCAGATGCCGGGCAAGAACTATGTGCGCTGCTTTTGAGTTGCGAATGAGCAATGCGCGGCGATTTTTCTTTTGGTCTGAGCGCATGAGTTATGAGCGCGGAGCTTGAAGCGCAGAGCCGCTTCAACGACTTGAGAGGATGGAATTAGCTGTCAGCGATCGACCTTCCATGGTCGGCGGATGGGTGGCAAATGTCCTCCTGTGGGTGAAACGGAATAGAAGAAAGGCAGTCTATGGGTGTAGATTCTTGACTGGTCTCCGGATTTTCAGGGGACGGTGGGGTTCGCATGTTTGGCGGTTCCGTGTTAGGTTCGCATTTGAAAGATGCGGAACATGGTCTGTTGCAATCGCAGCTTGTTTTGTAGATAAAGGGAGCAAATGGCAAAGTCACTAGTGATCGTGGAATCGCCCGCAAAGGCGAAGACGATCAATAAGTATTTAGGCAATGATTACGTGGTGGAGGCCTCGATTGGCCACATCATGGATCTGCCGAAGAACGACATTGGTGTGGAGTTGTTGAACCGGACGTTTGAGCCGACGCTGATCGTGTCTCCGGGCAAAGAGAAGGTGGTTGCGCACCTGAGGAAGGCGGCGGCCAGGGCGGATTTTGTCTACCTGGCGCCAGACCCGGACCGCGAGGGCGAGGCGATTGCCGCGCACCTGAAGATGCAGCTCGAGCCGGTGATGAAGGACAAATCGAAGTTGCGGCGTGTGACCTTCAACGAGATAACCCAGAAGGCGGTGAGGATAGCTTTCGAACATGCGCGCGACGTGGATGAGAACCTGGTGGACGCACAGCAGACCAGGCGCGTGCTCGATCGGCTGGTGGGGTACCAGATTTCGCCGCTGTTGTGGGACAAGGTCCGGCGCGGCTTGAGCGCGGGTCGAGTGCAGACGGTGGCGCTGCGGCTGATCGTGGAGCGCGAGCAGGAGATCAACGAGTTTCAGCCAGTCGAGTATTGGACCGTTGACGCGGAACTGGACGCTGGCGGCGGGCGGCCCGGGTTTGCCGCGCGGCTGGTGGGCGTGAACGGGCAGCCGCTGCGCGTTGCCAACGGGACCGACAAGGACGGCAAGGAGCAGTTTCTGGCGAACGCGTTGCCGGACCGGGAAGCGACCGACGAAGTTGTCGCGCAGCTTGAGAAGGCGAAGTGGCGCGTGCGTTCGGTCGACAAGAAGGAGCGCAGGCGGAATCCTTCGGCTCCCTATACGACCAGCAAGCTGCAGCAGGATGCGTCGAGTCGGCTTGGCTTCAACGTGCGGCGGACGATGGGCGTGGCGCAGCGTTTATACGAAGGCGTGGAAATCGGCAACGAAGGCACCGTCGGCCTGATTACGTATATGAGGACCGACTCGATCCGCGTCAATCCGGATGCCATCCTCGAAGCGCGGGAGTACATCGCGAAGCTGGGTCCGGGATATCTGCCCGAGAAGGCGAATGAGTTCAAAGGCAAGAAGGATGCGCAGGACGCGCACGAAGCGATCCGTCCGACCAGCGTCAGTTATACGCCGGAGTCGATACGCCGGTATTTGAGCGAGGAACAGTTCCGGATGTACCGGATGATTTGGCAGCGGTTCGTTTCCAGCCAGATGACGCAGGCAGTGTTCGACCAGACAACGGTGGACATCGAGGCAAAGGCGGACCACTCGTATGACTTCCGGGTGACCGGGAGCGTGCTGAAGTTCGACGGCTTTCTGAAGTTTGAAGAGCAGGACAAGCGGGAACGCGAAGCCGCGAAGAAGCAGGCTTCCTTGGCGGAACAGGCGCAGGCGAAGCGGCTGGCGGGGTCTGGGGCCGACGGCGCTGCCGGGGAAGGAGACGAGGACGATTCAGAGCGCCGGCTGCCGGAACTCGCAGACGGTGAGGCGCTGCGCCTGGTGAAGCTCGGTCCGGAACAGAAGTTTACGCAGCCGCCACCACGCTACAACGAGGCCAGCCTGGTGAAGGTGCTGGAAGAGCGGGGCATCGGGCGCCCTTCCACCTATGCGTCCATCATTAATACGATCCAGGACCGCGATTATGTGAAGAAGATTCAGGCCAGGTTCGTCCCTACCGAGATTGGGACCGTGGTAACGGGCCTGCTGGTCAAGAACTTTCCGTACATCTTCGACACCGCGTATACGGCAAAGCTGGAGACAGAGCTGGATGCGGTCGAGGAAGGGGAAGAGCGCTGGACCGATCTGCTTAACGGCTTTTACGACCACTTTGAGGAAGAGCTTGCGGTCGCGGCCAAAAACATGGAAGACATCAAGCGGAAGGAAGAGCCGACCAACGAGATCTGCGACAAGTGCGGTAGCCCGCTGGTGCTGAAGTGGGGCAAGTTCGGCAGCTTCTACTCCTGCTCAAACTTCACCAAGAAGAAGCCGGTGACAGTGGCGATGGCACCTTGGAAGAAGGACCCCAAGGCGGTGCTGAAGAAGGTGAACAAGGCCCTGCATTTTCCGATGACGGTGCGGGTGACCGAAGGGGACGTGAGCACCTTCTCAAAGGAGGTCGCGGAGGCGAAGGAACTGGCGGCAACGATCGCGGAGGCGATGGAAGACTCGGCCGGGAAGGGGCGCAAGGTGACGGTGGAGCAGGTGAGCTGCGACTTTACCAAGGAGAACTTCGCGGCCAAGCCGGACTTGAGCGCACCTGGCGCAGACGATGTTCCGGAGAAGGAGTTCTGCGACAACTGCGGCAAGGAGATGGTGCTGAAAAATGGGCCGTGGGGTCCGTTTATGAGTTGCCCGGACTACTCGGCCGACCCGCCGTGCCGGACCATCCGCAAGCTGACCCAGAAGGTGCAGCAGAAGCCGCCGGTGCAACTGGATGAGGCATGCCCGAAGTGCGGCAAGCCGCTGTTGCAGCGCGACGGGCAGTATGGGGAGTTCATCGCGTGCAGCGGCTATCCCAAGTGCAAGTATGTTAAGCAGGAGCTGCTGGACGTGCTCTGCCCCAAGGACGGCGGAGACATTGCAGTGCGCAAGACCCGGCGCGGGGATACGTTCTATGGCTGCGTAAACTATCCCAAATGCGATTTTGCCAGCAACCTGAAGCTGATCAACCAGGTGTGTCCAAAATGCGACAGCGCATATCTGCTGGAAGTGGCGAACGACAAAGGCACCTTCCTCGTCTGCCCCAACAACCGGGAGGAGTTGCCCAAGCGCAGGAAGCGTAAGGGCGCGCCGGAGGAAGCCGGGCCGGTCGCGCCGGAGTGCAGCTATAAAAAAAAAGTAGGACCGCCGAGGTCAGTGGAGATGCCGGTGCTGACGCTGCCTGATCCGGAGAAGACGCGTCCGGTGGTGGAGAGCGTGGCCTGACGGTTCAGCATCCACTGAATGAGCAGGATCGGGGGATGACCCGTTCGGGGGCTTTTGTTTCTGCCTCATTTCTGTTACAAAGGAAGGTGGACAAGTTGGGCCAGGCGGCCCGGCCGCCTATGGGGGTTTCCCCAATGGTGTCGGCAACTTATTGAAAACAAGCAGGATTGGATTATGGCAAAGGCAGTGTGGAACGGTCAGACCCTCGCCGAGAGCGAGACCTACGAGACGGTTGAAGGAAATGTTTACTTTCCGGATGAGTCGGTAAAGCGGGAGTTCTTCAAGGCGAGTTCAACCACCTCCAACTGTACCTGGAAGGGCCAGGCGCGCTACTACACCCTGGTGGTGGATGGTCAGGAGAACCCGGACGCGGCATGGTATTACCCTGATCCCAAGCCGGCTGCGCGGACTGTCAAGCACCATGTGGCGTTTTGGCGCGGCGTGGAAATTATCACCTAGCCCACGCAGACAACCCACTCATTCCATTGGCTCATCAGCGCAAGCGGGAGACGGCGTTAGTACGCCTGTGCTCGCTCGATGGGCAGGCGGACCTGGAAGCAGGTGGCTCCGGGTTTGGAATCGACGGTAACGAAGCCGTTATGTTTGTTGACGATGCGGGTGACGGAGTCGAGGCCGAGGCCGAGGCCCTGGCCGGGCGGCTTGGTGGTGTAGAAGGGCTCGAAGATGCGGGTGACAACTTCGGGCGGGATTCCCGGGCCATCGTTCCACACTTCGACGGTCACCATCTCGCCGAGCTGGCTGGTCTTCAGGCGCAGGGTGCCGCGGGGAAGGCCGTCTTCGCTGGACACGCTCATGGCATCAAGAGCATTTTGGATCAGCTCGGTCCAGACCTGATTGAGTTCGCTGCCGTAGGCGCTGATGAGCGGCAGGTCGGGGTCGTAGGCGCGCTCGACCAGGACGTGATCGAGGCGTGAATTGAACATGGTGAGGGTCGTATCGAGCGACTGCGCAAGATCAATCTCCTGGATGGGCGCCTGGTCCATGTAGGAGTAGTCCTTGATCGCCGAGATCAGGTCGAAGATACGGACTGTGGAGTTGACGACGGTCTCGGCCATGCGTTCGACGCGGAGCGAACTCGCGAAGGCGGCGGCGGAGATGGCCAGGGCCTCGGGCGATACGATGGTCGCGAGTTCGTCGATGTTCGCGAGCGTCATGGGTGACTCGGCGATGACGGACGCGATCGCCCAGGGTTCGGGAACGCCATGCGCTTCCAGCCAGGCGCGGAAGATGTCCTCGCGGTCGCTGAGGTCGAGTGGATTGTTGGGCAGGATGGCGCGGCTCTGGTAGCCGGCCATCTTCTCGCGGGTGCGGCGCGCCCAGTCCTGATAGAGGTCGAACTGATCGGCCTCGGCAAGCGTGTCGCCGAGCCGCATCTTCTGGTCGCCGAACTCGCGGAGTTCGCCGAAGAGGCTGGCCGCGGAACGCTGGGCGGCCGACGCGGGGTTGTTGAGCTCATGGGCGAGGTTGGCGGCTAGCTTGCCCAACGCGGTCAGCTTCTCGGCCTGCATCTCCATGCGGGTAACCTCGCGCACGCGATTGAGCAGGACCGAGACGCAGCGCTGCGCCATGGAAGGGATGGCGGCCAGCATCTCGGGAAATTTTTCCCTGGGGATGTCGAGCGACCAGGCATTGCCAACGCTGTAGCCGTTGCCGCCGTACCCTTTCATCCGCGAGAACGGCAACAGGCCGGAGAGCTGACCGACGCGCGCGATGAACAGCGAGAGGCTCCCGCTCTGACTCCGGCGCACATGAATCTCTCCGGCAAGCAGGATGTTCATGCCGAAGGGTGGATCGCCTTCGCGGAAGACGATCGCGCCGGGCCCGACTTTGCGCTCAACTCCGTTGTGAGCGAGCCAAAGGTAATCCTGTTCGGAGAGACCGTCGAGACCTTCGACTTTGCGCAGCGCGGCCACGATCTCCGCGGGCGGAGTGGGCCCCGCGAGGACGAAGGAATCGGTCTCCTGCTCGACTGCCGGGGAGTTCTGCATGGACTTTAGATGCGGCAACAATCCAGACCGGGCTCAGGAATTTGCGCTCCAGTCCAGTGTAGGGTGTCGAGCGCCGCCGCGTCTATTGAGGGGGCTAGGCCTTCTGCACCGCGCCGTCGACGACTTTGACCGGGTCGAGGAATGGCATGGCGGCGCGCAGGCCCGCGCCGACGACCTCGATCGGGTGCGCCGCCTCTTCCTTGCGGATGCGGGCGAACTGCTTGCGGCCGGTCTCGTTTTCTTCGATGAACTTCTTCGCGAAAGAGCCGTCCTGGATCTCGTCGAGCAGCTTGCGCATGGCCTGCTTTACCTCCGGGGTAACAATGCGTGGGCCGGCTACGTAGTCGCCCCATTCGGCGGTGTCGGAGATGGAGTGGCGCATGTACGCGAGGCCGCCGCGGTACATTAGGTCGACGATCAGCTTGAGCTCATGGAGGCACTCGAAGTAGGCAAGCTCGGGCTGGTAGCCTGCCGCCACCAGGGTCTCAAAGCCGGCCTTGACCAGCGCGG
>Ga0181537_10002590_pt1 | contig 15883 bp, 14 predicted proteins | sample PEATcosm2014_Bin_39_FD_119765 | JGI IMG/M metagenome (GOLD analysis project Ga0181537, IMG submission 119765) | Peatland microbial communities from MTU Mesocosm Facility, Houghton, MI, USA - PEATcosm2014_Bin23_10_metaG | ecosystem: Environmental > Terrestrial > Soil > Wetlands > Peat | place... | reverse complement strand
TCGCACTTCGTCGTGTTCCGGGTGCGCAAGGACGTTTAGAGAACGTCCGCGCGCTGCAAACGCCCAGGCCTAAGGATTTGCCGCGCCGTTGCGCGCGAGCTCCGCATTCAGCCGTTCGTAGAGCGAATTATCGCGCGAATACACGTAATCGAGCGCGGCGACCGAAACTGCCTCGGCGCCTTGATCGCGCAGGAAGCTCGCCAGCGCATGCACGTGCTTGGGCGGGCAGTGCAACGTCAGCATGCCCGAAGACGTCGGCCCGCCGAATGGTGCGGCGATACCGAATTTTTCCCGCGCAGTGGTCAGCAGCGTATCGTTCATTCCGGCAAAGCGGGTGCGGACTTCGCGATAGGCATGCGCACGTTTTTGCGCCGCGATGCGGTCGAGCAGAAGCCGCGCGGTGTCGCGGCGCGCGACGTCCCAGGACGCGGTTCGCGCGGCGACGAGGTTCGCCTGCGAGCGCAGGATAATTCCGTCATCGATGACCTTGAGCCCATTGGCGGCAAGCGTGGCGCCGGTCGTGGTGATATCGACGATCATCTCGGCGGTGCCGGCGGCGGGCGCGGCCTCGGTCGCGCCGGAGCTTTCCACGATGCGGTAATCGACCACGCCGTGATCGGCGAAGAACGAGCGTGTGAGACTGGCGTATTTGGTGGCAAGCCGCATTTTGCGCTCGTTGCGGAGCCGGAAGGCGGTGGCCACGTCGTCGAGGTCGGCCATGTTGCGCACGTCGATCCAGGCCTGCGGCACGGCGACGGCGACATTGGCGAAGCCGAAGCCGAGCTGATCGATGAAAACCACCGAGCGATCGGCATCGGGAATGAGTTCGCGCACCAGATCTTCGCCGGTGATGCCGAGATGCGCGGTGCCCTGGCCGAGCTGCGCGGTGATTTCCGCTGCCGAGAGATAGGCGATTTCCACGCCGTCAAAGCCGGCAATGGCGCCGCGATAGTCGCGCGGGCCGCGCGGTTTGACCAGTTCGAGGCCTGAGCGCGCGAAAAAGCGCTCCACGTTCTCCTGCAGCCGGCCCTTCGACGGCACGGCAAGGATCAGCGGCGCGCTCATGGATTGCCCCCGCACGCCGCCAGCTCCTCGATCGAGGCGGCAAAGCCGACCGCCGGGATCGGTTCGCGCGCGCCAAGCCGGGTCAACAGGCCGTCATAGCGGCCGCCGGCGATGAGCGGTCCCTTGGCGCGCGCATCGTGCAGCTCGAAGACAAAGCCGGTGTAGTAATCGAAGCCGCGGCCGAAGGCCGTCGAGAACTGGATCGTGCGTATGTCGACGCCGCGAGCCGCGAGAAAGCCGGTGCGCGTCTCGAACAAATCGAGCGCGGGGCCGAGCGAGATTTTGGCGTCGGCGGTGAGCGCACGAAGTTCGCCGGCGGCGTCGTCGGGATCGCCGCGGACGGCGAGGAAGCGCTCGATCAGCGCGCGGGTTTCGCGCGGCAGCCGCGTGCCGGCGCCGAGCGCTGCCTGTTCGAGAAATCGCTCCGCGATCTCGGCAACCGAACGGCCGCCGACCGCGGCGATGCCGGCGATGGAAAGAAGATCGGTCACGAGGTGATGGGCGGCCTTGGGATCGGAGCCGGCCAGCGCCGTGAGCACGCCTTGATATTCCGGAGGTCCGCCGGCGCCGGCGAGCGCCAGCTGGTCGAGATCGTGCGCCAGCGACCATTTGCGATTGAAATCCTTCACCAGCCGGCGCTTCCAGGCCGGCGGCAGATCGAGCGCGGCGACGAAAGCGGAAAACAGCCCGACGTCGCCGATGCGGATTTCCGGCGCGGCCAACCCGTAGAGCGTGGTTGCTTCGAGCCCGAGCGCGAGCATTTCGGCGTCGGCCGCCGCCTTGTCGGCGCGGCCGAAGGATTCGATGCCGGCCTGGACGAATTCCGCGGCCAATCCCTCGCGGTGGCGAAATACCGCGCCGAGGTAGCAAAAGCCCGCCGCCATGCCGGCCGCCGGCGAGGCGAGATAGGCGCGCGACACCGGAATGGTGAGGTCGGGCCGCAAGCACAGCTCGCGCCCGTGCGGATCGCTGGTGAGAAACATGCGGCGGCGAATGTCCTCGCCGGAGAGGTCGAGGAACGGCTCCGCCGGCTGCACCACCGGCGGCTCGATCGGGGTGTAGCCGGCGCGCACATAGGACGAGACGAGCTTCTGCGCGCGCAGGTCCGGATTGGCTGCCATGATCGACATGATGCTGTTCCACGCCGGCGTGTGTGGTTAACCGTTTCCACGCGCGCCTTGACCTTCCTCGGCGACCCTTTAGCACGGCAAAGGTCGCTATTCGATAAACATTGGAAAGGGCCGTTAATGCTTGCGATCGCCGGGGAATTCCGGCGTTAGGCAAGCCCGTGGCGCGCCAATACCTTGCGCACGGCTGCGACCAGATCAGCCTCGGGCACAGATTGCTGTGCTTCGGCCTGCTTTTGCAGATGCTCCTCGCGGCCTTTTTCCAGCTTGGCGAGCTCGGCGCCGACGATCAAATCTTTGATCGTGATCACGCCTTTGGCTTTCTCATCGGAGCCCTGGATGACGACGCATGGCGCATTGCGCTTATCGGCATATTTGAGCTGCGGCCCGAATTTTCCGAATCCGAGATAAAGCTCGGCGCGGATGCCGGCGTTGCGCAGCGCCGCGACCATCTGCTGGTAATCGGCAAGCCGCTCCTGGTCGAACACGGTGACCACGACCGGGCCGTGCCCGGTGTCGGCCTCAAGTTTGCCGAGATGCTGTAAGGCGGCGGCAAGCCGCGACACGCCGATGGAAAATCCCGTCGCCGGCACTGGCTCGCCGCGAAAGCGCGACACGAGGCCATCGTACCGTCCGCCGCCCCCGACGGAGCCGAAGCGCGGCGAACCGTCCTTGCCGTCAGTGGAGAAGGTCAGTTCAACTTCGAAAACGGGACCGGTGTAGTATTCGAGGCCACGGACGACGGAGGGGTCGATCATGACGCGACCGTCGACGTATCCTGTCGAGTTCACGAGCCGATCAATCTGTTTGAGCTCGTCGAGACCTTGCCGACCGGTGGGTCCCAGCTCCACTCGGCTCTCCAGCCATTTGATCGCGTCGTCCTTCTGAAAATCCAGATGTTCGATCGCATCTCTCTTATATTCAGGGAACCCTGCATTTACGGATGCAGAAAACCCCAAATAGCGCATTACATTGTCCGCCTGAGCTAAACTCTGGTTCGCGCCCTTAGCAAAATCACCGCTGTCGTCTTTTCTGCCCGTCGTTAGCAATTGGAAAACTGCCGTCGGGCCTAGACGGTCAAGCTTATCTATTGCGCGCAATATGATTAGCCGACGGATGCTGTTGTGTTCTCCGCCGAGTCCGAGTGATTCGAGAAGACCATCCAACACCTTCCGATTATTCACCTTCACCACATAGCTTCCGCGCGGAATGCCGAGCGCCTCCATCGTGTCAGCCGCCATCATGCACATCTCGGCGTCGGCGGCGGGTGAGGCGCTTCCGACCGTGTCGGCATCGAATTGCATGAACTGGCGATAGCGCCCCGGGCCGGGCTTCTCGTTACGAAACACCCAGCCATAGCGGTAGGAGCGATAGGGCTTCGGCAGCGCGTCGAAATTTTCCGCCACGTAGCGCGCCAACGGCGCGGTCAGGTCGTAGCGTAGCGACAGCCACTTCTCGTCGTCGTCTTGGAAAGAGAAGACGCCTTCGTTCGGGCGATCCTGGTCGGGCAGAAATTTGCCGAGCGCGTCGGTGTACTCGATCGCCGGCGTCTCCACCGGCTCAAAGCCGTAACGCTCATAGACCGTCCGGATCGTCTCCATCATGCGCCGCGTCGCGGCGATTTCCGTCGGCCCGCGGTCGGCAAGCCCCCGCGGCAGGCGTGCCTTGATCTTGTTGGTGTTGTCGGCCATTTGCCGCCCGCGCTGCGCCATATTGGATGGACGGCGCGGTAGGTAGCAGCGGCAGGGCAGGGCGGCAAGCGAAGCCGGAATTATCGGCCACCTGGAGCAACGCGCGCGAGCTTCGCAGCGTCTGCCGGGTACTGACGATTTCGGCGGTCAGGGCACTCACCTGCAGCAGGTGAATTTGCATGAGGTCCTGGAACTCGGAAAGCAAGACAACGAACTGCCCGCGGCCGACATTGATGTCGACGCGACGATTGGATCCGGCGTCCGGTTCAACAAATATCGGCGCTCCACCGGACGGCTGCCCGGAAGGCTTTGCCGTCGCTGCCACGCGGTGGCGGAACGTCGGCACGTAGGTTCCGCGCGGCACGTCGATCACCAGCGGATCGTCGCTGCCTTCTCTTGCGTAATAGCGCGCTAATGCCTGCCGCAGCCGTCCGGCCTCGACGCGAACGATCGGATCGGTCTGGGGATCGAAGTCGCTGCCGCGCCCAAGCGCGCCGAGGGCGATCGTGTAACCCTTGATCTTGCCGGCGTCGCCGGCAAGCGTTGCCTCAACGACAAAGGTGATAAAGCCCGTCAGCCGCAACGAGCTGCGAAAGCGGGCGCTGGCAACAACCCTGCCGAGCTCCTCGCGGACTTCGTCGCCTTGCGGTGCATCGACCAGCGAATTTTCGGTCGGCGCGGGTCGTTTGGTAAGCGGTTGAGACTGGCCCATTTGCATCGCCCCGTAGCGCTTAAACTGCGTTCCTTCATTTGGCCGATGCTGCTTCCCGGCAGCCGCCGACGGCGAGCGGCGCCTGATTCGGAAACTATTTTGTACTATGTCACACAATTTTTCGTTGTGGTGTACAAATCTATACATCCGCTGTTTGTGGCGAATCAACGGGGATAACTATTCCTCCGACATTGCTTGGCGCAGGGAGTCGCGAACGTTCACCCGCCCGTCGCGATCATATTCGATGAAACCCTGGCGTTTGAAGTTGTTCATGAAAAAATTGACCCGCGAACGCGTGGTGCCAATCATATTGGCCAAGATGCCTTGATTGATCGGCGTCGAAATGGGCCGCGGATCGACGCCTCCAACGTGACTAGCAAGCCGCAACAAGACGCGCGCCAGGCACTTCTCCGCGGGATTGGTCAGGCGATCGACGAGGTTCTCCTGGTCTTCGATACTCTGTCCGACCAAATACGTCGCGAACTTCACCGCGAAGTCCGGCTCCTCGCGGAGCAAGCGGAGCAGAGCCGACGTAGTCACCCGGACAAAGGAGCACGCGGTCAGTGCGGTGGCGGTGGCTGTGCGCCTAGAGACCAGACAGCGCGTACCGAAGAACTCGCCCTCATGGCGTATGGCAACGACCGCCTCCTTGCCGTTGGGTGACACGGTGGCGATTTTCACCCAGCCCTTTCAATATAGAAACATGAATTGGCAGGATCGCCCTGCAGGTAGATGACCTGCGAGGCTGTGTATCGTTCGCTCGATTGGCCGCTGCCGTAACCTGTCAGCACGTTCTCGAAAGCGAACACATTCTTACTTCGTTTTTCCTTCGCCATGCTTGACCCCCCGGCCAAGACAGTCTTGCCGACCTAGCGCATCGCCTCCCTCGGCATCGCGCAAAGAAACCGGCCGGAAAAACTTCCATTGCCGACGGCGCCTTTGCGCTACGTTGCCGGACACTAAATTGTGGCAAAGCGCGGCAGCAAAGGCTGTTCACTTTTGCACTTTTTTGACTGCCGTGGCACCGGACGAACAAACACGTCTGTGTTACCAGTCTTGTTCAAAGACGCAGGAAAGAAGCGATGCCGGACGCAAATACTGCTTTGGCGCGGCAAACTAACGATCTCGACGCCTTTTGGCTGCCGTTCACACCCAACCGGGCGTTCAAGCGCGCGCCGCGGATGATCGCGCGCGCCAAGGGCATGCATTATTTCACGCCTGATGGCCGGGCCGTGCTCGACGGGTTGGCCGGTTTGTGGTGCGTGAACACGGGCCATAACCGCGACCCGATCGTTGCCGCGATCTCCCTCCAGGCAGCAGAGCTCGATTATTCGGCAGCGTTTCACTTCACCCACCCCAAATCTTTCGAATTGGCGAGCCGCGTCGCGGCGCTGGCGCCCGCCGACCTCAACCGCGTGTTCTTCTGCAATTCGGGTTCTGAGGCGGTCGATACCGCACTCAAGATTGCGCTCGCCTATCACAGCGTGCGCGGTGAAGGCGCGCGCACCCGGCTGATCGGCCGCGAGCGCGGTTATCACGGCGTCGGCTTTGGCGGCATTTCGGTCGGCGGCATTGTTAACAACCGCAAATTCTTCGGCACGCTGTTGGCCGGCGTCGATCACCTGCCGGCAACCTACAGCCGCGAGCACCAGGCCTTTACCAAGGGCGAGCCGGATTGGGGCGGGCACCTGGCCGACGAGCTTGAACGTATCGTCGCACTGCACGGCGCCTCGACCATCGCCGCCGTCATCGTCGAGCCGATGGCCGGCTCGACCGGCGTGCTGCCGCCACCGAAGGGCTACCTCGAGCGGCTGCGCGCCATCTGCGACAAGTACGGCATTCTGCTGATCTTCGACGAGGTGATCACGGGCTTCGGTCGCCTCGGTTACGCCTTTGCCGCGGAACGCTATGGCGTGACGCCGGACCTTCTCTGCTTCGCCAAGGGCGTCACTTCCGGTGCCGTGCCGATGGGCGGCGTTATCGCGCGTCAACCGGTCTACGATGCCTTCATGCATGGGCCGGAGCACGTCATCGAGCTGTTCCACGGCTATACCTATTCGGCGCATCCACTCGCTTGCGCCGCCGGGCTGGCGGCGCTCGATCTCTACCGGGACGAAAAGCTGTTCGAGCGGGCCAAGCGCCTTGAGCCGCGATTTGCCGAGGTGGCGATGACCCTTAAAGGCCTGCCCGGCGTCCTCGACGTGCGCACTATCGGGCTCTCCGCCGGCATCGATCTTGCCCCGCGGCCGGAAGCCCCCGGCGAGCGCGGTTACGAGGCCATGGACAGGGCGTTCCACGACGAAGATCTGGTGATCCGCATCTCGGGCGACACGCTGGCGATTGCGCCGCCGCTGATCGTAAGTGAGGCGCAGATCGCCGAGATTTTCGACAAAACGGCGCGGGTGATCCGGGCGGTGGCGTGAATTAACGCCATCTGGATTGCGGGCTTGCGGTGGCGGGCCGCTTGTGGACATTTGGCGGCTGCGGAAAGTCTCGCGCGGCCAATAACGGGGTCCGTTAAATGGTGCGGCTGAGCGCCATCTTCTTCGCCATTTGCATGGTAGTCATCGCCGCCTCCGTCGGCGCCGTACTCTATCTTCGTTTCGGCTACACCATTGCCAATTCCGCCTTGATCGCGCTCGGTATCTTGAGCGCGCTGGCGATCTACCACGGTGTCGCCGGCCGCAAGCAAGAACGTACAGAAGTGAGCAACCAGATCTCGAGCCTGGCGCGGGAATCGGGCGACATTGCCCGTCAGGTGGCGGAGTTGGGCCGCCGCCTTGGCGTCATGGAGAGCAAGGTCGAAACGGGCCTCGACAAGGCGCTGTCGAGCGCACAGCCGCTCGCCACTGAGATCGAGGAGCTTTCGCGGCAGCTCCAGCAGCTATCCGAATCCGTCGCGCAGCACGACATCGCGCTCGGCCGCGAGCGCGGCGTTGAGGAAGAAAAGCATCCTGTGGTCGGCCCGCCGGCTGATGGACCGGGAACAACCGCCCAGCCGGCCCCCGCGCCTGTTGTGCGCAAAATTGCCGCGTTCGGCGGCCTAGACCAGGATGGCATTATCGCGCTCGTCCGCGACGCCATCGGGGCGCAGCGCATCGATCTCTATCTGCAGCCCATCGTGACGCTGCCGCAGCGCAAGGTCCGTTATTACGAGGCCGTGTCGCGGCTCAGTGCCGGCGATGGTTCGATCGTCGCCGCCGCGGATTTCCTGCCCTACGTCAAAGCGGGTTCGCTATTGCCCAGGCTCGACAGCCTCTCGGTGCTGCGCTGCGTTCAGGTGGTGCGGCGGCTATCGGTCAAAAACCAGGATATCGGCTTGTTCTGCAATCTCGCCGCCGCGACGCTGACCGATGCCAGCTTTCCGAAGCTCTTGGAGTTCATCGAGGCAAACCGCGCCATCGCTCCGCTGCTGGTGTTTGAATTCACTCAGAGCGCGGTCCGCGCCATGGGGCCGGCCGAGCACGAAGGCCTGGCGGCGCTGGCGGAGCGCGGCTTCCGCTTCTCCATGGACAATCTCACCGACCTTCGCGTCGAACCGCGCGAACTGACCGAGCGGGGCTTCCGCTTCATCAAGGCGTCGGCGGCGCTTCTGCTTAATCGCGTCGGTGGTCCCACCGCCAGTACCCACGCGGCCGCGTTTTCAGACCTGCTCGGGCGCTTCGGCATCGATCTGATCGCCGAGCGGATCGAAAGCGAATCGACCGTGGTCGATCTGCTCGATTACGACGTGCGTTTCGGCCAGGGCTTCCTGTTTTCGCCGCCACGGCCGGTGCGCGCGGAAGCGCTGCAGGGTGCCGCCGCGGACGCTGGGAAAAGCGGGCCCACCAAGACCAACGAGACTGCTGGTACGACCCTCGACACCGCCGCCGCTCGCGGCGGCGTTGTCCAGCTCGTGCGCACCGGCCAAGTTCGCAGCTAACCTGGCCGCCGGCGCTTGCCTGAAATTATCGAACGATTTGCCCCGCTCGCGGCCGACTACGACGTCCTGTTCTGCGACGTGTGGGGCGTCGTGCATAACGGGCTCATCTCCTTTGCGTCGGCTTGCGACGCGCTGACGCGCTTTCGGGCCGGCGGCGGCACGGTGATCCTCATCACCAATGCGCCGCGGCCGAGCGCGTCGGTGCAGCGCATCCTCGACCGGCTCGGCGTGCCGCGCGAGGCTTACGATGCGATCGTCAGCTCAGGCGACGTAACACGCGGCACCATTGAAGAAAGGCTCAGCGAAAGCGTGTTTCATCTCGGGCCGCCGCGGGATTTGCCGATCTTTGCTGGACTGCCTGTCGATTTTGCCCCGGCCGAGACGGCCGATTACGTGGTCTGCTCGGGCCTGTTCGACGACATCAGCGAGACGCCCGACAACTACCGCACGCTGCTAGCGGCGATGCGCGCCCGCTCGCTATTCATGGTCTGCGCCAATCCGGACATCGTCGTCGAGCGCGGGGAAGACCTTATTTATTGCGCGGGCGCGCTGGCCGACGCCTATGCCGAGCTAGGCGGTGAAGTGCTTTATTGTGGCAAGCCATACGCGCCGATCTACCAGACGGCGCTCGGAAAAGCCGCGGTATTCCGGGGCGGCGAGACGCCTTCGCTGCGGCGAGTGCTAGCGATCGGCGATTCGGTCAGAACGGATCTGAAAGGCGCGGCGTCCTTCGGGCTCGATTGCCTGTTCATCGCGTCCGGCATTCACACCGCGGCATTCGGCGGACCGGGGGCGCCCGATTTGTCGGGGCTCGATGCGTTCTTTGCGGTCGCTGCCCCGGAGCCGAAAGCGGTGATGCGCCGGTTGGAGTGGTGAGCGTGCCGGCTCCCGTTCGGCGCCGGGGCTGAGCGCGGGCGGCGTTTACGAGGCGAACACCGCCTCGATTTTGGTCTTGAGCGTCTGCGCGTTGAACGGCTTGACGATGTAATTGCTCACGCCGGCCCGGCGAGCCGCGATCACGTTCTCGGTCTTCGATTCCGCCGTCACCATGATGAACGGCGTCGCGCCCAGTTCGGGATCCGCGCGCATCTCGCGCAGCAGCTCGAAGCCGGTCATCGGCTGCATGTTCCAGTCGGAAATCACCAAGCCGTAGCGCTTGGAATGCAACTTTGCGAGCGCGGCGGCGCCGTCGGTTGCATCGTCAACGTCGGCGAAACCGAGTTGTCGCAGCAGATTGCGGGTAATGCGCACCATGGTGGAGTAATCGTCCACCACGAGTACAGGCATTGACGGATCAAGGGCCATGGCTCCGCTCCTCGGCGCCGGCGGCGTCTGTATCATTCGGGGACTGAATATCGGGTTAATCGCATCGGTCGTCCTTGGCGGCGAACGCAAACCTCCGGCCGCTGCGAACTTGCGACCCGCCTGTTGACTTGAGCCTGCGGCGACGGCACCTACCCCCGCAGGTTTCGCTTAACTCGAAGCTTCCGGAAGTCCCTCAATGGCGACGAAACGTTTTCTCGTGGTGCGCGATAACGCGCCCGATAGCGCGCTGCGCGGCGCTGTGCTCGCCATGGGCAATTTCGACGGAGTGCATCGCGGTCACCAGGCCGTGATCGCGCGCGTGCGCGACCTGGCGAAGACACTCGAGAAACCGGCGGCGGTACTCACCTTCGAACCGCATCCACGCGCCTTCTTCAGGCCCGACGAGCCGCTGTTCCGGCTGACTGATGAGGCTGCCAAGTTGCGCCTGCTTGCGTCGACCGGGCTCGACGGGGCGATCGTGCTGACGTTCAATGCCGCGCTGGCGGGCGTGACCGCTGAGGAGTTCGTGTCCCGAATCCTCGTCGGGCAGTTCGCGCTGAGCGGCGCGGTGATCGGTTTTAACTTTCACTTCGGCAAGAACCGCGCCGGGTCGCCGGATTTTCTCGCCGCGCAAGGCCGCCGTTATGGCTTTGCCGTTGACGTGGTCGCGCCGTTCACGCTCGACGGACGTCCGGTTTCTTCCGGCCCGATCCGCGACGCGCTCGCTGGCGGGCGCCTCGATGAAGCGGCGGCGCTGCTCGGCTTTCCCTGGTTCGTGTCAGGCGAGGTGATCCACGGCGACAAGCGCGGGCGCGAACTCGGCTTTCCGACGGCGAATCTGCGACTCGACGCCGCCTGCGGGCTCCGCCACGGTGTCTACGCGGTGCGTGTCGGCCATGGCGGCCGCCGCTATGACGGCGTGGCGAATTTCGGCCGCCGGCCGATGTTCGATACCGGCGCGGTGCTACTCGAAGTGTTCTTGTTTGATTTTTCCGGGGATCTCTACGGACAGAATATCGATGTCGCCTTCGTCGGCTGGATCCGCGAGGAAAAAATATTCAGCTCGGTCGAGGAGCTTAAGGATGCGATGAACGGCGATATGCAAGCGGCCCGCGCGGCACTCGCGCGTTCCGGCAACGTGTTTCCGCCGATCTAGATCGGTCCGCTATCGCTCGGTTTGTTGTCGCGGCGTTCGCGCGCCCATTGCGCCGCCAAGATGCCGAGCAGCGCGACCGGGATGATGCGTTCCCAGCCTAGCGCCCGGCCCGCCTGCATGGCGACCCCGAGAATCTTCGGATCGAGCAACCATGAAGAACCGTGCGCGCGGGCCGCGCGTTCGAGGATCGCGCGTTCCCTGGCGCGGCGGCGAGAGACGGCGAAGACGATGGCGCCGATCAGCGCGATGAGCAGGAAGACGCCGGCCATGATCAGGCCGGCATAGACGGCGCCGAATTGCAGCGTAAGCCAGTCATAGGCGGCGACACAAAGAAAGGCGAACGCGGCGAGCGAGGCGATCGCGATGACGGCGACCCAAACGAGCAAACCTGCGCTGACGCCGCTTCTCGCCTGGACTGCAAGCGCGATGTCGCGCATCCAGTTTTTCAACATCGCGATCCTCGCAATCCGCCCGGCCGCCTCAGCGGCGTCAAGGCTATCCGCGCCAGTGAGCCAGTACTATCTGCGCCAAACTATCTGCGCCAAGCGGCTCCAAACAAGAAAGCCAGGCCGGCAACAAGCGCGAGCGTAACGTAAGGCCGCGTCTTGATCGATTCATCGAGCGCTTCGACAAAATGATCCGATACTTCGCGTACCGCGCTTGCAGCCTCGCGCCCTTTGTCCTGGGCCTCGGAAACGGCCTCGTCCATGGTCGATTTCGCGTGGCGCCAGGCGGTGTTGCCGGTGTTGGTGACGATGTCGGCGACCTGATCGGCGAGACTGCGGAAATCCGCACGCAGGGCCTGCAAATCGGCCTCGAGATTGCCTCCAGCAGCGAAAGCCGCCTTGCGGACGTCATGCACAGCTTCGCGCGCGTCGTTGGCCGTTTCGCGAGCGTTCTGCGTAGCCGTTGACGCCGTATTCATGGCTGAATTCTCCGTGTGGATTACGGGCCCAAGGTGCCGCGACAATCATATAGGGGTGCAAAAGTTCCATTCAATCAGGAAACTTGGTCTCTTCGTGCGGAAACAAATGATTGAATATAACGAGTCCGACGATCGATAACGGCGCGGCGAGAAAAGTGCCGACCGGACCCCACAGCCACGTCCAGAAAGCCAGCGCCAGAAAGATCAGGAGCGGATTGAGCGTCATCCGCCGGCCAATGATCGTCGGCGTGATGAAATGTCCTTCGGCGGTGGTGAGCGCGATAAAGCCGATCGGCGCTAGCAGCGCACGACCGAGGGATGGAAATGTCACGAGGCCGACGCTGAACAGCACGACCACCATGACCGCTGGCCCGACATAGGGCACGTAATTGAGCAACGCCGCGCACAGACCGAAGATTGCCGGATTGGGCAAACCCAGCAGCAGCGCGCCGAACGCGACGATGACGCCGAGCGCGGCGTTGATGATCGTGACCACGAGGAGATAGCCGGCGAGGTTCTTCTCAATGTCGTTCATGATTTTGAGGAAGCGCAGTTTCGCCTCGCGCTCGGCGAACAGCGAAACAAACCGGGCGCGCAATTCGAATTGCCCGACCAAGAAGAAGATCAGCGTGCCGAAAAAAATCAGTAACTCGCCGGCGGCAGGCGTCACGAACGCAACCACGGGAAGCACCACATTCGGCGCCGACGCAGGCGCGGCGTCCGCGCTGCCGAACAGCGCCGTCTGCAGCTGACGCGTTGCCGCCAGCGGCTCCTCGAATACGGCGAGCTTCTGCCTGACGCTGGCCCAGATCTCCGGAGTGCGGCCGATCCACTCGCTCACCGGGCCGGCCATGGCGGTGACCATGAGACTTAACGCGCCGATGCAGCAGGCTACGATGAAAAGCGCCGCGATCCAGGGCGACACGCCGCGCCGCTTCGCTGCCTTGACCAGCGGCGCCAGCGTCATGGCGACTACGGCGGCGGAGAAGATCGGCAGCAGAATTGCGCGGCCAAAGTAAAGAAATGCCACAAGCAGCAGGAGAAAAATACCGATATTCGCGGCGCGGCCGAAGGAGGCCCATACCCCGCCGATCCGTTCCACCGGCTGCGGATCGCTGATGATGACCGCGCGATGGGCTTCGCGGCTGGGCCGGATGTAGTCCACGTGAATGTTCCTCGCCCGCCAAATTGCCTTTCCTCTCAACGCGAAAGGCGGACGGAGGGTTCCCCGGAGCCCTTTGCGCCGCGCGGCGGGCTTGTTAGAAGGCGCGTCATGAACGACACGCCGGCGAAAACGCGCGACTACAGCGAAACGCTGTTTCTGCCCAAGACCGACTTTCCGATGCGCGCCGGTTTGCCCCAAAAAGAGCCGGAACTGCTCGATCGTTGGCACAGCATCGACCTCTACGGCCGGCTGCGCGCGGCGGCGAAGGGGAGGCCTCGATTTGTGCTCCACGACGGTCCGCCTTACGCCAACGGCAACATCCATATCGGGCACGCGCTCAACAAGATTCTCAAGGACGTCGTGACTCGGAGCCAGCAGATGCTCGGCTTCGATTCCAATTACGTGCCCGGCTGGGACTGTCACGGCCTGCCGATCGAGTGGAAGATCGAGGAAGAAAATTATCGGGCCAAGGGCAAGCCGAAGCCGGACTTATCCGATCCTGCGGCGCTGGTGGAATTCCGCCAGGAGTGCCGCGCCTTCGCCGCGCATTGGATCAAGGTGCAGGGGAAGGAATTCGAGCGTCTCGGCGTCGTCGGCGATTGGGCGCATCCGTACACCACGATGGACTTTTATGCCGAGGCGCAGATCGCACGCGAATTGATGAAGTTCGCGGCAAACGGCACGCTCTATCGCGGCAGCAAGCCGGTGATGTGGTCGGTGGTGGAGAAGACCGCGCTGGCAGAGGCGGAGGTCGAATACGAGGATTACACGAGCGACACGGTGTGGGTGAAGTTTCCGGTGGCGCGAACCGAACGGTTCGTGACGAAAGACTCGCAATCGAACTTCACGGCTGCTTTGGACTTGAACGCCGTTCTCAAGAAATCGTCCATCATCATTTGGACGACGACGCCGTGGACCATTCCGGGCAATCGAGCCATCAGCTTTTCACCCAAGATCGGCTACGGGCTCTACGAGATTACCGATACGCCGGACGGCAACTGGGCCAAGGTTGGCGAAAGATTCATCCTCGCCGAAAAGCTCGCTGTAGACGTCTTACGGCAGGCGCGGGTGACGGCGTTTCGCCAGCTCGGCACGATCCCGGCGGAGGCGCTCGCCGGCATAACCTGCGCGCATCCGCTCAAGGGCTTCGCCGGCGATTACGATTTTCAGGTGCCGCTGCTTGCCGGCGATCACGTCACCGAGGACACCGGCACGGGGTTTGTGCATACCGCGCCTGGACACGGCCGCGAGGATTTCGACGTCTGGACCGCGAATGCGCGAGAGCTTGCCGAGCGCGGCATCAATACGACGATTCCCTACACCGTCGACGCTGACGGCCGCTTCACCGATCAGGCCCCGGGCTTTACCGGCAAGCGCGTGCTCACCGACAAAGGCGAGAAGGGCGACGCCAACGACGCGGTGATCAAGGCTCTGATCGACGCCGGCATGCTGATTGCGCGCGGCCGGCTCAAGCATCAATACCCGCATTCGTGGCGCTCGAAGAAGCCGGTGATTTTCCGCAACACGCCGCAATGGTTTATCGCCATGGATCGGCCCATCGGGCTGTTGAGCGGCAGCGCGCAGCACGCGCGCTCGCTGCGGCAATTGGCGGAGCAGGCGATCGAAGCGACGCGCTGGGTGCCCGAGCAGGGCGAGAAGCGCATCACCGGCATGATCGAGAGCCGCCCCGACTGGGTGATCTCGCGCCAGCGCGCCTGGGGTGTGCCGATCGCGGTTTTCATCAAGGAAAAGCCCGACGGTTCGGTGGAGTTACTCAACGATCCAGAAGTGAATATCCGTATCGTCGAGGCCTTCGAAGCGGAAGGCGCCGATGCCTGGTACCGCGCCGGCGCTCGCCAGCGCTTCCTTGGCAAGCTCGCCAACGAAGGCTGGCAGAAAGTAGACGATATCCTCGACGTCTGGTTCGACTCCGGATCGACACACGCCTTCGTGCTGGAGGACGCGGAGCATTTCCCGGCGCTCGCCGCCATCCGTCGCAAGGCCGACGGCGGCAGCGAGGCGGTGATGTATCTCGAGGGCTCCGACCAGCATCGAGGCTGGTTTCAGTCGTCGCTCCTTGAATCCTGTGGCACACGCGGGCGCGCGCCTTTCGACATCGTTCTCACCCACGGCTTCGTGCTCGACGAGCACGGCCGCAAAATGTCGAAGTCGTTCGGTAACGTCACCGCGCCGCAAGACGTGATCAAACAATCAGGCGCCGACATCCTGCGGATGTGGGTGTGCGCGGCCGATTATGCCGACGATTTGCGCATCGGGCCGGAAATCCTCAAGACGACCGTGGAGACCTACCGCAAACTGCGCAACACCTTGCGCTGGATGCTAGGCAATCTCGCGCATTGGCACGGCGAGGAGCGCGTGGCTCAGGCGCAGATACCGGATCTCGAACGGCTGATGCTGCACCGGCTCACCGAGCTCGACACTCTGGTGCGCGCGGCTTACGCCGATTTCGATTACAAACGCATCTTCGCCGCGCTCAATGCATTCATGACCGTCGATCTGTCGGCGTTCTATTTTGATATCCGCAAGGACGCGCTCTATTGCGATCCATATTCCTCGGCGCGGCGCCGCGCCTGCCTCAGCGTCCTCGATCAGGTGTTCCGCTGCACCGTGACTTGGCTGGCGCCGATGTTGTGCTTCACCGCCGAAGAGGCTTGGCTCGCGCGCGATCCGGCCGCGCCGTCCGTCCACCTGGAGTCATTTCCCGCCGTGCCGGCATCGTGGCGCGACGATGCTTTGGCCGAGAAATGGCGCGAGCTGCGTAATCTACGCCGCGTCGTCACCGGCGCGCTCGAAC
>Ga0181537_10002589_pt1 | contig 15886 bp, 13 predicted proteins | sample PEATcosm2014_Bin_39_FD_119765 | JGI IMG/M metagenome (GOLD analysis project Ga0181537, IMG submission 119765) | Peatland microbial communities from MTU Mesocosm Facility, Houghton, MI, USA - PEATcosm2014_Bin23_10_metaG | ecosystem: Environmental > Terrestrial > Soil > Wetlands > Peat | place... | reverse complement strand
CTGGACAACGATAGACCACCGGATTGGTAACATAACCCGAAAGCAACGAATTGGGATCGGTAAACTCCGAACTTTTGGCCGAGTCTATCGGTTGCGCCATGGTCCCGACCACCCAATCCTTCAAGCGAGCCTTGGTCCCTGCATTTTGTGTAAAATATTCAGTGGTAAATGGATAATCGTTCGGCGGCAGGATATCCCGGTTGTCCTCGGCATACATCAGCCAGGCGAGGGTGATTTGTTTCTGGTTGCTCAAGCATCGAAAAGCTTGCGAATTCGGTTTTGTGCCGGCGATGGCCGGCAACAGCATCAATGCCAGCACTGCGATGACCGCCAGCACCGCCAGCAGTTCCACCAGGGTAAATCCCTTGGCAGAGCCTTCGAACTTGCTGACCAGATGGCCGGTTGAAACGCAATCACGCAGAGGCATCAAATGGGGGCGACCCGATTCCCTCCCTCGCCCCGCGACGAAGCAGCGGGGAGAGGGCCGGGGAGAGGGGCTGCTTTCGGCCGTCCTTCCGGGAGAATTGTCAGTGAACTTCCGCGCGGTGTTCATGATCATGGGCCGGTCAAAACAATGCGGTAGAATTTCTGTTTGGCCGCAGGCGCGGGATCGTCAATGTAACCCGTGTCGCCAATGAAAGCGGGGCTGCCCGGCAACGTCTGCCAGCCGGGGTCGGTCAGGTTGGTCTTGTATTGCACCTGATAAGCGGCCCCCGATGCCAGCGGCCAGCTCACCGCCAGGTTGGAACTGAGAACGCCGGGGGGAACCAGTTGCGCGTAAAGCGCCGGGGAATTGCTGGAACCTCCGCCGCTGCCGGCCACGGTCACCGGCAGTGCGGCGAGATTGAGCGAGACGATGTCGCTGCCGCCATTGAAGTCATTGGTCACCAGGTCGGAGGCCCAGCTTTCGAAGGCGAGCGTCTGGCTGTCGGCGCTGAACACCGGTTTCAACGAATTGTCATCGGCCGTGGAATTGCCCGACAAGTCCACGCTCGCCACGATGGTCGCATTGTTCACGCGATCGTAAATGAACAGGTTTTCGGCGGTCGTGAAATCATCCGGCACCAGGATGCCCGCATTGCTGCGGTACACCACGTAGCGGCCGTCGGGGCTGATGACGGGCGAGTCCGAATTGCCGTTCACTCCGTGCAATGTATAAAAGCTCTGGTTGAGCTGATAATTGGTTCCAGCCTGGCAATCGTACAGATAGACGTTCTCAATCGCCGTCGAGGAGGTTTGATAGGAATAAACCAGGTACCGCCCGTCCGCGCTCAGTGAAAAAGTTGCGTGTGAGGAATAAGTCGCGAGGCCGACAATCCCGGTAACCGTGTTGGAACTCAAATCCGCCACGGACAAACCGAACGGTGAATTCGCCAGATAGGCGACTTTTTGCCCATTGGCGCTGATGGCCACCAGCGGCAAAACGCTCGAACCAAAGCTCGAGGTGTTCGTGTAAGTCAGCGCGTTGGACTGTGAACTCCAGACGTATAACGCGGTCCCGGAGGTCCCCGCCGCCGTGCCGATAAAGGCGACGAGCCGACCATCGGGCGTCATGGCCGCGGAACTGGCCCCGGCGCCCGAGGTCAACGCATAATTGATGCCGGTCTGCAGGTCGCGGAAGAAAAGATTCGCGCCGCTGTACGAACCGGCGGCAAGATTGTTCGCCTTGCTGAAGAACAGAACATACCGACCGTTCGTGCTGATGACCGGTGAGTAGGAATCGCCATTGCCCGGGTCCACACCGTCCGAGCTGACGCTGACCAGCGCCGTCGTCTGGGCTTGCAAATCGCGGACAAAAACATCAAGCGCCTTGTTGGTGTCGCCCGCCACCAGGTTGTCCGCCGAACTCGTGAACGCAACGTACCGCCCGTCGCCGGAAATCGCCGGGTCGGTCGAAAGGCCGTCCCCGGACGAAATTCCGTTGGTTTGCACGCTCACCAGAACGTTCGTGCCCAAGGCCAGGTTGCGCACAAACACGTCACGGAGACCATTGGTGTCATTGGGCACGAGGTCGTCGGCGTCGGAATAAAAAGCGACGAACTGGCCGTTGCTGCTCACGGAATAGGCGGTGAGGCCATTGATGCCATCGGGCGTTTGCGACGGCAGCAGCGGGTTGCCGGCAGAAATCAACTCGGGGGCGGACGCCGTTCGGCTGCGGGCAAAAATGTCGTTGAAGACGTGGCGTCGGTCAGACAAAAGGTTCCGGGACTCAAACACCGTAACGCTGCCATCGGCGCTCATGACCGGAAGCGTGCTTGAATTGACGCCCGCGCCGTTGCCGTTCGTGTCGGCATCCAGCAACGTGGTGGTGGCGCCCAACATGTCGCGCAGATAGAGATGGTATTCGCCTGACAGCGGGTTCGTGGTCAAATCCGTGGCGCTGCTGAGAAAGGCGACATATTGGCCGTTGGAAGAAACCGCGGGCGTATCAAAAATCGGGCCGGACGACGGCAGGCTGTTGGTATTGACGCTTGCCAGCGTGCTCAAGCCGCTCTGCGCGTCCCAAAGATAAACCGCGGTATTCGTGACCAGCGACGGCGCGTTGTTGGAGACGAACGCGATGAACCTGCCGTCGGGCGTCATGTCCAGCGTGTGGATGTTCGGATACGATCCCGTCGCGTTGGCATTGGTCGCGATGACATCCGTGAGGCCGCTTTGCAGCCCGTAGCGCAAAATCGCGCCAGACGATAGCGCCGCTTCGTAGGCGACATACTTGCCGTCGTCGCTGATCTCATAGTTGCAGGAAAGGACGCTGGGATAATTTGAGGACGCGAACCACGGGCCGCGCGCACCCGTGCTCGCCCAGATGGTGGACCCGCCCACGCGATCTCGGACATAAACTTCGCCCGAGGTCCGGACGCTCGGCAGCAGATTCGTGGCCGTGCTGCAAAAAACCACATAACGGCCGTCCGGCGTTATCGCGGGCACATCCGAAGACGTTAAAGCCACGCTCTGTGGATAATTGGTGGCGACCGCGCCAACGCTGATTAAGCTGGTTGTGCCCGCCAGCATGTCGCGCACAAAAATGTCCGGAATCAGATTGGTGTCGCCGGGCACAAGATTGCTGGCGGCGCTGGAGAACGCCACATACCGCCCGTCCGGCGTCATGACTGAATTGCTGGAAACCCCATTGCCCGAAAACCCGTTCGTATTGACGCTCACGAGCGTCGTCGTCCGGTTGACGAGGTCGCGGATGAATACATCGCCGGTGGCATTGCTGTCGTTCGCCACCAGGTTGCTCGCCGAACTCTCAAAAAGCACAAACTGGCCGTTGGTGGAAATCGCCCGCGGCTGGGAATCACCGTTGCCGCCGCCGGTTCCCGTGGTATTGACACTCACCAGCGTGGTCGTCTGATTAGTGCGGTCGCGCACGAACACATTCAAACTGCCGAGGGTGCGGCTCAGAATGGCCGTGTTGCTGCCGGTCAAGGTGAGATTATTCGCGGTGCTCGCGAACAGAACGTAACGTCCATCCGCGCTGATGATCGGCATCCCGGAATTGCCGCCGGCGCCGACGGGCGAACTGAAGGAAGAGCCAAGCTGCGACACCAGCTCGCTGCCGGGCGTGGAAATGGCGGCGAGGATTAAACAGAGAACCATGCCCACAATGTTACGAGCCAGCCTGCGCCAGCAGCTTATTTGTATCGCGTTCATGACTCCGCTTCCGCCTTAACTTGATCCGTGAGGGATCCGGGATTGTGGTTTCTGAGACTCGCCGATTCTACGGAAACTTAAGGTCCAATTCAAGTTAATAGTGGCGCAAAACGGCAGGCGGAAGCTCTCCAGGGTCAACGTTTTAGCGAATCACCGCCCTTAACGATGTGACGAACTCACTTCTCCCCGCCCGCCAAGATGGTCTCAAAATGCGGCGGCTGTTCCTCGCGGGCGACGACGGTGATCTCAATCTTCTTGAACCCCGCCGCCTCGAACCATCGTTGCAAATCGCTTTCGGCAAAACCCAGCCAGCGGTCGCCGTAAAGTTCGTGGGCGCGCTCGAAATGATGCTTCAATAAATCCAGCACCATGATCTGCCCGCCGGGACGCAACAAATTGTGCGCAGAGGCGATGGCCCGCGCCGGGTCGGCGGCGTGATGCAGCGCCTGGCTCAGCACCACCAAATCCACCGAGTGCGGTTCGATGGGAGGATTCTCGAGGTCGCCCAGCCGGAACTCGAGGTTCTTGAGGCCGTTCTTTTTCGCCTTGTTCGCGCCGAAAGCCACCATCTTTTCCGAGTTGTCCACGGCGATGACTTTTTTCGCGCGCCGGGCCAGCAGTTCGCTCAACAAACCCTCACCGGAACCCAGGTCCGCGACGACGATCGGCGGCAGCACGCGCAGCAACAAATGCCCGAACGCCTCCCACGATCGCCCCGGCCCGTAGCTCCGGTCAAAACGTCCGGCGACCTGGTTGAAATAGACCTGCTCCTGCTCGTTCCGCCGGTGAATGACGCGCTTGAGATTGATCTGATCGGCCGGGTGCTCGGGCAGTTCCCGCGCCGCGCGGAACGCCAGTTGGATGAACTCCAGCGCCAGCCCGTCCGCCGCCGGTTGGAGCTTGTAAAAGGTGCGCTTGCCGTCGCGCCGCGATTGCAGCAATCCCGCCTCCTGCAACAGGCCCAGGTGCGTCGAGATGCGCGACTGCCCCATGCGCGTGATTTCCTGCAATTCGTTGACGGACAACTCCTCCCGTTCAAGCAGGGCGATGATTCGCAGCCGCGTCGGGTCGGAAAGCACCCGGAGCGATTTCAAGGTCGAGGCCATGATTTACGGTTGCGCGTCCAAATAATTCAAAATTCCAGTTGACGAATCGTAAATATAATATATCATCTTATCTTGATACGTCAATATGAAGTTTAACATGCCGGTCGACATCATTACATGAGCAAAAACTTTATCTTCTCTTCGGAGTCCGTTGGCGAAGGCCATCCGGACAAGGTTTGCGACACCATTTCCGACGCAGTCCTCGATGCCTGCCTCGCGCAGGATCCGCGCAGCCGGGTCGCATGCGAGACTTACGCCAAGTGCAACCTGGTCGTGGTTGGCGGTGAAATCACCACCAAGGCCAAACTCGATTTCAGCGCGATCGCGCGCCAGGCCATCCGCGACATCGGTTACGTGAACGACGACGATGTGTTCCACGCCGACAAGGTGCTCATCATGAACGCCATCACCTCGCAAAGCCCGGACATCGCCCAAGGCGTCGATGCCAAGGCTGCGGACGGCAAGGACACCGCGGAACAAGGCGCAGGCGACCAAGGATTGATGTTCGGTTACGCCTGCACCGAGACGCCCGAGTTGATGCCCGCGCCCATCATGTACGCCCACCAGCTCGGCCGCGAATTGACCCGCATCCGCAAATCCGGCGGCGTCCGCTGGCTGCGGCCCGATGCCAAGAGCCAGGTATCTGTTCAGTATGAGAACGACCAGCCCGTGCGCATCACCAACATCGTTGTCTCCACCCAGCATGCCTCCGACGTGAAGCACAGGGAAATCAAGGATTTCGTCATCAAGGAAGTCATCAAGAAGGTTTTGCCCGCGCATCTGCTCGACAAGAAAACGCAGTTCCTCGTAAATCCCACGGGTCGGTTTGTGGTCGGCGGGCCGCAGGGCGACACGGGTTTGACCGGCCGCAAGATTATCGTGGACAGCTACGGCGGCATGGGCCGTCACGGCGGCGGCGCGTTCAGCGGCAAGGACCCGTCCAAGGTGGACCGCAGCGCGGCGTACATGGGACGTTACGTGGCCAAGAACATCGTCGCGGCGGGACTCGCCACCAGCGCGGAAATTCAGTTCGCCTACGCGATTGGTTATCCGGACCCGGTTTCCGTTTGCGTCAATACCTTCGGCACCGGCGTCGTCAGCGATGAAGCCCTGGAGAAGGCTGTCGTCGAAGTGTTCAGCTTCAAGCCCGCCGCCATCATCAAGCAGCTCAACCTGCTGCGCCCGATTTACTCCAAGACCACCAACTACGGCCATTTCGGCAAGTGCGACGACCTGAACAGCATCACCTGGGAAAAAACCGACAAGGCGGCGGCCCTTAAGAAGGCGGTAAAATGAGTTTCAAGTTTTCAGTTTTCAGTATTCAGTCGGAGATGCCGTCGACCGGGCTGCTCCACGGCTGCTTGTCTGCGACTGAAAACGCCTCGGTTTCGATCCCCTGCTGGACAACTCTCCATGCCTTACCAATCTTTTGAAGAACTTGAAGTTTGGAAACGTGCCTGCCGGCTCGCCGTTGAAGTTTTTCATTCACTGGCCGAGTGCAGGCAGTTCGCGTTGCGGGACCAAATGCAACGCGCCGCCATTTCAGTGCCCTCAAATATTGCCGAGGGGCACGAACGCGACAGCCGGCCGGATTTCATTCGATTCCTCCGCATCGCCAAAGGTTCTGCGGCCGAACTTCGAACCCAGTGCTACATCGCAAATCGCCTTGACGTGCTCACCAAACCGCAGTCGGATGAGTTCACAAACGAATGCAAGGAGATCTCGGCAATGCTCCAAGGTCTCATTCGCTCACTGTCCCCAACTGAAAACTGAAAACTAGGAACTGAAAACGTATGGCAGCTGTCAAACTCTCCCCCGCCCGGACGAAACCGTCGAAGAACGGCAACGGCAAACCCGCCCCTGACTTCAAGGTCAAGGACTTGAGCCTCGCTGAATGGGGCCGCAAGGAAATCAATATCGCCGAGGCGGAAATGCCCGGCCTCATGGCCATCCGCGAAAAATACGCATCGGCCAAGCCGCTCAAGGGTGTGCGCATCACCGGCTCGCTGCACATGACGGTGCAGACCGCCGTGCTCATCGAAACGCTGGTTGCCCTGGGCGCAAAGGTCCGCTGGGCAAGTTGCAACATCTTCTCGACGCAGGACAATGCCGCTGCCGCCATCGCGAAGGCCGGCGTCCCCGTTTTCGCGTGGAAGGGTGAAACACTCGAGGAATACTGGGATTGCACGCTCGAAGCGGTCCGCCATCCGGGCGGTCTCGGGCCGGAACTGGTCGTGGACGATGGCGGCGATGTCACGCTCCTCATCCACAAGGGTTACGAACTCGAGCAGGGCGATGCCTGGGTCAACTCGCCTTCCGCCAATCACGAGGTCCAGGTCATCAAGAACCTCCTCAAGCGCGTTCACAAGTCCGACCCCAGTTTTTGGCGGAACATCGTCAAGGATTGGAAGGGTGTCAGCGAGGAAACCACCACCGGCGTCCATCGCCTCTATCAGATGAAGGAGGCGGGCAAACTCCTCGTCCCCGCCATCAATGTGAATGACTCCGTCACCAAGTCAAAATTCGACAATCTCTACGGCTGCCGCGAATCGCTCGCGGACGGCATCAAACGCGCGACCGATGTCATGGTCGCCGGCAAGGTCGCAGTTGTTTGCGGCTATGGCGACGTGGGCAAGGGCTCGTCGCATTCATTGCGCGGATTCGGCGCGCGGGTCATCGTCACGGAGATCGATCCCATCAACGCGCTGCAGGCGGCAATGGAAGGCTTCGAAGTCACGACCATCGAGGACACGCTCGGCCGCGGGGACATCTACGTCACCACCACCGGCAACTGCGACATCATCACGCTGGAACACATGCAGAAGATGAAGGACCAGGCCATCGTCTGCAACATTGGCCACTTCGACAACGAGATCCAGATTGACCGCCTCAACAACGCCAAGGGCGTCGTGCGGCTCAACATCAAGCCGCAGGTGGACCAGTACACCTTCCCGGACGGCCACAGCATCTTCATGCTCGCCGAGGGCCGGCTCGTAAACCTCGGTTGCGCGCACGGCCATCCGAGCTTCGTCATGTCGAACTCCTTCTCCAACCAGACGCTCGCGCAGCTTGACCTCTGGAAAAACAAGGACCTCTATGAGCCCACCGTTTATCGCCTGTCCAAGAAACTGGACGAGGAAGTCGCGCGGTTGCACCTGGAAAAAATCGGCGTGAAACTGAGCAAGCTCACCAAGAAGCAGGCCGAATACCTGGGCGTCCCCATCGAAGGCCCCTACAAGCCCGACCATTACCGGTACTAAACTTTAACGGGCAAGCAGCACGAGGCGAACGGAAATCCCGTTCGCCTTTATTGCGTTCACACCGGGCTTTCCAAACGGCCGCCAGCGTGGTATTGTTTCCGCATGAGTACAGTTCAAGAAATTGAAGCCGCAATTCCCCGGCTCTCGCGCGCCGAGCTCGAAGAGCTTCGCCAGTGGTTCGAGGATTACGTGGAAGATCATCTTGAACTGAAAGAGGAGGTAAAGGCCCGTCTCGACGAATCCCGTCGCGAGATCGCCCGGGGAAGTTACACGACGCGCCAGCCCAAGTAACTTCGTGGCTGCGGCCCTTCAGATCTGGTCGGCAACTTTTTCCAAGGCTTTTGACAGTCTGCCGCTAGGGGTGCGTGAAGCCGTTCAATCCAAAATCGACGAAATGGGAATGCGGTTGGAGGCATTTCCCCACAAGCGTCTGACCGGCCGCGCGGAATATAAGCTGCGAGTTGGCGATTTCCGCGTGCTCTACGAATTTGACCCTGCTCAGGGCCGCATTTACCTCCACTATGTTGGCCATCGCCGAGAAATCTACAAGTGAACATAGGGCGTGCTTGGCTTCGTCTGAAAACTGACGAATCCATTCATCGTTTTTTTCGATGTTGGCCCGAATTTATCGATGCGACGCCGGCATCCGGCTGATGAATACTTTAAAGGTGAGGCAATCCAATCAGATTGCAAAACCAAAGCTACGAAGGCGACTGCTCAGGTGGTTGGTAATAATCACCTCGCCGTATGTGCTGTTCTGCGCCGGTTGCGCGACGTTTCAGCGAAAGCTCATTTATTTTCCGCCGGTTTTTGACCGGGCAACAGCGGACCAGCTTGGCGTCTCTCAGAACCTTCAACCTTGGAACAATGGCTCCGGCGATACAATTGGCTGGAAACGCTCCGTGCAAGCCCGACCGGCACGCGGTCAAATTCTTGTGTTGCACGGAAACGCGGGCGCCGCGGTTCAATGTGCCCGTTACGCGGATGTCATACAACAAGCGGTCCCGTTCGACGTCTTCATTGTCGAATATCCGGGCTACGCGGACCGGCCGGGCGCGCCCAGCGAACACACCCTCGAGGAATCAGCGGACGCGGCGTTTCAAACGTTGGCGACGAACGGCCCCGTTTATCTCGTGGGTGAATCACTCGGCACCGGCGTCGCGTGCTGGCTGGCCGGGAAACATCCCGATAGAATCGCCGGAGTCATCCTGCTCGCTCCGTATAACACCCTGACGGATGTCGCCCAGGAGCACATGCCGTTGCTGCCGGTGCATCTGCTGCTGGTGGACCGTTTTCGCTCAGAGAAATATCTGAGTGATTATTCCGGCCCGATCGCCGTCCTTGTCGGGGGCGGCGACCAGGTGGTGCCAGAAAAATTTGGCCGCCGGTTATATGATGATTACGCGGGCCCGAAGCGGCTGTGGGAATTCCCGAAAGGCGATCACGGCACAGTCATGGAACAACCGCCCGAAATCTGGAAACAAATCATCAATTTCTTGCAGGCCAATCCGCATCTCGCCAAGCGAAACTAACCTCGTTCTGGTGCCGTTACCTGTTCGACTTTTCGCTTCAGTTGGGCCAGATTGCCCTTGGCCCAACGCATGCCAACACCAGTTAAACTGAGCCCCGCCCGGCAGCCACGCATTCTGACCTGGCGCCGCATCGTTTTCGGGCTGGCGGTCGCGGTCTTCGCCGATGGATTGCAATTTGTCACCGGCCCGTTGGGCTGGATCGGTGGCGACCAGGTGATTGACGTAATCGCGATGCTTCTGACGGTGTGGGCGCTGGGATTTCATCTGCTCCTGCTGCCGACCTTTGTCATGGAGCTGATACCCGGCGTGGACGAACTGCCCACTTGGACCGCTTGCGTCATCGCAGTAATCGTTTTGCGCAAACGCGCCCAGCGCGCCGCGGAGCGGGAATCAGCCGCGGGTCGCATCGCCGTCCCGCCGCAGGCGGACCCTCAGAGGCGCTCGCTCCAGTAAATCCGGCGCAACAGACTTCCCGCATTGGTGTACGTAAACTGCGCCGTGCAGACGGCCTAGCCCTGGGAGGGATGCTTTTCGCGCGGTTGGGCCGGGTAAAGTTCGCCCAGGCATTCCGGGCACAGTCCGTGCGTGAATTCCGCGTTGGTGTGTTCGGCGAGATATGACTCGACCTTCTGCCAGTACCCCTGGTCGTCGCGGATCTTTTTGCACGATGCGCAAATCGGCAGCAGCCCGCGCAAGGTTTTGATGCGGGCCAGCGCGTCGGTCAGTTCCTGGATGAGCCTAAGGCGTTGTTCGTCTTCGCGCTTCGTGGCGGAAATATCATGTTCAATCGCGGACACGCCGACCACTTTTCCGGCGGCGTCCTTGATTGGCGAAAGCGTCAGCGCCACGTCGATTGCCGTGCCGTCCTTGCGCACCCTGACGGTCTGGTAACGCGCGATCCATTTGCCGCGCTCGATTTGTTCATAGACATCCAAAAACTCGTCGGGCTCGGCGGAAGGCGTCAGCGTGGAAATCGAGCGGCCCTTGACCTCGGCCGCGGTGTATCCGTACATCCGTTCCGCGCCGTAATTCCAGGAAAGCACCGTGCCGTCGAGGCTGGTGCCGATGATGGCGTCCTCCGAGGACTCCACAATCGCGGCCAGCAGCGCGAGCGCGGTCTGCGCCTGCTTCTGCCCGGTGATGTCGCGCGTGAACGAGCGGGAGCGGACGAACCTTCCGTCTTCGTGCAGCGCGTTGGACTGGATGGCCACGTCCTTGATGCCTCCGTCCTTGCAGCGCAGGCGGGCTTCGTGATGCACGAGCGTCTCGCCGTCGCGCAATTGCCGCAAAATCTCCACGGCGACGGCCTTGTCCACGTGGAAATCGGCAATGTTCCGGCCCACATATTCCTCGCGCGAGTAGCCGAGCATCGCCAGTTCGGTTTCATTCACGCGCAAGATGACGCCGTCCGGCCCCTCCCAGCGCAGGCCGACGGGCGCGTTCTCAAAAAAATCCTCGAGCTCCTGCTGCTTTTGTTTCAGCCCCTCGTCGGCTTGACGCCGCGAACGCCGCCCTTCCGCATCGCGCAATTCCTTTTCAATCGACGGGACCAGCCGGGCGCGGCTGCCTTTCATGACATAATCATTGGCGCCGGCCTTCATCATGTCCACGGCGACGTCCTCGCCGATGGTGCCCGAGAGAATGATGAACGGGATGTCGGCATTTTTGCTCCGCAGGATGGCAAGCGCCTCGGCGCTGCTGAAAGCGGGCAGGGAATGATCGCAAATCACGACGTCCCAGGTTTGCTCCTCCAGGGCCGATTTCATGGCGGGGGCGGAATCCACCTGCCAGTAGGCGGGGTCGTAGCCTGCGTCCTCCAGCTCACGCATCAGGAGAAGCGTGTCTTTTTCCGAATCTTCGATGACCAACACCCGCAGCTCTTTATTCATTAAAAACCCGCAAGGCAGCCCGCCGGTTGCAATCCCCGCCAATCTTGACGGGCGTAGACGCAAACTAACTCGTTTTGGCCCAAGCGTCAACGACTCTTCGGATACGCCCTCGACTCGCAACGTCATTCCTTTGCCAGAAGCCAAAATCGAAATACCTGTTCCGGCGGAATGGTGTAGATTATCATCATGCAAATCAGCGGAACCGTTCAATGCCCGTTCTGCGGACAGACCTTTGAACTCGAGGTGGACACCAGCGTCCCGTCCCAGCGCTTCACGACGGATTGCGAAGTCTGCTGCCGGCCGTTCGAGGTCTCGGTCGAGTCCGAACCCGGCGAAATTCTGAGCTTGGATGTGAGCGGCAATTAGGCGAGAGTCGCCGCAGACATTATATGCATTTGAACGCGACCCTTATTCTCTGGATTTACATCGTGCTGCTCTTCGTGGGCGGGTTGATCGGCTTTCTCAAGGCCGGCAGCAAGATATCGCTGATCACTTCGGCGTGCTTTGCCGGCATCCTGATACTTTGCAACGTCGGTTTGATTTTTCAGCCGGACATGGCGAACATTCTGAAGACGGCAGTGCTCGTGTTTTTGATGGTGTTTTTCGCGTTCCGGCTGACCAAGACGAAAAAATTCATGCCCAGCGGCCTGATGGCGGTGCTTTCGCTGGTGACGCTCGTCCTGCTGCACGTGCACTTCAATTAATCCGGAGTCCGGTCCGCGCGCGCTTGAGGCGCGACCATTTACTGTGCAGACTTCGCTCCCCATCTGGCAGATTCATTCCGACATTGTCCGGCTGCTCGCCTCCGGCAACCGGCTGGTACTCGTGGCGCCGACGGGTTCCGGAAAGACCACCCAGGTCCCGCAGATGCTGCTCGATGCCGGGCTGGCCGGTGACAAAAAAATAATCGTGCTCCAACCGCGTCGGGTCGCCGCCCGAACCGTCGCCGCCCGCGTTGCCTGGGAACGCCAGGTGAAGCTGGGGACGGAGGTCGGCTACCAGATCCGGTTTGACGACCTGACCAGTCTCGGCACGCGCATCTGTTTCGTCACCGAGGGCATCCTGCTGCGCTGGTTGCAGGACGATCGCACGCTCGCGGACGTCGGCATCGTTCTGTTTGATGAATTTCACGAGCGCAACCTGCTCAGCGATGTCGCGCTCGCGCTGGTCAAGCAGCTTCAGCAAGCGCAGCGGCCCGACTTGAAGATGGTGGTCATGTCCGCGACCCTTGATGCCGAGCCCGTCGCGGATTATCTTCAGGGCGAAAAGGCCTGCCCGATTTTGATTTCCGAGGGCCAAAGTTTCCCGGTTGAGGTGCGCTACCTGGACGGCCACGACGAACGGCCCATCGCCGAGCAGGCCGCGGATGCCGTCGAACGCATCGTCAATTCCAAGGAACCCGGCGACATCCTTGTCTTCATGCCCGGCGTGGGCGAAATCAATGCCACCATCCACGCCTGCCGCGCGACCGGCGCCTGTGATCAACTCGCATTCATCCCGCTGCACGGCGAGCTTCAACCCGAGGAACAGGACGTCGCGTTCGCGCCGAACCCGTTGCGCAAGCTGGTGGTAGCGACCAATGTGGCCGAAACTTCCGTGACGATTGACGGCATCCGGCACGTAGTGGACAGCGGTCTGGCGCGCATCGCCCGTTATGACGCGGACCGCGGTATCGGCACGCTGTTTGTCGAGGAAATCAGCCGCGCCTCGGCCGACCAGCGCAAAGGGCGCGCCGGCCGAACTGCGCCCGGCAAGTGCCACCGGCTTTGGACCGAGAGCGGCCATCTCAACCGGCCGGAACGCAACACGCCGGAAATCCAGCGCAGCGACCTCGCCGAAGTCGTGCTGCTGCTGCATTCGCTGCACATCCGCAAGGCCGCGCAATTCGACTGGCTCGACAAGCCCGACGCGGCCGCGGTCGAACGCGCGGAAGACCTGCTGCGCATTCTCGGCGCGTTGGATCCGGCCACCGACGAATTGACCTCCGTGGGCCGCCAAATGCAGCGGCTGCCGATGCATCCGCGTTATTCGCGCATGTTGATCGAGGCTTCGCGCTTCGGGGCCGTCCAGGCGGCGGCGTTGTGCGCCGCGCTGGTCAGCGGACGCGATTTGCTGCAAAGGTTGCGCCGCGAGGACAAGCACATCGCCGAGGCCCGGGAATTGTTCGAGGCCAGCCAGGACTCGGATTTTTTTACGCTCATGCGCGCGTATCAATTCGCCCGCAAAAACAATTTCAACGTGGAAAGCTGCCGGCGTTACGGGATTCACGCGCAATCGGCGCGGCAGGTGGAGCAAACCCACCAGCAGATTGTGCAGATTGCCGAGCAGCAGAAACTTTTGAAACCCGGCGAAAAACCGGACGACTCCGCGCTGCTGCGCTGCATCATGACCGGGTTCATCGACCAGCTTTGCCTGCGCCGCGACTTGGGCACGCTCGAATGCGACCTCGCGGAGGGGCGGACCGGCACGCTGGTGCGCGAAAGCGTGGTGCAGAATTCGCCGTTGTTCGTCGCCGGCAGCATCCGCGAAGTCCCGTCGCGCGGCTCGCAAAACCTCACACTGCTGTCGCTCGCCAGCGCGGTGAAACGCGAGTGGATCGAGCAAACCTTCCCGCAACATATCCGCGCACAGGTGGAACATCTCTTCGACCGCACACACAAGCGCGTGGCCGCCGTCAAGCTCACGCGTTTCCGCGACCTGGTCATCCATCACGAGCACCAGCGCGATGTGGACCCCGCCGCCGCCGGCCGCTGCCTCGCGGAGGCGTTCCACAAGGGGATGTTCGAGCTGCCGCTGTTCAACCACGAGCTAAAGCAGTTCATCGCCCGGGTTGATCTGGTTTGCGCCGTGATGCCGGAGCTGGATTTCCCGAAGTTCGACGAACGGGCAATCACAGATGGCCTGGCGCGCGCGTTCACGGGCATGACGCTCGTCAAGGAGGCGCAGGCCGCGCATTTGGGCGATGAATTCCGGAAACATCTCGCGCGCGAACAACTGGGGTGGCTGGATGAGCTTGTCCCCGCCAGCATATCCTGGCCCGACGGCCGGAAGCTGAAGCTGCTGTACGCCGAACAAACGTTGGGTGCGGGCGGCCGGCCCAATCCGCCGGAATTGCAGGTGAAGTTGCACGAATGTTTCCAGTTGAAAGAGCACCCGCGAGTTTGCGAGGGAAAACTGCCGGTCAAACTCTGGCTTTGCGGGCCGGACGGCAAACGCCTTGAATCCACGGTCGACTGGCCGGCATTCAAAGCGAGCAACTATCCGAAGCTCAAGCCGGCGTTGATGAAGAAATACCCCGGCATGAACTGGCTGTAGCGAAAACCCGGCGACAAGTTCGGGAGAAGCGCGATTTCATTTTGTTGCGCACGGAACGCGACTCAGAATCGCCACAGGCTGACCCCAGCCACGCAAGAATTGATTCTCCGCAGCAGATTCTCCTCGACACCTACAATAATCACTGAATAAAATGCATACCCCGATTGAGGCCGCGCAATCGGGGTATGCAAGTTCTTTTGTCGGCGACTGTTTCTCGTTTGGAAACAAAAGAGGAATCTGCATTCGCCTAAATAAATCGGTTGTCGGCAGGACTCTTCGAGATGCCGGTTCTGCCCACGGTGCGGTCGCAACATCGCCGACGGATTCGCAAATGGGCGAAATGATTTTCGTCGAATGGATTCAAACGCGTCCGCGCAATCCGCCTGTCGTGCTTGCGGTCACTCTACTGCCCGATTATGCTGCGGCATCGTAACTGAATGAACCTCCGGCGGTTTGGACCGGTCGTTGCACGAAAGTCCGCGCATGAAACATCTCGTCTTCCAGGCCCTCGCGGATGCCGCTCGTGATGGCGAACGCGTCGCTCTCGGCATCATTTCCGGCGTGAAAGGTTCGAGCCCGCAAAAAGTTGGAGCGAAGGCGCTCTTTTACGCCGACGGCCGCATTCATGGCACGCTGGGAGGCGGCTGCCTGGAGGCCGAGGTCCAACAGCGCGCGATTCAGGCGCTTCGCACCGGCCAGCCCGCCACCTTTGATCTTTTGCTCGATCACGATTTCGGCTGGGACGACGGGCTCATCTGCGGCGGCAAGGTGTTGGGCCTCATTCTGCCGGATGCCATTGCCGCCGGGCAGGATTTTTGGGCAAAACTCGCCGCGCGCAAATCCCCTGTCACCTGGGGTGTCGGCGACGATTATTCCATCGTCGCAGTTGAGTCCGGCAACGCCAGCTCGGGCTGGCAATATTGCGAGACCATCAGTCCGCCGTGCGATTTGTGGATTGCCGGCGCAGGCCACATCGCCCAGGCCGCGGCCCCGTTGGCGGCGCAGTTGGATTTCAAGGTCTCCGTCTTCGACGACCGCCCTGCCCTCGCGAACCGTCATTATTTTCCCGGGGAGATTACGCTTCACGCCGGTACCTGGGCTCAACTCGGCGCCGTCCCCTACCCCGCCGG
>Ga0181537_10002588_pt1 | contig 15886 bp, 18 predicted proteins | sample PEATcosm2014_Bin_39_FD_119765 | JGI IMG/M metagenome (GOLD analysis project Ga0181537, IMG submission 119765) | Peatland microbial communities from MTU Mesocosm Facility, Houghton, MI, USA - PEATcosm2014_Bin23_10_metaG | ecosystem: Environmental > Terrestrial > Soil > Wetlands > Peat | place... | reverse complement strand
CTGAAGCCGGGCACGGTTCTGATCGGCATGCTCAATCCTTATGCCGCGCGCGCTGATCTCGATCTTTATGCCCGCAACCACATCACGGCGCTGGCCATGGAACTGATGCCGCGTATCACGCGCGCGCAGTCGATGGATGTACTCTCGAGCCAATCCAGTCTTGCCGGGTACAAGGCCGTGCTGGACGCCGCCGCCGAATTCGGCCGTGCTTTCCCGATGATGATGACAGCGGCCGGCACTGTGCCGCCCGCGCGCGTGCTCGTAATGGGCGCGGGCGTTGCCGGCTTGCAAGCCATTGCGACTGCAAAGCGGCTTGGCGCCATCGTCTCGGCCACCGATGTGCGACCGGCGGCGAAGGAACAAGTGGAAAGCCTCGGCGCGGCCTTTGTGATGGTCGAAAGCGAGGAAACGAAACAGGCCGAAACCAGCGGCGGTTATGCCAAGGAAATGAGCGAGGATTACCAGCGCCGGCAGGCCGCGCTTATCGCCGAGACGATCAAAAAGCAGGATATCGTGATCTGCACGGCCCTTATCCCCGGCCGCGCCGCGCCGCGCCTGATCAGCGAAGAAATGCTGCACAGCATGAAACCGGGTTCTGTCGTGGTCGATCTCGCGGTCGAGCAAGGCGGTAATTGCGCCCTTTCGGAAGCGGGCAAGGTGGTGGAGGCTTTTGGCGTCCGCATCATCGGTCATCGCAACGTGCCGGGGCGCATCGCGGTCGATGCCTCGGCGCTTTACGCGCGCAATCTACTCAACTTTATGACGATGATCACGGCCCGGGAAGGCGGCCGGCTCATGATCGACTGGAACGACGAAATTCTGCGCGCGGTCACGCTCACGCATGACGGCGCCGTCGTTCATCCGCAATTCCGGCAACCGAACGCAGCCTGACGCAAGGAGGAGACTATGGACGACGAAATTTTGCGGAAAAACAACCAGAATACGGCGGCATGGATTTTCGTGCTGGCGCTTGCCATCACTTGCTGCGCGGTTCTGTTTTATATTTTCGCCACCTCTCTCTCGGCGATCAATAACAACCTTACTATGGCCAATGCGCGGCTCACGGCCATGGAAAACAACGAAACCCAACTGCTTTATGAAATCCAGTCCCTGCACCACGCTCTGACGACGGCCAATGCCCCGGCTCCGGCGGCATTGCCCACGTCGACGCCAGCACCAGCGCCCTCAACCGAGCCGGGAGCGGCACCCACCGCAGCCACTCCACCCACCACCCCGCCCGCATCACCTTCGGCCGGTACGGCCGCGCCGCTTACGCCGCCGCCGGCCGCAAAAACGACCGTGCCCGAAGTTCCCGCAACCACGCATTAGAGGTCAAGGCATGGCGACCGGCGATCTGGCGACAACCCTTAACAGCCTCGCGACCGAGCAGCAAAAACTAGCCGATTTCACGCATGCTCTTGCCGCGCAAGTGCAGAACTTCGCGGCGGGAACGAGTGGTCAAACCGGCCATGATTTCTTTATCACTGGCCTGACCGTATTCGTGCTTGCCTGCTTCGTCGGCTACTACGTGGTGTGGCGCGTGACGCCGGCCCTGCATTCACCCCTGATGGCGGTGACGAATGCGGTGTCATCCGTCATCATCGTCGGTGCCTTGCTGGCCACAGGACCGACAGGGCTGAGCGCCTCGAAAATTCTGGGCCTGGTTGGCGTGGTGCTGGCTTCGATCAATATTTTCGGCGGATTTATCGTGACGCAAAGAATGCTTCACATGTATCGAAAAAAATCGGAGATCAAGAAATAGGAAATAGGGAAAAAGAAGTATGACCAGCATAGTTTCACTTTCTTATCTCATTTCCGGTATTTGTTTCATCATGGCGCTGCGCGGCCTGGCATCGCCGGAGACGGCGCGTCACGGCAATATTTTTGGCATGACCGGGATGGCGCTGGCCATCGTCACGACTGGGTTGTTGCTCGAGCTTTCGTCGCTTTGGTTGATCGCGATCGCGATCGTCCTCGGCGGTTCGATCGGCTGGGTCGTCGCGCGTAACATCAAAATGACCGCGCTGCCGCAGCTGGTCGCCGCATTCCATTCACTGGTGGGGTTGGCCGCCGTGCTGGTCGCGGCGGCGGCGTTTTTAAACCCGGGTGCCTATGGCATCACCGACGGCGATAAAATCTATCTCTCCAGCCTGATCGAGATGGGATTGGGGGTGGCCATCGGCGCGATCACTTTTTCGGGCTCGCTGGTCGCCTTCGCCAAATTGCAGGGGCTCGTTTCCGGCAAGCCGGTGACGTTCAAATTTCAGCACCAGTTTAATCTTGCGCTCGGCATATTGGCACTCTTGATGATTGTCTGGCTGATGCTGAGCCAATCACCGGATGCGTTCTGGAGCCTTGTCGGCATCACTTTCCTGCTCGGCTTTTTGCTTATTATCCCGATCGGCGGCGCCGATATGCCGGTCGTGATCTCGATGCTGAACAGCTATTCGGGCTGGGCGGCGGCGGCAACCGGCTTCACGCTGGAAAACCCGCTGCTCATCATCACGGGCGCGTTGGTCGGCTCAAGTGGCGCAATCCTCAGCTACATCATGTGCAAGGGCATGAACCGCTCGATCTTTAACGTGATCTTGGGTGGCTTTGGCAGCGAAGGCGGGGCGGCAGCGGCAAGCGGTGCCGCCGGCGACCGGCCGGTGAAAGTCGGCTCGGCCGAGGATGCTGCCTTTGTGCTCAAGAACGCGTCCTCCGTCATCATCGTGCCGGGTTACGGCATGGCGGTGGCGCAGGCACAGCATGCCTTGCGCGAAATGGCCGACCGGCTCAAGGCCGCGGGCGTGCACGTTCGTTATGCCATTCATCCCGTCGCGGGCCGCATGCCGGGCCATATGAACGTGCTTCTGGCCGAAGCCAATGTGCCTTATGACGAAGTTTTAGAGCTCGAAGAAATCAACCGCGATTTCGCGCAGACGGATGTCGCCTACGTCATCGGCGCCAATGACGTGACCAACCCCGCCGCTCGAACCGATCCCAAATCGCCGATTTACGGTATGCCGGTGCTGGATGTCGAAAAAGCCAAAACGGTTTTGTTCGTCAAACGCTCGATGGCGACGGGTTACGCCGGCGTCGAGAATGAGCTTTTTTACCGCGACAACACCATGATGTTGTTCGGCGACGCCAAGAAAATGTGCGAGGAGATTGTTAGGGCGTTGGAGAGCTGAAGGCTTACCGCTCTGCCTTCACCGGCCGTGCCAGCAAAGCCTCAATCGTATCCGCCAGCGCCGCGCCACGGTTAAGCACCGCATCGACGGCCGTCACAATCGGCATCTCGACTTTATATTTTTCCGCGAGAGCCTTGGCGGCGGCGGCTGTAAAAACGCCTTCCGTCACGCTCGCGCGCTTGGCGAGAATATCCGATAAAATCGTTCCTTCACCCAAGGCCGCACCCAGCGACATATTGCGCGATTGCAGGCTGGAACAAGTCAGCACCAAATCGCCCAATCCCGATAATCCCATTAGCGTCTCGGCACGCGCGCCCATGGCATTGCCAAGGCGTATCATCTCGGCCAAGCCCCGCGTGATCAAAGCCGCACGCGCATTCTCGCCGAGCCTAGATCCCATGGCGATACCGCACGCTACCGCCAAGACATTCTTCACCGCGCCGCCGATTTGCGCGCCCATAATATCGTCCGTCAGATAAAGCCGGAAACGACGCGTGCCAAGCGCCTGGACCAGCTGTTCGCCGAGCGCTTTGTCTTGAGTTGCAAAGGTCAGCGCCGTCGGCAAATCGTTTGCTACCTCAATGGCAAAGCTTGGTCCCGAAAGCACGGCGAGCGGATGCAGGGGCAATTCTTCGGCCACGATCTCGCTCAAAAGCTTTCCGGTCTTTTGCTCGATGCCTTTGGCGCAAATGATGATGGGGGCTTTTTTTGCGCCAAGCGCTTGTGCCATTTGTTTGCATAAGGTTCGCGTATGCTGAGCGGGTGCAACCAGAAGCAACGCATCGCAGGCGGCGAGATCGGCGAGACCGCCGGTTGCTTTAATGCCGGCATCCAACTTGACGTCGGGCAGGAAAAGCTTGTTTTCGTGCTGTTGATTGATCGCCGCGACAACCTCCGGCTCACGCCCCCAGATCAGCGTCTCGCGCCCGGCCCGGCGCATGACCAAAGCCAGCGACGTGCCCCACGCGCCCGCGCCGATGATGCCGATATGGTTAAAAGATTGAGTCATTGACCGGTTCGTTTTCTTTCCCTAGAGATTGGCCCGTCTTTCCAAAATAACTGTTTTAAGGCGTACTGTCAGTGCGAATTATTGGATGAAAACAGGCGTCATTTTCGATCTTGAATTCTGCTCGGACGAAGGCGCCATCAAGCGGTACTGGGGCAGCATCGGTGAACATCGCGAACTTACCGAAATCGGCGCCCTCCGGTTCGATGTGGAAACTTTCGAGTTCCAGGAACGCTTCCATACATTATGCAAGCCAATTTACGCGCCTTTGACCCCTTACCATCTGGATTTGACGGGCCGAACGGAAGCCGAGTTCGCCAGTGCCCCGCCGGTGCCGGTCGCTTTGCGCGAATTTTTCCGGTTTGTGAGGCCGGGGGAAAACACCTTCTTCAACGGCATTGATGCAATCGTATTGGCTGAAAACCTTGCTTTGCACGAAATTGATTCCTGGTTCGCCGGTGAAGACGGGCGGAGATTCACCGTGTCCTTCAGCAAACCCGGGCTTGGCAACGAATATTCGGACGAAATCGAACTCGCGCTTTACGGACCCGGAGTTGAAACCGCCCGCATCTTGAGCGGCGGCAAATATTTTTTTAGAATCGCCGCGCAAGATAACGGACAAGGTTCGCTTTTCCTGAAAGCCAGAGATATCCGGTCGTGGCTTATCAGAGCCGGCCTTCCTATGGACAAGCTAAGTTCCGGCGATCTTGCCTACTATCTTGGGATTGATTTCAGCGGGCGCAAACATAATCCGGTCGTGGATTCGGAATCCATTGGTCTTGCGGCGTCATATCTTATTGGCAAAACGAATCGTCCTAATATTTTTAGAGAAGAAATGAGAATGCCTATGCCGATCGGCCCGCTTCGTCCGCTGGCATCGCCTTTCGGTCATCCAGTGCCCATCGCGGTCGCGCAGCGCTATCGAGCCCATTTGTAAGCCCGAGCCGCAGTCTTTCCAATCCGGCCCAGGCGATCATGACACCGTTATCGGTGCAAAGATCAGCGGGTGGTGCGACGAAGGGCAATCCGTAATCCTCACCCGTCAGCTTCGTAAGCCGCACGCGGATGACACCATTCGCCGCCACACCGCCAGCCGCGACCAACGCGGTTATTTTGATATTCTCATCGGCCAGCATGTCGAGTGCATTTTTGGTGCGGTCGACCAGGATATCGGCAATCGCGGTTTGCAGGCTGGCGGCAAGATCAGAAATCGTATTTTCTGATCCTCGATCCCTGCCTTCTGTCTTCTGTCTCAGCGCCGTTTTCAATCCCGAAAAAGAAAAATCGCATCCCTTGCGGCCCAGCATCGGTCGGGGCAGATCGAACACTTGCGGATCGCCTTCCGCCGCCGCGCGCTCAACGGCCGGGCCACCAGGATAGCCGAGGCCGAGCACTTTCGCGCCCTTGTCGAAACATTCGCCGGCGGCGTCATCAATGGTGGTGCCGAGCAAACGGTAATCGCCCACGCCCTTGACCAGCAGCAATTGGCAATGGCCACCTGAAACCAGAAGCAAAAGATAAGGAAAAGACACATCATGCGTGAGGCGCGCGGTCAGCGCATGCGCTTCCAGATGATTAACGGCGATGAAAGGCAGCTTGCGCACAGCGGCGATCGCCTTGCCGGTCATGGCACCCACCATGACGCCGCCGATAAGACCGGGACCGCAGGTGGCCGCGATGCCGGTAAGATCGGCGAGCGCGATTTTGGCATCCTCAAGAGCGAGGCGGATGAGATCGTCGAGCCTATCGAGATGCGCGCGCGCCGCAATTTCCGGCACCACGCCGCCATAAGGCTTATGCTCGGCAAGCTGCGAGGTCACGCGATTGGCCAGAATGCGTCGGCTGTCGTCGACAATGCCGGCGGCCGTTTCATCGCAACTGGTTTCAAGGCCGAGGAGGATCATATCTCAACATTCGTCATTTTTTGCCTTTCTTTGCAATCCATTCTCTTGCCGCTTCGGCTTTTGCCATCGACCAAGGTTCGGGGGTCTCCGGGATTTTATATTGTTTCGCAAACCACGGTGTTTCGGCCGTTACCCAGTTGGACTCGAATTGAAGGCGGAACATGTCCGCAATGCTGGGATTGCGGATAACGATGACGCGGTGTGGCCGGCCGAGAATTTGGAACGCGACGTTGTCACCATAAACGATATAGCAAACATGATTGAAGGTCTCCGGCTTCATCCAGCGATAGCAGGAAGGCGGGCTAATAATCCAATCCTCTCCCGCCGCCAGAAGAACGCGCTCGCGGATACGGTAGCGCGCAATATGAGCGAAGTAATCGTCCAGTATGTTGTGGTGCAACTCAGCGTGAAGCTTCTCGCTGGCAAGATTGTAAAGCACCTCCGTGTCAAAAACATGCAGCTCGCGCATGACGTCGGTAAGGTGCATGCTGAGATAGGCCGTGTCGCCCTCGAATTTTACGATTTCCATCCGCTCGGTCTTACGGCGCACACCGTCATTCTCACCGAACTCGACGTTCTCCTTCTCCAACGCCTCTTGAATGGAGCGCAGATTGTCGATGCGCGGCACGGCAAGACCGCGCTCGATGCTGTTTAAGGCGCGCAGCGACAATCCACTTCGCTTGGCAAGATCACCTTGCGTCCAATCCAGCAGCGCGCGCGCTGCGCGGATTTGGCTGATCGTGATCATTTTGTGCGGTTTCTCCTGTCTTCAACTGCTTATACTACGCATTTTATGAAGTGAAAGTAAAAAAATACGTGACATCGGCATGAAAATCGGTTTTTCCTAGGTCATTGCAGGAATATTTTTAGACCGGCAAAAACGAGAAAAAGGAGAAACGCATGAGCGATATTTCAAAAACCGCCGCCCTCCACGACGACGACCGCGCCATCATCGAGGCGGGTTACACACCGCAATTGCGGCGTAGCTTGGGCTTTTTCTCTTCGTTCGCAATATCCTTCTCTTTCATGTCCGTGCTGATGGGCATCTATGCTAATTATGGCTACGTGCTCGGCAAAGCGGGGCCGTTTGGTTTTTGGACCTGGCTACTGGTGGGCGCGGGACAATTTCTCGTGGCCTTGGTTTTCGCCGAAATGGCCGGGCGTATTCCTCTTACCGGCGCGATCTACAACTGGAACACGCGGCTCGCCAATTCAACCGTCGGCTGGTTCACCGCGTGGATGATGATGTTCGCCTATTCGATCGGCTGTGTTGGCGTCATTGTCGCTATTATGGCTCCCTTACAAACGCTTTTAGGAATAACGCTCGATTCCGTCGGCGTGCGCATTGTCGGCACGGGCATTATTCTCTTGCAATTGTTCATCAATGTGTACGGCGTCAAGCTGGCCGCGCATACGAACCGGCTGGCCGTCGCGGCGGAGATCATCGCTCTCGTCGTTTTCGGCACGATTATTTTGTCCGTCATTCTCATTCACGGCGAGGTCAACACGGCCCTGTTGACCCACGTGCCAGAAGGCCCAACCCCCTATTGGCCGAGCTTCCTGATGGCCAGCCTTCTGGCGGCCTGGACCATTTTCGGCTTCGAGACACCGGTGGATTTGTCCGAAGAGACCGTCAATGTGCGCCGCGTAACTCCGAAAAGCATCCTGTCGTCCGTTATCATAACCGTCGTGCTCGGCTTCGCGTTTCTGACTATCATCACGCTCGCGATACCTGATCTCGCCACGGTGACCGCGGCATCCGATCCCATATCGATGATCGTCAGCGGTCATCTCGGCGCGATACCGACAAAGTTGTTTCTCGCCTTCGTCGTGATCGCGATCTTCGCCTCCTCGATGCTCGGCATAACGACGTCGTCGCGTCTCCTGTTCGCCGTCGGGCGCGATCGAGGCATCATCGGCTCCTCGCATCTCGTGAAAATTTCCGCGCATGGCGTGCCGAAGATCGCGATGATCCTGGTCTCCACCATCGAAATCGTGACCCTTCTTTGGGCGACGGACATGGCGGCTCTGTACGCAGCACCGGTCATATTGTTGGGCTTTGCCTATCTCGCCACGATTCTCAGTTTCATATTCGGAAACAAAAAATTGCCGCCAACCGATCATTTTTCGCTTGGCCGCTGGCACTGGCCGGTTGTCATTCTGGCGGTGACATGGTTGGTCGTTATGATCGGCATTCTGACGATTCCGGACGAATTCCATCCGGCTGCAAAAATCGCGGCCGTGGTTTTCGCGATCGGCGTGGGGCTTTATTTCGCGAGTGGACGCAGCGCCAAAAAGCCCGCATAATCGAGAGCATGTCCGCCATCTTCCTCATCCTCATGTCGCTCGCCATGGCCGCCGTTTTGGGCGTTTTGATGGTCGGCGTATTCGGCATGGCCAAGGGCGGTGCGTTTAACAAAAAATATGGCAACAAGCTGATGCGCGCCCGCGTGGGTTTGCAGGCTTTGGCTCTGGCGCTTTTTGTGCTGGCGGTTATCTCGGTTAAAAGATAGCCGGTTAATTGTTTTTTCATCACAAGCGCGGCATAAAAGAATCCTCATGATTCTCTTTCTCGCCGCCGTTCCATGAAAATTCTCGTCACCGTCAAGCGCGTTGTCGATTTCAACGTCAAGATCCGCGTCAAGGCGGACCAGAGCGGCGTCGAGCTCGGCAATCTTAAAATGTCGATCAATCCGTTCGATGAGATCGCGGTCGAGGAAGCCGTAAGGCTCAAGGAAAAAAATATCGCCACGGAGGTAATCGCCGTCACCCTCGGCCCACAAGCCTGCCAGGATACGCTGCGCACCGCACTGGCGATTGGCGCCGATCGTGCCATTCATGTCGTGACGGATATCGAATTGCAGCCACTTGGCGTGGCGAAGGCGCTCAAGAAAATCGTCGAGAAGGAAAAGCCCGATCTCGTCATCATGGGTAAGCAGGCAATCGACGATGATTGCAACCAGACCGGACAAATGCTGGCCGCGTTGCTCAACTGGCCGCAGGGAACTTTCGCCTCAAAGATCGAACCCGGATCGGGAAGCGTGAAAATCACGCGCGAAATTGACGGAGGCTTGGAAACCGTCGAACTGAAGCTGCCCGCGGTGGTGACAACCGATCTGCGGTTGAATGAACCGCGTTACGCGACGCTTCCTAACATCATGAAGGCCAAGAAAAAGCCGATTGAAAGCATCGCGCCCGATGCGCTTGGTGTCAATCTCGCCGCGCGCCTCAAAACGCTGAAAGTCAGCGAACCGCCGAAACGCAAGGCCGGCATCAAGGTACCGGATGTCGCCACGTTGGTCGATAAACTCAAAAACGAAGCGAAGGTGATTTCATAATGCCCGCGCTCGTTATCGCCGAACATGATCATAAAAGCGTAAAGCCTGCGACGCTGAATTGCGTCACCGCGGCTTTGAAAATCGGCCAACCGGTCACCGTGCTGGTGGCGGGATTGAATTGCGCGAGTGCGGCACAGGCCGCTGCGGCAATCGCAGGCGTTACCGACGTGCTGCAGGTGGACGATGCTGCTTATGAGCATTTTCTTGCCGAGAATATGGGGGCCCTCGTCGCCAAAATCGCCAAGGGTTTTTCGCATGTGCTCGCGCCCGCGACCAGTATCGGCAAGAACTTTATGCCTAGAGTCGCGGCGCTTCTCGATGTCGCGCAAATTTCTGATATCATCAGTGTGGAAAGCGCGGATACCTTCACGCGCCCGATCTATGCCGGTAACGCCATCGCCACCGTGCAATCGAAAGACCCGATCAAAATCATCACCGTGCGCGCGACCAATTTCGATGCGGCGAAGCCAACCAGCGGCAACGCGCCGATCAAAAAAATCGAGGGCGCCGGCGATAGCGGATTGGCAAAATTCGTCGGTGCCGAATTATCCAAATCCGCACGGCCGGAACTGACGGCGGCAAAAGTGATCGTCTCGGGCGGCCGCGCGTTGGGCTCCGCCGAAAATTTCAAAAAAGTTCTGGAACCGCTGGCCGATAAATTAAATGCCGGCATCGGCGCGTCGCGTGCGGCCGTCGATGCCGGCTATGTGCCGAACGATTATCAAGTGGGCCAAACCGGCAAGGTGGTGGCGCCGGATTTGTACATCGCCATCGGCATCTCGGGTGCCATCCAGCATCTGGCCGGCATGAAAGACAGCAAGGTCATCGTCGCCATCAACAAAGACCCCGAAGCGCCAATTTTTCAGGTGGCCGATTACGGCCTCGTCGGCGATCTCGAGCTTATCGTACCGGAGTTGGTGAAAGCGATTTAACTGTTTTTCTCCAACTTGTTTTGCGGCTTAGGCTGCGCCTAATCTGCCTATATGAGCCTGATTCGCCTCATCCTCGGTCTCGATCCGGGTCTCCGGCACACCGGCTGGGGGACCGTGGCGCAGGATGGAAACCGGCTTTCCTTCATCGCCGCCGGCCGTATCAGCCCCGATGATAGCCTGCCGATGGCCTCCCGGCTTTGTGCGCTGGCTGAGGGACTCGATGAGGTTCTTGCTCAGCATCGCCCGCGTGAGGCCGCGATCGAGGAAACCTTTATTAATAAAAATGCGTTGTCGGCCCTCAAGCTCGGGCAGGCACGCGGTGCGGCCATGCTGACCCTCGCGCAAAGCGGCCTTGCCGTCAGCGAATATGCCGCCAACCGCATCAAGCAATCCATCACCGGCTATGGCCATGCCGACAAGACCCAGATTCAGGCGATGATCAGCATGCTGCTGCCGGGTTCGGGTAAATTGGCGGCGGATGCCGCCGATGCTCTTGCCGTGGCTATCACTCACGCGCATCATATGGGCGCAATAAGTCTGAAAGTAAGGGCATGATCGGCAAATTGACCGGTACCATTGATACGATTTCCGGATCGCATGTCGTGATCGACGTGAACGGCGTCGGCTATGTGGTGACGTGCTCGGCGCGCACCTTGCGCCAGATGGGCCCAGCCAAAAGCGTCGCCACGCTTCTGATCGAAACGCATGTGCGCGAAGATGCAATCAATCTTTACGGCTTTGCGGACGTAGGCGAACAGGACTGGTTTCGCCTGCTCACCACCGTGCAGGGCGTGGGCGCGAAAGTCGCGCTGGCGATCTTAAGCACGATCGTACCCGATGAACTCGCGCAAGTGATCGCGGCACAGGACAAAGCCGCGCTGACGAAGGCCGATGGCGTCGGGCCGAAATTGGCCTTGCGCCTTGTGACCGAGCTAAAGGACAAGGTTCCCGCGCTGATGGCCCAGCCCATTCCGCTGCGCAGCGCGAAGGGCGCAGATGCGGCTACGAATCTTTCCAATTCCCTAACAAGCGATGCTGTCTCGGCGCTTGTCAATCTCGGCTATCGCCGCGCGGAAGCGTTCGGCGCCGTTGCCGCCGCTGGTCGCGCACAAACGCATAACAAGCTTGACGACCTGATCCGCGCCAGCCTCGCCGAACTGAGCCGGGAGAAAGTGGCATGAAACAATCCGCCGCCAAACCCGAGCGCCTTATCGAACGCGAAGCTCTCCCGCAAGAACCGGCCGATTACGCGCTACGGCCGCAAAAGCTTGCCGATTTTATCGGCCAGCCGGGGCTTTGCAGCAATCTGAAAATCTTCATCGAAGCGGCGAAGCAGAGACAACAACCGCTCGATCACGTCTTGCTATTTGGCCCTCCCGGCCTCGGCAAAACCACGCTCGCGCAGATCATAGCCAGAGAACTCGGGGTTGGTTTTCGCGCGACCTCCGGCCCCGTCATCGCTAGAGCGGGCGATCTCGCGGCTTTGCTCACCAATCTGCAGCCGCATGATGTCTTGTTCATCGACGAGATTCACCGCCTCGCGCCGCCGGTGGAGGAAATTCTTTATCCAGCGATGGAGGATTTTCAGCTCGATCTCATCATCGGCGAAGGGCCGGCCGCGCGCTCGGTGCGCATCGATCTGCCGCCTTTCACGCTGATCGGCGCCACCACACGTTCGGGCCTCATCACCCGGCCTTTGCGCGAGCGGTTCGGCATTCCCTTGCGCTTGCAATTTTACACGTCGGAAGAATTGCAGATCATCATCCATTGCGCGGCGGGCAAGCTCAATATGCCGCTGACGAAAGACGGCGCCGCCGAAATTGCCAACCGCGCGCGCGGTACGCCGCGCGTGGCGGGAAGGTTGCTTCGCCGCGTGCGCGATATCGCCTCCGTCGCCGGCCATAAATCGATCGATGCCAAAGCAGCCGACGAAGCGCTTTCACGTCTTGAAGTGGATCGCCTTGGTTTCGATGCGATGGATCGCCATTATCTTTCCATGATCGCCGAAAATTACGGCGGCGGACCGGTCGGCGTTGAGACGCTGGCCGCCGCACTCGCCGAACAGCGTGACGTTTTGGAAGAAGTGGTCGAGCCCTTTCTGATCCAGCAAGGATTGCTCCAGCGCACGCCCAGAGGCCGCATGCTGGCCGAAGCCGGCTACCGGCATCTCGGCCTTACAGCACCCCCGGGACGGCAGATGGATTGGCTCGCTTCCGCAGCTATGACGGAAACGGATGAATAAATCCTTTCGTTTCCCCATCCGCGTCTATTACGAGGATACCGATGCCGGCGGCATCGTTTATCATGCGAATTATCTCAAATTCGCCGAGCGCGGACGCACCGAATGGCTGCGTGCCACGGGCCACGATCATCAAAAGGTGCTGGCCGACCACAAGCTCATTCTTGTGGTCCGGCATGCCGAGATTGATTACCGCGCGCCGGCAAGGCTCGATGATTTGCTCGACGTGCGGACGGAGATCCTCGCTTTCGGCAATACCTCCTTCGACCTCAAGCAGGAGATTGTCCGGGGCGATAAGCTCCTGGCCGAGCTTAAAATCACCATTGTAGCGGTAACGAAGGAGGGTAAGCCCCTGCGCTTACCGCCTCAATTACGCCAGATTTTCGAGGGATAGAACCTTAGGTGTTGGCTGCCAGGTTCCGGGCATCGCGGAAATGCCGAAATTTTAGATTAGACTTCAGAGGCTTATTCCAGATACTAATTCCCTAGCACCGAGTAGCGAGCACCGAAACAACCAGCCCCCAGGCCCTCATGGACCCGCAAACCACTATTAATGCCGTGCAACTGGCCGGCTCCTCCGGCCCGCTCGATCTTTCCATTTTCGGCCTGTTCGAGCATGCCGATTGGATCGGCAAAACCGTCATAACCGGCCTTCTGATAATCTCGATCCTCACTTGGGCGATCATCTTCGACAAGGCCGTCAAGCTGAGCCGCCTCAAGGGCCGTGCGAGCTATTTCGAGGAGCGTTTTTGGTCGGCGGGCTCGCTCGATATGCTTTACGACAAGATCAAGCGCCCGGCCGATCCGATGCAGGCGGTGTTCGTTGCCGGCATGAAGGTATGGCGCAGCGCCAACGACAAGGGCCTTTTCGCCAATCCTGGCAATCGCAACACAATTCAGGCGCGCGTCGATCGCATCCTGCAAGTAACGATCGGGCGCGAGATGGCCATGATCGAAACCTGGATGACATTTCTTGCTTCGGTCGGCTCGGTGGCGCCCTTCATTGGCCTCTTCGGCACCGTATGGGGCATCATGCGCAGTTTCATCGGCATCGCGGCCGCGCAAAACACAAGTCTTGCCGTGGTGGCGCCCGGTATCGCCGAAGCGCTATTGGCCACAGCCATTGGCCTTATCGCCGCCATTCCGGCGACGGCGGCCTACAATAAATTCTCGACCGAGATCGGGCGCTACGGCGCCAGGCTCGACAATTTCGCCAACGATTTCGTCGCCACGCTCTCGCGCAATTTAGAAAGTGGCAAGGGCGAAGGCGGTAAGGGCGAACGCGAAAGCGGGGAAACCGGATGGGTGCGTCGCTAAATTCAGGCTTTTCCGGCGGCCGGGGACGTCGCCGGGTTTATCGGCCGATGTCGGATATCAACGTCACGCCTTTCGTCGACGTGATGCTGGTGCTGCTGGTCGTCTTTATGGTGACAGCGCCTTTGCTCACCGTCGCGGTGCCGCTCGATCTGCCGAAAACGCAGGCACGCTCGATCAATCAGGACAAAGAGCCGCTGGTCATCAGCATCGATTCGACCGGCGCTGTCTATTTGCAGGAAAGCCGCACCGAACTTGAAGATCTGGTGGCCAAGCTCAAAGCGGTAACGGGTGCCAATCCGGACGCCCGCATTTTCGTGCGCGGCGACAAAAACGTTCCCTACGGACGCATCATGGAAGTGATGGGCACCATTAGCGCGGCGGGATTCAATAAAGTGGCGTTGGTCGCTGAATTGCCGGGCCCCGATCAAGCCGACGCCAAAGCCCATCGCCATCCATGACGCGCCGCGCCGTCACGACCGCCAACGATGACGGCCTGCGCGGAAGCCTTGGCGTTTCGGCCGGATTGCATCTGGCGGCGCTTTTGCTGCTTTATTTTGGTCTACCGTCGCTGATGAAGCCGTTGCCGACGCCATCCATGCCGGTGCCGTTCGAGATCGTTGAAATCGCGGATATCACCAACACCCGCGTCAAAGAACAGGAAGAAACGCCAAAGCCTCCCGTGCCGCAACCAAAACCGGAAGCCAAGGCCGCACCGGCGCCACCAACGCCCCCGCAGCCGCCGCAGCCCGAACCGGCCAAGCCGCAGCCGCAGGAACAAACCCCGGCGCAGGTGGAAGCGCTGACACCGGCGCCCGTGCCGGCCAAAAAACCCACCCCGCCGGCACCGGCCAAGCCGCAACAGGATCTGCTTGCCAGCGTGCTAAAGAATGTCGAAAAAATGAAGCCGGCCGAGGAGGTAAAGAACCCCGATACCCAGTCACAAACCAAAGATAAAGCTGAGGCGCAGCCGAAAAGCATGGCACCGTCACTGTCTTCGCGTCTGACGATCAGCGAGGAAGATGCGCTGCGTCGGCAGATCGAGCAGCATTGGAACGTGCCGATCGGCGCGCGCGACGTCGAGAACATGATCGTCGAGGTTCACATCGATGTTAATCCTGACCGCACGGTGCAAAATGTCGAGGTGGTTGACAAATCGCGCATGACCACCGATCCCTACTTTCGGGCGATGGCAGAATCGGTCGTGCGCGCGATCTACCAAAGCAGTCCGCTCGAGTTGCCGGAAGGCAAATACGATCAATGGAAAGGTATCGATAGCCACTTCAGCGCAAAGGATATGCTATGAGCAGAAGACGAAAGACAGATATCAAGCATTGGATGGCTCGACGTAGCTTGCTGTTCTTTTTCTGCCTTTTAATCCCTGCCTTCTGCCCTCTGGCGGCGCGCGCCGACATCCATATCGACATCACGCGCGGCACCGTCGAGCCTATACCGATCGCGATCCCGTCTTTCTACGGCGCCAATGGCAACGAGGCGCAGTTCGGCCGCGACATTGCGCAAGTCGTCACCAACGATCTGGTGCGTTCGGGACTATTCTCGGCGGTCGATCCGCACGCTTTCGTGCAGGATGCCGATTCGCTGCTGGTCGCGCCCAAATTCGCCGACTGGCGCGTTCTGAACGCGCAGGCGCTGGTGGTGGGCAAAGTCTCATCCGAGGCGGACGGCCGTCTCAAAGTCGAATTCCGCCTTTGGGACGTTTTCGCCGAGCAGCAAATGACCGGCCTTGCTTACTTCACGATCCCCAGCAATTGGCGGCGCGTGGCGCATATCGTGTCGGATGCGATCTATAAGCGCATCACTGGTGAAGAAGGCTATTTCGACACTCGCATCGTCTATATCGCCGAAACGGGTCCGGCCACCATGCGCATCAAGCGGCTCGCGATCATGGATCAGGACGGTGAAAACAACCGCATTCTCTCGGACGGACGCGCGCTCGTGCTGACCCCGCGCTTTTCG
>Ga0181537_10002586_pt1 | contig 15890 bp, 12 predicted proteins | sample PEATcosm2014_Bin_39_FD_119765 | JGI IMG/M metagenome (GOLD analysis project Ga0181537, IMG submission 119765) | Peatland microbial communities from MTU Mesocosm Facility, Houghton, MI, USA - PEATcosm2014_Bin23_10_metaG | ecosystem: Environmental > Terrestrial > Soil > Wetlands > Peat | place... | reverse complement strand
AGCAAGACGGTTGCCAAGCCGCTCAAGGCGGCGCAGGAGGCAATGCAGGCCAAGAAGCTGGACGAGGCGCTGGCCCACGTGCGCGAAGCGCAGGGCGCGGCGGGTGAGAAGACCGCGTACGACAATTTCGTTATCAACATCATGCTGTTCCAGATCTACCAGCAGAAACAGGACATGGCCGACGCCATTCCGGTGCTGCAGTCGGCGGCGCAATCCCAGTACGCGAGCGCGGAACAGCAGAGGTCGTGGCTGAAGAACATTGCGCTGTATTACTTCCAGCAGAAAGACTATGCCAAGGCGCTGGACGTGGCCGATCAGGCGGTCAAGCACGGAGCCAACGACCTCGATACCCTCGGCCTGATCGCGAAAGCGCAGTACCTGTCGGGCAAGTACAAGGACGCCGCGGCGACGATGCAGGAGGTGGTCGGCAAGCAGGAAAAGCCGGATGAGGAATCGCTGAAACTGCTGTGGCAGTTCGACCTCAAGGCCGACGACACTGCCGGCGCCGCCAAGGCGGTCGAAAAGCTGGTCACCTATTATCCCAAGCCCGAGTATTGGGCCAATGCGCTTGCCCCGCTGGTACGCATGGATATCAAGGACGCCCACCTGCAGCTCAACGTCTATCGGCTCATGAGCGATGTCGGCGTGCTGAAGCTGCCGTCCGACTATGCGGAGATGGCCGAGATCGCGCTCGATGCCGGCTATCCGGGCGAGACCCAGGCGGTATTGCAGACGGCCTTTGCCAAGAACGTATTTACCGAGCAGCGCGACAAGGATCGCTACCAGCATCTGCTGGAAGGCGCCAAGCAGCGCGCGGCGAACGACTTGTCGCAGCTACCCACGGTCGAGCACACGGCGGAAGGCGCGGCCAACGGCGATGCGCTGGTGCAGGTTGGCGCTGCCTTCATCAGTTACGGCCAGTACGACAAGGCGGTGCCGGCAATTACCAAGGGCATAGCCAAGGGCGGTCTGAAGAGTCCCGATGAGGCCAATCTGCTCCTTGGCATTGCGCAGCTGCGGCAGAAGAACGCCGCCGCCGCCCAGGCGGCGTTCGACAAAGTGGCAGCCTCAAGCAATAGCGGTTATGCGAGACTGGGAAGGCTGTGGGCGCTGCGCGCGCACAACGTCTGAGCGTCGTCACTACACCATCGCGAGGAGGTCGGGCGCCATGACCATCAAAGTCGGGGATCACATGCCCGAGGGCAAGTTCAAGACCATGGGCGACAAGGGTCCCAAGGATCTCAGCACCGCGGAGCTGTTCGGCGGCAAGCGCGTGGTGCTGTTTTCGGTGCCGGGGGCCTTTACCCCAACCTGCGATGCCAAGCATCTGCCCGGCTATCTGGGGCTGGCCGACCAGTTACGCGCCAAGGGCGTCAATACGATCGCCTGCATGGCGGTCAATGATGTCTTCGTGATGAACGCCTGGGGCAAGCAGTCCGCCGTCGGCGACAAGATACTGATGCTCGCCGACGGCAATGGCGAGTATGCACGGGCGCTGGGGCTGGAGCTGGACGCGAAGGGCTTTGGCATGGGCACGCGCGGCCAGCGCTTTGCGATCGTAGTCGACAAGGGTGTAGCCACGCACGTCGACGTAGAGGCTCCGGGACAGTTCAAAGTGTCGGCAGCCGAGCACGTACTGGCGCACCTCTAAGCCACCTGTCAGCCTGATACCCGCCGCCAGCCCGGTATCCGCCAGCCAGCCCGGTATCCGCCAGCCAGCCCGGTACCCGCCAGCCGGCGTGGCCGGAAGCGTGAATGCCCTATCGTGCGCGCGGCGGCGAGTCGCGGTAGGCTTCATGCATGAGCCTAGATAATGCCATTCGACCCAGTGAGTCGCTGAGGAACGTTCGCTACGAGATCCGTGGCAGGCTGGCACGTCGCGCCCACGATATGGAGCGCCAGGGCTACGAGATCATCTCGCTGAATATTGGCAATCCGCGCCTGTTCGGCTTTCGTACGCCCGAGACCATGCGGCTGGCAATGATCGAGAATCTGTCGGACAGCGAAGGCTATTGCCACCAGAAGGGGATCTTCCCGGCGCGCGAAGCGGTCGTCATGCAGCAGCAGGGGCGCGGCGTGACCGGCGTCAGCGCGGAGGAGGTGTTCATCGGCAACGGGGTCAGCGAGCTGATCGACCTGGTGCTGCGAGCGCTGCTCAACGACGGTGATGAAGTGCTGGTGCCGAGCCCCGACTACCCGCTCTGGACAGCATCGGTCAATCTGAATCGTGGCCGCGCGGTGCACTATCCGTGTCGTCCGGAGAACGGTTTCGTGCCCGATCCGGCCGAGATTGAAGCGCTGGTGACGCGGCGCACACGCGCCATCGTTGTGATCAACCCCAATAATCCGACCGGCGCTGTCTATCCTCGGCCGGTGCTGGAGGCGATCGCGAGGCTCGCGGAGCGCCACCAACTGGTGGTTTACAGCGATGAGATCTACGATCAGATGGTGTATGACGACGCCGCATCGATCCCGATGGCGACGCTGGTACGCGATACCTTGTGCGCGACTCTGTCTGGGCTGTCGAAGGTCTACCGGGCCTGCGGCTATCGCGTCGGCTGGGTGGTGTTCTCCGGTCGCGTGCGCGGGGCCGGCGACTACCTGTCGGCGCTCGAACTGCTGTCGTCGCTGCGGCTCTGCAGCAATGTGCCGGCGCAATGGGCGGTGCAGACCGCGCTTGGCGGCTACCAGAGCATTCGCGAACTGGTCAGCCCTGGTGGGCGACTGCACGAGTCGCGCCGAGCGATCATCGAATCGGTGCAGGCCAGCTCGTATCTGAACATGGCGCGCCCCGACGGCGCGATGTACGCGTTCATCGGCGTGGATCCCAAGGCGCTGCCCGGCTTCGACGACCAGCAGTTCGCGCTCGACCTGCTGGAGCAGCAACACGTGCTGGTCGCTCCGGGGGTGAGCTTCAACGTGCCGTATCGCAACCACTTTCGGGTCACGTCGCTGCCCGACGCCGCGACGCTGCGCGTGGTCTTCAGCCGCATCGAGACGCAGTTGGCTGCGCAGGCCGCGCTCGCGCCGCAGGACAGGCGCAGTCACGTGGTCGACGCACAGGCCAGGTTTAAGTGACATCGAAGCATTACCAGGCAATAGTCTGATTTGCTTGAGCTTAGCAACGAGCTACTAGAGCACATTCGGAGCGGCGGCACGCTCGTGGTGCCGAGCCGTCAGCGCGCCACAGCGGTCCGCCTGGCACACACTGCCACCATGCTCGGCGCTGGCCGGCGGGTATGGCCAAGCGCCGACGTATTGCCCTGGAACGCGTGGGTTGAGCGTGAGCTCGACGCCGCGCGCGCGCGCGGCGAGTCGCTGCCGCGCCGGCTCGCGGCGGCGGAGGAATGGCTCGTTTGGCGCGCTGCGGTGCATGAGGCCTGCGCCGGGCTGGACGTGCTGATGCCCGATGCGCTGATCGAACCGGTGCGCCGTGCCATCACTCGCCTGGACGACTACGGATTGCCGCTGCCGCCGGCGAGCGGGGCCGAGAGCGCGCTGCTGATGCAGGGGCGAAGCGCGTTCCGCCGCCGCTGCGCTGAACTCGGGGCGTCGAGCGCCACCTCCTGGCAGGATTGCCGTGCGCACCTGCGCCCGTCAAACCGGCTGTTGTTGGCCGGTTTCTCCGTCGTCGGACCGGCGCGGCGCCAATGGCTCGAGTTGCACGGCGCACGGGTTGCCCGGAGCGCTGTCGGCGAAGCATCGCAAGACGTTACGGATGGCGCGACGCAGGTGATCGGTTGCGATGACCCGTTGCTCGAGGCCGAGGCCGCGGCACAATGGTGCGCCGCTCAGTTGGCGCGCGATGCGCAGGCGCGGCTGCTGCTGGTGGTGCCGCGGCTGGCGCAGCAGCGTCACCAGTGGGAGCGTGCGCTGTCGCAGCAGCTCGATTTCCAGTCGCTGCTTGCCGCCGGCACCAGCAGCGCCACTTCTGCCTTCGCGATCGAGGGCGGCCAGCCACTGAACCTGTATCCGCTGGTGGCGACGGCACTGCAAATGGTGGCGATCGCCAGCGGTGTGGCCGGGTTCGACCAGCTCAGTGCCGTGCTGCGTTCGCCTTATCTCGCGGCGCTTGATCGCGATCAATGCCTGAGGCTCGATGGCTGGCTGCGCGAACATAACCTGGGAGAGGCCGGCGCCGGGATGCTGGCGCGACTGGTGCAGCCGGTAGTGGCCGAGCTGGGGGAGGCCGCAGCGGCGCCGCTGCGGGCGCTGCTGGCCGCGATCGCAGCCTGTGCCAGCTCCCCGGCAGCAGCCCCTGCGGTCTGGGGGCGCTTGTTTGCCGACCTGCTGTCGCGTTGTGGTTGGCCGGGCGCCGATCTCGGCGCCGACGAGCACCAGGTTCGGATGCGCTTTGACGAGCTGCTCGGGGACCTGGCCGCCATCGCGGCGCCAGTCAGTCGGCTGGAGGCCGGCGAGGCCGGAGAGTTGCTGCATGAATTGGCGCGCCGGGTGGCGTTCGAGCCGGCCAGTGATGACGTGCCGGTCACGGTCACGGCGAGCCTCGATGACCCGATCGTGCGTTATGACGGCATCTGGGTGGCGGGGCTTTCCGCCGAGACCTGGCCGCCCGCCGCACAGCCAGATCCGCTGCTGCCGGCGCTGCTGCAACGCGACGCCGGCGTGCCCGAAGCCAGCGCCGCTGGTCAACTGAGTCTCGCGCTGCAGCGCATGCGCCAGTGGCAGCAGCGCTCGGTGCGGCGCGTGTGGAGCTGGTCGCGCAGCGAGTCGGACCTGCCACGCGATCGCAGTCCCTTGCTGGGCGAACCGTCCGGTGCCACGCCCGCGCCCGCATTCGAGCTGCGCGCCTGGCTGCTGGCCCACGCGCCAACGCTGGAAGCCTGGCATGACGACTATGGGCCGCCCTGGCCGCGGTCACGTGAGCTGCGCGGCGGTACGTCGTTGCTGGAGCTGCAGTCGCAGTGTCCGTTCCGCGCGTTCGCCGAGTTGCGGCTTAAGGCGCGGCCGCTGCCGCAGCCGCAGCCTGGAATAGACGCGCGGCTGCGCGGCCAGATGCTGCATTTTGCGCTGGAACAGTTCTGGCGCGCGACCGGTGATGCCGCGACGCTGCACAGCCGCTCGCGCGATGTCACGCAGGGTTTGGTACGCGACTGCGTACAGGCTGCAAGTGCGCGCATGGCGATGCGTCTTCCCGGCACCATCGACCCGGCGCTGATGCGGCGCGAGGCGGTGCGCGCGCAGCGCCTGCTCGGTCAGCTGATCGACTGGGAGCTCACGCGCGGTGCGTTCGAGGTCCGATCGCTGGAGGCCGCGCAGCGCCTGGCGATCGCGGGCACCACGCTGCCGCTGCGGCTGGATCGCGTCGATCGGCTGGATGATGGACGCCTGTTAGTGATCGACTACAAGAGCGGCAGCGCGCAGGCCTTTGATGCCTACGTCGAGCGGCCGCCCAGGCCGCAACTGCCTGCCTATGCGATCGCCGCCGGCGAGCAGGTGGCGGCCGTGATCGCTGTGCACCTGGGACGCGAGCTGAAACTGCGCGGGCTGGCGGATCGAGCCGGGCGCGTGCCCGGTCGTGGAATCGACACGGTCACTGGCGGGGAGCACAACTGGGCGCCGCTGTTGCAGCAGTGGCGCGAGCGGCTGGAGCGCTTGCTGCGCGAGTTCCTCGAAGGCCGCGCCGCGGTGCAGCCACAGCCCGGCGCCTGCGAATACTGTCACCTGCCAATGCTGTGTCGTGTCGATGCGCAGGTACTGGCGGCTGCGACCGTGGTAGCAGCCGCGGCGGCCGAAGACGCTGAGCAGGCACAGGCAGTACTGGCGGCGCAGCCAATCCTGGGCGAACCGCTGTGAGTGACGCGCGCCCGCAGGCCGAGCAGGAGGCACTGCAACTCGACCAGCGCGCGCGCCGCGAGGCGCTCGACCTGCGGCGTTCGATGCTGCTACAGGCGCCGGCCGGCTCGGGCAAGACCACGGTGCTGACAGCGCGCTTCCTGGCGCTGCTGGCCGCGGTCGACGCGCCCGAGGAAATCCTGGCCATCACGTTCACGCGCAAGGCCGCGGCCGAGATGCGCCAGCGCATTCTGGCAGCGCTGCAGGCAGCGAGCGCCGGGCAGGCGATTCCCGGCATCGACGCCGGGCTGCTAGTGGCGGCGCGCGAGCGCGATGTCGCCCGCGGCTGGAACCTGCTGCACAACCCATCGCGGCTGCGCATTCAGACCATCGACGCCCTCAATCACTGGCTGGCTACGCAGTTGCCGATCGCGGCACGCGCTGGCCCTGATCTGCAGATCGCGCCTGCAGCCGCGCCGTTGTATCTGCGGGCCGCGCGCCGCTGCCTGATGCTGGCCGGGCAGGAAGCTGCGCTCGCGGCCGCTGCGGAGCTGCTGTTTGATCGACTCGACAACAGCTGGAGCCGGCTCGAGCGGCTGCTTGCCGACATGCTCGAGCGCCGCTCGCACTGGCTGCCGCGCGTACTGCAGACGCGCGACGGCGCCGCGCTGGCCGAACGGGTACAGGAGAGCCTGGATGCGACGCTACGCGCCGAGCTGGCTGCGGCGCTGGCGCTGCTGCCGGCCGCGCTGGTGCGCGAAGGCGAAGCCCTGTTGAACCACGCGCTGCGCGCGCGGGTTGCATCCACCGCTGTCGCCGCGGTGATCCTGAACGGGCAGCCGGATAGCCTGCCGCATTGGCGCGCGCTGTGCGAGCTGGCGCTGACCGACAAGGGCTGGCGCAGGCGTGTGACGATCCGCGAGGGCTTCGGGCCGGACGACAAGCCGATGAAGAGCCGCGTGACGGCCTGGATCGACGCGCTCGCGGCACTGCCCGGGGCGCAGGCCGCCTGCAGCACGCTGCGCGCGCTGCCCGACGCGCAGCTCGACGCGGCTGACCGGGCTGCGCTGCAGGCGCTCGCGCTGCTGCTGCTGCGCGCGGCTGCGGAACTGCAGCTGGAGTTTGCTGCCGGCGCCGGCGTCGACTACGCCTTCGTTGCCGCGGCCGCGCGCGAAGCGCTCAATGATCAGGGTGCGCCCAGTGATTTCGCGCTGCGTGCCGGCGGCGCACTGCGTCATGTCCTGGTCGATGAGTTCCAGGACACCTCGTTCGAGCAGTTCGAACTGCTGCGGGCGCTCACGGCCGGCTGGGAGCGCGGCGACGGGCGCACGCTGTTCGTGGTCGGCGATCCGATGCAGTCGATCTATCAGTTTCGCGAGGCCGAGGTCGGCCTGTTCCTGAGGGCGCGAGATTACGGAGTCGGCGAGATCGGCCTCGAGGCGCTGCAGCTGCGGCGCAATTTCCGCTCCAGCGCGCCGCTGATCGAGTGGGTGAATGCCCAATTCTCACGCCTGTTCCCCGCCGATGATGACGCACGCCGCGCCGCGATCCGCTACCTGCCATCGGTGCCATCGGAACCGAAGCCAGCGACGGCGGCGGTGGCCGCGCCCCCGGTGGCGCAGCCGGGCGATGCCGGCGCGCTGCTGCATCGCTTGCCGGCCGCCGATATGGCCAGCGAAGCGCAGCGCGTGGTGCAGATCGTGCGTGCGGCGCGCGAGCGCGATCCAGCGGCATCGATCGCGGTGCTGGTCGTGAGCCGCGAGCATGCGGCGCTGCCGGCAACGCAACTGCGCGCCGCGGGCTTCGCTCTGCGCGGCGTGAACCTGGAGCGGTTGCGCGATCGGCCGGTGATCCGGGATCTGGCGGCATTGACGCGTGCACTGCTGCATGCGGCTGACCGCAGCGCCTGGCTCGCGCTGCTGCGCGCGCCCTGGTGCGGCCTGACACTGGGCGAGCTCGAGGCACTGCTGGGCGGCTGCGACGGCGACCTGTTTGCGTGGCTGCAACGCGCGGCGCCGGTAAACCCGGAAGACGCGTCGACCGCGCTGGCGGCGCGACTGTCGCGCCTGTGCAGCGCACTGGCGCCCGCCATCGTTGGGGTGGAGCGCGGATTGCCGCTGTGGCGGCGGGTCGAGCATTGCTGGCTGCGGCTCGGTGCGCCGCTGGTGCACACCGGCGACAGCGACCGGCTGGATGCGCACCGCTTCCTTGACGCGCTGGCGATGCACGATGACCCGGACCGGCTGGTAGGAGAGGCCCTCGGCGAACTGACGGAAGGATTGTATTCGGGCGCGGCACCGCAGCGCGGGGCCATTGAGCTGATGACGGTGCATGCCGCCAAGGGACTGGAATGGGACGTGGTCATCCTGCCTGGACTCGGCCGCAAGACAGCGGTCGACGCCGATCCGCTACTGCACTGGATCGAATTGCCGCGTGCCAGCGCGGGCACCGATCTGCTGCTGGCGCCGATTCGCGCCACCGTACAGGAGCCGCGCTGCTCACTGGCGGGCTATATCAAGCGACTGCGGCGCGAACGCGCGCGCCTGGAACGCGTGCGGCTGCTGTATGTAGCGGCCACGCGAGCGCGCAGCGCGCTGCATCTGCTCGGCGCGGTGGCAGAGCCGCTGCGCGTTGGCGAGTCACCGATGCCGACACGCGGCTCGCTGCTCGAAACGCTGTGGCCGGCGATCGGTGCGCAATTCCTGGCAGCAGCCCCGGCTGCGTCGGCGCCGGTTGTTGTGCCGGTTGCCGCCTCGCCGCCATCGCTGTGGCGACTCCCGGCGCGCTGGTCACTGCGAAAGCCCGAGCCAGCTGCGCCGCTGCCGCGACTGGCATTGGGCTCGCCGACCGCGGCCGATGCGCCGGAATATCATTGGGTCGGGTCGACCGCGCGTGCGATCGGCACGATCGTGCACGCCGAGCTGCATCGATTGTCGACCGACGTGCGGCTGCCCGCATCCGCCGCCGCGTCGATGGCTCCCGGTGGCTACGGCGCCTGGCTTGCTGAGCTCGGCGTAGCCCCGGAGGAACGGCCGCGCGCCAGCGTCGCGGTGCGGCAGGCGCTCGAGCGCACGCTCGCCGATCCGCGCGGGCGCTGGCTGCTCTCCGGCGCGCACCTCGAGGCGCACAGCGAGTGGCGATTAACCGGGCTGTACCAGGGCCGCGTGGTCAATGCGATCATCGATCGCATGCTGGTGGACGAGCACCGGCAGCGCTGGGTGGTGGATTTCAAGACCAGCACGCATGCGGGCGGCGCCGGGCAGCAGTTCATCGACAGCGAAGCCGAGCGTTATCGGCCGCAGATGCAACGCTATCGTGCGCTGGCCGGGCAGCTGGGCGGCGAACCGGTGCGCCTGGCGCTGTATTTTCCGCTGCTTGGAGTGTTCCGCGAACTCGACTGAACGCCGGTTGCACCAGGACGTGCTGGCAACGTCCGAACTACAGCGTACCGCCGTCACAGCGTACCGCCGATCGAGAATGCGCGTCGTCCCTGCGCATCCGGCGGACCCAGCAGCTGCAACACCTGCGTCAGGTCGGCGCCGGCATCCGGCTTGGGGGCGACGCTGCCTTCCAGATCGTAGCTGCCGGTGCGCGACAGTTGCAGCACACCGATCACCGAGAGCGGCCCGTCCAGGTCCCTTAGCTGCCCCACGATTCCCGGCTGCCCCACGATTCCCGCGTTCGGATCAGGCGGCGCAAACTGCAGCTCAAAGCCGCCGAGGTCGGCCGCCGGACTGGCGATATGCAGCTGTTGCAGCGCGATCCTGCCCTGCACCGCGACCAGGTGTCCGCCCTCCAGGCGCGCCGAATCGATGGCCAGATGCATGTTGCCGCTGGTCCCGGCGGGCACCAGTGCCAACCCGGCCGGCAGCGCCAGCGTCGCTGCCAGGGCTGTGATCTGCACAGCGCCGTCGAGCCCGAGCCGCGCCTGAGCTCTCCCATGGGGATCCTCGCTGGTCAGATCGGCCGCGAGCTGCAGATGCAGCAGCGCGCCCGGGTGCAGCTGCCACGACAGGCCGGCGATGACCAGCGTGCCTGCACGCAGCGCGGCGCAGGAACCGCTCCAGACCGTACCGCCGGGAGAGTCGCACACCACGTCGGTCGGTAGCAGCGCGGTCAGAACACGCGCCGGCAAGCGCAGCGCCAGCGTGATAACAAATACCACGCCCACCAGGATAAGGGCTGCTCGCAACGATCAGCCCGCGTGCAGTACCAGCGAGGCGGTGACGTTGCCGCTGCCTTTGCCGGGGTCGATGGTCGCCGACTCGACTCGCACGCCGTAACGCTCGCGCAACTGCGACAGCCATCCGACCAAGGTATCGAACGGTGTCTGATCGAGCCGCACGTTCAAGCCGCCGTCGCCGCTGGGCTGGCTGCCGACCAGGCTCTTGGACAGGCCGGATTCACGCGCTGTGCGATCCACCAGCACCACCAGCGACTCGCGCAGCGGCGGCGGTGCGTTGCCCTGCAATCCCGCCAGCTGCGGCGCCATTGAGCGCAGCCATTGCAAATCGTCGCGTTTGCGCTCCACGCGCTGCTCGATCGCGGCGACGCTACGCTGCAGCGGCAGCACCGTGGCTACGACGATCAACAGCAGCGCGGCGATCGCGCCGCACAGCACCATGCGCCGTTCACGCGGTTGCAGTCGCTGCAGGTATTGCAAGGCGCGTTCGATCATCGCGCGTGCCGCACGCTGCTTTGGCTGCCGGCCGGGCGCATGACGATACGGCCCTCATACATCGAGCCGGCGGCCGAGCCCGAGGTGAGGTCGGCCTGCCAGCCGCCGGTGCGCAATGCCTGATCGACACGCTCCAGGCTGGCAGCGTCGGATGCCTTGACCTTCAGGTCCATTCCGTCGTCACGAAAACTCAGGCCCTGCACCGAGGCGCCATTGACACCGCTCAGCGCCTGCGCCAGCGCGCTCAGTGCCGACAGCAGTCCGGAGCCGCCGGCCTGGCCCTGCGCGGCGAGCAGGCGCTGCTCGATCCGCGAGCGCACCGCACCGGTGCCCGGATCCCCGGGAAGCGCGCGGCGCGCCACGTTGCCGATGGCCTCATCGAGCGCGCGCTCGCTGCGCTGCTGCTGCAGCAATTCAAGCGACAGGCCGCCGACATGCACCGCGAACAGCGCCACCGCCAGGACCGCGGCCAGTCGCCAGCGTCGCCAGTCGCCGCCAAAGGTGGTCTTGAGTCCGAAGTCGCCAGTCAGCAGGTTGATGTATCGGCCGCCCGGCAACTGCGGTGCCAGCAGCGGCAGCGGTCCGGCGTTGAGCAGCTGTACCTTGAAACTGGCGCAGCGCCCACGCAGTGCCTCCGCGGCGCCAGCGTGCCGCTGCCAGTCCTGTGGCGTGGCGTACACCAGCAGGTTGTCTTCGGCCAGCGTCGGGCCGAGCGCGGCTTCGAGTGCGGCTGCCATGTCATCCGCCGGCATCGACAGCGGCGTCTGGCCGACGCGGCGCACGCTGAGCGTATCGGCCTCGAGCATCAGCACCGTGTGACCGGGATTGTCCGGCAGCAACGCCGCCTCCGCGCATACCAGCGTGGCCGACAGTCCCTCGGCAGCGAGCGCCGCGAGCCAGCGCTCCATCAGGCTGCGCGTGACCACCGCCACGGTTGTGCGACCGCTGCGATCATCGCGCGGGCCGACCGCGAAGTGCAGTGTCTCGATGTCGGCGGCGAGCTGTTCCTCGAGAGCGAATGGTGCGATCTGCTGCGGGCGCACGCCGCTCTTTTGTGGCAGCTCGACCTCGGTGATCAGCACGTCGCTGCTGGGCACCAGCGCGGCGATGCGACGACCGCCGGCGTCGCCGGCCGCCTGCGCCAACGTGCCGACGCGCGGCCCGGCGAGCGGCTGGCCGTGCTCGTCGGCGAGCATCCAGCTGCAGCGCTCTTCCGGGCCGCGTCCCAGCTGCAGCACAAGCCATTCCGCCATGATTATTCCGTACCGAAGGTTCTGAGTATGGGCCGGATCTGTCCGCTCGGATCGCGGTACAGGAGACTGTACAAGGTGAACCGTGCAGTGCCAATAGTGATGATCGATCGCAGCCGGAAGTACGACGACAGTGTGCCGATACTGCCGCCGAACTGCCCGGCGGCCTGGGACGTGGCGCTCTTGGTGAACATGTCCAGGGTCGGAAAGCAGCCTTTTTCCTTGCGATTGGCCGCAAGTTGCGAGGCGTCGGTGCTGTATTCGGTCTTGCCGCTGAGCGCATCGAGCAGTACACCGGAGGCGGTGCAGATATTGATGTGCGTTCCCGGTGGCAAGGCGGTGATATATGGCGCCAGCTTGTTGTATCGATCGCGGCCAAAACCTGGCAGCGCCAGCACCTCGGAGATGCTGGTGACCGGCAGGTTCGCAGCGCGGTACGGCGGCGTCTGCGTCAGGTAGACGCTGTCCTCGGCGCCATCGGGAGTGTTCGGCGTGGTGTCGGCGTCGATCCAGTCGGCCAGGATAAGCGCCCATTTGGTCTCCAGGCCGAGCAGGCTCAGCAGCTGCTGAAACTGCTGCACGGCTCCCTGGTCGGTGGCGCCACTGGAGGCAAGATTGTTGATGTTGAACTTGCCCTGCTGGTCCTCGATCTGGGCGAATTCGAGCGTCACTCCTTCACCGAGTTCGAATGGTCCATAGGGCTGCGCCCACGGCTGGTCGAGCGACTGCGCCGAGGCGCCTGCGGTGGTCTGCTTGAGCACATAGGCAGCCATGGCCTCGCCGCCTTCGCCGGCCAGCAGGCTCTGGTCGGCGCCAAATACCGTGGTGGCGCGTCGGGCGGCCATCGCGCTGGAGAATCCGATCGCCGTCGCCAGCACCGCTGCGATCGCCACCAGCACCAGCGCGGTGATCAGCGCAATGCCGCGTGACCGGCACGCGACTGCGAGCGGCATGCGCGTCCGGCCACGAGCCGCCGCGCGCCTCATCCGGCCACCTCGATGTGCCGCACCAGCACGCCCCAGTCCTCCAGTTCGACCGTGACTTCCACCGCCACCGGCCGCAGCCGCGGCGCCAATGTCGCCGAGCCGCCAGAAGTGATCGGCGGCCAGCCGTTCTGCCAGTTGTGGCCCGCGTCCATGAAGCGCAGGCTGAAGTTCTTCACCTTGTCGATCAGCGGCCGCTTGACCGGCACCACGGACTCGGTGGCATCGAGTACCGGGTAGTACTGGCGCATCAGTACGCCTTTTTCCAGCGTGTAGCTGACGCGCTGCAGTTCGCTGCGCTGGATGCCGACCGGATTGGTCCAACCGCCGCGGGTCAGGGTTACCAGTGGCGTCGACGAACCGATGGAGCTGGCGCCGCCGAAGCTGCTACCGCCCGCGGTCGCGCTACCGCCCAGGGTGCTGCTGCCGAACGCGCTGCCGCCTAGCGTGCTGCTGCCCAGGCTGCCGATGCTGTTGCTCTGTGCCGCGCTCAGCGCCGGCATATAACCGTCGCCGATCAGATTGCGTACCGGCCGCGGCTGCAACAGCTCGAAGTCCTGTTCCAGCGTGCGCACCGCCTGCTGCACGGCAATCAGCCGCGCCGACTGCTGCTCCACTTCGCGCCGGCTCCTGAAGGCCTGATCCAGCGCCCGATAGCCGAACGCGAACATGATCGCAGTGATAAACAGGGCAACCAGCAGCTCGATCAGCGTGAACCCGCGATTTCTAAGGACGGCCACGGATCAGTTTCCACTCGAAGAGCCGCTGCCGGAACTGCTGTCGGTCAGTGAGTTGCCGCCGGTGCTGGTGCCGGGATTGAGGATGGCGCCGGTGCCGCCGCTGCTGCTGCTACTGCTACTGCTGCTGCTGGAGCTGCCGAGGCTGGTGCCGTTCCAGTCCGGCGCCTCACCGCTGGCCGCCGCCACTGCATCGCCGCGGAAGCCAATCACCGAGGCCAGCCAGTCCTGGTCGTTGCCGCCGCTCGCCAGCTTGGAAATGCTGGCGCTGACCGCGCCCAGCGTGCCGCTCGAACCCGACGACAAGCCAAGGCCGCCGCCGCTAGCCGAGCTGCCGAAAGCGCTGCCGTGGCTGAGGCTGCTCGAGCCGCTGGAACTGGCGGAGCTGCCCGACCATCCAGACTTGCCAGGTGACCAGCCAGGGCCGCCCGATGAACTACCGCTGGTGCTCGATCCGATGCGTCGGACGCGCACCGTGATCTCCAACAGGCCGGGGATCGAAGGCACCGGCTCGATGTCCCGCAGCCAATGCCAGTCGCCGTTGCCGAATGCCTTGACGTCGCCCTGGGTGGTGCCTGCCTCCGGCAACTGCAGATTCAGACGCGCGTCGGCCACCAGATTCAGCGCGATCCACTGCGCCAGCGTCTTGTCATGCAGCGCCGCGATGTTGCTGGCCGCCGAGCTGAGCGATGCGAGTACCGCGCCCATGCCAAAGGCAACGATTACCAACGCAACCATGACCTCGATCAACGTGAAGCCGCGCATCGGCGCGCACGCGCGCGCTGTCATTTCTTCGGCTCCAGGATCTCGCTCACCTGGATCGTGCCGTCGGCGGCGCTTTGCAGCATGACGTTGCGGCCGACGCCGTCGCGCATGATGGTGAGTGCAAATGAATTGGTCTCACCGTTGGAGAACAGCAGCACCTGCGGTGAGTTGTCCGCCAGCTGGTCGTTGAAGCTGCTGGTGAGATCGCCGAGCGTCGACACCGTGCCGCCGGCAGGCGTGGTGGCGCGCTTGCCGAGCGTCAACGCCTTGTCGGTCAGCACGATCGGCCGGCCCTCGATCACCAGCTGCAGGCTCAGCCCCGCGGGCATGCGCCGCAACCGCAGCGTGTCATCGGTGGTCTCGGGCACCCATTGGCTGGTGATGTTGTCGAAGTAGACGAAGCGGTAGCCATGCTGGCCGCAGCGTATACCGTACTCGAGCGTCAGCATGCCGCCGCGCTCGTGCACGTAGGCCATCAGTGCGGCGAGCCGGTCGCGCTCGCGTTCCAGCTGGCTGTCCTTGCCGGTAGCCCCCAGGCTCAGGATGGCGCCGAGGATCACGACGCCGATGATGACCACGACCACCAGGATTTCGATCAGCGTGAAGCCGCGCTGGCGCAGCAGCGGCGAGCGGCCGGAGCGGTGCCTAGCAGTCACAGCGTGTGCGCCCGGCCAGCCTCGCCTCAGTTGTCGAGGTTCCAGTTGCCGATGTCCGCGTTGATACCTTCCCCGCCGGACTGTCCGTCGGCACCGAAGGAGAAGATATCCACGTCGCCGTGCGTGCCCGGGGACTGGTACTGGTAGTCATTGCCCCACGGGTCCTTGGGCAGGCGCTTGAGATAACCGCCTGGGCGCCAGTTCTTGACATTCGGGTCATTGGGCTTCTCCACCAGCGCCTTGAGTCCTTCCTCCGCCGTCGGATAGGAGAAGTTGTCGAGCTTGAACATAGTCAGGCCAGTCTCCAGCGCCTGGATATCCTGCTTCGCCTTGGCGATACGCGCGTCATCCACGCGGCCCAGGAACTGCGGCACCACGACCGCCGCCAGCAGGCCGATAATGATCACCACCACCATGATTTCGATCAGCGTGAAGCCACGCTGCAGCGGCGGTGGGACCGGTACGTTAACCTTGAATCTGGCGCTCATGGTATTTGCTGGCCGCGGCAAAAAGCCCTAGCTGTAGACAGTGCGATGATAACAAATGACCACCAATAGAACTGACAGCAGCGCACATTCTTGGTTCCGGTCGGCAAATTGCGACGCTCGTTATGGCGTAGCACTGCTCGCCAGCATGCTGCTGCTGCTGGCGCTGTGTGTCCTGGGGGACCAGGGTCGCGAGGCGCTCGACTACCAGCGTGGCGCATTGGCACAGCACCAGTGGTGGCGACTGATCAGCGCGCACCTGGTGCACCTGGGGTGGCGGCACGCGCTGCTCAATGATATTGGTCTGGCGCTGCTGTGGATGCTGTTCGCGCGCGAATTTTCGCCGCGCCGCTGGCTGTGGATAGTAGTGCTGGCGGCGGTCAGCATCGATGCCGGCTTGTGGCTCCTGCGACCGCAAGTAGACTGGTACCTGGGCGCCTCGGGTGTACTGCACGGCGCCTGGGCGGCCGGAGCCTGCGCAATGTACCGCCGCGGCGACGGCTTTGGGGCGGCGCTGCTGCTGTTGCTGATCGCAAAGCTGGT
>Ga0181537_10002585_pt1 | contig 15891 bp, 17 predicted proteins | sample PEATcosm2014_Bin_39_FD_119765 | JGI IMG/M metagenome (GOLD analysis project Ga0181537, IMG submission 119765) | Peatland microbial communities from MTU Mesocosm Facility, Houghton, MI, USA - PEATcosm2014_Bin23_10_metaG | ecosystem: Environmental > Terrestrial > Soil > Wetlands > Peat | place... | reverse complement strand
TTTTTGGCGATCAGCGGCCGCGCGATCGAGGTGCCGAGCAGATACTGACCCTCGTAGAGCGTATTGGCGCGGAACATCGGAAATACGTAATCGCGGACAAACTCCTCGCGCAGATCCTCGATGAAGATATTTTGCGGCTTGATGCCGAGCGTGAGCGCCTTCTGCCGCGCCGGTTCGAGCTCCTCGCCCTGGCCGAGATCGGCGGTGAAGGTGAAGACTTCGGCGCCATAGGTCGTCTGCAGCCATTTGAGAATGATCGACGTGTCCAGCCCGCCGGAATAGGCCAGAACGACTTTCTTCACGTCTTTTTTGCCGCCCGCGGGCATCGAAAACCCTTGTGCTTGAAGCGGCGCCGGCCGCCCGAAATGCGCGCGGACTATAGGGACCGGCCCGCGCGACGCAAGCCGTTACGAGGATGGCTTATTGCTGATGCCAGCCGCAAAGCGGCGCGCCAGCGCCGCATAGGCGTTGCGTACCGCGTCACCGGCTCGGAGCAGGAACGTCCCGATGGCATCTTCGGTGAACGGCGTCGCCGGCCATCTATAGATCAGGCCGTAAGCAGACCAAATAAGCAGATACATGAACACGCCTGCGAACACGACGTCGGATAAGAAATGCGCGCCGCCGGCGATGCGCAGGATGCCGATGCCGACGCCGAAGGCGAGCGCCGCGCCATAGGCGACGGGCTGTAACTCCACTGGCGCCAGCGCCGCCGGCGCCAGCGTCCAGAACGATCCGGACGGTTCGCCGGCGATGAACGAGCAATTGTCCGGACAATCGCCGCGCGGGTCCCACCACGGCGTGAAGTGCTGGTCGCCGTTGAATTGCTGAATATCGATCGGCCGCGGCCGGTGCCAATGATCCTTAAGGACGAGATTGGTGAGAACGCCCGGGCCGAGCGCCAACGTGGCGATGAGAAACAAGGCGGCACGGCCCGAAATCAGCATCGGCCGCTCTGGCAGGACGAGCTTGCCGATGATGGCAAGAAAACCCGGTAACGCCAAAAGCGTGATCAGAACGCGCGCGGCCCAGCGCGTCGTCTGCACCCAGGGCTGCGCGTTGACGGCGAACAGGATCGGCGGCGGATCCCGATGGAAGAACGCCGCGGCAATGTCGATATCGAGCTGCGGATCGACGGCGCAAATAAGGCCGGCTGCAAAGCCGATGGTGAGCGCAATCTTGAGGCCCGTTCGATTCATCGGATCGCCGTCCCGCCCCAATTCATGTCCACCGGCCCGCATTGCGGCCGGCAAACAGCCAATAAACCAGCCCGCCGGCGATACCGGCAGCGGCAAATACCTCACGCCCGCGCGCGATCTCGCTGCCGGCCGGCGCGACGTCGCGAAAGAAATCAAGGCCGTAGGCGGCCGCAAGCGTCAGCGCACCGCCGATGACGCCATAGACGACGCTGGAACGCAGCGCGAAGCCTTCGGCGAGCGCGATGGCGAGCAGCGACGGCAGAAAGCCGACGACGAAGATAATGGCCGCGCCCAGTCCGACGACCGTCCACATTGCCGCCGACTGCGCGTGCGCGGAGTGCAGCCCCAAGGCGTCAAAAAAGCCATTCCAGTCCAGCGTCAGCGTGCCGAGCGTGAGCACGAGCGAGGCGGCGACGCAGGCCCACACGTAACCAACGAACATCATCATGATGCGGAAGAGAGCGGTCATGTGCAGTTCCGCGCGCCGTCAGTCGGTCATCGCCATGGCGCGCAGGGTGAGCCGCTCGCGGGCGCTAAGCTTTTCGCTCGCGCTTTTGAGCTGGCCGCAAGCGGCGAGAATATCGCGGCCGCGCGGCGTGCGCACCGGCGAGGCATAACCGGCGGCAAAGACGATTTCGGAGAATTTCTCGATCTGCTCCCAGTCGGAACACTCGTAGATCGTGCCGGGCCAGGGATTGAACGGAATCAAATTTATCTTGGCCGGAATTCCTTTGAGCAGCCGCACCAGCGCCTTCGCATCGGCAAGCGAGTCGTTGATGCCCTTGAGCATGACGTATTCGAAGGTGATGCGCCGCGCGTTGGAGACGCCGGGATAATTGCGGCAGGCGTCGAGCAGTTCGCGCAGCGGATATTTGCGATTGAGCGGCACCAGCTGGTCGCGCAGCTCATCGGTCACGGCATGCAGCGACACCGCCAGCATCGAACCGATCTCAGTGCCGGCGCGCGCGATATTGGGCACAACGCCCGAGGTCGACAGCGTGATCCGCCGCTTGGAAATGCTTAAACCGTCGCCGTCGGCGACCACATTGATGCCGTCGCGCACCGCCTCGAAATTGTAGAGCGGCTCACCCATGCCCATCATGACGATATTGGAGACCAGCCGCTTCTCCGGCTCGCCGGTCACGCCCGATGCCCGTTGCCAGTCGTTGAGCCGATCGCGCGCTAAGACCACCTGGCCGACGATCTCGCCGGCGGTGAGATTGCGAACCAGCCGCTGCGTGCCGGTATGACAGAACGTGCAATTGAGCGTGCAGCCGACCTGGCTCGAAATGCACAGCGTGCCGCGGTCGGTTTCGGGAATATAGACGCATTCGACTTCGTGCGGAGTGCCGCCGGTCTCGCCGGGGAGCCGCAGCAGCCATTTGCGTGTGCCGTCGACCGAAATCTGTTCCGCGGCGACTTCCGGGCGCGCCAGCGTAAAGCGTTCCGCCAGCGCCGTGCGCAGCTCCTTCGACAGCGTCGTCATGGCGTCGAAGTCCTGTACGCCGCGGACATAAAGCCATTGCCAGATTTGCTGCACGCGCATGCGGCGCTGTCGCTCGGGGACGCCGGCCGCGCCGAGTGCATCGGCCAGCACCTCGCGCGTCATGCCGACCAGAGACGGACGCGCCGGCGGCGCGTAGAGCTCGAGCGGCCGCTTCTCGACGAAAGCCGCGGCCGGTCCGGTTTCAATCGCCACGGATGAAAGCGTCATCGTCGATCCAGGGTTAACTCAAAACTGCCGGCTGCAGTGTGCCTGCTGCATAGATGGGACAGCGCGAGCGTTTTAGATAGTTCTCAGAGCAGGAAACTGTCTATTTGCATTCCTGCGCGACGCGGTCGAGGGCCTGCGAAACGCCCTTGAGCGAATAGGTGTCGGTGGTCTGCGTTCCCTTAGCCGACTCGCCGGTGATCACCGCGGTGTCACCGGATTTCATGGCATCGATCATTTGCGCTTCGTCGGAGGCGTTCTTGATCCAGGCGCCGTCGACCTGGGTATAGAGGGCGAAGGTGGTCGAACCGATTTGCGCGCTCGCTTCGGAGCTCGGCTTGAACGGATAGCCGATGATGATCGAAACCTCGTTCGTCACTTTGTCGGCCGGCCGGGTAGAAATAAACATGTAGACCGGATTGCGCGGCCGATTGGGCGGGTTGGTCTGCGCCGAAGAGGGCTTGGCGATGAGGAAGCAGACCTTCTTGCCGCCCGGCGAAGCCGTGTAGGCGCCCCAATCGCCATATTGGCCGAGGAGCTTGGTCCCCGCGCCGCCGACTGCGGTGGCTGCCCCCGCGGGCTTCGCCGCCGGGGTTGTGGTGGCCGCCCCAGGGGTGGCGGGTGGTTTGGGCGTCTTCGGTTTCTTCGGCTTGGGCGGAGTGGCGGCAGGGGTACCGGATGCGGCCGGGGCGGCTGGTGCCGGGGCGGCCGGCTGTTGCGCAACCGCCGAAACGGCAAACGCCGCCGTCAAAATGAGCGAAAGTGTCAGCCCCCAAAGCCTGCGCATCGGGCCTCGCGACAATGCCCCCGCGCCTTCATAGCAAAAGTTTCTCATTAAATCCAATTCCCCCGAAGCTGGAATGAGATAGGCCATAAACGCGCCATTTCAGGCCGCGGCGCTGCATCCCGCGACGCCAAATTGTGACGGCTGACACAGCCCCCAGACGGCATCCCGGCCAATACTCGAGCGATGGCATTCGGGTTGCACATTGGCGAATCTGCCTATTCCGGCGCGCGCGCGAGCGATCCTGGGGGCGAGTTTGACGACCTTCTGACTGCCGTCGGCACCGACCGCGACGGCGCGGCGTTCACGGTGCTGTTCGATCATTTCGTCCCGCGCGTTCACGCCCAGATGGTCCGGCTCGGGCTCGCACCGATCGCTGCCGCCGACGTCACCCAGGATGTGATGGAAACGATCTGGCGCAAGGCGCATCTGTTCGATCGCAGCAAATCGCCGGCCGCGACGTGGGTGTTTCACATCGCCCGCAATCGCCGCATCGACGTGTGCCGCCGCAGCCGCGAGTTAAGCGCGCCGGTGGAGGATTTTTTTGCCATTCCCGACACGACGGCCGCGAGCGACGAGCGCATCGACGCCGCGCAGCGCGAACGCTGCCTGCGCAACGCGCTCGGGGTGCTGCCGCGCGAGCAGTTCACGCTGGTAAAGCTTGCGTTCTTCGATGGCCTGTCGCACGCCAATATTGCCGAGCGCTTGAAATTACCGCTCGGCACGGTGAAATCGCGGCTGCGGTTGGCGTTCAACCATCTGCGCCGTTTGCTGCTTGATGCCGGCGTCACCGAAGCCTGCGGATGAGAGCGGTTCTCTGCAGGCGTTTCGGCACCATCAGCGACCTTGAGCTTGCCGACATCCCCGCGCCGACCCCCGGACCCGACGAAGCCGTGGTGCGGATCAAGGCGGCGGCGCTTAATTTCTTCGACACGCTGATCATCGCCGGCAAATACCAGCACAAGCCACCATTTCCGTTTTCGCCGGCGGCGGAATTTTCCGGCGTGGTAGAGAGCGTCGGTTCCGGCGTGACCGGCGTCGCACCGGGCGACCGTGTGATGGGCAATATCGGCTGGGGCGCGGCGCGCGAAGCGGTCGCGATCCCGGCGGATCAACTGGTGAAAATCCCCGACACTCTCGATTTCGACCGCGCCGCCGGCCTCACCGTCACTTACGGCACGACGCTATATGCGCTGCGGGTGCGCGCCGGCCTCAAACCCGGCGAGACACTGGCCGTGCTCGGCGCTTCGGGCGGCACCGGGCTCGCGGCCGTCGAGATCGGCAAGATCATGGGCGCACGCGTGATCGCCTGCGCCTCGTCGGACGACAAGCTTGCCTTCGCCCGCGACCATGGCGCCGACGAGACGGTGAACTATGCGAGCGAGGATTTGCGCGGCGCACTGAAAAAACTCGGCGGCGAGCACGGCGTTGACGTGGTCTACGATCCGGTCGGCGGTGCTTATGCCGAGCCGGCGGTGCGCGCGCTGGCCTGGGAGGGCCGCTATCTCGTGGTCGGCTTCGCCGCCGGGGAAATTCCGAAGCTGCCGCTCAATCTGGTGCTGCTGAAAAGCTGCGACATCCGCGGCGTGCTGTGGGGCGCGTGGATCAAACGCGAACCGAAGGGGCAGCAGGCTTTGATGAAAGACATTGTGCAATGGTGCGCGCAGGGCAAGCTCAGCGCACATGTCCACGCGGTTTATCCGCTGACGGACATCGCGGCGGCGCTTAACGCGATCGCCGACCGCAAGGTGATGGGCAAGATCCTGCTCAAGCCGTGATCGGCGCTACGCCCGGCGCAGCTCTTCGATTTTGCGCCGCGCTGCGTCACGATGCTCCGGCTTGATATGCGATGACATGATCTTGAACGCGCCAGCAAGCACCGCGGCATCGTCGGCATAGCCGATGATGGGAAGTGTGGCTGGTATCAGGTCGTCAGGCACCACGAAATAGACGATCGCTCCGATGAGTACGACCTTGACGTACAGCGGCGTATGGCGGTCGAAGGCGCAGTAATGGGCGGTCAGCAGTTCCTCAAGGAACGGCAGATTGGCCGCCTCGTGCTTGACCTTGCGCCAGATTTTGCGGCGCAGCTCGGCCTCGTCGGCGGCCATGCCGCGCGTGCGCGCAGCAAAGTCCTGCCAAGTATCCTGCCAAGACGAATTTGGCGAAGAACCCGGCCAGCTAGCGGTCTGATCGCGAAACCACATCTCCCCCTCCGCGAGGAATCGTCGCCAGACGAAAACATGGCCTTGAAAGGCGGCGGCCGCAAGGCAGTCTATGTGGCGAGTTTATCCATCGCCTCGGCGAGCTTGACGTCGCGCTCGGTCAGGCCGCCGGCGTCGTGGGTGGACAGCGTCACCTCGACGGTCTTGTAGACATTGAACCATTCGGGATGGTGATCGAGCTTTTCGGCGATCAACGCGGCGCGTGTCATAAAACCGAAGGCGGCGTTGAAATCGGCAAATACGAATTTCTTGGTGATGGCGTCGCGGCCCGCCACTGCGCTCCATCCTTTGAGGCGGCCGAACGCGGTCTTGCGGGCTTCGCCGGTGAGCTTTCCACCCATGACAATCCTCCGGCCAATGAGAGCCTCGCCGCTTTTAGCAAACAGCGGCGCGGCGCGCGAGTTCCGGCTTTCGACGCGCGGCATGCGCTTGTCAAATTCAGGCCACAGATCCCACCGAGACTTCCCGGTGCTGGGCCGTATGCCATTAACCAAGCACCGGTTTGACCCTCAACGCGCAGCCGCGCCGTGGCGTCAAAACCGGGAAGGCGTGCTAGGATTAACCATGCCGCCCGGAATGCCGCATCGTCCGCCGCTTGCCATGAGGTTTTGGCTGTTCCGCCGCTCCGGCCAGGACCGCGGGTCGGGTTCCACCGCAACCGCCTCGAGCCGCTTCTCGGGTAGGACCATGAGTTACGAGTCGCTGGAAAACATGGTGCGCAGCCGGGTGCAGATGTTTCTGCGCCATACTTGGCTTGTCTCAATCCTCGGCACTATCGTGCTGGTCGGCGGACTGTGGGGCGGCTTTTATCTCACCACAGAAGCCGACCACATGCGCATCGCCGCCGGTCCGCGCGACGGCCACTTCGTGCAGACGCTGGTCGGCCAGATCGCCGTCAGCCACCAGGATCTTTCGCTGCAGGTGGTACCGACCGCCGGGCCGAAGGAGAGCGCTGCGGCGATCACCAGAGGCGACGCCGATCTTGCGATTTTGCCGAGCAATCTCGATGACGGCGTCAATTGGCCGGTGGTCGCCATCCTCCGCCAGAACGTGATGGCTCTCGTCGTTCCGGCGGCACCGCCCGCCCCGGCCAAAGGCGAAGCGCCCGCTCCCAAACCCGCCAAGAGTGCCAAGAGCGCAAAGAGTGGCAAAGGCAGCGGCAAAGGCGCCAAAGCCGCCAAACAATCCGCGAAAGCGGCAGCCAAGGACGATAGCAAAGACGACAGCAGTAGCAGCGACGATGACTCGTCAAGCGACAGCGATAAAGACAAATTCGGCAAGGTGGCCGATCTCACCGGTAAGCGTATCGGCATCGTGACCGGCAATGAAGCGACCGCCGGGCTCCTTGAACTCGTGCTCTCGCACTATGGCGTTCCGCTCGCCAAGGTGACCATTTCGCAAATCGCAACCGACAGCCTCGCCGACGCGATCAAGAACAATAAGGTCGATGCGCTGTTCGTCGCCGGCGCGGCCACCGGCCAGGCTATTTCCAGCGTTATCGCCGCCGCCACCCAGAACGGCAAACCGCCGGGCCTCATCGAAATCGACCAGGCCGAGGGTATCGCCAAGCGTAACCCGGCTTTCGATTCCGTCGACATCGATGCCGGGACGTTCGGCGGCAATCCGCCGACCCCGGATGACAGCCTCAAGAGCTTGAGTTTTGCCGAATTTCTGGTGGCGCGGAAAAACTACAGCGATTCGGTGATCGCCAGCCTGTCGCGGCTGATCTATACGTCACGGCAGGCACTCGAATCGGCATTGCCCGGCGAAATAAAAATCGTCGCGCCGTCCACCGACAAGGACGGCGACGTCATGGTGCATCCGGGAACGCTGGCATACCTCTCCGACGCCCAGCAGTCATTCTTTGACAAATACGGCGACGACATTTTCTATGGCATGCTGATTTTCCCGGTGTTCGGCTCCGCAATCGCGGGCGTCGCCAGCTATCTGCGCAGCGACAGCCGCACCCAGCGGCTGCGGCTCCTCCAGCGCGCACTCGATCTGGCGCGCAAGGCGCACGCTGCGCAGACGCTCGAAACCATCGAGAGCCTTCAGATCGAGGCTGACGATCTCGTGGTCGCCATTATCCATCGGAGCGAGCGCGAGGAATTCGACGAAACGGTGCGCATGTCGTTTGCCTTCGCGCTCGACCAGTTGCGCTTTGCCATCGCCACGCGCCGCGCGGCGATCACCGGCCAGCCCGGCACGGCCGCAATCCCGGCCCCTACGGCCAGCGCCAAAATCGCCATGGCGTAGCGTCGCTCACATTGCTTCTTGGCCGTTCTCCACTATATACGGCAGGCGAATCGCGGGCCCTTCGGGGCCCGTAACGGTTTCACGAAGAACGCATGAACCTCCGCAACATCGCCATTATCGCTCACGTCGACCACGGCAAAACCACGCTGGTCGACCGGCTCCTGCAGCAGTCCGGCGCATTCCGCGAGAACCAGCGGGTGGTCGAACGCGCGCTCGATTCCAACGACCTCGAACGCGAGCGCGGTATCACCATTCTCGCCAAGGCGGCCTCGGTGGTGTGGCACGACACCCGGATCAATATCGTCGATACCCCCGGCCACGCCGATTTCGGCGGCGAAGTCGAACGCATCCTCAATATGGTGGATGGTGCATTGGTGCTGGTCGATGCGGCTGAGGGACCGCTGCCGCAGACCAAGTTTGTCGTTTCGAAAGCGCTCAAGATGGGTCTGAAGCCCATCGTGGTGATCAACAAGGTCGATCGCTCCGATGCGCGGCCCACCGAAGTCGCCAATGCGGTGTTCGATCTGTTCGCCGCACTCGACGCCAGCGAGGAGCAGCTCGATTTTCCGATTCTCTATGGTTCCGCCAAGCAAGGATGGATGGCCGCGAGCGCCGACGGTCCAAAGGACCAGGGCATGGCGCCGCTGTTCGATCTCGTGATCCGCCACGTCGCGCCGCCGCATGTCGAGGAAGGGCCGTTCCGTATGCTGGGCACGATTCTGGAAGCCAATCCCTATCTCGGGCGCATTGTCACCGGCCGCATTTTTTCGGGCTCGGTGAAACCCAATCAGCCGGTCAAAGTCCTCGACCGCAACGGCGAACTCATCGAGGAAGGCCGCGTCACCAAGGTTCTCGCCTTCCGCGGCCTCGAGCGGGTGCCGATCGACGAAGGCTTTGCCGGCGACATCGTCGCCATTGCCGGGCTACCGGAGGCGTTCGTCTCGCATACTTTGTCCGCCCCGGAAGTGACCGTGCCCCTGCCGGCACAGCCGATCGATCCGCCGACGCTGACCATGACCTTTCATATCAACGATTCGCCGCTGGCCGGCACCGAAGGCGACAAGGTGCAAAGCCGGGTGATTCGCGAGCGCCTGCTGCGCGAAGCGGAAGGCAACGTCACGCTGCGGATTTCCGAATCCATGGAAAAGGATTCAATGGAAGTCGCCGGCCGCGGCGAATTGCAGCTCGGCATTCTGATCGAGACCATGCGGCGCGAAGGTTTTGAGCTTTCGGTGTCGCGGCCGAAGGTTTTGTTCCGGCACGACCCGTCGGGCGAGCTCCTCGAACCGATCGAGGAAGTCGTCATCGACGTCGACGAGGAGCACTCCGGGGTCGTCGTGCAGAAGCTTGCCGAGCGCAAAGGCGAGATGGTGGAGATGCGCCCGTCCGGCGGCGGCCGCGTGCGGCTAATCTTTTACGCGCCGACGCGGGGACTCATCGGCTATCAAGGAGAACTCCTGACCGACACGCGCGGCACCGCGGTGATGAACCGGCTGTTTCACGCCTATGGCCCGCATCGCGGCGATATCACCGGCCGGCGCAATGGTGTCCTGATCTCGACCGACCAGGGCGAGGCCGTCGCTTACGCGATGTGGAATCTGGAGGACCGCGGTCCGATGATGATCGAGCCGGGCTGGAAGGTTTATCGCGGCATGATCATCGGCGAGCACACCCGCGGCAACGATCTCGAAGTCAACGTGCTCAAAGCCAAGAAGCTGACCAACATCCGCACCCACTCCAAGGACGAGCAGATTCGGCTGACGCCGCCAATCCGCATGACGCTGGAGAAGGCGCTGGCCTATATCGAGGACGATGAATTGGTCGAAGTGACGCCGAAATCGATTCGGCTGCGCAAAAAGCTGCTCGACCCGGTCGAGCGCAAGCGGGACGAGCGGCGTAAAGAGACCGAGCGCGTCTAAACGCCTCCGACTGCGCGCAAACGCGTGCAGCGGATGTGTCCGGCAAGCCTCATACTGTCACAATTCTGGACACTCGTGGGTCCGCGGCTGCAAAAACCCGCCAACCGTGTCGGGATTGCAACACGGCCATGAGATTGCACGCAGGCGCACATTTTTTTGTGTGCAAATGTGGCGTGGCCCGCATTTTTGCCCCTATACTCGGCATCGTTAACCGAAGGTGAATCGTCGCCTTGATGGCTTTGGAATCGCTTGCTTTGATCGGATGATGAGCCCCGCATCATGAGCACTGTCCTCATCGAAATTCGCCGCGCCCGTGCCTGCGATGCGGAGACTGTGGCCGATGTGCACGATGAGGCATGGCGCACCGCCTATCAGGGCATTATCCCCGGCGCCGAACTCGAAAAGCTGATCAATCGGCGCGGCCCGGCATGGTGGGAAAGCGCCATTCGCAAGGGCAGCCGGATCGCGCTGCTGCAATTCGGCGACAAGATCGCGGGCTACGCCAATTACGGCCGCAACCGCGCGCGCAGCCTCTATTACGATGGCGAGATCTACGAACTTTATCTGCGGCCGGAATTTCAGGGACTTGGCTTCGGCCGCCGGCTGTTCACAGCGGCGCGTCGCGATCTGTCGCAGAGCGCGCTCAAATCGCTGATCATCTGGGCGCTGTCCGAGAACGAAACCGCGGTCGAGTTCTATCGCGCGCTCGGCGGTAAGGCAGTGGCGCGAAGTTCCGAGAAATTCGGCACCCGCGTGCTCGACAAGGTGGCGTTCGGCTGGAATAGCTGACGCGTCATTCCCGAAACCTCACGGAATACTAAACCGCTGGCGGCGGGAGTCCGGCCTGCATGCAGGCCGCCCGCAGCGTGTTGACCAACAAGCAGACGATCGTCATCGGGCCGACGCCGCCCGGCACCGGCGTGATCGCGCCGGCGACCTTGACCGCTTCCGCGAAATTCACGTCGCCGACGATGCGCGCTTTGCCGGCGGCGTCGGTGACGCGGTTGATGCCAACGTCGATGACGGTGGCGCCCGGCTTGATCCAGTCGCCGCGGATGAATTCGGCGGCGCCGATCGCAACGCACAGCAATTCGGCGCGCCGGCAATAGTCCCGCAGATCGCGCGTGAATGTATGCGCGACGGTTACTGTCGCATTTTCATTGAGCAGAACCTGTGACAGCGGATTGCCGACGATATTGGAGCGGCCGATCATCAGCGTATCGATGCCGACAAGCGAGTCGTAGACCGTCTTGATCAGCTTGAGGCAGGCGACCGGCGTGCAGGGAACGAGGCTCGGCAGCCCGGTCATCAGCCGGCCGGCGTTGAGCGGATGAAAGCCGTCGACGTCCTTGTCCGGATCGATAGCAGCGAGGACGCGCGCCGGATTGATCTGCGGTGGCAATGGCAACTGCACAAGGATGCCGCTGACCGCGGGATCGGCATTGAGCGCGCCAACGAGCGTCAGCAGCTCCTCCTCGCTGGTGCTCGCGGGCAGATGATGATCGAACGGCCGCATACCGACCTCGACCACCGCGCGCGATTTGGAAGTGACGTAGGTTTTGCTCGCCGCATTGTCGCCGAGGAGCACGACGGCAAGCCCCGGGACGAGGCCCTGCGCCGTGGTGAGCCGGCGCGTTTCCGCAGCCACAGCGATGCGTAAATCGGCGGCGATCGCCTTGCCGTCAATGATACGTGCAGTCACGGGAGTTCAGTAGACGTTGGGCAAAATATAGAGCGCTATCACGTAGCGGATGAAGACGATGATCAGAAACAATATGACGGGCGAAATGTCGATGCCGCCCAGATTGGGCAGCATGTTCCTGATCGGGCGCAGTGCCGGCTCGGTGATGCGATAGAGAAAATCGCCGATCATGGCGACAACGTTGTTGCGCGTATTGACCACGTTGAACGCCACCAGCCAGGAGAAGATCGCCATCGCGATCACAATCCAGATGTAGAGCTGGAGGGCTAAATCGATGACCAGGAAAAGAGCGCGCATGGACGATTTTCACCTCAAGGACGGCCGAAACTAGCGAGTCGCGGCTACGCGAACAAGCAGAACCGGCCGCGCGGGCAGGAAGCGGGCTGGTGGAGCCGAGGGGAGTTGAACCCCTGACCTCCTCATTGCGAACGAGGCGCTCTCCCAACTGAGCTACGGCCCCGCCATGAGCGTCGACCGGGCCGAATTGGCGCCGGTTTTGGCGAGTGGGGGGCCATTTAGGACTGCCGTTTCCGGGTGTCAAGGATGGCGGCTTCGCCCGGCACAAGGCCGGGCATGACGGTTATAAGGGACGGCGATGGACACCAAATATTCGCCGGCAAGATCGCTGTTGCGCCATCCCGCCTATGTCCGCTTTCTCTATGTGCGGGTCGTGGCCACGATCGCGCTGCAGATCCAGGTCGTCGCCGTCGGCTGGCAGATGTACGAACTGACCAACAGCCCGTTCCAATTGGGGCTGATCGGGCTCGTTCAATTCGTTCCCGCCGTCAGCTTTTTCGTCTTCACCGGCCACGTCGCCGATCATTACGACCGGCGCCTGGTCACGTTCTCCGGCGAGGTCGTGGAAGCCGCGGCGGTCGGCGTTTTGGCGCTGGCGAATTTTTCCGGATGGCTCTCGTCCGGGCTGTTGCTGACTATGGCTTTTGTCGTCGGCGCCGGCCGCGCCTTCGAACAGCCGAGCCTGCAATCGGTACTGCCGAATATCGTGCCGAGCGAGCTGTTGCCGCGCGCCATTGCCGGTTCGACCTCGGCCTCGCAATCCGCCATCGTCGCGGGTCCGGCGCTCGGCGGCCTGTTGGTCGCGATCAGCCCGACGCTGGTTTTTTCCGTCTGCGCGCTGCTGTGGCTGTCGGCCGGCGTCGTCATGCTCGGCATTGCGATGGAACGCATTGTCGCCAAGCGCGCGCCGATCGATTTCAAGTCGCTGTTTTCCGGCTTCACTTTTCTGACGCGGCAAAAGGTCGTGCTCGGCGCTGTCCTGCTCGATCTGTTCGCCGTCGTGCTCGGCAATCCGACGGCTTTGCTGCCGATCTTCGCGCGCGACATTTTCTCGACCGGACCGCTCGGCTTCGGCATTTTGCGCGCGGCGCCGGCGGCCGGCGCTATCGCGACGGCGCTCTTGCTGGCGCGCTGGCCGGTTTACGGCCGCGTCGGTCCCATCATGTTCGCCACGGTCACGATCTACGGCATCGGCACGATACTACTCGCACTGACCACAAGCTTTGGGCTCGCCATGGCCGCGCTGGTCCTCATCGGCGCGTCGGACACCATCAGCGTCGTGATCCGCCAGACCATGGTGCAGCTACGCACCCCGGACGCAATGCGCGGCCGGGTGTTTGCCGTCAATTCGATGGTCACGATTACCTCGAATCAGCTGGGCGTGTTCCGCGCCGGCACCGCAGCCGCGGTGTTCGGCACCATACCCTCGGTGCTGATCGGGGGGCTGAGCACCATCGCCGTCGTCCTGATTTCGACCAAGATTTTCCGCGAATTGTTGGTCGCCGACCGCTATAACGATCAAGGGCCGTGACGCCGGCCGAGCCGGCCACGTAACAGGATACCTGATGCGATCGCTGCTATTGCGCATCACTTGCCTGGTTCTGGTGTTCGGTGCGGTCGCGGCGCCCGCCCATGCCGCCGCGCCCTGCGCCGGCGATTTTGCAACCTGGCTCAACGGCGTGAAAGCCGAAGCCGCCGCCGACGGCGTTTCCCAGCGCACCATCCAATCCGCGCTCGCCAACCTGACCTACGATCCCGGCATTATCGCGCGCGATCACGCGCAGGGCGTTTTCAGGCAAAGCTTCGACGAATTCGCCGGCCGCATGATCCCGCCGCGGCTCGGCCGCGCCCAGCGGCTCTATGCGCAATACGGGCCGCTACTCAGCCGCATCGAAACGCAATACGGCGTGCCCGGCGCGGTGATCGTCGCCATCTGGGGACTCGAGACCGACTTCGGCGCCGACACCGGCCGCTTCCCGACCATCCGTTCGCTGGCGACGCTGGCCTATGATTGCCGCCGCCCGGACAAATTCCGCGGCGAGCTGATCGCCGCGCTGCAAATCGTCGACCGCGGCGACATGGCGCCGGCGGATATGCATGGCGCCTGGGCCGGCGAGATCGGGCAAACTCAATTTTTGCCGTCGAGCTATCTGAAATACGCCGTCGATTACGACGGCAGCGGCCGCCGCGATTTGATCCGCAGCGTGCCCGACGTGCTCGCCTCGACCGCCAATTATCTCAGAGGCTACGGCTGGCAGCGCGGCCAGCCGTGGGGCGAAGGCAGCGCCAATTTCCAGGTGCTGCTGCAATGGAATTCATCGCAGGTTTACACCAAGACCGTCGCCTATTTCGCCCAGGAGCTGACCGGGCAATAGGTCTAGCGCCGCGGCATCGTTCACCGCGCGCTACCGGTGCGCGTATCGACCATGCGCAGCAGGAGCGTATGCGGCATAAGGCGCATCAGTGCCACCGCCAATTTGTTACCCACGCCGGCAATGACGACGCGCTGGCCGCGCATCAGCGCGTCGTAACTTATTTCCGCGACGCGCGCGGCCGGCAGTTCGATGATCTTGGCGGCGCCCGGCAATTCCAGACCGGCGCGTGTCTGGAATTCGGTCGATACCGGACCGGGACAGAGCGCGGTCACCCGGATGCCGCGGCCGGACAATTCCCGATGCAGCGCTTCCGTGAACGACAGCACATAGGCCTTGCTGGCGTAATAGACCGCCATGCCGGGGCCGGGCAGGAAAGCGGCGATCGACGCGACATTGAGAATCCCGCCGCGATGGCGCGCGAGACTATCGACGAAGGCCAGCGACAGTTCGGTAAGAGCGCGCACGTTCAGATCCACCATGCCAAGCTGCTCGTCGCGGCTGAGCGTGGCCGCGGCGCCGCTCAAGCCGAAGCCGGCATTGTTGACGACGAATTGCGGCTCAAGCCCGCGCGACGATAATTCCGCGGCGAGCGCCGCGACGGCGTCGCGCTGTTCGAGATCGGACGCCAGCACCACCGGCCGCGGCTTGCCGGTTTTGGCAATCTCGTCGGCCAGCGCATTGAGCCGATCGGCGCGCCGCGCCACCAGCACAAGCTCATGGCCGCGCGCGGCAAAGACCCGCGCCAGATCGGCGCCGATGCCGGCCGAAGCGCCCGTGATCAGTGCGATCGGTTTCATGTGTTGCCCTCGCCGCCATTACCGCCATTGCCGGGTGTGTCCTCGCCGGCGACCCGGCGCCGCAGCGCGATGCGCTCGTTCGGCGATATCCCGAGCAGATCGGCGGCGCGCCAGAGCAGATTGTCCTCGAGCTCGTCGCGCCGTCCGTCGGCATAGACGATTTCCCACATCATTTCGATGACGCGGGCGCGGCCGGCCTCGTTGAGCGAGCGGTTGAGCACATGGGTGAAATGATAGAGGTCGACCGATTCGTGCTCGGCCGCGGTCGCCTTGGCGATCAGTTCCTCGGCCGCCGCATCGTCGAGCGCAAAACCCTGCTTGATCAGCGCATGGAGCTTGTCGCTTTCGCTATCCAGCATTTCGCCGTCGATCGCGGCGGCATGCACCAGAAGCGCCGCGGCCGCGAGCCGGTAATCGTCGTCGGCGAACTGGCTCGGATGCTTCGTGCCATCGACGAAATCGGAAATGAAGCTTTTAAACGGTTCGAACATGTGGTTTCCCGCCCCGGCGGGCCTTATATCGCGACATAAGCCATAAGGTTCAAGTCTGCCGCCCCGTTCCAGGCGCTTGCCTATTTGGGCGAATATGCCTTTGCTAGGGTTGCAACCTGCTCTGGCCCCTCATTC
>Ga0181537_10002584_pt1 | contig 15896 bp, 15 predicted proteins | sample PEATcosm2014_Bin_39_FD_119765 | JGI IMG/M metagenome (GOLD analysis project Ga0181537, IMG submission 119765) | Peatland microbial communities from MTU Mesocosm Facility, Houghton, MI, USA - PEATcosm2014_Bin23_10_metaG | ecosystem: Environmental > Terrestrial > Soil > Wetlands > Peat | place... | reverse complement strand
TGCAGCGGCTGAAATTGCTGGATGCGTGAGGCGTTCCCGCTCAACTCAATTCCGCATTCAGCTCCCCGATCGTTCGCTGCACTTGCGCCAGGTAACCTTGGCCGAACAGGTTAAGGTGGTTCAACAGATGATAAAGCTGGTATAGCCGGCGGCGCACCCGGTAACCCGGATCGAGGGGCCAGGATTCGTTGTAAGCCGCATGAAACTGCACGCCGAATCCGCCGAAGAGCTCGGCCATCGCGAGCTCGGCCTCGCGATCGCCGAAATATGCCGCCGGATCGAACACGACCGGCGCGCCGTCGGCGAGCCAGGCCGCGTTACCCGGCCACAGGTCGCCGTGCAACAGGCTCGGCTGCGGCAGGTAACCATCGAACAGGCGTCCCATCTTCTCCAGCAGGCGGCCGCCGGATTTCTGCAGTTCGCCGCGATGACCGTTGGCCGCGGCAAGCTCCAATTGAAATTGCAACCGCCGCTCGCGCAGGAACTCCACCCAGTCGGCGCGCCAGCCGTTTGGCTGCGGGGTGGCGCCGATAGTGTTGTCGCGATCGAGGCCGAAGCCCTTCGATTGTGCCGGTGGCCGCACCCGGTGCAGGGCCGCAAGCGCGTGTCCCAACGTGGCCAAGCGCGTGCCATCGCCTGGCTTTAGCGCGAGATATTCGAGGACGAGAAACGCCGAATCCGCGGTGTCGCCAAGGCAAATCACGCCGGGTACTCGCAGAGTCGAAGTGGCTTCGAGCAGGCCGAGCCCCGCCGCTTCGGCCGCGAAATTGTCGCGCTGATCGAGGCTGTTGAACTTGGCAAAATAACGGCGTTTGCCGTCGCTGAGTACGTAGCTCGCGTGAATCGAGCCGCCACCGGCGGTTACGGCCTCGATGGCCTTAAAGTCTTGGCCGCTGGCACCGGTAATGGCGGCGGATGCCGCTGCCAGCAGTGCCCCGTTCATGCCGTTCCCCCGCTGCGCGAAAGCGGAGAGTTCAGGAGCCGGTGAGGCGTGCGTTGGCGAGCGCCAGCCGCTCGACCAGCAGGCTAAGGAAGGCGCGGTCGAAATCGTGTCGGCAGGATTCCGACGCCGCTTCCAGTTCGGTGGTGCGAATGGTCAGGAGCTGCAGTTCTTCCGCGGCCACCACGTCGGCGCCGCGCTTGCCGTCGGCCTTGCGCAGGTAGGCCATTTCGCCGACGCATTCGCCGGGTCCCAGAATGGTAATGGTGCGGCCCTGGCGGCTGATCTTGACCTCGCCCGCGAGCACGACGCAAAAGTACTCGCCGATTTCGTTCTCGCGCATCACGGTAATGCCGGCAGGATAGCTTTGCCACTGCGCGAGCTTCAGCGTTTCCCACAGCTCGACGTCTTCGAACTCGCTGAAAAAAGAAAAACTGCGCAGCAGCGAGAATTTTTCACTGTCGGTGGAATCCGCCCACACGCGGCCGTCATTGGCATGGTCGGGCTTGAGGGCGCCTTGCAAAGCCGCGCCGAACTCGTCCCAGCTCTGGAACCGGTCCTCGGGCTTTTTCGCCGTGGCCTTGACCACGATGGCTTCGATTTTCTGCGGAATGTCGAGGCGGAAATCCGAGGGCGGCGGCATCTGGAAGTTCACCACCTGGTGCAGCACGCTCTGGTAATTGCTGCCGGTGAAGGGCAGACGGCCGGTCAGGAGCTGGTACATGACGACGCCCATCGAATACACGTCGGTGCGAAAATCGAGCGGCTTGTGCGTCGCCTGCTCCGGCGACATATAGGCCGGCGAACCGATGCCCTCCAGCGGCTTGACGCCCGAGCCTTGCACGATGGCCGAGCCGAAGTCCGAGATTTTCACCTGCTCTTCGGCGCCGACCAGCAGGATGTTGGCCGGCTTGAGGTCACGGTGGATGATGCCGCCCGCGCGCGCGAACTCCAGTGCGCGCGTGCATTTGTACATGATGTCGATCAGGCGCTCGAACGGCAGCAGGTTGTCGAACGCACTATACTTCTCCAGCGTCCCGCCTTCGACGAACTCCATCACGATGTAGCACAGCGAGCCGTCGATCACCGCGTCGTAAATGCCGACGATGTGCGGATGGTCGAGCTTGCCGGCGAGCGCGGCCTCGGTCTCGAAGATGCGGCGGTACAGGTGCCCGCTTTCCGGGTCCTGCAGGGCCTTGGGATAGGCAATTTTGATCGCGACGTCGCGATCGCCGAAGGGATCGAAACTCAGGTGCACGGCGCCGGTCGAACCTTCGCCGAGCTTCCTCAACAGATGATATTTGCCGATCTTGTCCATGGCGGAAGCCGGCCGCCGGTCAGACGGCGCTTTGCAGCGCGGCGCCGAAGCTGGTCCAGTTCTTGAACCGGGCGTCGGGCTTTTTCGCCATGGCTTTCATGACGACGTCTTCGAGTTTCTGGGTCACTTCCAGGCGGAAGTCCGACGGTGGCTGCATTTGCGCATTTACCACCCGGTCCAGCATCTCGGTCGTGTCTTTGCCGGGAAACGGCAGCCGGCCGGTCAGCATCCGGTACATGACCGCGCCCAGGGAATACATGTCGGTGCGATAATCGAGCGGAGCCTGCTGCGCCTGCTCAGGCGACATATAGGCAGGAGAGCCGACGCCCTGCAGCGGCACGATGCCGGGGACGACCGCCCCGCCGAAGTCCGAAATCTTCACGTCCTCGCTCGGCCCCACCAGCAGGATATTGGCGGGTTTGATGTCGCGATGGATGATGCCGCCGCGTTGCGTGAAGTCGAGCGCAATGGTGCATGCATAAAGAATGTCGACCAGCCGCGCGTTCGGCAGCAAATTGTCGGGGTCGCAATATTTTTCCAGCGTGCCGCCTTCGACCAGCTCCATGACGATGTAGGAAACTTCCTCGCCATATACCGCGTCGTGGATGGCGACGATGTAGGGATGATCGAGTTTGCCGGCGAGTGCGGCCTCGGTCTCGAAAGTCTTCCGGTAATAAAACCCGAGATTGGGGTCTTGCATGGCCTGGGGCTTCGCCACCTTGACCGCCAGGTCGCGCCCGGTCGCTGGATCGAAACTCAGATACACCGTGCTGGTTGCGCCTTCGCCCAGCACCCGCAGTAAATTGTATTTGCCGATCTTGTCCATTATGACTGCGGGCTCAGCCGCGCTTGCCGAGTTCGGCGCGCGCCGCGGCGATAGCGTACTTTACCGCTTCCGGTGCGGTGCCGCCGGGGTGGCTGCGGCTGGCGAGCGAGCCTTCAATGCTCAACACCGCAAACACGTCGTTATCGATACCGGGACAAAATTTCTGCAGTTCGGCGAGCGTAAGCTGGGCAAGATCGCGGCCGCTATTCGCGGCGAAGCGCACACACTGGGCGACCGCTTCGTGCGCGTCGCGAAACGGCAGGCCGCGCCTTACCAGGAAGTCGGCAAGATCGGTTGCGGTGGCATGTCCTTCCGCCAGCGCGGCGCGCATCGCCTCCGGCTTGGCTTCGATTCCCGGCACCAGGTCGGCGAATATGCGCAGCGTATCGCGCACCGTGTCGGCGGCGTCGAACAGCGCTTGCTTGTCCTCCTGGTTGTCGCGGTTGTACGCCAGCGGCTGGCTTTTCATCAGGGTCAGCAGGGCAACCAGGTCGCCGTAGACTCTGCCGCTCTTGCCGCGCGCCAGCTCGGCGACATCGGGATTCTTTTTCTGCGGCATGATCGACGAACCGGTGCAATAGCGGTCCGGCAGATCGATGAAACCGAAACGCGGGTTCATCCACCACGCCAGTTCCTCCGCCAGCCGCGACACATGGGCCATGATCAGCGCGGCGGCGGCAGCGAATTCCACTGCGAAGTCGCGGTCGGAGACGGCGTCGATCGAATTCGCACAGAGGCCTTCGAAACCCAGCTCGCGCGCGACCATTTCGCGATCGATGGCGAAACTGCTGCCGGCCAGCGCCGCCGCGCCCAGCGGGAGCAGATTTACGCGCTTGCGCGCATCGGCCAGGCGCGCGCCATCGCGCCGGAACATTTCGTAGTACGCCATCAGGTGGTGGCCGAAAGTCACCGGCTGCGCGACCTGCAAATGCGTATAACCCGGCATCGCGGTCGCGGTGTGGCGCTCGGCGAGGTCGACCAGTGCGCGGCGCAGGTCGCGCAGCAAATCCGTGATGCCGTCGATTTCGTCGCGCAGCCAGAGGCGGACATCGGTCGCGACCTGGTCGTTGCGCGAGCGCGCGGTATGCAGGCGCTTGCCGGCGTCGCCCACCAGCTCGGTGAGCCGTTTTTCAATGTTGAAATGCACGTCCTCGAGCTCGGGCCGCCACACGAACTTGCCGGCGGCGATGTCGGCGGCGATCTCGCCGAGCCCGCGCTCGATGGCGGCGAGATCGGCGGCGCCGATGATGTTGCGGGAGGCGAGCATGCGGGCGTGCGCAAGCGAGCCGCGGATATCGTGTTGCGCCAGGCGTTGATCGAAGTCAACCGAGGCGGTATACCGTTGAACCAGCGCGCTCACCGGTTCGGCAAAACGGCCCGACCACGGTTTAGCACTCGGCGGCGTCGATTTGTCGCTCATGGCTGCTGGTAGAATGGAACCCGATCCTCGAACCGGCGGCAAAGGGCTCTCCACCCCGGACTCCCCCGCACCGGCGGCGAGCCGTAACGCCGACAGCACGGCAGCCCCGGTGTTTTGAGGTCTCGGAAGAACGATGCCAAGTATAAATCAAAACACCGCAAACGACGCCTTGCCGAACTTCTGCAACCTCGGCGTGGTGTTGCGCATCCTGGTCACGGTCAACGGTTTTGCGCTCGCGGCATCGGTGATCCGGCATCCCGACATCATGGGTGTGGCCATCGACTTCGCCGAGGGCCTGGCGGTGGTCGAGCCGGTGCTGCTGCTTTCGCTCATGCTGCTGTGCCCGTTACGGCGCCCGCTCGGCCGCCTGGGTTATGGCACTGGCGCGGTATTGGTCATCCTGTTCGAGATGCTGCTGGCCGCGCTGGCCTGGCGCGTGTCGGTGGCGTTTTCCGGGGAGGCGGACACCGGCCAGCTTGCGCGTTACACCGTGTTCGCCGGCTGCATCAGCGCCTTGCTGCTGGGCTATTTCTTCCTGCGCAACCGCGCCTTCTCGCCGGCGCTGGCGGAGGCCAGGCTGCAGGCGCTGCAGGCGCGCATCCGCCCGCATTTCCTGTTCAACAGCATTAACGCGGTATTGAGCCTGCTCAGGGCCGAGCCGCAGCGCGCGGAACGCGCGCTGGAGGACATGGCCGACCTGTTTCGGGTGCTGATGGCGGACAACCGCAAGCTGACGACACTGACGGGTGAAATCGACCTGTGCCGGCAATACCTGGCGCTCGAGCAATTGCGGCTGGGCGAACGCCTCAAGGTCGAGTGGGCCATCGACCCGGAACTGGGCCAGGCGCTGCTGCCGCCGCTGATGCTGCAACCGCTGATCGAAAACGCCGTGTACCATGGCATCGAACCCGCGATCGAGCCCGGCAGCATCGAGATTGGCGCGAAACGCCTGGGCTCGCAGGTGGAGCTCTCGGTGCGCAATCCCTATCGCAGCGCGCAAGATCATCACAGCGGGAATAAAATGGCGCTGTCGAACATCCGCGAGCGCCTCGCCCTGCACTTCGATGTCGAAGCCGAGCTGCAGACCGAGGCGTCCGAGTCTTCGCACCTGGTGAGAATCCGCGTGCCGCTGCGCTTCAAGGAACCCGAATGAACCAGTCCGCCGTGCGCATCATGATCGTCGACGACGAAGCGCCGGCACGGCGCCGGATGCGCGACCTGCTGTCCGACTGCGCAGGTGCGGTGCCGCACCAGGTGGTGCTGGAGGCGGCCAACGGCCACGAAGCGATACGGGGTCTCGCCGAGACCGACGCCAACCTGTTGCTGATGGACATCCACATGCCGGAAATGAGCGGCATCGAGGTCGCGCGGCACCTCGCCGGGCTGGAGCATCCGCCGGCGGTGATTTTCACCACCGCTTTCGACGAGTACGCGGTGAAGGCATTCGAAGTCAACGCCATCGACTACCTGCTCAAACCGGTGCGCGCCGAGCGCCTGCTGGCGGCCTTGCAGAAGGCCAAGGCCATGCCGCCCTTGTCGCGTGAGGCCCTGGAACGCGTCGATAACGAGGCGCGCCGTTTCCTGTCGATCACCGAACGCGGGCGCATCCTGCTGGTGGCGGTGGCCGACATTATTTTTCTTCGCGCCGAGCTCAAGTACGTCACCATCCGCACCAAGGAACGCGAATACCTTATCGAGGAGTCGCTCACCCGGCTCGAATCGGAGTTCGCCGCGCAAATGGTGCGCATTCACCGCAATGCGCTGGTGGCGCGGCGCGCCGTCAAGGGCTTCGAGCGCAGCGCGGACGAGGAAGGCGACAGCCATTGGGAAGTGCTGTTGAACGGCATCGACGAGCGCCTGCCGGTGAGCCGCAGGCAGTGGCCGACAGTCAAGGGCCTGGCGAAAACCTAGACAATCCTGGACAAACGGCCGGGACTGCGGCGTTTCCGGCAGCCGGTTACCTGACCGAAACAAATTGAATCGGCCGCCGGCGCCACCACATACAGAGGGAGGCGACAGGAGTAAAATCGTTCCCCATTGCTTCCGGCGGCATCCTGGCCGGGCCTTCACAGGAGATTGAAATGAGCAGAGAAGTGGTGATCCTCTCGGGAGTGCGCACGGCGATCGGCGACTACGGCGGCAGTCTCAAGGACCTGACGCCCTCCGACCTCGGCGCGCGCGTGGTGCGCGAGGCGGTGACACGCGCCAAGATCGATCCGCTGGATGTCGGACACCTCGTGTTCGGCAACGTGATCCACGGCGAGACGCGCGATATGTATATTTCGCGCATGGTGTGTCTCAACGGCGGCCTGCCGCAAACCTGCGGTTCGCTGACGGTCAACCGCTTGTGCGGCAGCGGCATGCAGGCAATCGTGTCGGCGGCGCAGACCATCCTGCTGGGCGACGCCGACGCGGCGTTGGGGGGCGGGGTCGAATCCATGAGCCGCGGCGGTTACCTGCTGCCGGCGCTGCGCCACGGCGCGCGCATGGGCAATACCGAGGCCGTCGACATGATGGTGGGCGCGCTTACCGATCCTTTCGACACCGTGCACATGGGCATTACCGCGGAAAACGTCGCCGCCAAATGGGGGATTTCGCGCGAGCAGCAGGACCAGTTCGCGGTCGAGAGCCACAAACGCGCCATCAGTGCGATCCAGAAGGGCTATTTCAAGGACCAGATCCTGCCCATCGAATTGAAGACGCGCAAAGGCCCGGTGGTATTCGACACTGACGAGCACCCGCGCGCCGACGCCAGCCTGGAGGGCATGGCGAAGTTGCGCGCGGTGTTCCAGAAGGAAAACGGCACCGTCACCGCGGGCAACGCATCCGGCATCAACGACGGTGCCGCGGCAATCGTCATGATGGAGAAGGGCGTCGCCGCCAAACGCGGATTGAAGCCGATGGCGCGGCTGGTGTCTTACGGCCACGCCGGCGTCGATCCGAAAATCATGGGCATCGGCCCGGTGCCGGCGGTGAAGGCGGCGCTCGAGCGCGCCGGGCTCAAGATCGGCGACATCGACGTCATCGAGTCCAACGAAGCTTTTGCGGCGCAAGCCTGCGCAGTGGGCAAGGACCTCAACTTCGACCCCGCCAAGACCAATCCCAACGGCGGCGCGGTCGCGCTTGGCCACCCGATCGGCGCCACCGGCGCCATCCTCACGGTGAAGGCGATGTATGAACTGCAGCGTACCGGTGGGCGCTATGGCCTGATCACGATGTGCATCGGCGGTGGACAGGGAATCGCCGCCGTCATCGAAAGGCTATGACCAGCGGCTTACCTGAATAACAGACTGGCCAGCGCAACGACGCCGAACGCGCCGATGATGAGGCCGGAGGCGCGGTTGACCCATACCAGATGGCGGGGCTGCATTTTTTCGCGGAAATAGCCCGCGATGCCGGCGAGGATCAGCCACCACAGCGCCGAGCCCAGGAACACGCCCAGCACCAGCAGGCAGGCGAGCGGATAACCTGGTCCAACGCCTGAGCTCGCGTCAGCGGCGCCTACCCCGAGGCCGGCGAATACCGCGATGAACGACAGGATGGTCGCAGGATTCGCGAGCGTCAGCAGCACCGTGCTGCCGTAGGCCGCCGCAATATGCAGGCTGCGGCCCGAACCCCTCGTGTCCGCGGCGTTCGCGCCACGGGGATCAGCGGGCGCCGCGTTAAAGCTTCGCCACGCCAGCCATAGCAGAAAGGCGCCGCCTACAACGCGCAGCGCCAGCTGTTGCTTAAGCAAAAAGCCCGAAACGAAGGTAAGTCCGAACGCGGCGATCATGGCGTACGCCGCGTCGGCGGTTGCCGCACCCAGTCCCGAGACAAAGCCGGTAAGCGCGCCGTAACCGAGCGTGCGCTGAATGCAGAGCACGCCGATCGGTCCCACCGGCGCCGCGATCGAGAAGCCGATCACCAGGCCTTTGAGAAAAAAATCCCACGCCGCGTGATCCACCGCGCGCTTTCCGCCCCAGCCCTCTAGCGCTCGGCGGCGCCGAGCTGACGCCGCCCGCGATCGATGGCGTCGTCGAGATAGAACTGGTAGAAATCGGGCGCCATGCCGACCATGGGCTCACCCAGCAACTGACCCTCGGGTCCCAGCAGCGCGACCACCGGCACTTTGCGCACGTGAAACAGCGTGGCGTATTCGCGTTGCGTCGTCGCGCGGCCCGCGAAATCGACGAGGGTCGCGTTGCTCGTGGTATCCACTTCCCGGATTATCACCCGGCCCCGATACGCGGCGTCATTCTGCATCGGTACCAGGTATTCGCGCCGCGCGCGCTCGCACCAGTCGCAGCTGGGCTCGGAAAACAGCAACAGCAGCGGGGCGTGCAGGGCGCGGGCGCGCGTCGCGTCGGCGGCAAGGTCGGAGGCCGGCGGCAAGCCCTGCGCCACCGCAGGATGCGCAATGAGCCATGCTAAAATGCAGAGCGCCTTGAACAGTGGAATTTTATTGAATTGCAAGGCAGGTAACCGAGAGGTTTGCGTCAATCGAGCGCGTCATGCCTTCCATCCCGTCCCGCCTCGTCATCGCATCGCGCAAAAGTCCGCTCGCGATGTGGCAGGCCAATCATGTGCGCGCGCATCTCGTTCGATTATACCCGCAGTGCGAAGTGGCAATCCTCGGCTTGTCCACCCGCGGCGACGAAGTGCTCGACCGCTCGCTGTCGAAAATCGGCGGCAAGGGCTTGTTCGTCAAGGAACTGGAGAATGCATTGGCTGAGGGCCGCGCCGACCTCGCCGTGCATTCGATGAAAGACCTGCCGATGATCCTCCCCGAAGGCTTCGTGCTGGCCGCAGTAGGTGAGCGCGAGGATGCGCGCGACGCCTTCGTTTCGAATCATTACGCGGATTTTCACGCGCTGCCCGCCGGCAGCGTGGTTGGCAGCTCCAGCCTGCGCCGCGAAAGCCAGATTCGCGCGCGCTTTCCCAAGCTCAAGATCGAGCCCTTGCGCGGCAACGTCGAGACCAGATTGCGAAAACTGGACGAGGGTCAGTACGCCGCCATTATCCTGGCTGCATCGGGCTTGAAACGGCTCGACCTTGCGCAACGCATTCGCGTCGCGCTCCCCGTCACGGATTCGCTTCCCGCGCCGGGCCAGGGCGCGCTCGGCATCGAGATTGCGGCGGCCCGCGACGAGCTCGCGGCGCAGCTCGCGAGCTTCAATCACCACGACACTGCGGTCTGCGTGCGCGCCGAACGCGCGGTGTCGCGCGAACTCGGCGGCAGTTGCCAGGTGCCCCTGGGGGCTTACGCCACGGCGAGCGGAAACACGGTCACGCTCACAGGGTTCGTGGCCACGCCTGACGGCACGCGCATGGCACGGGCGGCGATCTCCGGTCCGGCGGATGACCCCGAGGCGCTGGGCCTCGCGCTCGCGGTGAAACTGCGAGCGGAGGGTGCGGCTGAAATCGTCGCGGCGCTCGAGACGGGATTGGAACAATGAAGGAACTGGAGCAATGAGCGCGACCGCTGGATACCAGGCGCCGGCAGCGCAGCAGGATCGGGCACGGCCGGGGCGGCTCGCCGGGCGCGCCATCGTGGTGACGCGGCCCGCTTCGCAGGCAGTGTCGCTCGCCTCGCTAATCCGTGAAGCGGGCGGCGAGCCGGTGCTGTTTCCGACCATTGAAATTCTCGACGCCGCCGACCCTGCAAGACTGCAAAGCGCAGTCGCGCAACTCGCGGATTACGCCTGGGCGTTTTTCGTGAGCCCCAACGCTGTGGAGAAGACTTTCGCGCATGTGAGCGAATGGCCTGCCGCCGTGCGCGTCGCGGCAGTGGGCCCGGGCACGCGCGCGGCGCTAAATCAACGCGGGGTGCGCGAAGTACTGACGCCGGTAATACGCTTCGACAGCGAGGGTTTGATGCAGATGCCCGAACTTGCAGACGTGGCTGGACTGCGTTGCGTGATTTTTCGCGGCAATGGCGGCCGTGAGCTGATCGCAAGCACGCTCATCGAGCGCGGCGCCGGCGTCGATCTCGTCGAATGCTACCGGCGCGCGCTGCCGCGCACCGACACCGGCCCCTTGCTTGCGCGCTGGGCGCAGGGCGGCATCGACGCCGTGACGTTCACCAGCAGCGAAGGGCTGCATAACTTCGTCGAGCTTGCCGGCGCATCGGCGCGCGAAATTTATTCCGCCACGCCGGCATTCGTGCCGCACCCGCGCATTGCGGCTACTGCGGCCAGCTTCGGTTTTCGCCAAGTCATCGAAACCGGCGCGGCGGACGCCGGCCTGTTGGCCGCGTTGGACCAGCACCTGGGCCGGGACTGACGATGGACCCCGTTCCCGAGATCGAAACGGCGCCCGACGCGCCGGCCGCGGCGAAGCCGCGTGCGATGCCCGTTACCGCCGCGGTCGCCATCGCCGCGTTCGTGCTGCTCGCCTTGCAATGGTACGAATCGCACACCGAAATCAACGCACTGCAACAGGAACTCACCAAGCGCATCGCGGAGGCCGACGCCTACAACAAGGAAACGCGCCAGCTTGCGGCGAGTTCGCAGGACGCGATCAAGCAGGCCGAGGTCAAGCTCGGCCTGCTCGAGACGCGGCTCGCGGAATCGCAAAGCCAGCAGGTTGCGCTGGAAGCTCTTTACCAGGAACTGTCGCGCAGCCGTGACGAATGGGCCCTGTCGGAAATCGAGCAAATGGTGACCATCGCTTCGCAGCAACTGCAGCTTGCGGGCAACGTGCCGGCGGCGCTGACTGCGCTCAACGCCGCCGACAACCGCCTGTCGCGCTCCGACCGTGCGCAATTCATTCCCCTGCGCAAGCTGATCGAAAAAGACATCGAACGCCTGAAAAGCCTGCCCTTCGTCGACATCACCGGCATGGCATTGAAACTCGATAACCAGATCGCCGCGGTCGATACCTTGCCGCTGTCGTTTGACGAGCGGCGGAAATCGGCCACCGGCAGCAACGCCAAGGCGCCGCAACGCGCCGATCCGCCCAATGCCCAGCAGCCCGTCGAAGGGTTCTGGCAGCGCATCGGCAACGAAGTCATGGCCGAACTCAAGCAACTGGTGAGCGTGTCGCGCATCGACCAGCCCGACTCCGTACTGCTTACTCCGGGGCAAAGTTTTTTCCTGCGCGAGAATCTGAAACTCAGGCTGCTCAACGCGCGCTTTGGCCTGCTCGCGCGTGACCAGGCGAATTTTCGCGAGGACCTGAGTCTTGCTCACGCCTGGGTCGCGCGCTATTTCGACGCCAAGACCAAGCCGGTGCAGGACTTCCAGACCACGCTGGACGCGCTGTCCGCGGCCTCGCTCAACATCGAGCTGCCGAACCTGTCGACGAGCTTGAGCGCGGTGCGCAACTACAAGCTCGCGCACGAATCCCGCAACCCGGGCGCGCGGTAAGCGCGGCGTGAGCAGAGCATGAGAGGTCTTGCCTGGCTGATCGTGATTTTCTCGGCCGCGGTGCTGGCGTCCCTGATTGCACGCAACAGCGAGGGCTATGTCCTGGTGTTCGCGCCACCCTGGCGCATCGAACTGTCCCTGGTGCTCGCCATCGGCGCCATATTGGCAGCGTTTCTGCTGCTGCACTTCGTGCTGCGGCTGATCGGCGGCGTCCTCAACCTGCCGCGTCAGGCGCAGGTGTTTCGCAACCGCAAGCAGACGGAGAAAGGCCGCGCCGCGATGGCCACCGCCACGCTCGCCTTCATGGAAGGCCGCTACGGCCACGCGGAAAAGGCCGCCGCGCAGGCGGTTGAACTCGGCGAGGCGCCCCTGCAAAACGCATTGCTGGCAGCAGCGGCGGCGCACCGGGTGCGCAACAGCGAGCGGCGCGACGCCTGGCTCGCGCGCGCCGAGAGCTTCGAATCGGGCAATCCGACGGCGCGCCTGATGAGCGCCGCCGAGATGCTGCTTGAGGAAGGGCGCCACGCCGAAGCGCTGGCCCTGCTCGACCGCCTGCATGAATCCGGCCCGCGCCACATCGCCGCCCTGCGCATGATAATGCGCGCCCAGCAATTGTCCGGCCGCTGGGAGGCATCGTTGCGCGTACTGCGCCAGCTCGAAAAGCGCAATGCCCTGCCCGCCGCGCAGATTTCGTTGCTGAAGCTCAAGGCCCACCAGGAATTGATGCGCCAGCACGCACACGACGCGGCCAGCCTGCGCGCGTATTGGGACGCGGTGCCGGACGCGGAGAAACTGGATACGCGCATCGCGGCGCGCGCGGCGCGCGAGTTCGTAAGGGTGAACGACGCCGAGCGTGTGCGCAGCGTGGTCGAGGCCGCGCTCGAACGCGACTGGAACCCGGAGCTCGCCGCCTGCTACGGCGAGGCCATCGGTAACGACGCATTGCCGCGGCTGGAACGCGCCGAAACCTGGCTCAAATTGCACCCGCGCGAGCCGGACCTGTTGCGCGCCCTCGGCAAGCTGTGCACGGCGCAGCGGTTATGGGGCAAGGCGCAAAGCTATCTTGAGGCCAGCCTCTCGCTGCATCCGGTGCGCGCCACCTGCATCGAACTCGCAAAGCTGATGGAACAGATCGGGCAACCAGAACGGGCGCAAGCGTATTTTCGCCAGGCGGCGGAGATGCAGGAGGGATAAACCAGGCGCGTTGCTAGAACATCGGCATTGCAAAACACGCGACTACATCAGGAACGCCCGCGCCGGTGTACGCCGATGAGGCAAGAACAGTGCCGGTGTTGAATACTCCGTCATCGAATTTGGTATCGATGTCCTGAGCAATCGCCGCGGGAAGATTTTGAAACACAATGTAATTCAATGCCTTCGGGGCAACCGGAGGGGTGGCGACTGAAGGTTGACAAGGACTGCCGCCACTAATTGCCAACCCGTATGACATTACCCAGATCGAACCGTACGGTCCTTGCATCACACCGGGGCCACCTTTGGTCAGGCCCGCCTTAAAAAGATGGTCCATTACGTTGGCAGGCTCATTACCGTCGATTAAGCCGTTACCGTCACCATTTGCGAGAGCCCCAGGTATCTGAGTTGTGGCAGTGGGATCATCTCCTGGGAGTACCTTATATCGCTCTTTGAAATTACGCACGGCCTCGACTAGATCAGATGACGTCGCGACTACTTCCTTGGTTCTGGCGCTGCTCATCACTCCGCTATTGTTAAGTATAAGTGTGAGCAAAATGCCGATTATGGCCACTACAATCGCGATTTCCACAATAGTGAAGCCGCGAATAGTACGTATTTTAGCTGGACGCCCTGCGCCACTTTCTAAGTAGTATTTTCCGGATCGAATTGACACGTGGATCAAGGACATTTCAATTGGTAATTGCCGAATGACTGACTAAGAATCGCATTAAGTTCGGCAAGTGAGATTCGAACGGCTATGTCGTCGCCGACCCCTGCGTCGTCTGTCCCGTTGGGCCCAAAGGAATACAAAAGAAGTGCGGTGAAGCCATCGGCAGGAGGCGCGGGAATCACATTGGCCGTTGCCGACCAATTGGCCGCCCCGGTATTGGTTAGAGGCAGTACCGCGTACGGATGATTCCAAGGATCATTGAGTTGATTTGGAGGAAGTAACAGATTCACGTTGTTAGGAAGAAGACAAGTTCCCGCGGGCTCGCTCTTTAGTACGTATCCAATTGCGGCATTTCTCAACGAAGCCAACTGGTCATTGACAATTCCGGTTGATGAACGCAACGTGCTGTCGCGCCTCAGCGGGCTGATGAGATCATCCGCTGTTACGTACATAACCACATCATCAAACGCACCGCCGGTCGAGGCTTTGTTGTTGTTTGGTAGCCGGCTAAAATAAGTTACTGGGGGGGCCGTGGCAAATCCCAGTGCATTCGTCGCCTCATCGATCGCCAAGGGATCGACGAGCGCCGGTGCCGCGTTTTGGGTACCTACAACGTTGAACGCCCCCGAACCATTGGAACCGTAGGAGACTACTACGGCAACTGCACGGGACAGGGGACTGGTCGTTTCAACCGCGGTTCCTGGTGGGTCGGGCGGGGGGCGATCGAAAATCTGGATTGCCCCGATATTAGTGTCAGCAAAATTTGCGGTCACATGCCAACCTGCTGCCGTCGGGGTACCCGGATCCGGCCCAACAGTTAGTTGATAAGAGAAGTAATTGTCCCACCCATCGAGAGCAACCTCACGGGGCAAATTGAGATCGGCATAAGGCAACACCCCATATGCTGCGACACAAGCCGAAGTCACGTCTCCCGCCACCACCCGGTTTTCGCGCCCGTCTGGCGGCGCAGCCACCGTAAAACCCAGAGGGCCAGGACCATTTCCTGTCGCCGTGTCCGGGCATGGGAGTCGCTTATTCTTACCAAGGTACGTAATCAGGGCCTGCTTGATTGTGTCTTGCTTCTTTTTAGTGCCGCTGATGGCAGCATTTTCGATTTGCGTGAGCGCAAGTCGAATACCAGCCGTTAGCAGCATTCCTACAATCGCAACGACCACCGCGATTTCTACGAGCGTAAAGCCTGATGCGGCCCGTGAGGGATACAGGTTGCGAGTGGACATCATGCGGTTTTCGCGAGCGCCGTCATCCAGGAGTTTCCTCGAAAAAAGAGGCTAGCCGATTGATTATACTTGGAAGACTTCGCCAAGGGAGAGCAGTCTTGGCTCCCACGGTTGGCGTTCGCGGCGCTAAATCCAGTCGCGCGCGACCAGGAATCGCTCATATAGCGCGGCTTCGGCGGTTCCCGCCTCGGGTTTCCAGTCGTAGCGCCAGTTCGCGGAGGGCGGCATCGACATCAGGATCGCCTCGGTGCGGCCGCCGGATTGCAGGCCGAACAGCGTGCCGCGATCCCACACCAGGTTAAATTCCACGTAGCGCCCGCGCCGGTACGCCTGGAACGCACGCTCGCGCTCGCCGTAGGCGGTGTCGCGGCGGCGCCCGGCGATGGGCAAATACGCCGGCAGGAAAAGTCCGCCCACGGCTTTCGCCAGCGCAAAACTGAAATCGAAATCGCGCTCGTGAAAGTCGTCGAAAAAAATGCCGCCAATGCCGCGCGGTTCCCGACGGTGCTTGAGATAGAAATACTCGTCGCACCAGCTTTTGAACTTGGGATAGGTGCCGGCGCCAAACGGCGCCAGCGCATCGCGGCAGGTCCGGTGAAAGTGAACCGCGTCTTCTTCGAAGCCGTAATATGGCGTCAAATCGGTCCCGCCGCCGAACCACCATACCGGCTCCTGTGCTTCCTGCTTGGCTACAAAAAAGCGCAGGTTGAAATGCACTGTCGGCACGTAGGGATTGACCGGGTGCAGCACCAGCGACACGCCCATCGCCTCCCAGCTGCGGCCAGCGAGTTCCGGACGCGATGCGGTGGCGGAAGGCGGCAGCTGGTCGCCCAGCACGTGCGAGAACGCGACGCCGCCGCGCTCGAACAGGCGGCCGTTTTCGATTATCCGGGTGAGGCCGCCGCCGCCGCTCTGGCGTTCCCAGGAATCCGCGCCAAACG
>Ga0181537_10002583_pt1 | contig 15899 bp, 14 predicted proteins | sample PEATcosm2014_Bin_39_FD_119765 | JGI IMG/M metagenome (GOLD analysis project Ga0181537, IMG submission 119765) | Peatland microbial communities from MTU Mesocosm Facility, Houghton, MI, USA - PEATcosm2014_Bin23_10_metaG | ecosystem: Environmental > Terrestrial > Soil > Wetlands > Peat | place... | reverse complement strand
AGGGCCGGCCGCGCTTCTCCCACCGTTCCTCCGAGGGCTTGCGTCGTCTCGAACGTGAAGCAGCCATCCGTCGCATCGATCGGCGTGCCGCTGCCGACGTCCGTGAATGCGGGGACGGTGTACTCCCCATAGTAGATGATGCCGAGCGCGCCCGGCGTCATGCTGGGCGCCGGCGTCGCCGGCTGGACCGAGGGCCAACGCGCCGGTGTCGGCTGGAACGGCGGGTATTGCGGACAATGCGACTTCTGCCGGCGCGGCGATTTTTTTGCGTGCCAATCCGGCTGGGGGGTTACGGGCGTGAACTTCGACGGCGGTTACGCGGAATACATGGTTGCCTCGGCGAGCGCCCTGGCCCTGTTGCCGGAGGAATTGTCGCCGGCGGATGCCGCGCCGTTGATGTGCGCCGGGGTGACGACGTTCAATGCACTGCGCCGCAGCGCCGCGCGGGCGGGCGAACTCGTGGCCGTGCTGGGATTGGGCGGCCTTGGCCATCTGGGCGTCCAGTATGCGGCGAAGATGGGTTTCAAGACCGTGGCCATCGCGCGCGGGAAGGACAAGGAGGCTCTGGCGCGGCAGTTGGGCGCGTGGCATTACATTGACAGCCAGTCGCAGGATCCGGCGGCGGAACTGGCCAGGCTGGGCGGCGCGAAGGTGGTTCTCGCTACCGTCACCGATGCCAAGGCCATGAACGCCACCGCGGGCGGTCTGGCCGCGAACGGAAAACTGCTGGTCCTGGGCGTGCCGGCCGAGCCGCTGGCGGTGCCGGCCTTCCTGCTGATTGGCGGACGGCGCGCGGTGGAGGGTTGTTATTCCGGCATTTCGATTGATTCGCAGGACACGCTCGCGTTCAGCGTGCTGAGCGGCGTGCGTTCGATGAACGAAGTTTATCCGCTCGACCGCGTCACCGAGGCTTACGACCGGATGATCAGCGGCAAGGCACGCTTCCGCGTGGTGCTGACAATGGAGAGTTAGCACCTCATTGCCGCGGAGGCTTGAAGACGTAATCGACGATCCGCGCCCGGTGGATGCAAAAACACAGGTCCACCGTCTTCACCTCCGCAGGCAGATCAAGCAGAAAGTAATTGAGCTGGTAGGGAGGAGTGCCTTTCTCCAAATAAGCTATCCCGTTGGTATGCGGCGTGTTGGTCCCGTAGCTCCACGGTTCCGCATAGTATTCCATGCCGCCCGGCGCGACGGCGCGAATGGTGAGCCGCTGGTCATCGGCCAGGTCGCCCAGGCGAAGAGCGATGCATGGCGTCACTGTGTCCACGATCTCCTCCTGGCCTCCGTAAGTGTATCCGCGGCTGAAAGTCGTGCCGAAACGGATGGCGTTTCCCGTGACAAAATTGCTCGCCGTGATCTTCTCTATCCGGTCATACCGGTAAGCCGCCTCGCCGGGTCCGGCCAGCGCGACCGGTTTCAACTGCACCCCATCGAGGTACTGTTCATTGGTCAAGGCGGTGTAAGCCACCGCGCCGGGAACCTGGACGTCGCGCATGACCCAGACCGTGTTTGAGGCCGCGCTTTCTTGTTCACTGCCAAAGAACTTTACTGAAAGTTTCCATGCAGATTCCCGGGGACTGAGAAAGACCGACGTGTGATTGTTCCACTGCCGCGGCGCGATGTTGCCGGAGTTGTCCCGCAACTCCATGTCCAAGGCCTGCCATTCCCGGGTTTCCCCTCCCCGCTCGAGGACCTCGAACTTCGGAATAATTTCAACCGGGTTTCTTGAAAAGTTCCAGGAATAGCGCCGGGCAGGGGAATTGGTTTGTCCCTCGATCCAGTTCGTCTTGTAGCCGACTTCTTTCAAAATGAAGGAAACGTCCCCGTATTTCCTTTCAATGGGCAACGTTTCCGTCGTCCAAGCGACGGGACTCTTGGGTTTCGGCGCCGGGTTCATGATTTCAAATTCCGCCACAAATTTGCTGGTCGGATCGATTGCGCCCCAGGGGGAACTGTACAGGCGCAAACGCAACTTTGACTCATGCCGGGGAAAGGCCTCGAAGGTGAACCAATTTACGACGGACTGCAGCGGCCCGCCGCCGGTTCTCATCGTGAGGCTGGGCTGTTGGATCCCCCCTTCCTGGGTGGACGGATACACGCAGCCATGTTCGTCCACGATCTCTGCCGCACCCGCCTGCACCGCCGCAAAACCGTTGGTCGGGTCCCGTTGAGTGATCCAGATGTGCAAAGCATCTTCGTTGGAGTGAACATTCGCCCACCTCCACCAGTTTCCGCCTCCGGCGAAGCCCTTTAACGGTATTTTAGCGGCCCAGGTCTTGGGCAGGAAAGATGCCACCTTCGCCTTGATATCCTCCAACACGTTAATCCTCGGGACGAAGGTCGGGTCGCGTTTGCCGAAGCTGACCCGCTCCACCCGCAGCACGCTTCCGTCTGGCAGCCGGTGGTTTCGGCTCGGCGGCCAAGTCCACATCACCCAACCCGAAACCAGCGCCACCAAAATGGCGGCGGCCACGACCCACCCCTTTTTCGAAAGGTTCATGTGCTCCTATCCGGCGGTGACCGGCATACCTTAACCGGCCTTCCGTCCAAGGCAACGGCTAAAGCGCCGGCAATTTCGCGCCGCGTTCCCGCCGCGATACAAATTCGCTGCCCGCGAGATAAAAGCGCAACGGCAGCGTCGCGGCCTTGACGATGCCGACGCGCGTGGTGGTCACCAATGGCCCGCGCCGGCGCAGGAACGTTTTCAGCGCCGGATTGCGCGCGATGAAGAGCGGCGAATTCACATCGCACAAATCAACACCGTCGAACGCGCGGTCAATGCCCATGGCGGCGCACAATTTTCCGGGGCCGTTGGTCAAGTCGCGCGGTGCGCGGACTTGGCGGCGGCTTTGCATCTGTTCCAAACCGATGGTTGGTTCCAGGGCGCGGATGAGCACGGCCTCCGCCGTTCCGGCCGGCCGGCAAACGACGTTGAAGCACCAGTGGTTGCCGTAAATGAAATAAACATAACTGAACCCCGGCGGTCCCCACATGACGCGGGTGCGGGTGGTTTCACCGTTGAACGCGTGACACGCGGGATCGTCGGTCAGATAAGCCTCGGTTTCCACAATCGGCCCGCCGCATGGGCCGGCGGGTGTGTTGCGAATCAGCAACTGGCCGAGAAGTTTGGGCGCCACGACGTCGGCAACAGGCGCGTAGAATGACCGTGGCAAAGGCGCAAGCCGCGCCGTCTCTTCGGGGCTGTGTTTTTGCGGTGAAGTTGCGATTTCGTTCACGCGCCAAGCTTCAGACGCGCGGAGCATTAGTCAATTGGAAAGGGGATGACGTGGCAATGGTGGGCGACCCAGCTCGTATTTCTGGGGAAACCCCTCTCCCTGACCCTCTCCCCTCTCCACGGTCGCGGGGCGAGGGAACCAGACGCTTCGAGTTTGACGCATTGGGACCGTGATGACCACCGCGTTCACAGGAACCGCGCTTGCACGGCGAAATTGGATTGCTTAAGTTCACGCCATCGCCGGCATGAAAACCGTCACCCATTTGAACGAAGCCGAGCTGGAGGAGATTTTCAGCCGCTCATCCGGCCCCGGCGGGCAGAACGTGAACAAAGTTTCCACGCGCGTCACGCTGCGGCATGTGCCGACGGGGATCACGGTGACCGTCCAGGAATCGCGGTCGCAATTCATGAACCGGCAACTGGCCCGCGCGCGGCTGCTGGCCGCGCTGCAGCAGCGGGAAAAACAGGCCGCCGCCGCCGCCGAACACGCCCGGGAGAAGTTGCGTCGCCAGAATGCCAAGCGCCCACGCGGCGCCAAAAACAGAATGCTGGAGAACAAGGCGCGGCAAGCTTCCAAGAAAAAGCTCAGGCGGAGGGATTTCGGGGAGTAAGAGCGCGCGGGACCTGAGTTCGGCAATCCAAACCGGCGCTCAATAAACCTTGCGCAGATTGGAGGGGAGGATGTTCAGTTCGCTGCGGTATTTGGCGACCGTGCGGCGGGCGATGACGATCCCCTTCTCCTGCAACATCTTGACGATTTCCTGGTCGGACAACGGCTTGGTGCAATCTTCCTTGCGGAACATGTCGGCAATCATGTCCTTGACGCTGGTGTTCGACATGCCCTCGCCGCTGGCGGTCTGAATGCCGGCGGTGAAGAAGTATTTCATCTCGAAGATTCCCTGCGGCGTCTGCATGTATTTGCCGGAAACCGCGCGGGACACGGTGGTTTCATGCACACCCACGGCCTCGGCCACCTGCACCATGGTGAGCGGCTTGAGGAAGGCGACGCCTTTTTCCATGAAATCCCGCTGGCGCTTCACAATCTCGTTGCCGATGTTCAAAATGGTCTGCTGCCGCTGGTGCAGGCTCTTGATGAGGAATTTGCCCGCGCGAATCTTTTCGCGGATGTAGTTCAACACCTCGGCGGAATTGCCGGACTGCGCCATCAGGTCCTTGTAGGTGTTGCTGATGCGGAGATGCGGGATTTGATCGTTGTTGGTGGTCACCAGGAAATCATCGCCCATCCGCTGGACGAACACCTCGGGCATGATGTACTGGTTGTTGTCCGTGACAAACGCCCGGCCCGGCCGCGGTTCCAGCCGCGCGATGCGGCCGATGGCTTCCTGCACTTCGTCCACGTCCAACCCCAGGCCGCGGGCGATTTCCGGAATGCGCCGCTTGCCGAGCGCCTCCATGTGGTCCTTGACGATGCCATACTCGACGGAGTCCTCGTCGCCGGCCCGCTCCAACTGGCGCAACAGGCACTCCTGCAAATTCCGGGCGCCGACGCCGGGCGGATCGAAAGATTGGATGACGCGCAGGACGGTCTCGATTTTTTCGGGCGGGATGTTGGTCGTCTGGGAAAGCTCTTCGAGGGTCGTTTTCAGGTAGCCATGGTCGTCAATGTTCCCGATCAAGAGTTCGCCGATGGCTTTTTCCTCGTCGTTCAGCTTGGATTCGCGCATCTGTTCCAGCAGGATTTCCTGGAGGGACGTCGCGGCGACGATGGAATCAAACATGAACTGGCGCTTTTCGTCGTCCTCGGCCGACTGGCGCATGGGGATGTTCGTGGCGGCAAAATGGTCGCGCCATTCCTGGTCGAGCTGGGCGAGCCGCTCGAATTCCGCCATGAAATCGTCCGTTTGCTCGCCATTGGGCTTTTCCGTGGTCGAATCGAAATTGACATCCTCGGGCGGCTCGGCGGGGTCGGCGGGGGCGGGAGATTCCTCGGACTCCGGGTCCTCGGCCTTGGATTTTTCGACTTGTTCGGTGTCGTCAGTTGCAACCTCTTCCAGCACAGGGTTTTGCTGCAATTCCTGCTCCACCAATGCCTTCAGTTCCAGCGTGGGCGCCTGGAGCAGCGCCAGTGATTGCTGCATCTGCGGCGACAACACGAGCGACTGGGAGAGGCGCTGCGCCAAATGTAAGCCTTGCGACATGCTCGTAAATAATAGCGTCAAATACGGATAGCTCAAGCATCAATTCAAGAGTTGGTGTGATTTTTGCTGCACCGGCCAAACTCTCGAATTCCACTACCCCGGACCGCACCGCGCGTAAGGAAACAGCGCTTTCACGCGCTGGCAGGGCATCGGCACATTCACGGCGGGGCTTAACGGCTGATTTCGGGGATCGCGGCCACCAAGCATCAGTGCATGGGCTGCCGCCAGGAGGCGATTGCCGCCGGGCCAAAAAGCGGGGTGTTTCTGGCAAGGGATGCGAAGCAACGTACTGACTTTTTTGGTGAGATGTATTCTGACGGGTCATTAAATATCCGGGAAAGTGGCGCGTGCGCGGGCTGGAAGCAGGCAGATTTGGAGTTGCGGCGGAAATGAGATGTGATGAAGGTCGGACTGGGACGGCCGTACCGGCGGGAGACGACGGTGGTCCGGCTATGGGCGCCAGACGGTTGCAAGTGGGCCGTTGGCGCAGCGCAGTCAACGCCGCCCGCATGAACCAATTCTGAGCATATGTCATTATTCATCCCTGACTCCTTTATGAAAAACAATATCGTGACAATATCGTGCGCGTTTTCAGTTCTTCTCAGCGCCGCAATTCCAACTCGAGCACAGGGAACGTTTCAGAATCTCGGTTTCGAGTCGGCAAATATTCCTAATGGCACGCCACCTGGTCCAATTGCAACTTCAAATGCTCTTCCTGGATGGAATGTCTTTTATGGGTCGAATCAAATATCACAAACCTTCTACAATGATGTCTCGACAGGCGCTACACAAGCTACCCTTGTGGGTGCAAACGATCCGTTCGGCCCAAATGCCATTGAAGGAAACTTCGGCGTTCTTTTGCAAGGGGGCTCGACCCTGCCGTACGCGGCAATTACGCAGACCGGTTTAGTGCCCGGATCGGCCGAATCCATTCTTTTTAAAGCGGATTCCATGGGGCCGATGGTTCTTTCGCTGGGTGGCCAAGACATATCTTATTTCGCGATCGGTTCCGGGCTAAATTATACTTTGTATGGTGGAAACATTCCGATCTCGCTAGCGGGGCAGGTTGAAGAGTTGGAGTTTTCCGTCCCGGAGGGTCCGGGTGGAAACAACGCGTGGAATATTGATTCCGTTGTGTTTTCCTCCTCTCCCCTTCCCGAGCCGGGGACGCTGGCGGTGCTGGGCGCGGGCGCGGTGCTCTTTGGTTTGCGCCGCTGGCGAAAAAGGTGATGGCTGAAGGACGGACGCGGTAGTTGACAGGTGGCCGGGCGGTGCTATTGTGTTGGGCGTTGGTGATGGTGGAAACGAACGTGAGCGGTGAGCCGTAAGCAGTAAGCAGTGGAAAAGGGAGGAAAGAATTTGAGAGCGCAGATTTGAAATTTCAAATCGAAGCCGCCGGTTCTTTGACAATTGAATCGAAAATGGGGTGGTCCTTCCGGACGGGCAGCGGGGGAATGGAGGGATGGAGCGCTGGGGCCTGGTGAGTTCGGAGCGCGGAATGCGGAATGGCGGACCCAAAGCGGCCATCGCAGGTGCAAGTCGCACCTCCCATCGATGACCCTGCCTTCCGCAAGCCGGGCGAAGGCGGTCGAACGCGGGAATACGCGGGACGTTAGGCGGGATTAGGCGGTCGGAAAACCGGCCAGCGACCGCGTAATCCCGGATATTCCCGCGTAATCCCGCGTAATGAGTTGGAAAATTTTTCAACCAGGGATGAACCCCGATGGACGCGGATGGGAGTGCTTCCGGATGGGGCGAAAAAGCCGGGCGTCGCGTGAGGGACGCGGCCTGCAACTTCAGCGCAGCCGGTCCGCTTCGGTCCGCATAAGTCCGCTTGGGACCGCCTGGGACCGGATAAATTTTTTCTCCGGTGCGAGCCGACGCGCAGTTGGGCTTCCCGGGAAAGCGCGCGAGGGTAATGTTTGGGCTCACTGGGAGGTTCGCCCTACCTGTGAGTGTGCCGGTGTTTCCACACGGGCACTGTGCCGCTTGGGGCCGCTTGGGGCCGCTTGAGAAAAATTGAGGGTTAAAAGCCGGTTAAATGCGGATTCACAACAAAGGCGCAAAGACACGAAGGAGGCGAGGACGAGGACGAGGTCCTTCCGGACTGGCACCGAGGGCAAAAATCGCGTGCGGTCGCACCCGGTCGCGCTCAGTCGCACCCAGTCAAACCAAAAAAAACGAAAAAATGCGGAGGTTGACCGCTCATTTTGAGTTCAGGAAAATCATTGCCCCCGGCCAGCGCGGTGGTACCGTCAGACCGTGGCCGCACATTTGACCATTCTCGGCAGCGGGTCCGCCGGAAACTGCGCTTACCTGGAAACCGCCGAGACGCGGCTGCTCATCGACGCGGGTTTCAGCGCCCGGCAAACCCGGAAGCGCCTGGCCGGGATCGGCAAGGGACCGGAGGGCCTTTCGGGCATCCTCATCACCCACGAACACTCGGACCACGTCAACGGCCTGGCGGCGCTGTGTTCGCAGATCAATGTGCCGATTTATTGCAACCGGCTCACGAAGGAAGCCATCGAATTCCAGCTCAAGAGCCGGTTCGATTGCCGCATTTTCAGCACCGGCTCGAGTTTCGAGATCGGCGACGTGGTCGTGGACACGTTCAGCATCCCGCATGACGCGTCGGACCCGGTCGGGTTTCTGCTGCGGACGCCGGGGGGAAACATCGGCTTTTTGACGGACCTCGGCCATGCGACGAAGCTGGCCCTCGAACGCGTGCGCGCCGCCAATGTGCTCGTGCTGGAAACCAACCATGACTTGAAGATGTTGCAGGATTCGTCGCGGCCCTGGAGCCTGAAGCAGCGCATTGCCGGGCGGCACGGGCACCTTTCGAACACGGATGCCGCCGACGCTGCCCAGGCAATCATGTCCGCCGAATTGCACCATCTGTACCTGGGCCACATCAGCCGGGAATGCAACCGGCCCGAGCTCGCGCGCCGGGTCATCCAGGAGCGCCTGCAAAGCATCGGCGCGACGCATGTGACGGCGGAGTTGACGGCCCAAAACACCCCCTGCCCCACTCTGCACCTGAAAGGCGCCCGGGCTCATCACCAGCCGGCTTTGTTGTAGGCGGCCCGGATGTCGCGACGCCATTTCGCGACCGCACCGCGAAATTCCTTGGCTGACGCGAAGCCGCAGCGGATTGAAACACGGTAGAACGGCGCTTCTTCGTCGGGCAGCACGGTTTCGCCCTCGAAACTCCAGCGCCGCAGAATGCCTTCCACGCGCCGGAGCCGGCGGTAGGCGTCAATCAACCGCGCGGCATCCCGGCCATTGAGCGCGCCTTCAGCGTGCGCACGTTCTAGGGCGCGCAGGGTGTTCGGCTCCTGCCAGCCGCGCGCGAGACAGATGGTTTGCGCGAGGAACTCGGCGTCCATCAGTCCGCCCGCGCCGGTTTTGATGGCGAGCGCGTCCTGTCCCGGCGGTGTGCGTTCCTTTTCGATGCGTGTGCGCATGCCGCGGATTTCCTGCCGCCATTTGGGATTATAAGCGGACAGGCCGGAGCCCTTCCTCGCGCCGCGCAGCTTGAAATTTGCCCGCACGTTTTCCGGCGTAAAATTGGTCAATGCACCGGCCAACTCTTGGAACCTGCCGCCGAGCCCCAGGTTCCCGGCCACGGGACGCGTCCTCGAAAGCGCCTGGATTTCCCATAATTGCGCGCGGTGACGGTAATAGTCCTCGTAAGCCTCCAGCGTGTTGACGAGCAGGCCTTTTTCGCCGTCGGGGCGCAGACGGGCGTCGGTGGCAAACGTCACGCCAGCTTCCGTGCGGCTGGAAATCAGGTCCATGACTTCGACGGCGATGGGTTGCAGCTTCGGCAGGCTTCGAGCCGGAGCGCCGGTGACAAAAATGATGTCCAGGTCGGAACCGTAATTGATCTCTGCGCCGCCGAGTTTGCCCAGGCCGATGATGACGAGAGGCGAGGTTTTCAATTTGTGTTTCCGCAGGATAACTTCGAGCGCGTATTGGAGGCAGGCGTCCGCCAGCGCGGAAAGTTCCGTCAGATTTTGCTCGAAGCCGGCCAGGCCGAGGATGTCGCGCAGCCCGATGCGCATGAGTTCGGCCTGATGATAACGGCGCAGCCAAAGGCGCTGGTCGGGGTCGTCGCGGCCATGGCGCAGATCCTTGAGAATCTCGGCGGCGTCCTTGCTCCGCCGCAGGCGTCCGCCGAGGACGAGCGCGTCCACGAGGTCGGGCGCGCGGATGGCGACCTCCGCCAGGAATTCCGAGCGGTCGAACAACAACAGCATCAGCTCGAACAGGGACGGGTTGCTGTTCCACATTTCGAAAAGCGTCGCGCGCGCGCCGTAGGCGCTGACGAATTGGTCGAGCCGCGTCAGGACACGGTCCGGGTCGGACAGGACGTTGGCCGGCGAAGGCCCGGGCGCATCCGGCGGTTTCGGACAGAGCGCAAGCAGCTTGGGCAACAGTTGCGATGCCAGTTCAACGGTGCGGCTGCTGACGTGAACGTAACCCGGGCCGTGCACGAATTCGTTCAGGAGCCGGAGGGAATGGTCGACATTGACGAAGGAGTGTTCGGCCAGAATGGGTCGCCAATCTGATTCCGCGCCGATCACTTGCGCTGGAAGTGTGCTTTGGGTTTCGAGCGAATCGCCCTTCAACAGGCGGTCATAAACGCGGCGCACCGCACGCGTGTGGTCCCGTCGGGCGGCGTCAAAATCCGCGAGCGTCGCAAAGCCCATCAATGCCGCGAGCCTTTTCTGCGCGGCGGGCGCGGCGGGAATGGTGTGGGTCTGCTGATTATCCTCCATTTGCAACCGGTGCTCGACATCCCGCAGAAAACAATAGGCACCGGCCAGGGAACGGGCCTCTTCACCACTCAACAATTCGTACTGGGCCAGCTTGTCGAGGATTGGCAGCGTTTGCGGGCCTTGCAGGAAGGGTTGGCGGCCCGCGTGAATCAGTTGCAGGGTTTGCGCCACAAATTCAATCTCGCGGATGCCGCCGCGGCCGAGTTTCACGTTGCGGTCGAGTTCACCCGCCTTGACCACTTCATTTTCGATGCGCTCCTTCATGACCGCGACTTCGCGCAACACTCCCTCGCCTGGCGAACGCGGATAGCGAAAGGGCTGGATCATTTCCAGGAATTCCGCCGCGAGCGCGGCATCCCCGGCCACGCCCCGCGCCTTGATGAGCATCATCCGCTCCCAGGTCTGGCCCCATTGCGCGTAAAAGTTTTCGTAGCTGGACAGCGAGCGCGTCAACGGCCCGGCGTCGCCTTCCGGCCGGAGCCGCATGTCGATGCGATACAACCTGCCGTCCGCCGTCATGCGGCTGACTTCGGCGATGAACATTTCCGCGAGACGGTTGAAGTATTGATGGCTGGCCAGGCCCGCGTTTGAAACTTTGCCGCGGCCGGGGGGTTGCTTGAAGACCTGGCCTTCCTCCGCGTAAACGAAAATCACATCCACGTCCGAACTGTAATTAAGCTCCTGCCCGCCGAGCTTGCCAAGGCCCAGCACGCAGAAACCCGTCGGCTGCCAGCGTCCGTTGGCATCCTGATGATACGGCCGGCCGAGGCGGACGCTCAGTTGCGTCGCGCAGAGTTGAAGGACCGCCTCGAGGCAGACATCGGCGACATTGGACAATTCGAGCGTGATTTCACGAACGTGCGAAAGCCGGGCGAGGTCGCGCGCGCCGATGCGGAGCATCTCCCGCTGCTTGAACTGGCGCAATTGCTCGAAAGCGGCCGCATGTTCGCCGGAACCCGCCTCGTTTTCCAGCAAGCGCGAGAGTTCACGTTGCAATCCCTCCGTCCGGCGCGGATGTCGGAGCAGTGCCGGCGTGAGGTTCGCGAGGAGTTCGGGATGAGCAATCAGCCAGTCGCTCAGGGCCTGCGAACCGCTGAACAACGCGCAGAGAATCCGCGCCTGTTCGGCCGGAGTTGACGCCAGCGCTTTCGACGCGGCCGTCTCCGCCAGCAAATCAAGGTAATGCCGGGCGCGCGGCGGATCGGCGGAGTTTTTGAGGGCTTTGGACCATGCCGGGCTTTTCATGGCGCAAGCAAAAACTTAAAGCAGGACGGTTTCGAGAACAACGTCGGTTTTGGGACGGTCGGAAGATGATTGCAGGCGGGTGAACAATCCGCGCGCAAACCCGACCCCGTAGCCGAGATGGGTAAGCAACATGAGCGGAATCGCGCAAAGGCTGCGCACGATGCCGCCGTCCACGGCAAGCACGGCGGCCTGGGCCAGCAGCGCGACGCCGTAGAGCGCCAGCGGTATCAGGCTGGCACCGCGCAGGAACATCCAGAGGAGCGGCAGCGACAGCAGATACAGACAGAAAAGCGGCGGCGCGAAGTTCGGCGCGGAGCGCGCGGTGGGATGCAGCCGGAACTGCTCGGCGCGGCCGCGTCCGTAATTGAGCAGCATTTTTACGAACGATTTCAAGCTGCGCCGCGGACGCCGGTAAACGAACAGTTCCGGGTCATACAACAGCTTGCCGCGCTTCTGTAATTCGTCCATGAGCGCATTTTCCTCGTTGGGGTAGAGCTTCTCATCAAACCCGCCGAGCGCGAGCATGGCGTCCTTGCGTGCGGCGACGTTGCACAGGATGAGCTCCTTCTCGCTGGAATCGCGCAGCCGGCCCACGCGCGCGTAACGCGCCCGGCTGGGACCGAACGCGAGCCAACTGGCGTGCACCAGGGCGAACACCTGCTCCAGAAACGGCGCGTCCGCCGGGCAAAGATTCGGCCCGCCGGCCATCTGAACCGTGGGATCCGTGAAGGCCGCCGCCGCGCGCCGCAAATTGCCCGGCAGGGGCGCGGAATCGTCGTCCAGGAAATAAATGATTTCACCACGGGCGGCGCGCATTCCGGTGTTGCGCTGGATGGACGGTTGCTTGCCGCGGGCGACGATGATTTCCAGTTTCTCGCGCGGATAATCCAGGCGCAGGGCAGTGTTCACTGCCAGGATTTCCGCCTGGCCGGGACGGGCGGCAATCAGCACGGTCACGGTGGGCAAGGAATCGTTCACTGCGGATAAGCTAAGGATCACGGCGCGAAGAGCAAAGGCGAAAGTGGGCGGGGAGGCGTCAGCAGGTCGCAGGCGCGGAGAACCGGGCGGTCGCCGTTGCCGGACTAAACGGCGCAAGCCGTCATTTGCTTTCCGGCGGGCGGGACCAGCGGGCGAGCCATTCCTCCGCCCGGGCTTCGTCACGGAAGGCTTCGATGGGAATGTGGCCCGAAACGATGTTGGTAAAGATACGGGCCAGACCGAAGGTGACATCGTCGCGCAAGATGATGGCGCGGGGGCCAAAAGGCGTGGAGACGCTGGTATTGAGCACCGCCCTCGCCGCGCGCCACACCTCCGTCGGCGAAAGAAAGGGCCGGCCGCTTTCGCGGGCATCAATCAACTCAGTATAGGCCACCGCCTCCTCGCGGCAAAGCGCATCCAGGTGGTCCACGATGTCCGTGACCGTGACCTGCCCCTGTACTTTCGTGCGCATTTTGCCCCGGGTCCGGTCGAGTGTGTACGATATTGCCATGGTTCGGCTTTCTTAAAATGGTTGAGCTTTATTCAGGTCACGCCCGAAGCCCTGGGACAGGCTCGCGAGAGATTATTTTTCCACCAGTCAGGGCGCAATAAAAATCAGGTGAAAATCAGGTGACGGACAAATCGGCAGCGGCCTTGAGCCCCGCCCGACTTTTTTGGCTTTTGATTTCGCCCGCCCGGCCTTACCTTCGCCCCGTCAAATCATGGCTTTGAGATTATTCAACACGCTGACGCGGTCGGTAGAGGACTTCGCGCCGCTGGACCCGGCGGGCAAACAAGTGGGCATGTATTGCTGCGGACCGACGGTGCATGACGCGGCGCACATCGGCAATTTCCGGACGTTTGTCTTCGCGGACCTGGTGCGGCGACACCTCGAATTCAAGGGTTTTGCCGTCCGCCACGTCATGAACATCACGGACGTGGAGGACAAAATCATCAAGGCCGTCCACGCCGCAAAAACGTCCCTGCGCGAATACACCTCCAGGTATGAGGCGGCGTTTTTTGCGGATTTGAAGACGCTGGGGTGCCGGACGCCGCACGAAACGCCGCGGGCGACGGAATTCATCCCGGACATCATCGGGTTGGTGGAGAAATTGATGGCGCGCGGGCTGGCGTACCAGGCGCCGGACCAGTCGGTGTATTTCAGCATCGAAAAATACCGCGCGGGCGGCGCCCGGTACGGGCAGTTGTTGAAATTGAATTTCGAGGAAATGCGCGTGGGGGAACGGGTGCGCAACGACGAATACGCGAAGGAATCGGTCGCGGACTTCGCGCTGTGGAAGGCGCGCGCGCCCGAGGACGGGGCGGTGTTCTGGCCGAGCCCGTGGGGCGAGGGCCGGCCGGGCTGGCACATCGAGTGCAGCGCGATGAGCATGAAACTGCTGGGGCCGAGCTTCGATCTGCACGTGGGCGGCGAGGACCTGATTTTTCCGCATCACGAGGACGAGATCGCGCAGAGCGAAGGCGCGGGCGTGCAGCCGCCGGGGAAAAGGTTCGTGAAACATTGGATGCACGGCGCGCACCTGCTGGTGGAGGGCAAGAAGATGAGCAAGTCGCTCGGCAACTTTTACGTGTTGCGCGACCTGACCGCCAAGGGTTTTACGGGCCGTGAAATCCGTTACCTGCTGCTGACGGCGCATTACCGCGAGACGTGGAATTTCACAATGGAAGGATTGCAGGGCGCGCGGACATCGCTGGCACGGATAGACGAGTGCCTGGCCAAGATGCGCGAACTGGCCGCCGGCACCCAGGCGGCGCCCGACCCCGCCCTGCCGGCGGCGTTCACCGAGGCGCTGGATGATGACCTGAACATTTCCGGCGCGTGGGGCGAGGTTTTCAAATGGGTGACCCAGATGAACCGTCAGTTTGCCGAAAAGGCGCTCACGCCAACGCAGGCGGCGTCGGCCCTGGCGGCGTGGGAGCGGGTGGATTCCGTGCTGGGCGTGGGGACCTCGCCCGAGGCGGAGGTGCCCGCCGAATTCATTGCCCTGCTCGAACAACGCCAGGCGGCGCGGAAGGCCAAAGACTTCAAGCGCGCGGACGCCATCCGCGACGAATTGAAGGCGAAAGGCTGGGTTATCGAGGACACGCCGAAAGGCGCGCGGTTGAAGCGGTTATAACCATGAATCACTGGCAATCGGGCGGAAGCAAAGTTAGATTCACCGTCGGTCACTCTGATATGCCAATCGTTTTGCTCCTGCTGCTGGCCGCCGCCTTCAGCGTTTCCGCCGGGACGCCCGCGCCGGCCGCCGTGCCGGAAGCGCAGCCGCCCGCAGCGCTGGCTTGGGACCCTCCGAGCCAGTATTACACGGCGACGCAGGGCCAGATCGGCGCGCGATTCACTTTCAAGGTGAAGAACGTCTCGCCCTCGGAGTATGTGATTGACGACGTGAAAACCTCGTGCGAATGCACGACCACGGGGATGTCCGCCAAGCCATGGCGCCTGGCGCCGGGAGAAACCAACAAGCTGGAGGCCATTGTGGATTTGCGCGACCACATGCAGGGCGTGACGTCATCGGACATCGTGTTGAAGGACATTTACGTCATCAGCCAGTACGCCACCAACACGCTGACCATTGCCATCACCATTCCGCCGGGGTTGACCAACACGATGACGAAGCCGGAGATGGACCGCATCTGGGGCCAGCAACTGTCGGCAGTGGACCGCCAGGCGGTGTTCAAGGACAAATGCGTGAACTGCCATCTGGTGCCGGCCTTCGGCAAGACCGGCGAGAACCTTTACAATACAACCTGCGGCATCTGCCATGAAGATGCGCACCGCGCGCCGATGGTCCCCGACTTGCACGCGTTGAAAACGGCGATTGACACGAATTACTGGCGGACGTGGATCACCTACGGGAAGCCCGGCACGCTGATGCCGGCTTTCGTGAACAGCGAAGGCGGCCCGCTGGAAGTGGCGCAAATTGATTCGCTGGTGGACTACCTGACCAACGCATTTCCGCGCCCGATCAAGGGGGCGACCAACGCGGCGGCGCGATGAGAAACACTGACGAGGCACGCGCATGAGCGGATTGTTCATCACCTTTGAGGGAACGGAGGGTTGCGGCAAAACCACCCAGATTGCCCGGCTCGCCGAGCGGCTGCGCGCGTGCGGTCGTACCGTGAAGCTGGTGCGCGAACCGGGCGGCACACCCATTGGCGAGGAAATCCGGCACACGCTCAAGCACAGCCAGCAGAACCGGGCCATGACGGCGGAGGCGGAACTGCTGCTGATGAACGCGAGCCGCGCGCAACTGGTGCGCCTGTAGTGAGGGCGCACCCTCTTTGTCCGCGCCGTAATATTCCAGCCCACATTCCCGGCTGAGATTGGATATGAGCGGCCGGAGGGATGAGCCATCCAAAACCACCATCTACACGCCAAAACGTCCCATATCGAAAAGTAATCGTTAAAGTTAACGTTAAAGTTAACGTTAACGTTAGGTTCTTCCAGGGCTAGATTCAAAAAGCAGGTTGCCGAGT
>Ga0181537_10002582_pt1 | contig 15900 bp, 13 predicted proteins | sample PEATcosm2014_Bin_39_FD_119765 | JGI IMG/M metagenome (GOLD analysis project Ga0181537, IMG submission 119765) | Peatland microbial communities from MTU Mesocosm Facility, Houghton, MI, USA - PEATcosm2014_Bin23_10_metaG | ecosystem: Environmental > Terrestrial > Soil > Wetlands > Peat | place... | reverse complement strand
GCGAGGCCGGCGCCGGCGGCAGCGCAGCGCGCGGTGCCCGCGGCCAATCTCGGCACGATTTCCGACATTCGCATCGAAGGCCTCCAGCGCATCGAGCCGGAAACCATCCGATCCTATCTGCTGCTGCAAAAGGGTGACCCGTGGGATCCCGACCGGGTCGACGCCTCACTGAAGGCACTGTTCGCCACGGGGCTTTTCGCCGACGTGAAGCTCGATCGCGATGGCAACACGCTGGTCGTCAAGGTGGTCGAGAACCCGATCATCAACCGTATCGCCTTCGAGGGTAACTCGAAGCTGTCCGACAAGGATCTCAACGGCGAAATTCAGCTGCGCCCGCGCGTCGTCTATACGCGAACGCGCGTGCAGAACGATGTGAAGCGAATTCTCGACCTCTATCGCCGGCACGAGCGCTTCGCCGCCACGGTCGAACCCAAGGTCATCCAGCTGTCGGAGAACCGCGTCGATCTGGTGTTCGAGATCAACGAGGGACCGACCACCGGCGTGCGCAGTATCAACTTCGTCGGCAACAAAGAGTTCAGCGATTCGACGCTGCGCGGGGTGATCGATACCAAGGAGAGTCGTTGGTACCGCTTCCTGTCGAATGCCGATACCTATGATCCCGATCGGCTGACTTACGATCGCGAATTGCTGCGCAAATATTATCTGGCGCAGGGCTACGCCGATTTCCGCGTGGTTTCGGCGGTCGCCGAGCTGACGCCCGATCGCGACGGGTTTGTCGTAACCTTCACCGTCGACGAAGGCGAGCGCTACAAATTCGGCAAGATCGATGTCGACATCAAGCTCAAGGACCTGCCGAAGGACACGGTCCTGCCGCTGCTGACCGTGCAGTCGGATGCTTGGTACAACGCCGACGCGGTCGAGAAATCGATCACGACGTTGACCGATCAGCTGGGTAATCGCGGCTACGCCTTTGTCGAGGTCAAGCCACAGATCACGCGCAATCGCGAAAGCCATACGATCGACATCGTCTTCAGCGTCCAGGAGGGACCGCAAGTCTATGTCGAGCGGATCGACATTGTCGGCAATGTCCGCACGCTCGACAAGGTGATCCGGCGCGAAATGCGGCTGGTCGAGGGCGATGCCTTTAATACCAACAAGCTGCAACGCTCGAAGGATCGCATCAAGAATCTGGGATTCTTCAAAAAGGTCGAGACGACGACGAGCCAAGGCTCGGCGCCCGACAGGACAGTGGCGACGGTGGAGGTCGAAGAGCAATCGACCGGCGAGTTGTCGCTCGGTGTCGGTTTCTCGACGACCGACGGCCCGCTTGCCGATATCACGCTGCGTGAGCGCAATTTCCTCGGCCGCGGCCAGGACCTGCAGATCGGCACGGTCGTGTCATTCCGCTCGCAACAGGTTAATTTAAGCTACACCGAACCGTATTTCCTCGATTCGAATGTTGCTGCGGGCTTTGATCTGTTCGAGATCAAGACAAGCCCGACCGCTTCGTTCTTTTCCGGGACAACGCCGGCGTACCAGCAGTTCTCCTATGGCGGTTCGCTGCGAGCCGGGTATCAGTTGACCGAGAATTTGCGGCAAACCCTGAAATACACCGGGCGATCGGACGACATCACCGATGTCCAGAGCGACACGTCGCTGTTCATCTTGCTGCAACAGGGAACGCATCTGACGTCGTCGATCGGGCAGGTGCTGCTTTACGATCGCCGCGATAACCGCGCCGATCCGACAAGTGGCTGGTATGCTTCGCTCGGCAACGATTTTGCCGGTGTCGGGTATGGCGTCGATTATATTCGCAACAAGATCAGTGCCGGGTACTACTATCCGGTCGCCCCGGGTTGGGTGTTGAGCTTTACCGGCGAGGCCGGCGACATTTTCGGATGGGGCGGTCAGCAGGTGTTGCTGCAGGACCGCTTCTTTGTCGGCGGCGACAATCTGCGCGGCTTTGCCCCCGCCGGCATCGGTCCACGCGACGTGGTTTCGCAGGATGCGCTGGGTGGCAACAAATACTATACCGGGTCGGTCACGCTTGGTGTGCCGCTCGGTCTGCCCAAGGAGTTGGGGTTGAGCGGCCGGGTTTGGTCCGATTTCGGCAGCTTGTGGGGCAATGACCAGAAAAACCTGGTATTGACCCCCGCCCAGCTGGCGCTCGAAAACCTGACGACGCAGCCGCAGATCGTCGACACCGCGGCGATTCGAGCGAGTGCCGGCGTCGGCGTGACCTGGGGGTCTCCAGTGGGGCCGGTTCGTCTTGATGTCGGGCTGCCGGTCAGGCGTGAGAGCTTTGACAAGACCCAGTTCTTTCGCATCAGCTTCGGTACCAAATTTTGACGATTTTTTTCTGTGACGAGGATGCGATGGTCGTGAAGCGCGCCATGCCAGCGGTATGGGCTGGTCTTTTTGCTTTATGCTGCGGCGTTGGCGGCGCCCTGGCGCAGCAGCCTCCGGCCACACCGCCAGCGCCTGCCGCGGCTCCGTCCGCCACGCCTGTCGCGCCCACGAATTTGGCGGTGATGGTGGTCGACGTTCAGGCCTTGCTGCAAAATTCCAAGGCGGCGAAGGTGGTGCGCGAGCAGATTGAGGGCAAGCGCGCCGAATACGCCAAGGAAATATCGCATCAGGAAGAGACGTTGCGGTCGGAGCGCGACGCGCTGCAGCGTCAGCAAGCGACGCTGACCCCCGATCAACTCAACAGCAAGGGCCGCGAGTTTCAAGCCAAGGTCAACGAGCTCGATCGCGATGTTCAGGCCAAGCGTCAGGCGCTCGAACGCTCGAATGCCGATGCATTGCAGAAAATCCAGGAGGTGATGGTCAAGATCATCACCGACATTGCCAAGGATCGTAAGGCCAATTTAGTCTTCCAGCGCAGCGAGCTGGTGCTCTTCGACCAGGGCTTCGACGTGACCGACCAGGTGCTGCAAAAGCTCGATGAGCAGATGCCGACCATGACGGTGAATTTTGTTGCGCCCGTGGCGGCGAATACGCCGGATGCGGGTGCGGCGGCGGCTCAACCTGCCGCAGCGGCAGCAAAGCCTCCAGCCAAAAAGAAATAGGCCGCGCGACCTCCGACCAGCGACCCGGTAGATGGCCGATCCCCGTTTCTTTCAGCGAGCCGGACCGCATTCGCTCAAAGCTCTCGCGGCGCTTAGCGGCGCGCACCTGGATGATGCGGCGGACGGGGCGCGCCTCGTCGAGGATGTCGCGCCGCTCGAGACCGCCGGCCCCGCTGACGTAACCTTTCTCAACAATCGCAAATATACCGACGCTTTTATAAAGTCTCGGGCGGGTGCCGCTTTTGTGACCGAGGCGATGGTGGCGCGGGCCCCGGCGGGCATGGCGCTGCTGATTTCCCGCGAGCCCTACAAGGCGTTTGCCCGCGCGGTGCAGGCCTTTTATCCCCCGGCGCCGGTGCCCCCCGGCCGTGCGCCGAGTGCCATTATCGATCCGACGGCGATCATTCCCGAGGATTGCACGATCGGCGCCAATGTCGTCATCGAGGCAGCGGTTCGACTTGGCGCGCGCTGCCGAGTCGGCGCGAACACGGTTATCGCCGCCGGGGTAGAGCTTGGCGACGACTGCCATGTCGCCGCCAATGTCACGCTCAGCCATTGCCTGATCGGCGCACGAGTCGTGCTGCATCCGGGCGCGCGTATCGGCCAAGCCGGGTTTGGCTTCGCGCCCGATGCCGGCGGCCCGGTCAAAATCCCGCAACTGGGCCGCGTCGTTATCGGCGATGATGTCGATATCGGCGCCAACACGACGATCGACCGCGGCTCGGGGCACGACACAGTGATCGGACCCGGCACGATGATCGATAATCTCGTGCAGATCGGCCACAATGTCGTGCTCGGGCGCGGCTGTATCCTGGCCGGCCAGGTCGGCATCTCCGGCAGCACCAAGCTTGGCGATTTTGTCATGGCGGGCGGACAAGCCGGCTTGTCGGGACATCTGAACATCGGTACCGCGGCGCGCATCGGCCCTCAGGCCGGCCTGATGAAGGACGTCGCGGCGGGTGAGACGGTCATCGGCTCGCCGGCGGTTCCGGTGGTTGCGTTCTGGCGGCAGGTCGCCATGATACAACGCCTCGCCAGAAAGAAGGACGGCGGATGACCGAGCCGGCGACCGCGGTAGAAGAGTGCTTTGAGATCGACCGCGAGCGGATCATGGAAATGATCCCGCATCGCGACCCGTTTCTGATGATCGAGAAAGTGACCGATGTCGTCGCCAACGAGCGGGCGACCGGCATCAAGACCGTATCGCCCGAAGAATATTATTTTCGCGGGCATTTCCCGTCGCGCCCGGTGATGCCGGGAGTGCTGATCATCGAGGCGATGGCGCAGACGGCGGCAGTGCTGGTCGTGCACACGCTGGGGCCGGAATCGGAAGGCAAGCTCGTCTATTTTATGAGCGTCGATCATGCTCGTTTTCGTCGACCGGTGGTGCCGGGCAACGTCGTGCATGTTCATGTCACAAAACAGCGCAATCGCGGCAATGTCTGGAAGTTCGAGGGCAAGGCCAAAATCGGCGGGCAGCTTGCGGCTGAAGCGGTGTTCGCCGCGATGATCCTCGACGACTAGACCGGATTGCCGATGCCTCAAATTCATCCCACCGCGATTGTCGCGCCGGGCGCGCGCCTTGCAGACGATGTCGTCATAGGCCCCTATTGCGTGATCGGCGAGCACGTCGTGCTGGCCTCCGGTGTCAGCCTCAAATCGCATATCGTGCTCGACGGGCGGACAACGATCGGCGAACGGACCCGGATTTTTCCATTCGCTTCGATTGGACACGAGCCTCAGGATTTGAAATATGGCGGCGAGCCATCATCGCTTGAGATTGGCCACGACAATACGATCCGCGAACACGTAACGATCAACCCCGGCACCGAAGGCGGCGGCATGGTCACCCGCGTCGGCAATCATTGCTTGTTGATGGTTGGCGCGCATGTCGCGCACGACTGCCAGATCGGCGATCACGTTATCCTCGTCAACAACGCGACGCTCAGCGGTCACGTCGTCATGGAGGATTACGCGATTCTCGGCGGGTTATCGGCGGTGCATCAGTTTGTGCGCATCGGACGGCATGCGATGATCGGTGGGATGTCGGGCGTCGAGCGCGACGTGATCCCCTACGGGTTGGTGATGGGCGATCGGGCGCGGCTCAATGGCGTCAACATCATCGGCATGCAGCGCCGCGGTTTCACCCGCGACGACATCAATGGACTGCGTAGCGCCTATGCCTGCCTGTTTGGCGATGTCGGCACGCTGAGCGAGCGGGTCGATGAGGTCGCGAAGCGCTTTGGCGGCGTGGGGCCCGTCGATGAGCTCATCGCCTTTATCCGGGCCGATTCGAGCCGTGCGATCTGCCAGCCAAAAGGGGCGAATGGCGGGTAGCGCCGCTGGCGTGTCCGCGGGCCGCCTCGGCATCATCGCCGGCAGCGGCGGGCTGCCGCGCCGGCTCATCGAAATCTGCCATACGACCGGACGCGATGTTTTTGTCTTGGCGCTCGAAGGCGAGGCCGAGCGGGAAACCGTCACGGACGTCGCGCATGCTTGGTGCCGGATGGGCGCGGCCGCAAAGGCGCTTGGCCTGTTGCGCGACAATGGGGTGACCGACCTGGTGTTGGCTGGCAGCATCAGACGGCCGACCCTGACGACGATCCGGCCGGATTGGCGCGCCGCCAAATTTTTCGCCAAGGTCGGCTACCGCCTGCTCGGTGATGATGGGCTGCTTTCGGCGATCGCCAAGGAGCTTGAAATCGAAGGGTTCCGCCTGATCGGCGCGCACGAACTGCTCGACGCGGCCGCCGCTGTTCCGGTAGGACCGCTCGGGCGCGTCAAGGCTAATGCCGAGGCAGAGGCCGATATCGCGCGCGGCATCGCGATCGCCCGGGCGATCGGCGCGCTCGATATCGGCCAGGCTGTGGTTGTCCAACAGGGGCTGGTGCTTGGGGTCGAGGCGATCGAGGGTACCGATGCGCTGTTGCGGCGTTGCGCCGGGCTGCGTCGCGACGGACCGGGCGGGGTCCTGGTCAAGGTCGAGAAACCCGGCCAGGACAAGCGCGTCGACCGCCCGACGATCGGTCCACAGACCGTTCGTCTCGCTGCCGAGGCCGGGCTGCAGGGCATCGCGATCGAGGCCGGTACGACCTTGCTTCTCGATGGCGACGAGGTAATCCGCGCCGCCGATGCGGCCGGCCTCTTTGTCGTCGGCGTGCGCGTGGCGTGATGGTGGCGACCGTGACGGCCACAACCGCTGGGACGCCCCCAGAGACGACCACTGTTCCGCCAAATTCGGCGCCGTTTATTTTTGTCGTCACCGGCGAGCCTTCGGGCGACGCGCTCGGCGGCGCGTTGATCGCCGCGTTGCGCCAGCGTGTTGGCGACGGGTTGCGCGTCGCCGGGATTGGCGGCGAGCGGATGCGCGCCGAAGGCATCGACAGCCTGGCGCCGCTTTCCGATCTGGCGATCGCCGGCGTCACCGAGGTCGTGCCGCGCGCGCCGACCATCTTTCGCCATGTGCGCAATACGGTGGCGGCGATTCGCGCCGCTCACCCGGATGCGGTGGTGACGATCGATTCCTCGGGTTTCAGCTGGCGCATCGCCCAGCGGCTGCGGCGGCATGGCGAGCGGCTGCCGCTCATTCATTACGTCGCGCCGATGGTCTGGGCCTGGCGGGCCGGGCGGGCGCGGCGAATGGCGCGCTGGTATGATCATTTGCTGGCCCTGCTGCCGTTCGAGCCGCTCTATTTTGAGCGGGTCGGGCTCGCCTGCAGCTATGTCGGGCACCCGGTCATCGACAGCGGAGCAGGGCAGGGTGATGCCTTCCGCTTTCGCAGTACGCATGGACTTGCGCCGGGCATGTTGGTGCTGACCGTGCTGCCCGGCAGCCGCGTTGGCGAAGTCAGGCGGCTGATGCCGATTTTTGGCGAGACGCTGCGGCAGGTCGAGGCGGCGCTCGGTCCTTTCCGGGTCGTCGTGCCGACGGTCGAGACAGTCGCGGAGACCGTTGCCGAAGGGGTGCGCGATTGGCCGGGGCAGCCCATTCTATTGCGTGGGGACGTGGCGAAATACGATGCCTTTGCCGCGAGCCGCGCCGCGCTCGCGGCGTCCGGCACGGTCGCGCTCGAATTGGCGATGGCCGGATTGCCGATGACGGTTGCCTATCGGCTCAGCCGGCCGACCGAAATCCTGCTCGATCGCGTGCTAAAGGTGCGGCAGGTCAATCTCGTCAACCTGATCCTCGGCCGCCCTGTCGTCGTCGAGCATCTTGGGCCGAACTGTACGCCCGCGCACCTGGCGGCGACGCTCATCGAGCTGATCCAGGACGAACAGGTTCGCGCCGTGCACCGAGAAGGCTATGATAAAGCGATGCGGCTATTGGGTGCTGGCGAGGCGTCGCCGAGCCTCAAGGCCGCGGACAAAATCCTGGAGATCATCGCCGCCCACCGGCAGCGCCAAAACCCCTGACAGGAGAAACCCCCGATGGCCGAGAATTTCCGCTTCTTGCACACGATGCTTCGCGTCAAGGACCTCGACAAATCGCTCGCCTTTTATACCGAGCAACTCGGCATGAACCTGATCCGCAAGCGTGACTACCCGACCGGCAAGTTCACCCTCGCTTTTGTCGGCTATGGCGACGAGGAGCACAACACGGTGGTCGAGCTGACCCATAACTGGGATCAGGCGGAGCCCTATGCCTTAGGCTCGGGCTTCGGCCATCTCGCGGTCGGCGTGCCCGATGTCTATGCGACCTGCGACAAGATGGCGAAGGCCGGGGTCAAGATTCCACGTCCCGCCGGCCCGATGGCGCATGGCGGCTCGGTGATCGCCTTTATCGAAGACCCCGACGGCTACAAGATCGAACTGGTCGAGCGGAAATAGCGCTTTTCGTCGTCATTCCGGGACGACCCGCAGGGTCGGACCCGGGATGTGCACACGGACGGCTGAATACCAAAACACCGGCCCTAGCCATTTCCCGCCAAGGCCGGTGTTCATGGGTTCCGGGTTCGCGAGCAGACGCTCGCGACAGCCTCAGATTAGTGCCGCTCGGTGATCGGTGTGTAGTGGCGCAGGTCCGAGCCGGTGAACAGCTGACGCGGCCGGCCGATCTTGGTGTCGGCGTCCTCGATCATCTCGGTCCATTGCGCGATCCAGCCGACCGTGCGCGCGATCGCGAACAACACGGTGAACATCGAGGTCGGAAAGCCCATCGCCTTCAGGATGATGCCCGAATAGAAATCGACGTTCGGGTAGAGCTTGCGGCTGATAAAGTATTCGTCGTTGAGCGCGATGTGCTCAAGCTCCATCGCCAAGTCGAGCAACGGGTCGTCCTTGATGCCGAGGTCTTTGAGCACGTCGTGGCAGCTTTCGCGCAGCACGGCGGCGCGCGGGTCGTAGTTCTTGTAGACCCGGTGGCCAAAGCCAAACAGGATTTCGTGGTTGTGCTTGTCCTTTACCTGGCTGATGAACTCCGGGATGCCTTTCGGACCACCAATCTTGGCGAGCATTTTCAGCACCGCCTCGTTGGCACCGCCATGCGCCGGGCCCCACAGCGAGGCAATGCCGGCGGCGATGCAGGCAAACGGGTTGGCGCCGGATGACCCGGCGTTACGCACCGTCGCGGTCGACGCATTCTGCTCATGGTCGGCATGGAGGATGAAAATCCGGTCCATCGCCTTCGCCAGGACCGGGTTGACCTGGTATTCCTCGCACGGCACCGCGAAGGTCATGTGCAGGAAGTTCTCGGCGTAACCCAGCGAATTCTTCGGGTACATAAAGGGCTGGCCGTGCGCGTACTTGTACGCCATCGCGCCGATCGTCGGCAGTTTGGCGATCAGCCGGTGCGAGGCGACCATCCGCTGGTACGGATCGTTGATGTCGGTCGAGTCGTGATAGAAGGCCGACAACGCGCCGACGACGCCGCACAGCACCGCCATCGGGTGTGCGTCGCGGCGGAACCCGCGGAAGAAGGTGGCGATCTGCTCGTGCACCATCGTGTGATGCGTGATGTCGGTGACGAACGCCGTCTTTTGATCCGCCGTCGGTAACTCGCCGTTCAGTAACAAATAAGCGACTTCGAGGAAGTCGCTTTTTGCCGCCAGTTCCTGGATCGGGTAGCCCCGATACATCAGGACGCCCTCGTCGCCGTCGATATAGGTGATGCTGGACCGACACGCGGCGGTCGCCATAAAGCCGGGATCATAGGTGAAATAGCCGGTCTTCGCATAAAGGCTGCGGACGTCGATGACCTTGGGGCCGACCGAGCCGCTAAGGACCGGCAGATCGATTGACTTGCCGGTACTGTTATCGGTCAGCGTCATCGTGCCGGTTGGCGCGCCCACCTTCGTGTTGTTTCCGTCCATGGATGCACCTCACTCGCTGCGCCCGCAGGCAGTTGCTGACCTAAGCGGCAAGAATATGCCGCTATTTGGCCATTATCAAATGGCAGGCGAGTATTGCAATGCAATATCGCATTTGCGAGATCATCTCGATTCGGCAGCATCCGCCAGCCGCCCGAGGGTTTCATCGCGCCCCAGCACCTCCATGACCTCGAAGATGCCCGGTGAGGCCAGCGAGCCGGTCAAGGCGGCGCGCAGCGGCTGGGCGACGGCGCCAAGCTTGACGCCTTTCTCGCTAACAAATTCCCGGAGGCGCGCTTCGAGCGCCGCAGTCTGCCAGTCGGTGCCGCCGAGCCCGTGCGAGAGCTCGCCGAGCAGCGAGCGGGCATCCGCCGTCAGCAATTTGGCCGCGTCGGCGGCCGGACGGATCGGTCGCGGCGCGACATAAAACCGGGATTTTTCAGCGAGTTCCACAAGCGTCTTGGCGCGCGGCTTTAAGGCCGGCATCGCGCGCAGCAGCCGATTGCGGTCAGAGGCGGAGAGCGCGTGGCCAAGCTCCATTTCAAGTCGCGCCGTCACCAGCTTGACCAGGCGCTCGTCGTCGGCCTCGCGGATGTAGTGCGCGTTGACGCTGTCGAGCTTGGCGAAATCGAACTGCGCCGGCGAGCGCTGGACGCCGCCCAAATCGAACCAGGCGATCGCCTGTTCGGTCGAAATGATCTCGTCGTCGCCGTGGCTCCAGCCGAGCCGCAGCAGGTAATTGCGCAGCGCTTCGGGCAGATAGCCCATGTCGCGATAGGCCTCGACGCCAAGCGCGCCATGCCGCTTTGACAATTTCGCGCCATCCGAGCCGTGGATCAGCGGGATATGGGCGAATTCCGGGATCGGCCAGTCGAGCGCGCGGTAGATCTGCACCTGGCGGAAGGCGTTGCGGAAATGCTCGTTGCCGCGGATGATATGCGTGATGCCCATGTCATGGTCGTCGATGACGACCGAGAAATTATAGGTCGGCGTGCCGTCCGAGCGCAGGATGATCAGGTCGTCGAGTTCTTCGTTGCCGACCGTGACCTCGCCCATGACAAGGTCGCGGATTGTCGTCGCACCTTCGCGCGGCGCCTTGAGGCGGATCGCCGGTGCGACACCGGGCGGCGCCTCGGCGGGGTCGCGGTCGCGCCAGGTGCCGTCGTAGCCGATCGAGCGCTTCTCGGTCTTGGCGCGCTCGCGCATCGCTTCGAGCTCCTCGGGCGTCGAATAGCAGCGATAGGCGCGGCCGGCGGCGAGCAGCCGATGAGCGATCTCGGCATGATGCGCGGCGCGAGCGAATTGAAAGACCACCTCGCTATCCCACTCGATACCGAGCCAGGCGAGCCCGTCGATGATCGCCGCCTCCGCCGCCTTGGTCGAGCGCTCGCGGTCAGTATCTTCGATGCGCAGACGGAATGTGCCGCCGTCCCCATGGAGCTGATGGTGGCGCGCGAACAGCCAGTTGAACAGCGCGGTGCGGGCGCCACCAATATGCAGAAACCCGGTCGGCGAGGGAGCGAAGCGGACGGTAACGGTCATTTAGCTCGGCCAGACTCGTAGTGTAGCGGCCCACTCTATCGTCATACCGGCGAAGGCCGGTACCCACGGCGGAACTGGGTCCCGGCCTTCGCCGGGACGACGAGGTGCGGGCGCCTCGGTGTCACTAATATAGGCCTTCGCTAGCGCTCCGGCGCTACATGCGTAGCGAACATTTCCCGCAGCTTGGATTTCATGACCTTGCCGGTCGCGGTGTGCGGCAATTCGTCGATGATCACGACATCGTCGGGCAGCATCCATTTGGGGAATTGCTCCGCGAGAAGCGCGAGCAGCCGCTCGCGCTCAGGGCAACAGCCGGTACGCGGCACGACGACGAGCAGCGGCCGCTCGGTCCATTTCGGATGGGGAATCGCGATCGCGGCGGCTTCCGCGACCGCATCGTCGGCCATCGCCGCGTTTTCGAGGTCGATCGAGCTGATCCACTCGCCGCCGGACTTGATCACGTCCTTGTGGCGGTCGGTCAGCCGGACGTAACCGTCGGGATCGATCGAGGCGACGTCGCCGGTATGAAACCAGCCGTCGGGCTCGACCGCCGCGCGGCTCGCCGCTTCATCGGCGAAATAGCCGCTGGTAATCCACGGACCGCGAACGAGCAGCTCACCGACCGCCGCACCATCGTGCGGCAAGGCGTTGCCCCGGTCGTCGACGATCTTCATCTCGACGCCAAACACCGGTCGGCCCTGGGTCAACTTGATCGCGGTCTGTGATGCCGCATCGAGCGATTTGTGCTTCGCCTTTAACGCCGCGGTGCTGCCGAGCGGGCTCATCTCGGTCATGCCCCAGCCATGCACGATTTCGACGCCGCGCGCCTCAAACGCCTGCAGCAGCGCCGGCGGCACCGCCGACCCGCCGCACAATACCCATTGCAGCGTCGATAAATTCCGGCCGTGCTCTCTGAGGTAGGTGTCGACACCAAGCCACACCGTCGGCACGCCGAGACCTACGGTCACCCCTTCGGCCTCGAACAGCTCGCACAGGCTTTCGCCATCGAGCTTTGGTCCGGGATAGACCAGCTTGGCGCCGTTCATCGGCGCGGTGTAGGCGGTGCCCCAGCTGCAGGCATGAAACAGCGGCACGACCGGACAGACAGTGTCCGAGGCCGCGAGCGGGATCGCGCCGGGCAGCGACGAGCCAAACGCATGAAGGACGGTCGAGCGATGGCTGTAAAGCACGCCCTTGGGCCTGCCGGTCGTGCCCGAGGTGTAGCACAGCGAAGAGGCGCTGCGCTCGTCGAACTCGGGCCAGGCGAAATCGTCGTCCTCCGCCGCCGCTAGTTCGTCGTAGGTACCGAGCACCGGCAATGTCGTCTTGGCCTCGCCGAGCAGCACGATCCGACAATCGCGCGGCAGACGCTGCCGCAGGCGCTCGATAAGCGGGACAAAACTGGTCTCGACAAACAGGATGCGGTCCTCGGCATGATTGACGATGTAGACGAGCTGGTCGTCAAAGAGGCGCGGATTGATCGTATGGCACACCGCGCCGATGCCGGAGATCGCATAGTACAGCTCGAAATGCCGCCAAGTGTTCCACGCCAGCGTGCCGACCCGGTCGCCGGGTTTGATGCCCAACCGCAACAGCGCCTTTGCCAGGCGGCGGGCGCCGCGTTCGGCTTCGGCGTAGGTGTAGCGGTGGATCGGCCCTTCGACGCTGCGGCTGACGATCTCGGTATCGCCGTGGAAATTTGCCGCGTGTCGCAGGCACATCGATACGAGGAGCGGCTGCTCGCCCATCAACCCGCGCATGTGCTGACTCCTCCCCGCAGCTCGACGTTTTTTCCAAGTAGCGCTGCGGCGTGCCGCGATTCAAGTGCGAAGCGCGGTTTTAGCCTAGGGAGAGGGGAGTTGCGCAGTGAAGAAGGCGACCAGCGCCTTGTTCATGTCCTGGTGGAATGAAGCGCGATCAAACCCGGGCGCGCTTTCGCAAATGGCCGGCGCGACATTGGCGAGCGCGTCGTTGCACGGCGCGAGAAAATCGAAATGACCGGCATGGGGTACGAGGTGATCCTCGGGCGGCTTGGGCAGCGCGTCGCGGATGATGTCGGCGTTCCATTGGTTTGGCGTGATGACGTCATCCGCGGCGCGCCATAGCTGGACCGGCACGCCCACGGCGGCGAGCCCTTCCGTCGTGAAGACGGAGCCGACCGCCGGCGCCGCGATCGCCGCCGCCTTGATCCGCGCATCGTGGGTCCACACCAGTTTTTCGTCCGGATCGGGCGGCACTCCGGTTTGCCGCATCTGGGTGCAGTCCCACGCTTCCGGATGGTCTTGGCAATATTGGCCGAAGCGTTCGAAATCCGGTGTGCCGCCCACGACGATCAGCGTTGTCGCGCCGCCGGCCGAATGCCCGAATAGGCCGATCCGCGCGGGGTCGAGATGGCCGCGCCCGGTCCAGATGTTGAGCATGAAATCGATGACGCGAGCGATATGCCGCGACCGGTTGGCGAAATTATGCCGGGAAAAGCTGGCGTCGCGGTCCTTGTAATTGTCGCCGGTATGCGACATCGCGACGACGACAAAACCCGCCTCGGCGAGCGCCAGCGCGGTGTCGTAATGACCGGCGGCGCTCCCGCCGGTGCCGTGCGAGATCACGATGAGCGGCAGATTGCTGCCGGTCACCGGTCCGTAGAATGCGACGTCCTGCGTGAAGAGCCCGACCGGCTGCGCGGTCAGCTTCGCATCGCTCGGATACCAGATCGCCAACTCAAGCGACGGGTCGTCGCCGTCGGGCGCGCTACCGTACTGGAAGCCGACCGCCCGCGCCGGCGACGCTGCCAACAGCAGCGCTGCGACGATACCCAGAAAAATACGGCAGAAGCTCAATAGCGCCGCAGCAGCCCGACAAGGCGACCCTGCACCTTGACCCGGTCGGGTCCGAAGATGCGGGTCTCATAGGCCTGGTTGGCGGGTTCGAGCGCGATCGAGGCGCCCCGCCGGCGCAAGCGTTTCAAGGTCACTTCGAGATTATCCACCAGGGCAACGACGATCGCGCCATTATCCGCCGTCTCGCAACGCTGAATTATGACAGTGTCGCCGTCGAGGATGCCGGCATCGACCATGCTGTCGCCGGCGACTTCGAGCGCATAGTGCTCGCCGCTACGGCCGAGCAGCGTCGAGGGCACACCGATGCTGGCCGACTGGTCGCGCAATGCCTCGATCGGGGTGCCGGCGGCGATACGGCCATAGAGCGGCAGGTCGACCGCCTCGCTTTCAGTCGAAATCGTCGAGCCGGGCAGTGCTCCCGAAAAATCGCCGCGGATCACGGTCGGCGAGAACCGGGCTTTCTCGGGCGAGCCGGGGGCGGCGCTCTCTTCTGGCAGTTTGATGACTTCGAGCGCCCGCGCGCGATGCGCCAGGCGTCGGATAAAGCCGCGCTCCTCAAGACCGCTGATCAGGCGATGGATACCGGACTTGGAACGCAGTTTCAGGGCGTCCTTCATTTCGTCGAAGGAGGGGGATACGCCGGTTGCAGTCAGCCTTTGATTGATGAACATCAGCAGCTCGTGCTGTTTCCGGGTCAGCATGGCAAACTCCCGCTAGTGGCGGAACAAATCCTAAACACAAGATGATGTTCTACTTTGGTTCGCACGATGCGTCAAGCGCGATCCAAGCAAAGCCTATTTTTGCGTCATTGCGACGACCGGCGCCTGCCCGCTAGGTTGGGGCATGGCGTCGCGCCGCATCATCATCGACACGGACCCGGGCATCGACGATGCCGTCGCGCTCCTGCTCGCGCTGGCCTCACCGGAACTCGATGTCGAGGCGATCGTCGCGGTTGCCGGCAATGGGCCGCTGCGCGTCATGGAGCGCAATGCGCGGGCGATCTGCGAGCTGGCTGGGCGGCCGGACCTTGCGGTCTATGCCGGCTGTCCGCGGCCGTTGCGCGGCGACGCCATTACCGCCGCCTATTTCCACGGCGAGAGCGGGCTGGGAACGACGGTCCTGCCACCGCCGGAAATGAAGCTGCGACCGCAACACGGCGTGGGCTTTCTTGTCGATCGGCTTCAGAACGCCCCGCCCGACAGTGTCGTCTGGTGCGCACTGGGGCCGTTGACCAATGTCGCAATCGCCCTGGTGCAGGCACCGGACATCATCGCCGGCGTCGCCGAGCTCGTGCTGATGGGCGGTGCCTCGCGCGCGCTCGGCAATACCACCCCGGCCGCCGAGTTCAACATCCTGGCCGACCCGCATGCCGCATCGATCGTCTTCGACAGCGGGCTGCCGATCACGATGATCCCGCTCGACTTGACCCATCAGGTACGCAGCACCCCCGAACGCATCGCCCGCATTCGAGCGCTCGGCACGCCGGTGGCCGACTTTGTTGCCGACGTGCTGACGCCGGGAGAGGGACACGGGCCGCACGCGCTGCACGATCCCTGCGTCATCGCCTATGCGCTGGCGCCGCATCTGTTTGAGGGCAGCCGGGTCAACGTCGCCATCGAGACGCAGAGCCGCCTGACCTTTGGCGCGACGGTGGTCGATTGGCGCGGCATCAGCGGCCGCGACGTCAATGCGAATGTGCTGCATACCGTCGATGCCGACGGCGTTTTCACGCTGCTGACCGAGCGGCTTGCCCGCTTTTCTTGATGGTGCTTGTGCCGAGCGCGGATTCGCCCTTTAGAATGATCCACCAGTCCTGACTTGGGAGGAAGAAATATGGCCATTGTCGAAATGCGCACCTACCGGGTAAAGCCCGGCTCGATCCCCGAAGTCGTCAAGCGGTTTGGCGAGGCGCTCGAGAAATCGGGCCGCAACAAGGTTGCGCCGCTCGGCGCGTTCTTCCATACCGAGGTTGGGCCGCTCAACCGCATCATCCATTGCTGGCCTTACGAGAACCTGGCCGCGCGCGAAAAGCTTCGCGCCGAGGCGATGAAGCTGCCCGGCTGGCCGCCGCCGATCGGCGAATTCATCGAAGAGATGGAAGCGAAGATCATTAATCTCGCGCCGTTCTCGCCCGCGCTTGGCGATCGTGGTCTCGGCAATATCTACGAGATCCGCACCTACACG
>Ga0181537_10002581_pt1 | contig 15906 bp, 16 predicted proteins | sample PEATcosm2014_Bin_39_FD_119765 | JGI IMG/M metagenome (GOLD analysis project Ga0181537, IMG submission 119765) | Peatland microbial communities from MTU Mesocosm Facility, Houghton, MI, USA - PEATcosm2014_Bin23_10_metaG | ecosystem: Environmental > Terrestrial > Soil > Wetlands > Peat | place... | reverse complement strand
AGCTGCAGCGGCGCCAGCACCGCGGTGAGCGAAATCGCCATGCGCAGCATGGTGCGCGCCTCCTCGCCGTGGCGATCCGTCAACAGATAGCGCGCGCCGACCGCCATGCCGACGAAACCGCCGGTGAGCAGCGAGGCGTTGAGCATGTGGGCAAGCCGATAGGGAAAGCTCGGATTGAAAATGATCGCCACCCAGTCCGCCGGATAGGCGATGCCGCCGTTGAGCGTGTAGCCCGCCGGCGTCTGCATCCAGCTATTGGCGGAAAGAATCCAGAACGCCGACAGCGTCGTGCCGAAGGCAACCATCAGGCCGGAAAAGACTTGCAGCCAGCGCGGCACGCGTTCGCCGCCGAACAGCAATATGCCGAGGAACGTCGCTTCGAGAAAAAACGCGCTCAGGACTTCGTAGCCGATCAGTGGACCGACGACATTGCCGACTACAGCCGAAAAGTGGCTCCAATTGGTGCCGAGCTGATATGACAATACGACGCCGGAAACGACGCCCATCCCGAAAGAGACGGCGAAGATTTTAGTCCAGAATGCGGCCAGCCGCTTATAGCGTTCGGCGCCCGTCCATCCCCATAAGACTTCGAGCGTGGCAATGTAGATCGCAATTCCGATCGTAAAGGTCGGAAAGATGATGTGGAACGAAATGGTGAAGGCAAATTGCAGGCGCGCCAGCAGAATCGGATCAAAGTGCATCGGCCAAACTCCGTCAGAAGCGATGGAAACCCTTCGAAGCTAGTGCGCGATTGCGAATTTTCGACAACGACAGGAAAACACTTCAATATGCTTGCACGGGGAAGCCATGAACGAAGCTGTCACCACAGACAAGCCAGGTACGCCACCTATTCTCGACCGTCTGTTCGGGCTAGGCAAGATGGGCTCGAACCTGCGCACCGAATTCATCGCCGGCCTGACCACGTTCCTGACGATGATCTACATCGTCCTCGTCAATCCGCAGATTCTCGGCAATGCCGGCATGGACAAGGGCGCGGTCTTTGTCGCCACCTGCATTGCCGCTGCTGTCTCCACGATGGTGATGGCGCTCTATGCCAATTATCCGATCGCGCTTGCGCCGGGCATGGGGCTCAACGCGTTCTTCGCGTTCACCGTCGTGCTGGTAATGAAATATACCTGGCAACAGGCGCTCGCCGCCGTGTTCTGTTCGGGCGTCATATTTTTCCTGATCTCGATTTTCCGCATTCGCGAATACATCATCAATTCAATTCCGCGGAACCTGAAGCTCGCCATTTCCGCTGGTATCGGATTGTTTCTCGGCATCATCGCGCTTGAGGAAGCCAAGATCGTGGTGGCGTCGCCGGCGACATTGGTGACGCTCGGCGATCTGCGCAATCCGGCGCCGGTGCTTTGCCTCCTCGGCCTCGTTCTCATTACGGCGCTCAACTACCGGCGGGTTGTCGGCGGCACGCTGATCGGCATCCTCGTTGTCACGCTGATCGGCGTTCCGCTCGGGCTCGCGACCTATACCGGCGTCGTGTCGGCGCCGCCGTCGCTCAAGCCGACATTGTTCCAGCTCGATTTCTCGCGGCTTGGCGAATCTTCGTTCCTGATCGTGATCTTCAGTTTTCTGTTCGTCGACGTATTCGATAATGCCGGCACGCTGATCGGCGTCACCCACCGTGCCGGTCTGACAGATAAAGACGGCAATCTGCCGCGCATGAAACAGGCACTCATTGCCGACAGCTTTGCCGCCATGTTCGGTGCGCTGATCGGCACCTCGACGACGACAAGCTACATCGAGAGCGCGTCGGGCATTGCCGCGGGTGGACGCACCGGGCTTACAGCGCTCTTCGTCGCTATTTTCTTCCTCGCCGCTTTGTTCTTCGCGCCACTCGCCGGCATGGTGCCCGCTTATGCCACGGCGGCAGCGCTGCTTTATGTCGCCTGCATCATGGCGCGCGCGCTTGCCGAGATCGACTGGGACGACATCACCGAAGCGGCGCCGGCCGTGGTCGCCGCGGTGACCATGCCGCTGACCTATTCGATCGCGAACGGCATTGGGCTTGGCTTCATCACCTATGCGCTGGCGAAACTGATCGCCGGCAAATTCGCCGACGCCAAGCCCGCGGTGCTGGTGTTGGCGGCGATCTTCGTGCTCAAATTCGCGATGGGATAGGAGAAAGCGATGAACGCCGGAGCTCTTTCCTCTTGGCCGCTGTCTTGGCAGTTTTGGGCCGTGCTATCGGCGATCTTTGCGGCGCTCACCGCGATCTTCGCCAAGGTCGGCGTCGAGAACGTCAATTCCGATCTGGCGACGTTTATTCGTACCATCGTCGTCGTTTGCGTCCTGGGATTGATCGTCTACGCGACGCGGCAATTTCAAAATCCGGTGGAGATCTCCGGTCGCACCTATCTGTTTCTGGTGCTATCGGGGCTCGGCACGGGCGCGTCGTGGCTGTGCTATTTCCGCGCGCTCAAGCTCGGCAATGCGGCGCAGGTCGCGCCCATCGACAAGCTCAGCGTCGTTCTCGTCGCGGTATTCGGCGTCCTGTTCCTGGGTGAGCGGCTTTCGTCGCTCAATTGGCTCGGCGTCATGCTGGTCGCCGGCGGCGCGATCCTTGTTGCAGTCCGCTAGGCGAGTGCCTTCTTCAGCGCCAGAAAATCGCGCCAGGCGAAACGCTTTTGCAGCGGACTGCGCAGCAGAAATGCCGGATGGAATGTCGCCAGTGCCCGGATCTCGCGCGTGCCGGTGTCGTAAGGAAACCAGCGGCCCCGCGCGCGCGTAATGCCTTCCTTGATACCGAGCAGCGTTTGCATCGACGGCCCGCCGAGGCAAACCACGATATCCGGATTGGCCAGCTCGATCTGGCGGCGGATGAACGGCAGGCAGATCGCGGTTTCCTGCGGCGTCGGGGTGCGGTTGCCGGGCGGCCGCCATGGCACGACGTTGGCGATGTAGACGCTTTCGCGATTAAGCCCGATCGCCGCCATCATCAGATCGAGCAACTTGCCGGAACGGCCGACGAAGGGGCGGCCGATGACGTCCTCGTCGTAACCGGGCGCCTCGCCGACGAACATGACCCGGCTTTGCGGATTGCCGTCGGCGAAGACGAGTTGCGTCGCGGTGGCGCGCAAGGCACAGCCCGCGAAATCGGTCAGCAGCGCGCGCAAGTCCTCGAGCGTCTGTGCACTCCGCGCGGCTTCACGCGCGGCCATCGCCGCGGCTTCCGGCGAAGCGGGCGCGGGCATGCTCGCGGTTCCCATCGGGGGAAGGGCCGGGGAGGCGGCTCTCTTGCTGGAAACGGGCGGTGGAGATGGAGACGAAGCGACGGTGTTGGCCGCGCGAGGGGTGGCCTCTTCGGCCATGCGGTCGACCGGCTCCTCGCCGATCAGCGCGTCGGCGCCGGCATCGACGTAGAACGCGAGCAATTCGCGTGTTTGTTGCTGGTCGGGACTCATGATTGGCGATCCGGTCATTGTCATCGCACTAATTTCGTGAAAAATCATCGGGTATCGTCCGGGACACGGAGCAGGCCATGAACACATCGGAGCTTCCGGCCCCGGAGGCGATGGAATTCGATGTCGTCATCGTCGGCGCGGGGCCAGCCGGTCTTGCCGCCGCGATCCGGCTCAAACAGCTCGCGCCGGAAAAATCCGTCGTCGTGGTCGAGAAGGGCTCCGAGGTCGGCGCGCACATTCTGTCCGGCGCGGTGATCGACCCGATCGGCCTCGACAAGCTTATTCCGGAATGGCGCAGCGAGGACACCCCGATCAAGACGCAGGTCACCGCCGACCGCTTCTACGCGCTCGGCGCGTCGGGTGCGCTCCGCCTGCCGACCATGCTGATGCCGCCGCTGATGAGCAATCACGGCAATTTCATCGTCTCGCTCGGCGACGTTTGCCGTTATCTGGCGAAGAAGGCGGAAGCGCTCGGCGTCGAAATCTATCCGGGTTTTGCCGCGGACGAAGTTTTGTTCGAGAACGATGCGGTCGCCGGCATCGCCACCGGCGACATGGGAATCGCAAAGGACGGACACCACAAGCCGGGTTTCGCCCGCGGCATGGAACTACGCGGCAAATATACTCTGTTGGCCGAAGGCGCGCGCGGCAGTCTGTCCAAAATCTTGATCGAGCGTTTTGGGCTGCGCGCCGATCACGATCCGCAGAAATTCGGCATCGGTCTCAAGGAACTGTGGCAAGTCGCGCCGGAAAAGCACCGCAAGGGTTTGGTTCAACACACGCTCGGCTGGCCGCTCGACAACGGTACGGGCGGCGGCTCGTTCCTTTATCACTATGACGACAATCTGGTCTCGGTCGGTTTTGTCGTCCACCTCAACTACAGCAATCCGTATCTATCGCCGTTCGAAGAATTCCAGCGCTTCAAGACGCACCCGCTGGTTCGCGACACTTTCGCCGGCGGCAAGCGCATCTGTTATGGCGCGCGCGCCATCACCGAGGGCGGCTGGCAGTCGGTGCCGAAGCTTGTTTTCCCTGGCGGCGCGCTGATCGGCTGCGCCGCGGGTTTCGTCAACGTGCCGCGCATCAAGGGTAGCCATAACGCCATGCTGACCGGCATGCTCGCGGCCGAGCGCGTCGCGGCGGCGCTGGCGTCCGGCCGCAGCAACGATGAGCTTTCGAGTTATGAAGCGGCGTGGCGTTCCTCGCCGGTCGGGCGCGATCTGTGGCGCGTGCGCAACGCGAAGCCGTTATGGTCGAAGCTCGGCACCTTCGCTGGCATCGCGCTTGGTGGTCTCGACATGTGGACCAGCACGTTCGGCTTCTCGCTGTTCGGCACGCTCAAACACGGCAAGCCGGATTACGAAACACTCAAGCCGGCTGCGGAATGTAAGCGCATCGCCTATGCCAAGCCGGACGGCAAGCTCACCTTCGACCGGCTGTCCTCGGTGTATCTCTCCAACACCAATCACGAAGAGGACCAGCCGGTTCATCTTTTGGTGCGTGACCCAGCTTTGCAAAAATTGTCCGAGCACGATGTCTATGCTGGACCGTCGGCGCGTTATTGTCCGGCGGGCGTCTATGAATGGGTCGAGGAAGGCGGCCAGCCGCGCTACGTGATCAACGGGCAGAACTGCGTCCACTGCAAAACCTGCGACATCAAGGATCCGAATCAGAACATCACTTGGGTGCCGCCTGAAGGCGGCGGCGGGCCGAATTATCCAGGTATGTGACTTTGGCGTGCCGCTATTTCGCCGCCGTTACGGCCTAAGCAAGCTTCGAGGCGTGGGAACACGTGACAGTGAGGGCCGGCTTTGTGTCCTTGCGGCGTTGCGGCAAAAAGGTCATTCTCGCGTTGACTCAAAGGCCGCCGGGCGCGCGATTCCCGCTGCGCCGGTCCAGTTTGCCGACGGAGAAATCGTGATTCATTTGCTGCTGCCCCGGCATGCCGCTATTGCCGGTATCGCCTTCGCCTTGAGCCTGCCGTCAGCGCTGGCGCACGCGGCCACCGTTCAGGTGCCGCCAGACCTGACGCCAGACAATCCCTTCGGCAGCTATCTTGCCGCCCGGCACGCCGGAGAAGAGCGCGATACCGCGGCCGAAGCCGCCTATTACATGGATGTGCTCAAGCTCGATCCGCGCAATCCGGATCTGCTCAACCGTACTTTTTTGTCGGTACTCACCAGTGGCGATGTCGATGATGCGAGCAAACTTGGCGAGCGGTTGCTCGCGGTCGATCAGACCGATCGCGTATCCCACCTCGTGCTTGGCGTCCGCGATCTCAAGCAGAAACATTACGGGCTCGCCCGAGGGGAATTCTCGCAATCGGTGCGCGGCCCGGTAACGGACCTCACTGCGACGCTGCTCGAGGGCTGGGCGCTTGCCGGCGAAGGCGATGCGCGCGGAGGGGTCAGCACCATCGACAAACTGTCCGGTCCGGATTGGTACGGTATCTTCAAGGACCTTCATGCCGGCCTCATCCTCGACCTTGCCGGCAACAAGAAGGACGCCGGTCCGCGCTATCAGAGCGCATACAAGGCCGATCCGACGGCCTTGCGCACGGTCGAGGCTTACGGCCGCTATCTGTCGCGCAATGGCAGCAAGGATGACGCGCTGAAGATCTATCAAGACTTCAGCAAGGAACTACCCGATCATCCACTGATCGTCAGCGAGATGAATTCGATCTCCAACGGCGACAAATTGCCGTCGTTCATCGACTCGCCACAGGCCGGCGCCGCGGAGGCGTTATATGGGCTGGGCGCATCGATCGGCCGCCGCGGCGGCGAGGATTTAGCGCTGATTTATTTGCAGCTTGCGCTTTATCTTGAGCCGACGCACGCCATGGCGCTGTTGTCGCTTGGCGACCTCTACGAGGATCTGAAGAAGCCCGACCTCGCCATCAAGGCCTATGATCGCGTTCCTGCGAACTCGCCGCTATTGCGCAACGCGCAAATCCAGATGGCGGTCGATCTCGACGCGCTGGATCGTACCGACGAAGCCAAGGCCAAGCTCCAGCAGGTCATCGCCGCCAATCCCAAAGACACCGAGGCGATCATCGAGCTTGGCAACATTCAGCGCGCGCGGAAGGACTTCGCCGGCTGCGCCGACACCTACGGTAAGGCCATCGATACGGTGCCAAACCCGCAGAAGTCGAACTGGGTGATATTTTACTTCCGCGGCATTTGTTACGAGCGCTCGCACCAATGGCCGCTCGCCGAAGCCGACATGAAGAAAGCGCTGGAGCTTTATCCCGACCAGCCGCTGGTCCTCAATTATCTCGGCTATTCCTGGGTCGATCAGGGCATCCATCTCGACGAAGGCATGGACATGATCCGCAAGGCCGTCGAGCAGCGGCCTGACGACGGCTATATCGTCGACTCATTGGGCTGGGCCTATTTCAAGACCAGCAGTTACGACGATGCAGTCAAAAACCTCGAACGTGCGGTCGAGCTTAAGCCCGAAGACCCGACCATCAACGACCACCTCGGCGATGCTTACTGGCGAGTCGGACGGACGCTGGAGGCGCATTTCCAGTGGTCGCACGCCAAGGACCTCAACCCGGATCCGGAAGACCTGCCAAAGATCGAAGCCAAGCTTAAAGACGGCCTGAAGGCCGACAATGCAGCCGCCGCCGACGCCAGCAAGCCCACCCCGGCGGCCGACGGCGATAAGGCCAATTCCGCGGCGGATGCCGACAAGGCGAAAAAGTCGGGCAACGGCGGGTGAGGGGCCTCCTTGCCCGATCCGCTTGTTGAGACGGCGCCCGCCAAGGTCAATCTGACGCTGCGGGTGCTCGGCCGCCGCGCCGACGGCTATCATGAGATTTCAAGCTTGGTCGCGTTCGCCGATCGCGGCGACCGGTTGAACTTTGCGCCGGGCGGCGAACTCGCGCTGACGGTTGCCGGGCCGCGCGCGCCAGCGGCTGGCGCTATTGCTGACAATCTTGTGCTCAAGGCGGCGCGTGCGTTGCAAGCGCGCATTCCGGGCCTGCGCCTAGGTGCGTTTCATCTGGAAAAGGAATTGCCGGTCGCGGCCGGACTCGGCGGCGGCTCGGCCGACGCTGCTGCGGCGCTGCGCCTCCTCGCGCGGGCCAACAATCTTGCCGGCAACGATCCGCGCCTTTACGAGGCGGCGCGCTCAACCGGCGCCGATGTTCCGGTTTGTCTCGATCCACGGCCGCGCCTGATGCAAGGCATCGGCGAAAAGCTTTCCGAGCCTGTCGCTTTGCCGCCGCTCCATGCCGTGCTTGTTAATCCGGGCGTTGCCGTCGCGACCAAGGATGTTTTCGCCGGATGGTCGGTCGCAGACGAGCCCGCGATACCATTCGATCTCGCTGCAGTCGCCAAGGCGGCGGACTACGCGCAGCTTTTATCGTTGCTGTTGACGCGGCCGAACGATCTCGAAGAGGCGGCGATCGCGCTTGCACCTGTTATCGCCGAAGTGTTGGCAGCGATGCGCACATTGTCCGGCTGCGGTCTTGCCCGCATGTCGGGCTCCGGCGCGACGTGTTTTGGCTTGTTCTCGTCCAAAGCCGAAGCGGCCGCTGCCGAAAAATCGCTGCGCGCCAAAAATCCGGCCTGGTGGGTTTGCGCAACGACGCTGGGCTAGATTCTTGATTTGAGCATGATCTTATCCGAAAACCGGCTTCCACTTTTCGAGATCATGCTCTAATTCGTCCGCGCAATACAGAAGTCGACCGCCGCAGTGAGCGCGGCTTTCATCTTCGAGTCCGGAAACAGCGCCAGCGCGTCGCGGGCGATGGCGCCATAGTGATGCGCACGACCGATCGTGTCCTCGATCGCGCGGTGCTTCGACATCAGCGCGACGGCGTGATTGAGATCGGCGTCGGTGGTTTCGCCGCGCTCGAGCGTGCGCCGCCAGAACTCGCGTTCGTCGTCGCTGCCGCGGCGGAATGCGAGCACGACCGGGAGCGTAATCTTGCCCTCGCGAAAATCGTCGCCGATGTTCTTGCCGAGCCGCGTTGAGACGCCGCCATAGTCGAGCGCGTCGTCGACAAGCTGAAAGGTGATGCCGAGATTCATGCCGAACGAGCGGCTTGCGGCTTGCTCGGCCTTCTGCCGCGCTGTAAGGGCGGGGCCGACTTCGCAAGCCGCGGCGAACAGTTCCGCAGTCTTGGCGCGGATCACCGCAAGGTATTCGTCCTCGGTCGTCGCCGTGTTCTTGGCCGCGGCGAGCTGCATGACTTCGCCTTCGGCAATCACCGCGGCGGCGGCGGAGAGAATTTCGAGCGCCTTGAGGCTGCCGACCTCGACCATCATCTTGAACGCCTGGCCGAGCAGGAAATCGCCGACCAGAACGCTCGCCTCGTTACCCCACAGCATGCGCGCCGCCAGCCGCCCCCGGCGCAGCTCGCTTTCGTCGACCACGTCGTCGTGGAGGAGCGTCGCGGTGTGCATGAATTCTACCGCGGCGGCGAGCTTGATATGGCCGTCGCCCGGATAGCCCGACAACCGCGCCATGGCGAGCGTCAGCATCGGCCGCAGCCGTTTGCCCCCGGAAGTTATGAGATGTTTGGCCACCTCCGGAATCATCGTCACTTCCGAGCCGGTGCGACTGATGATGGTCGCGTTGACGCGTTCCATATCGGCGCCGACCAGATCGACCAGCGGCTCGATCGACGGTTCATTCGGACTTTCGAACGGGACGACAACGGCCACTTCTATGTTCTCCACATGCCGGAAAGACGAGGCAGCATAGAAACGCTATGGTGACGCGGCAAGCTATTCCGGGGCGGCGGCAGGGACGAAATGCCAAGCAACGAACGTGCCATCGATGCCGTCAATGCGAGCCGGCTGGACGTGGCCGTGCTGGTGCCGTGCTACAACGAGGAGCGCGCGATCGCCAAGGTGGTTGTCGATTTCCGCGCGGCGCTGCCAGCGGCGACCGTCTATGTCTACGACAACAATTCCACCGACGGCACGGCCGCGGCGGCGAAGGCTGCCGGTGCTGTCGTGCGCCGCGAGACTCATCAAGGCAAAGGCTACGTCGTGCGGCGGATGTTTAACGACATCGAGGCCGACGTCTACGTTCTGGTCGACGGCGACGCGACCTACGATGCGCCAAGTGCGCCAAGCATGATCGAAAAGCTTCTGGGCGATAGGCTCGATATGGTCGTCGCCAGCCGCGTCGATCGCGAGAACGCGGCTTACCGGCCCGGCCACCGCACCGGAAACCGGCTGCTCACCGCGTTTGTCGCGAATATCTTCGGCCAGGCTTTCAGCGATATTTTGTCAGGCTACCGGGTGTTCTCGCGCCGCTTTGTCAAATCGTTTCCGATCCTGTCGGGCGGTTTTGAGATTGAAACCGAGCTGACTGTGCATGCGCTCGAACTCGAACTCCCGGTCGGCGAAGTGGCGACGCCTTACTATGCGCGGCCCGAGGGATCGGCCTCGAAGCTCTCGACCTGGCAGGACGGGTTGCGCATCGTCTCGACGGTGTTGAAGCTTTATCGGGCGGAACGGCCACTCTCGCTGTTCGGCGCCTTCGGGGTTGCGCTCATCATCATCGCGATTGGATTAGCCATCCCGATCGTCATCACCTACTTGCAGGAAGGCATCGTGCCGCGCCTGCCGACCGCGGTACTTTCCACCGGGCTGATGCTGCTCGCCTTCCTGTCGATCGCCTGCGGCCTCATTCTCGATACCGTGACCCGCGGCCGGCGCGAGGCGAAACTCATCGCCTACCTCGCCTTGCGCGCTCCGGGTGAGGAGCGGCGGCAGAGCTGAAATTTTTCAGGAGCAACGATTGCGCGAACTCGTCCGCACCAACGATGCCGTGCTGATTTCGGCGATCGAAGCGCTGCTCAATGGCGCGAATATCGGACATATGGTGGTCGATCAGAATATGAGCGTGCTTGAGGGCTCGATCGGCATTTTCCCTCGCCGCATTCTGGTCGGCGATGACCAGGTCCTCGCCGCGCGGCGGCTTCTGCAGGATGCCGGTTTCGGCAATGAGCTGCGGCCGTATGTCGAATAGTGAGACGAGCGAGGACGCCGTTCTCGGCGGCAAGCTCGTGCTCCGCCAGCCGTTGCGCGGCCACCGCTTCGGACACGATGCGATCCTGCTTGCGGCGGCAACGGCCGCGCAATCAGGCGAGCGGGCGATCGAGCTTGGCGCGGGCGTCGGTGCGGCCGGGCTCGCGCTGGCGCACCGCATTGCGGGACTTGATGTGACGCTGGCCGAGATCGACCCCGCGCTCACCGAACTCGCGCGCGAGAATGCGATGCGTAACGGCCTTGGCGATCGTGTGCGCGCGGTCTGTCTCGACGTCGCCGTGCCGGAGGGTGCATTTGCCGCCGCCGGGGTTATGCCCGCATCCGCGGATCGCGTTCTGATGAATCCGCCGTTCAACGCGCCGCAAAATCCTTCGCCCGATCGCGGCCGCCGTCTGGCGCGCACGGCCTCCGACGACACGCTCGCGCAGTGGCTCGCAACGGCGGCGCGGCTCCTTCGCGCTTCAGGCGTGGTGACGCTGATCTGGCGTGCCGACGGCCTCGACGACGTGCTCACGGCGCTCGCGCAAAACTTCGGTGCGAGCACGGTCTTGCCGATTCACCCCAAACCCGATGCCGCGGCGATCCGCGTGATCGCGTCCGCGGTAAAGGACCGAGCCGGGCCGTTGTCGCTATTGCCGGGCCTCGTGCTGGCCGACGCCAACGGCAAGCCGACCGCGCAAGCCGAAACGATACTGCGCGACGGTGCGGCTCTGCCGTTGATTGGAAGCTGAGTGCTAACTGCGACTGGGGAGCCAAATCCAAACGTAAACAAAAGTTAATACTGATACTTATCCAACTAAATCCTGCTCAGCCATTAGGCACTACATTGGCACTTAAGCGGGCTAGACCGACCTGATTTGCTTCGCCTCGGTACGAATCGGGAGATAGGAAACAGCGACAAACACGCTGATTAGCATCAAGAGGAAATAGATCTTCATTGCTTCTTTGCCTCCGCTGTTGATTGCGGCATCCGCTATCTAAGCAAGAAGCGTTCCACCCCTTAACAAACGGTTACTTGATGGTTACCCAGACCCATCATATTTGAGCTTTCATGATCGAGCCGGTGATCGAGCAAAGCGGTCAGAGCGTTCTGGGCCGCCTCGGCGGGCTGTTGGGGCCGCTGATCCCGCAACGTTTTCGGCGCGATGCTCCCGTCGTACCGGTGGTGCGCTTGACCGGCGTCATCGGATTTTCGACCCCGCTGCGGCCAGGGCTGTCGCTTGCCGGCATCGCCCGCACGCTCGAGCGCGCTTTTGCCGTGCGCCGCGCCGTAGCCGTCGCGCTATCGATCAATTCGCCGGGCGGATCGGCGGTGCAATCGCACCTCATCTTTCGCCGTATCCGCGAACTGGCGGAGGAGCATAACCGTCACGTCATCGCTTTCGTCGAAGATGCCGGCGCTTCCGGCGGCTACATGATCGCCTGCGCGGCGGATGAGATCGTTGCCGACCAGAGCTCTATCGTCGGCTCGATCGGCGTCGTCGGCGGGACGTTCGGCTTCGACAAGCTGATCGAGAAAATCGGAGTCGAGCGCCGCCTCTATACGTCAGGCGCGCACAAAGCGATGCTCGATCCGTTCCTGCCGGAGAATCCCGACGACGTCGAACGGTTGAAGAACTTGCAGCGACAAATCCACGACGACTTCATCGCGCTGGTCAAATCGCGCCGCGGCGGCAAGCTGACCGGTCCGGAAAATGACTTATTCTCCGGGGAATATTGGATCGGACGCCGGGCGCTGGAACTTGGCTTGATTGATGCGGTTGGCGATTTGCGCGGCGTGCTGAGGCAACGATTTGGCGACAAGGTCGTTACACCGGTGGTGCGGGCCGAGCGCGGCTTTTTGGGCCGCCGCATCTTCGGCGCCGGTGGCGACACGACGCAAATGGGTAATCCGGTGGGTTTTGCCGAGGACCTGATTTCGGCGCTTGAAGCGCGCGCCATTTGGGCGCGGTATGGGCTTTAGCGAGAGCATGATCCCGAAAAGTGGAGCGATTTTCGGATAAGATCATACTCAAACTATAGGAGATTACGGATGCCGCCGCTCATCGTTTTCGCACTTGGAGTCATGGGGGCTGCCGTGGTGGTGCGCTGGTGCGTACGAGAAGTCCATCGCGTCAATTCCGAACTCGACGAGATCCGCGCCAAAGCCAGCGTCGAGCCGCTCGACCGCTCGATGCTGCCGAAATTGAAACCCGATCCGAAAACCGGCGAATACCGGCCGGGGTAAACCTTCGTCATTCCGGGGCGGAGCGAAGCGAGGAGCCCGGAATCCATAACCACAGGTCAGCGAATATGGATTCCGGACTTGCCGCTGCGCGGCAATCCGGAATGACGGATTATTGCTCCTTAATGCCGTTTGCGGCGACGACGCGGCCCCATTTGTCGTATTCGCTCTTCATGAAAGTGCCGAGCGATTCCGGCGTGCCGCCAACCGGCGTTGCGCCGGTCTTGACCAGCTTGTCGTGCACCGCGGGATCGGCGAGCGCGTCATTCACCGCCTTGTTGAGCTTGGCGATCACGGCGGGCGGCGTCTTCGCCGGCGCGAGCAGTGCGTACCAGTTCGACGCGTCGGTATTGGGATAGCCCTGCTCGGCGAGCGTCGGCACATCCGGCAGGATGGCGTCGCGCTTGTCGGCCGCGGCCCCGATGGGCACCAGATTGCCGGCCTGGATTTGCGCGATCAGTACCGGGACGTCGGCGGCGAGCACCTGCACCTGGCCGGCGAGCAAATCGGTCAAGGCCGGCGCCGCGCCGCGATAGGGCACGTGGAGGAACTGCACACCGGCGGCGGTATCAAGCAGGATCTGCGCAAGATGCGGCGGCGAGCCGATGCCGGTCGATGCGAACGGAATCGTGCCGGGTTTTTCCTTCGCCATCGCGACGAGCTCTTTGACGTTCTTGATGCCGAGCTTCGGCGAAACCACCAGAACCTCGGTGACCTTGGTGACGAGCGCGACCGGAGCGAAATCGCGGAACGTGTCGAACGGCATGCTTGCCATGACATGCGGCGACACCGTCACCGCGCCGGCCGTGGTGAGGAACAGCGAATAACCGTCAGGATCCGACTTGGCGACGTCGCCGCCGCCGAGCGTGCCGTTGGCGCCCGGCTTGTTGTCGATATAGACGCGCTGGCCGAGCGACGCCGTCATCTTGTCGGCGATCACGCGGCCGACGAAATCGGTGGGACCGCCCGCCGGGAATGCGACGACAATGCGGACCGGACGGCTGGGAAAGTCCTGCGCCTGCGCGAATTGCGGGACGAGTAACGCCAGTAACGCCGTGGCGCCGATCAGCAGGCTTCGAATATTGCGCACAATTTCCTCCGTGTAAGCCGGCCATCTGATAGCAGGAATCAGCTATCAGGTGGCAAGAGCCGGATCGAGGCTTGATCTCGCCATCTTGACCTCGACATCTTGACCTCGCCTCGGCGTTCCACCAACAACGGCCCATGAAACCGGCAATGAACGCGACGCCTCACCAGGATTTGCCGCCTTACATGCGCCCGGAACGCTCGTTCCAGGGGCTCGTTCTGGCTTTGCAGCGTTACTGGGCGGACCGGGGCTGCGTCATTTTGCAGCCCTATGACATGGAGGTCGGCGCCGGCACGTTTCATCCGGCGACGACGCTGCGCGCGCTCGGGCCAAAACCGTGGCGCGCCGCCTATGTGCAGCCGTCGCGCCGACCCAAGGACGGCCGCTATGGCGAAAACCCGAACCGCTTGCAGCACTATTATCAGTTGCAGGTGATCCTAAAACCGTCGCCGGACGATTTGCAGGAGCTTTATCTGAACTCGCTCGCCGCCATCGGCATCAGTGCGAAAATCCACGACATCCGTTTCGTCGAGGACGATTGGGAAAGCCCGACGCTCGGCGCCTGGGGGCTTGGCTGGGAGTGCTGGTGCGACGGCATGGAAGTTTCGCAGTTCACCTATTTCCAGCAGGTCGCCGGTTTCGAATGTGCGCCGGTCTCGGGCGAACTTACTTACGGTCTGGAGCGGCTGGCGATGTATGTGCAAGGCGTCGAGAATGTTTTCGAGCTTAACTTCAACGGCCGCGACGGCGCCGAGCGCGTCAGCTACGGCGATATTTTCCTGCAAGCCGAGCAGGAATATTCGCGGCACAATTTCGAATATGCCGACACCGACATGCTGTTCGAGCAGTTCCGCATGGCGGAGCTGGCGTGCCGCAAATATCTCGAAGCCGGCTGGGAAGCCGACGGCGCCGATACCGACGGGCGCGGGCGGCATCTGATGGCGCTACCGGCCTACGACCAGTGCATCAAGGCAAGTCATGTGTTCAATCTGCTCGATGCGCGCGGCGTCATCTCGGTGACGGAGCGGCAAAGCTACATTTTGCGGGTGCGCGAACTCGCCAAAGCGTGCGGCGCGGCGTGGCTCGCAACCGAAGGCGGAGGCAAACAATGAGCGGATGCGGAGAACTTGAATGAGCGAAATGCCACAAATCGGCGGACGGCGGCCGATCCCGGTCCAGGTCGAGGCCGGCAAGAGCTATTGGTGGTGCGCCTGCGGGCGCTCAAAGTCGCAGCCGTTCTGCGACGGCTCGCACAAGGGCACCGAATTCCGACCGCAGGAATGGAAGGCGCAGTCGAGCGGAGAAGTGTGGTTCTGCGCCTGCAAGCGCTCCTCGCACGAGCCGTTGTGCGACGGCAGCCATAAACAGTTGCCGAATGCCTGATCTTCTGCTCGAGCTTTTCTCCGAGGAAATTCCGGCGCGCATGCAGGCGCGCGCAGCGGATGATTTGCGCAAGCTCGTCACCGATCGCCTGGTCGACGCGGGTCTCGTTTATGAAGGCGCCAAGGCGTTTGTGACGCCGCGGCGGCTAGCGCTCGCCGTGCACGGGGTGCCGGCGCGGCAGCCCGATCTGCGCGAGGAGAAGAAAGGCCCGCGCGTCGGCGCGCCGGAGAACGCGATCACCGGCTTTCTCAAAGCCGCCGGATTGAAAACGATCGGCGAAGCCAAGGTGCAGCCGGACAAGAAGGGTGACTTCTATGTCGCGGTGATTGAGAAACCGGGCCGCGCGGCGCTCGAGGTGATCGCGGAAATTTTGCCTGCGGTGATCAAAAGTTTTCCGTGGCCGAAATCTATGCGCTGGGGTGCGCCGTCGGCCAAGCCCGGCGCGCTCACCTGGGTGCGGCCGCTGCATTCCATCGTCGCCACGTTCGGGCCGGAGACCGAGGATCCCGATATCGTGCCGTTTACGGTCGACGGCATCGCCGCCGGCAACGAGACGCGCGGCCATCGCTTTCTCGCGCCAGCGCCGTTCCCGGTGCGCCGCCTCGCCGATTACATGGCAAAGCTCGACAAGGCCAAGGTCGTGCTCGATGCCGAGCGCCGCAAAAACATCATTCTCACCGAGGCGAAACAGCTCGCCTTCGCGCAGGGTCTTGAACTGGTCGAAGACCAAGGCTTGCTCGATGAGGTCACGGGCCTCGTCGAATGGCCGGTGGTGCT
>Ga0181537_10002580_pt1 | contig 15909 bp, 17 predicted proteins | sample PEATcosm2014_Bin_39_FD_119765 | JGI IMG/M metagenome (GOLD analysis project Ga0181537, IMG submission 119765) | Peatland microbial communities from MTU Mesocosm Facility, Houghton, MI, USA - PEATcosm2014_Bin23_10_metaG | ecosystem: Environmental > Terrestrial > Soil > Wetlands > Peat | place... | reverse complement strand
TCCGGAGTTCAACTGGCTGCCGCGCAAGTTCAAGATCGCGTTCAATGCCTCGCAGACCGAGGATCGTGCGGCCACCGCGATGCACGACATGGCGTTCTACCTGCGCCGCGATGCGCAAGGCGACGTCGTCATCGATGTGCTGGCGGGTGGCGGCATGGGACGCACGCCGGTTGTCGGATCGATCATCCGCCGTGATCTGCCATGGCGCCACCTGTTGAGCTACGCCGAAGCGGTCCTGCGCGTCTACAACCGTTACGGCAGGCGCGACAACCTGTACAAGTCGCGCATCAAGATCCTCGTGCGGGCCCTGGGCGTCGAGAAGTTCGCGGCGGAGGTCGATGCCGAGTTCGCGCACCTGGAGAACGGCCCCAGTACCGTCACCGAGGAGGAGCTTGCGCGTATCGCGGCAAGCTTCACGGCTCCCGCGTATGCATCGCTGCAGGCGGATCCGCCCGCGCTGCGCGAGGCGCTGGGCGCCAATCCGGGTTTCGCCCGCTGGCACGGACGCAATGTGCGGGCGCACCGTGTGCCGGGATATGCCGCCGTTACCTTGTCCCTGAAGCGAAGCGGTATTGCGACCGGTGACGTGGACGCCGATACGATGGAGGCGATCGCCGGACTCGCCGAACGATTCAGCCTTGGCGAGGTTCGGGTCACGCACGAGCAGAATCTCGTGCTCGCCGATGTGCGCCAGGACGAACTGTGCGCACTCTGGAACGACGCACGCGCACTCGGCCTGGCCACGCCCAACATCGGCCTGCTGACCGACATGATCTGCTGTCCCGGCGGCGACTTTTGCGCGCTCGCCAATGCGAAATCGATCCCGATCGCGCAGGCCGTGCAGGACCGGTTCGAGAGCCTGGATTACCAGCACGACCTGGGGCCGATCACGCTCAACATTTCGGGCTGCATCAACTCCTGCGGTCACCATCACATCGGCAACATCGGCATCCTCGGCGTGGACAAGCAGGGGGCGGAGTTCTATCAGATCACCCTGGGTGGAGTCGTCGGCCCGGACCCGCAGCGCACCGCCATCGGTGGTGTCCTGGGCCGCGCCTTCGCGGCGTCCGAGGTTCCGGACGTGATTGCCGCAATCCTCGATACCTTCGTCGCCCGGCGCGAGGACGACGAACTGTTCATCGACACGGTCGAGCGCATCGGGGTCGCCCCCTTCAAGGCGGCGGTGTATCCGGCACAGGATCCGTCGCAGGGCAACAAGGAGGAGCTTGTCGATGCCTGAAGAAAGCTTCCCGGCAGCGGGCGCGGCCCCGGCGGGTGCGCATCCGCAACTGATCCGCTTTGTCGAAGGGACGCCGCGACTGGTCGAGGACGAATGGCGCCTTGTCGAGGCGCCTGAAGCCTGGGACGGTTTGGCCGGCGCCTTGCTGCCCTTGGAGTTTGCGCTGGCCAATGAGCCACGTGTCCGGGCGAGCGGACGCTTTGGCCTCTGGCTGTCCCCCGGCGACGAACCCGAACGTGCGGTGCCGCTGCTCGCGCATTGCGCGTTGGTCGCGGTGCAATTCCCGAATTTCGGCGACGGGCGCGGGTACTCGACGGCATATTTGCTGCGCACGCGTTACGGTTGGACGGGCGAAATGCGGGCAATCGGCGAAGTCCTGCAGGACCAACTGTTCCTGCAGCGGCGTGTCGGCTTCGACAGCTTTGCGCTCGCACCGGGACGCGATGCGCAGGCGGCCCTGCTGGCATTTTCCGGTTACCCGGACGCCTATCAGGCGTCGGTCGAGCCGCATCTGCCCGCTTTTCGCCGCGGCGTGACCGCCCGGCCGCCAGCGCAGGTGACGGCACTTTCGGCCACGCTATCCGGCAACGCGCCATGAATCCAGGTACGGCGCAGGTAAGCGCTGCCAAGCTTGCGGCAAGCTTGGCATTGCTGCAGGAAGCCCAGGCCCTCGCGCCGGCCGTCTTCTCGAGCAGTTTCGGCGCGGAAGACATGGTCTTGTTCGATCTGATCCGGCGCCATGAGTTCGAGATCGGCATTTTCACCCTCGACACGGGGCGCCTGCCGGAAGAGACCCACACCTTGATGCAGCAGGCGCAGGAGCGCTACGGCCGCTGCTTCGATATCCTCTACCCGGACACACAGGAAGTGCAGGCGCTCGTGGTACGCAACGGCATCAACGGCTTTTACGAATCGGTGGACAAGCGCAAGGCCTGTTGCGCCGTGCGCAAGGTCGCCCCGCTGCGCCGTGCGCTCGCCGGCAAACGCGCCTGGGTGACCGGTCTGCGTGCACAACAATCCGCGGCGCGCGCCGGCCTGGTGGCGCGCCATTTCGACCCGGAATACCAGGTGGAGAAGTTCAATCCCCTGCACGACTGGACCGACGCCGAGGTCTGGGCCTACGTGCGTGGCAATGGCGTGCCGTACAACGCCCTGCACGATCGCTTTTATCCGAGCATCGGCTGCGCGCCTTGCACGCGCGCGATTGCCGTGGGTGAGGACATCCGTGCCGGACGTTGGTGGTGGGAAGACACCGGCGCCAAGGAATGCGGCCTGCACCCGGGCGAAGGCAGCACGATCGCCCTGCGGGTGAGCGCATGAACGCGCCTATTGCCCAAGAGGTGAATCTGGCGCGCGGCCTCGCGCACCTGGACTGGCTCGAGGCCGAGGCGATTCACATCCTGCGCGAAGTCGCGGGGCAATGCGCGCATCCGGCCTTGCTGTTTTCGGGCGGCAAGGATTCGATCGTATTGCTGCACCTGGCGACGAAGGCATTCCGCCCCGCACGCTTTCCGTTCCCGCTGTTGCACATCGACACCGGGCACAATTTTCCGGAGGTGATCGAGTTTCGCGACCGCCGCGCCGCCGAACTGGGCGAGCGCCTCATCGTGCGGACGGTCGACGATTCGATCGCGCGCGGCCGGGTGGTGCTGCGCAGGCCCGACGAGTCGCGCAACAAGCACCAGTCGGTGACGCTGCTCGACGCGATTGCCGAATTCGGCTTCGACGCTTGCATCGGTGGCGCGCGCCGCGACGAGGAAAAGGCCCGGGCAAAAGAGCGCGTGTTCAGTTTCCGCGACGGCTGGGGGCAATGGGACCCGAAAAACCAGCGTCCCGAGCTCTGGAACCTGTACAACGCGCGCGTGGCCCCAGGCGAGCACATGCGCGTCTTCCCGATCAGCAACTGGACCGAGATCGACGTGTGGCAATACATCGCCCGCGAAGGCCTGGCGGTGCCGTCCCTGTACTTCGCGCACGAGCGGCCGATCGTACGGCGCAACGGCGCGCTCGTTCCCGTGACCGATCTCACGCCCGCGGCCGCGGGAGAACCGGTCGAGCAGCTCAGCGTGCGCTTTCGCACGGTCGGCGACATTTCGTGCACGTGTCCCGTGCTGTCCGTCGCGACGGACTTCGACGCGATCATCCTCGAAACGGCCGACGCAACGCTCACCGAGCGCGGCGCGACGCGCATGGACGACCAGACCTCCGAGGCTTCCATGGAACAGCGCAAGCGCGAAGGGTATTTCTGAGATGGCACGCGACCTGGGCGTCCTGCGCTTCCTGACCTGCGGCAGCGTCGACGACGGCAAGAGCACCTTGATCGGCCGCCTGCTGTACGACACGAAGGCGCTGCTCACCGATACGCTGGCGACCCTCGAGCGCAATGCGCAGCGGCGCGGGCTCTCGGCGGTCGACTTGTCGCTGCTCACCGACGGGCTCGTCGCCGAGCGCGAGCAAGGCATCACGATCGACGTCGCCTACCGGTATTTCGCGACCGCGCGGCGCAAGTTCATCATTGCCGACAGCCCGGGACACGTGCAATACACGCGCAACATGGTCACGGCCGCCTCGACGGCCGACGCGGCCGTGCTCCTGGTGGACGCGCGCAAGGGCATCCTGGCGCAAACCCGCCGCCACGCCACCATCGCCGGGCTGCTCGGCGTGCGCCACCTGATCGTCGCCGTGAACAAGATGGATCTCGCGCAATTCGCGCAAGCGCGCTTCGAGGAAATCGTCGGCGAGTTCCGCGCCTGGCTGGAAAAGCAGCCGGCGCTGCACGTGCAGGTCGATTACCTGCCCCTCTCGGCCCTGGAAGGGTCCAACGTGGTCGATCGCGACCCGCGCCTGGCGTGGTTCCACGGCCCGACTCTCATCGAGCTGCTCGAGCAGGCGCCCGCGCAGGAAGCCGATGTCGGTGCACCCCTGCGGCTGCCTGTGCAGTGGGTCTGCCGCCCTTCCCAGGCGGATTTTCGCGGCTACGCAGGGCGCATCGAATCGGGCAGCGTGGCTGTCGGCGACGCCATCGTGGTGTTTCCTTCCGGTCGCCGCACGCACGTCCAGGGCATCGGTATCGGCACGCAGCCGCGCGAACGTGCCATCGTGGGGGAATCGGTCATGATCACCCTCGCGGACGACGTCGACATATCGCGAGGCGATATTCTGGCCGGGGTCGAGGACGCGCCGTGCACCTCGCAGCGGATCGAGGCGCGGGTGTGCTGGCTGAACCAGCGCCCCCTGGACGCGCGCCGCGAATACCTGCTGCGCCAGGCGACACGCGAAACCCGGGTGCGGATCGGCGCGACGCGGGCCCGCCTGGACATCGAGACCTTGCAATGGCGCGAGGACGGCGCCGCGGTCGAGGCCAACGACATCGTGCGCATGGACCTCCAGACCCAGAACCCGCTGGCCGACGACCCGTACGGCCGCTTTCGCGCGACCGGCAGCTTCATCCTGGTGGACCCCGCGAGCAACGAAACCGTTGCGGCCGGCATGATCGGCCAGGGCTGAGGGCCATTCAGGTCCGGCTGTCCGTGACGGCGGCCGGCTTGGATCACAATTGAGGTCCTGGGAGCCCGCAATCCAGCGGCTCGGACGCGGGCCATTGTCCTAGAATGCGTGGCTGTCGGTCAGGAAACGTCGATGAAGCCACTGCGAAATCCGGAACGGGAAGTACTGCACTTTCGTGCCCGGATCCTGTCGGCGTCGGCAATCGTGGCCATCGGCATGCTGGTCCTGTGCCTGCGCTTTGCCTGGCTGCAGGTCGTGCGGCATAGCGAATTCCTCCAGCGCGCCGAGCAAAACCGCATTGCCATGGTTCCGGTCACCGCCAATCGCGGGCTGATCAAGGACCGCAACGGCGTCATCATCGCCAAGAACTACTCGGCGTACACGCTGGAAATCGACCCCTCCCAGGTCGACAGCGTCGACAAGACCATCGACGCGCTCTCCGAAGTCATCGAGATCGAGCCGCATGACCGGCGGCGTTTCCACAAGACGATCGAGGACTTCAAGCACCTCGATTCGATCCCCATCCGCACGCGCCTGAGCGACGAAGAGGTCGCACGCTTCACGTCCCAGCGCTTTCGCTTTCCCGGCGTGGAACTGCGCGCCCGCTTGTTCCGCCAGTACCCGTTGGGAGACACCGCATCGCACCTGCTGGGCTATATCGGCCGCGTGAGCGAGAAGGACGAAACGCGCATCGATGCGTTCCACGATCCTTCGAACTACCGCGGCACCGACTACATCGGCAAGATCGGCGTCGAATCGAGTTACGAGGAACCCCTGCACGGCACGACCGGATTCGAGCAGGTCGAGATCACCGCAGGCGGACATCCGGTGCGCACGCTGGCGCGCACGTCCTCGGTGCCAGGCAACAATCTCATCCTTTCCATCGATATCAAGCTGCAGGAGATCGTGGAAAAGGCGTTCGGCGACCGGCGCGGAGCGCTGATTGCCATCGAGCCCTCGACGGGCGATGTGCTGGCCTTCGTTTCCAAGCCGACGTTCGACCCGAACCTGTTCGTCGAAGGCATCGACCCCGTCAATTGGGACGCACTCAATGGTTCGATCGACAAGCCGCTGCTGGACCGCGCCCTGCGCGGTACCTATCCGATCGGTTCGACATACAAGCCCTTCCTGGCGCTTGCCGCGCTGGAACTGGGCAAGCGCCGCCCCGACAGCGTGACGTATGACCCGGGCTTCTGGTCCTATGGCGGCCACCTGTTCCGCGAAGGCGGCCCGCACCCCGGCCACGGAATGGTCAACCTGCGCCAGTCGATCATCGTCTCGAGCGATGTGTACTACTACCAGGTCGCGAACGACCTGGGTGTCGATGCGATCCACGACTTCATGAAACCCTTCGGATTCGGCGAGCTGACCGGGATCGACATCGAAGGCGAACTTGCCGGCGTGTTGCCCTCGAGCGAATGGAACGAGCGCCGCTTTCACCAGAAATGGTATGGAGGCGAGACGATTTCGATCGGCATCGGCCAGGGCAAGAACGCGTTCACGCTCCTGCAGCTCGCGCACGCCACCGCCACCCTCGCCAACGACGGCATCATCATGAAGCCGCACCTCGTGAAGGCGATCGAGGATTCGCGCACCGGCGACCGGACCCTGACCGTGCCCAACGAATCGGGTCGCATCCCCTTGCACCCGGAAAACGTCGCCTTCGTGCGCTCGGCGATGGTTGGCGTCACCACCGACCCCTCCGGCACGGCCTACCAGGCCTTCCTCAAGGCCCCCTACAGCGTCGCCGGCAAGACGGGCACGGCGCAGGTTGTCGGCATTGCACAAGGCGAGAAATACGTGGAAAGCCGCGTCGAAGAGCGCAGGCGCGACCATTCCCTGTTCATCGCATTCGGTCCGGCGGAGCCCGGCGCGAAACCCAGGATCGCGCTCGCCTTGCTCGTGGAAAACGGCGGCTGGGGTGCGACGGCTGCTGCGCCGATCGCGCGTGCGGTCATGGACTACTACCTGTTGGGCAAGGAACCGGCGGCGGCGCCGGTCCTCGCCACGAACAATTGACGATTCACAAATTGCTTGACACCTTCCCCCTCACCCCTTCCCCCGACAGCCCGCGCCTCGCAGGGCGCGGTCGCTTCGGCGGCGCGAAGCTGCGCTTCGCGCAACCCCGCCTTCCGCCTCCCTCGAGGGAGAGGGGGAATGTTGTGCGCAAAATGGTCGTCGACCATTTTGCGAAGGATCAGTAGGGCATGAATCCCGACACCGGATTCTTGTTTCGCGTGCGCAGCTTTGCGCGCGCGCTCGACCCCACTTTGCTCGCCGCGCTCGGCGCGCTGTCGCTGATCGGCCTCATCACGCTGTATTCCGCGGCATCGGACCATCCCGGCAATTTCGGCGGCCAGTTGCGCAACTTCGCGCTTGCAGGCACCGTCCTGCTGCTGTTTGCAAGCGTCTCGCCCGGCGTGCTCATGCGCGTCGCGGTGCCGGTGTACGTGATCGGCCTGCTATCGCTGCTTGCCGTGCTCGTCGCCGGAGTTTCGGTCAAGGGCGCGCAACGCTGGCTCGACATCGGATTCACGCGCGTGCAGCCCGCCGAAATGATGAAGCTGGGCGTGCCCTTGATGCTGGCCTGGTACTTTGACAGGCGCGCGGGCCTGGTGCGTTCGATCGACTTCCTGTTCGCATTCCTGATCGTGCTCGTTCCCGTCGCGCTCATCGCCAAACAGCCGGACCTGGGCACGGCCCTGCTCGTGTTCGCTGCGGGCTTCTTCGTGATTTTCTTCGCCGGGCTGCCATGGCGCTGGCTCGCCGGGATGGCGGTGGCGCTGCTCGCCGCATTGCCGATCGTCTGGTCGCTGTTGCACGACTATCAGCGCAATCGCGTCCTGACCCTGCTCGATCCCATGTCGGATCCGCTGGGCAAGGGTTTCCACACGCTCCAATCGATGATCGCGATCGGCTCCGGGGGCATTCTCGGCAAGGGATGGATGCAGGGAACGCAGACCCATCTTGAATTCATCCCCGAGCGCACGACCGATTTCATATTCGCCGTGTACTCGGAGGAATTCGGCCTCGTGGGCAACCTGCTGCTCGTCGTGCTGTTCTTCGTGCTCGTCGCACGCGCACTGGCCATCGCCGGCAATGCCGCAACGCCGTTCTCGCGCCTGCTTGCCGCGTCGATCGCGATGATCCTGTTCACGTATGCGTTCGTGAACATGGGTATGGTCAGCGGCATCCTGCCCGTTGTCGGTGTTCCCTTGCCCCTGATCAGCTACGGGGGAACGGCGCTCGTCACGATCGGCATGGCCTGCGGCATGCTGATGACGATCCAGCGGCACCGCAAGCTCGTACAAAGCTGACGAGTGATCCGGCTCCTCGCGCTGCTCGCGTCGGCGGCACTGCTGGGGGCTTGTGCAACGCACTCCCCGCGGTATTTCGGCGACGACGGACCGCCCGATCACGTACCCTCGGGAATCGTGGGAACGCCGGACGCCGTACCGCGCGTGGAGGCGATCAATCCGTATGCCAATCGGCCCTATAGCGCCCTGGGCCGGACGTATACGCCGGACACGGGTGACGCGCCGTTCGCGCAGACCGGCTTCGCGTCCTGGTACGGTCGCCAGTTCCAGGGCAATCGCACGGCCAGCGGCGAGCGCTACGACATGTTCGCCATGACCGCGGCGCACCCCACGCTGCCGATCCCGAGCTACGCCCGGGTGACGAACCTGCGCGATGGGCGCAGCGTCATCGTACGGATCAATGACCGCGGACCGTTCCTCCAGGGTCGCGTGATCGATCTGTCCTACGCGGCGGCCGTGCGCCTGGGCATTGCGATCCCCGGCAGCGGGGAGGTGCGCGTCGAGAAAATCACCTCGCTCGATATCGCATCGGGCCGTTACGCGGCGCCACCACGGCTTGCGGCGGCGACGGCGTCGCAGATTGCCGTCCAATCGAACCCGCCACCGGCCCAGCTTGCACCACGCTCTTCGCCCGTGCCGGATCCGATCGCGGCGTCCCAGGTCCCGTCCGCGAGTGCCGTAGCGCCCGTGGCGTTGCTGGCGCCGGTGAAACCCGTCGCGAGCGCACTGCCTTCGGCGCCCCTGTCTACATCGTCCGCATTTTCGGCGCCACCTCTTTCGCCTGCTCCCATCGAACTGCCTGCTGATGCTTCGGGCGGTCCGTGGTCGGTCCAGTTGGGAGCCTTCGCCGTGGAGGCAAACGCCACCGCCTTGCGTGACCGACTCGCCTTGTTGCTGTCCGCGCCCGACGCAAGCGGTCTGCCCGCCGGTGCGCATCTGGCGCGCGTTGAATTCGACGGGCAACTCAGCCGGGTCTTGATCGGGGCGCTACCCGACCGGACCACCGCGCTTGCGTGGGCGCAGGAACTCGAGCGCTTCCTCGACCGGCCGGCGGTCGTGCACAGAAGCAATCAGTGAGGCGCGGATCCGCTCGCGACCTCCGCCGGCGTCTGCGGCGGCTTGCGTTGCGGCACCTGGAAGCCGCCAGGCCGGTAGTCGTCGCTGTACAGCGAAATATCGTCCCCTGGTGAAAATAGAAATCCCGGTTCGCTGCCAAGCAATTGATTCGCGTTCGGCGCGACGGTGATCGTGACCGTTTCCGGGTTCGACACCTTCGCCCGGTGCAGGGTCAACGTGAGCGGGACTTCCTTTGCGCCGAAGTTGTGGATCGAAACGACGATCCCCCGGCCGCTCGTCGGCTTGTGGGCCCAGAGTCGCAGGGGAAGATCGGGCTTGGCCAGATCACGTTCGCGCTGCTTGCCTTGCTCGATCAGTGCCTGCTGCTGCTGCGAGACGGCGCGTTCCTGCTCGGCCACCTGACGCACGGCGCGGCTTTGCTGCGCGTCCGCCTCCTGCATCAGGGTCTCCTGGCGCCGTGCGGCATCCGCCTGTGCGTCGTGCAATTGATTTTGCAATTCGGCGATGCGCTCATCCGCTGCCTTCGCGCGCAAGTCGCTCGCCTGCGCCGAGGCGGCCGCTCGCTCGTTGTACACGCCAGCGGTGACGGCGTAGCCGGCAATCGCGCCGCCGGCAACGCCCGCGAGGACCGCAAGGGTGAGCGTGCGGCGAGTCTTGTTCGCGACCGGTTTCATTTGGGAACCCTCGGGGACGGGAATAGACCGCAACGGTATCTCCCGCGGGCACCCGAGAGTAGTCCCCGGACCACCGGAAAAGAGGGCGCCTAGCGGTCGAATCCCGGGGATTGCAGCGGCCTTACACGACGTCGCGCGGCCCCACCAGCAATCGATACAAGACTTCGCGCGGCAGGCCACTCGCCTTGGCGGCAACGGCCGCTGCACGCGAAGCCGGCAATTCCTCCGCCAGGGCACGCAGCCAGCGTTCGGTATGTTCATCGACCTGGATTTCAAGGTCCTCGCCACCCGGCTTCACCTGGGCGGGTGCATCGACGACCAGTACGAATTCGCCGCGCTCCTCGCCCTGAGCGATCGCGGCGTCGAGGTTCTGCGCTGTCGTCTGGACGATGGACTCGAATTTTTTCGTCAATTCGCGCGCCACGATGACACGGCGCGCGGGTTCCAACGCGCTGGCGAGCTCGCGGGCCGTGTCCGCCACGCGGTGCGGTGCCTCGAATATCACGCTGGCCTCGCTGCCTCGTCCTATTTCCGCGAAGAAACGCGTGCGCTCCTTGCCTCGGGTCGGCGGAAAACCGGCAAAACGGAAACTCGACGAGTGCACACCTGCGGCCGAAAGCGCGGCCGCGAGGCTGCTCGGGCCAGGGACGGGTATGACGCGCAGGCCCGCGTCCAGGACCGCGCGCACGAGGACCGCCCCCGGGTCGGAAATGGCGGGCGTTCCCGCGTCGGTGACCAGCGCCACGCGCTGGCCCTGGGCAATGCGCGCCACCAGCGCCTCGCTGGCCTGCGCCTCGTTGTGCCGATGCAGGGCGACGACGTCGCGCCGCGCGTGCGCAACGCCAAATCGAGCCAGCAAGGGCGCGGTCGTGCGCGTGTCTTCCGCTGCGATGCAGTCGGCAAGACGCAAGACCCAAAGGGCGCGCAAAGTCACGTCGGCGGCGTTTCCGAGCGGCGTGGCCACTACATACAATCCGGGCGGGTAATCCTGGCGGTCGACGCCTGCCTCCGCCCATGGCGACTGCCCGGCCCAACGGTCGCGCCGTTCGTCGTTCCCGTTCCCGGCTGTGTTGGAGTCGATCATTTCCCCGCTTACTTCCGGTCCGCGCGCGCCACGGCGCCGTGAGGCAGCATAGCGTGAAGCCTCGGCGCGGATTCGCCCTGGCCACCTACGTCGCAATCAGCCCTGCACAGCGTCAAGGGGCGCTGGCGGAGGACCGCGCCTGTGCCTTCCTGGAAAGCCAGGGCCTTGCCATCGTCGGGCGAAACGTGCGCTTTCGCGTCGGCGAGCTCGATGCCGTGGCACGGGACGGCGAACTGCTGGTGTTCGTCGAGATCCGCAAGCGCAGGCGCCACCAGGACGCCGCCGTCAGCATCGATTTCGCAAAGCGGGGCAAAATACGGCGCGCGGCGCATCTTTATCTGCGCGCACGCTATCCGGACAGGTTTCCGCCATGCCGTTTTGATGTCGTACTGGTCGGTGATTCGCGGATCGAATGGTTGCAATCGGCTTTCGCCGGGCAAGAGGAGTGAGGATGAGTACGCGGTTTCGGTCGTTTCGCTGGGTTCTCCTGGTTGCCGCATGCGCAGCCGCCTGCAGCGGCTGCATTGCCGTAGTGGCAGCGGGCGCGGTCGGCGGGGCCGTAACCGTGACCGACCGCCGGTCCTTCGGCATGCAGGTGGAGGACAAGGAGATCGAGCACCGGATCAATGGCTCGCTGGCGGATCGCTTTGCGCGTCAGTCCGTGCGCATCGATGTCTCGTCCTATGACCAGAAAGTCCTGCTCGCGGGCACGGTCCCGACGGAAAAGGATCGGCGCGACGCCGAGGCGATCGCCGTGGGCAGCCAGAATGTGCGTCAAGTCGTCAATCAACTGGCGATCGGTTCGCTTGGCGGTTTCAACGCGAACGGGAGCGATGGGCTGCTCGAAACCAAGGTGACGGGAACCTTGATCAGCGTGCGCGGCCTCGATGCCGGTGCCATCAAGGTCAGTTGTACCGATGGCTCGGTCTACCTGATGGGCCGGGTCAGCGAAGAGGAGGCGGACCTCGCGGAACGCGCATCCCGCAGGATCGACGGTGTCAAGCGTGTCGTCGCCTTGTTCGACATCCTCACGGACGAAGAGATGGCGCCGTATCGCCCGAAGCCGGATGCCTCGAAGACGGCGGCCAATACAGCCCCAACCCCTTCAAGTCATTAGGAAAGGCGGCGAACCCGGCATGCAGGATCCCAAAGGGAAAGTGTTCCGCCTCGCGAGCGTCGTCGGTGTGCTGTGCTGCCTGGCTCTTGGGCCCGTACGCGCGCAGGAATGCGTGCACTACGAACCGGAAGTCGTCCACCTGGATGGAACGCTGATCTTGCGCGTGCTGCCCGGGCCGCCGCACTACCGGTCTTTCGAGACCGGCGACCAACCCGAATCCGTCTGGATGTTCACGCCGAGAGCGCCGCTGTGCATCGATGGCGTGCCGGACGACGAGGTCAACACCGGCCAGTCGCAGGTGAAAGCCGTCCAGATCGTGCCGCGTACATCCTTCAACATGGGGCTCAATGGCAAGGCGGCACGCGTCGAGGGCACGCTCTACCGGGATCGCGGCGGACACGCGCATGCCAGTGTCCTGATGCGTGTCACGAACGTCACCTCGTTGTCGAAATAAGCCAGACGAGAAATGAATTTGAAGGAATCATCCTCGATTTCCGGGGATATCCACCTTGTCATTCGCGGCCGCGTTCAGGGAGTCGGCTATCGCGACGGCATGATGCGCACCGCAATCGGCCTGGGCGTCCAAGGTTGGGTACGCAACCGCCGCGATGGCAGCGTCGAGGCGGTGCTGCGTGGAGACAAGCAAGCCTGTGAGGCGGTAATCCGATGGGCGCATCGCGGCCCCGGTGCGGCCCAAGTCGAAAAGGTGGAACAGCGCCCCGCTACGAAGGAAGAATCTGCCGAGATTCGCGCGACGTTCCGTTGGCGGGAAACCGCTTAACTTGGCTCCATCCGTGTCAATTTCCACGTCCGAAGCCAAGAGGCACGGATGAGTCGAACATAAACTCTTTGCCATCGTTGAATTTGCTTTGTGCCGCCAAGAGCAATTTATTGTCGCTAAGAGTCGATCCGCCCCTCAACAGCACCAAGCCATCCTGCATCTTTCCGACCCAGACGTGACCCGCTGCGAGAATTCGTGGAACATTTCGACTTGTCGGTCTTCTCCGGTCGATTGCCGCCAGATCTTGGTCGACGGCGGATAACTTCGCCTGCGTTTCCTCGATGATCGATTTCATGCAGCCCAGTTGAGTTTTCGAATCCGGAGGGCAACGCTGGAAGGCCTGGTCGACGAGCGTAGTCACGGCCGTCTCATCTCGCAAAAGATTTGCCATCTCCAGGGGATACGCCCATAGTCTTTCGGCCGCGTACGCGTCTACGCTCCTGCGCGATGAAAGGTCGGGGGGTCTTGAGGTAAGGAAAAACACGGCGCCGACAAGTGCGTTTGCAAAAACGGCGGCCAGCATCACTGGAAAGGAGAACCATCGATTTGCGCGTTCCTGCACGCGGTCCATCAATCACCTCCGAATTGGCAGCTGACAGAGATTCCAAATTCAAAAAACCGCGTACATGGCTTTCGCTCCTCGCACTCACGCCGTCTGAGTGCGATTTCCCACGCCTCCTCGCTACGATTTCAAGGCACGGCGATCGCGCAGGAATACGGTTGTGCTGCGGTCGCCGTGCCAACGGTCGTGCAAAGGTAGGTTTTCCCCTTGCAGGTCGCATTCCACTGACCGTCGCCATTGAGGCTCATGACCACGTTTGTGATGACGTTCTCGTCGGGCAAGCAACCCGTGTGACCCGCGCTGACGAGCTTGAGTTTCTGCTGGATTTTCGGCGAATCCGTCGGAACTGCACAAGCTTGCAGCGCCAAACCCAAAACTGCTGCGATTGCGACGATGACAACTCTTGTCCTCATGAAATCCTCCCGGTGCGGCCTTGCCGCATTCAGTGGGCCGTCGGAGGTGTCCGCACGAGACGACCCATTTCCACAACGGAAAACTTCGTGCCTTTCTTGTTGAGCGGCATGTCGACGTTGTTCACGATACGGGTCCAATGCACGATCAGGTGATCCGGGTCCTCGAGCGTCACCGTAAATGTCCAGCTCTCCACCCAGTGTCCATCTTCATCGTCGCCACTGTGAACCGCGGCGAAGATTTCATTGGTCTCGCGCCGAAGCGCCGAGAATTTCATGTCATTGAAATTGGATCTGGTCTCCTTGCCGCTCTTCGAGCGCGTGGCGTACTCGCCTTCGATTTTCGTTCCATTGATGGTGATGACCCAGGATTGATCGCATTGGTCTTCCGGCCATATTCCGGGGTCATACAGGCATTTCATGTCGCCCGACCAGGTTCCGTCGAGCGAAGCTGCGCGCAGGGCTTTGCCCGGACCGCTGTCGGAGGCCCCAAACGAGATCACCGGTACGCCTAAAAGACTGCAAAAGATCATCGCCGCAATTCGCCCCGTGACGCTGGTTCCAGTTGCCGTCATGAGGCGAGGCCCCTGCCGCAGAGGGATTTCGCCTGATTCAGCTCGTCTGGCGTGTATCCATCCTGGACTTTCACAAATCGCAGCCGATCCTGATCCGCCACCCGCTGCAATTCGTTCATGGAATTCACGTCTTCAACCCAGACCTTCTTGCTGAGTTCATAGCCGCCCCCATCCACGACCTCCAATTCGGCGTGTGTCGACATGCCGGCGACCACGACCGCGAATCCCACCGAGGTCTTGGAATATTCCCGAAAAATTACGCAATGACTTGCACCTCCAGCCAATCCCCAAGCCACAGGCGCGCGCGATCCATTCTTTCCGACGGCGCTGCCGGATTCGAAAGAGACGCAGGAAGCCAAAAGCGTGCATAGGACCACCGCGCCGAGCATCGTGAAGTGCCGGGTGATGTCGGGCATCCGAGGATTCAAGCTTCGTCTCCAGAGTAAACGGCGGGATTCTGGCCGATGACGTCGGCGCAAGTAAGTGGGAAGGGCCCCTAAAGATTGGAAAGGTGCGGTCTTCGCTGGATCCGGTTCATCAAGGCCTCGGGTTTGGCGATATGCCCTTCCGTCGCCTTGAGATTGCGTTTGCCGTAGGCAGCGATGCCGGTTGGAGCAGGGCAGGCTTGGTTGCCGGCCTGGTAGGCCAGCGCAACGGAAAACCGCGTCTCTGCCGGATCCCCAAGCGCATGCGTGAGATCGTCGCCGACCGAGCAACCGGGCAGGATCGCATTCGTGTCGATTCCCGTTGTCGCGCCATTTTGCGGGACGAATCCATCCGGGTAATCCCCGAATCCCGCTGCATTCACGCCCTGGAACTGGATCGCGAAATAGGTGGTGCCGCAGTTGTCCTGCGGGTAGAAGCCGTACGGCTTGCCGCAGGTGGTCGATCCGACCTGGATCACTTGCACGCCAACGCCGCGCAGTCCGTTCATGATGGCTTCGCTTGCGGAGCAGGTCGTCGAGCCAGTCAGCACGAACACGCGCGATAGATTCAAGGTGGGCAGGGCTTGGCCGGCCGTCGTCGAGAAGCCTTGCGTCGTGGACCAGAACGGTGTCGGAACGATGGTGGTCAACGCAACCGGGTCGGTCGTCGGATATTTCGCGTTGAACTGGGTCAGGTCGAATGTCTGTCCGCTGGTAGAGGTCGGGCCGGCAATCATGTACGCGAGTTCGGCGGCGAGGTCGAGGTAACCGCCGCCGTTGTAGCGCAAATCGAGCACGAGATCGTTGATATGCGGACTCGCGCTGCTAAGAGTGTTTATCGCGGCAATCAACTCTGATTCTGCTGTCGCGATTTGCTCGTTGTAGAGCATGTATCCAACGGTATTGTTCGTACCATTGCCGACCGTCGTCACGTTCTGCACCGGCGTCGAGGTGATATTCGCGGAAACCATCGTGATTGTGCGTGGCGTGGAACTGCCCGCGTCGAGCACTTCAAACATGTGGGATTCACCCGTGCCGGCGGGAAACAGTCCTGCATTGATTGCGTTGACGCCGGCCTGGGTGTTGTCGTTGACGACGTCATAGCCATCGACGGTCAGGATTTCCGCCCCGCGCGCGAGG
>Ga0181537_10002579_pt1 | contig 15912 bp, 20 predicted proteins | sample PEATcosm2014_Bin_39_FD_119765 | JGI IMG/M metagenome (GOLD analysis project Ga0181537, IMG submission 119765) | Peatland microbial communities from MTU Mesocosm Facility, Houghton, MI, USA - PEATcosm2014_Bin23_10_metaG | ecosystem: Environmental > Terrestrial > Soil > Wetlands > Peat | place... | reverse complement strand
CGCGCTGGCCCGACGCCTTCATCTCGTTGACGATCGCGTCGCGGCCTTTCTCCAAAATCGCCTTGGTCCCGTCCCAGCCGCCGCGCGCGCGTGCGCCATCGAGATCCCAGCCGTGATGGCCGTAGAGATTTTTGAAAATGCGGTCCTTGTCAGCGAGCATCAGTTGCGTCTCGGATCAGTGGCGTCGGCGAAGGGCGGTTTCGGCAGCGGCGCTTCATGGACGTTACCGGCGGCGCCGGGTTTCTTCGCGTCGCTGTCCTCCAGGGCGGAGTCCGGATTGGCGGTATGGGTTGTCACTTTGTAGATCGACGGGTCGGTGAGCGTATTGGCGCCGCCGACCGGCGCGGAATTTTGCCGATCGACTTGCGGACCGGGCTTCGGCGATTTTCCCGCTGCTAATTCGTTGAGGATGCGCGTCAGCGACTCTGGCGTCAGGTCCTCATAATAATCGGTATTGATCTGCACCATCGGCGCGTTGACGCAGGCGCCGAGACATTCGACTTCGGTCCAGGAGAAAGTGCTATCGGCGCTGACTTCGTTCTCGTGGCCGACCATGCGATGCAGGACCTTCCTGAGCCCGTCGGCGCCGCGCAACACGCATGGCGTCGTGCCGCAAAATTGCACGTGGAAGCGCCCGACGGGGCTGAGATTGAACATGGTGTAGAAGGTCGCCACTTCGAGCACGCGGATTTTCGCCATGCCGAGCAATTCGGCCACCGCCTCGATCGCCTTTTGCGGCAGCCAGCCGCCGGACTGCTCCTGCGCGCGCCAGAGGATTGGGATCACAGCCGATTGCTGGCGGCCCGGCGGATATTTGGCGAGCTGCGCTTTCGCCCAGGCTAGATTTTCCGGCGTGAAGGCGAAGCTCGGTGGCTGCTTTTCGGCGAGGCGGCGAACGCTCATCGGTCCACCTCGCCGAACACGATATCGATACTGCCTAGGATCGCCGACACGTCGGCGAGCATGTGGCCGCGCGAGAGAAAATCCATGGCCTGCAGATGCGCGAAGCTCGGCGCGCGGATTTTGCACTTATACGGCTTGTTGCTGCCGTCGGCGATGAGATAGACGCCGAACTCGCCCTTGGGCGCTTCGACGGCGGCGTAAACCTCGCCGGCCGGGACGTGGAAGCCCTCGGTGTAAAGCTTGAAGTGATGGATCAGCGATTCCATCGAACGCTTCATCACCGCGCGGCGGGGCGGCGCGATCTTGTTGTCGTTGACCACGACCGGGCCTTGCGCATCGGGTGCATGCAATTTCTCCACGCACTGCTTCATGATGCGCACCGACTGGCGCATTTCCTCCATGCGCACGCAATAGCGGTCATAGCAGTCACCGTTCTTGCCGATGGGAATATCGAAATCGAGCTCGGAATAGCACTCGTAAGGCTGCGCCTTGCGCAGATCCCACACTGCGCCCGAGCCGCGCACCATCACGCCGGAAAATCCCCAGGCCCAGGCGTCTTCGAGCTTGACCACGCCGATATCGACGTTGCGCTGCTTGAAGATGCGGTTCTCGGTGAGGAGTTCCTCGAGATCGTCGCACACCTTGAGGAACGGATCGCAGAACGCTCCGATATCGTCGATCAATTTCGGCGGCAGATCCTGATGCACGCCGCCGACACGGAAATAGGCCGCATGCATGCGCGAGCCGGACGCGCGCTCGTAGAAGCCCATGAGCTTCTCGCGTTCCTCGAAGCCCCATAGCGGCGGTGTCAGCGCGCCGACGTCCATGGCCTGCGTGGTGACGTTGAGAAGATGCGATAGAAGCCTGCCGATCTCGCAATAAAGGACGCGGATCACCTGCGCGCGCTTGGGGACGGTGAGATCGAGCAGCTTCTCCGCGGCAAGGCAGAAAGCGTGCTCCTGATTGATCGGCGCGACGTAATCGAGCCGGTCGAAATACGGGATCGCCTGCAGATAGGTCTTGTGCTCGATCAGCTTTTCGGTGCCGCGATGCAAAAGCCCGATATGCGGATCGACGCGCTCGACCACTTCCCCGTCAAGCTCAAGCACCATGCGCAGCACGCCGTGGGCCGCCGGATGTTGCGGTCCAAAATTGATAGTGAAGTTACGTTCTTTTGGCGCGTTCATAGCAGTGGCATCTCACGAACCCTAACCTTGCCCGCCGCCGCCGATTTTTCCGGCCTTCTCGTCGCCCGGCAGCACGTAATCGGTGCCTTCCCAGGGTGAGAGAAAATCGAAGTTGCGGAATTCTTGGGGCAGCCGCACTGGCGAATAGACCACCCGCTTGAGCTCGTCGTCGTAGCGCACCTCGACGAAACCGGTGAGCGGAAAATCCTTGCGCAACGGATGACCGTCGAACCCGTAGTCGGTTAGAATCCGCCGCATGTCCGGATGACCGGTGAACATCACACCGTAGAGGTCATAGGCTTCGCGCTCGAACCAGTCAGCGCCGCGATAGACGTCGATGATGGAAGCGACCGGTGTCGTCTCGCCAACCTCGATTTTGACGCGCACGCGCACATTATGTTTGGGCGAAAGCAGGTGATAGACGACGTCGAAACGCGGCTCGCGGCCCGGCCAATCGACCGCGGTCACGTCAATGATGTTCCAGAACAGGCAGCGCGGATCGTCGCGCAAGAAACGCATGACCGAAACAATGTCGCCCGGCTCGGCTTGCAGCGTCAATTCGTGGTGCGCGACCGTGTAGCCCTTGACCGCAGGAGCCAACGCTTCCGCGACGGTGCGGCCGAGAGTGTCGAGGGTCTCATCCATCTGTTAGCGTTCGATCGTGGACGTGCGGCGGATTTTCTTTTGCAGCAGCAGCACTCCGTAAAGAAGCGCCTCGGCGGTCGGCGGGCAGCCGGGCACGTAGATGTCGACCGGCACGATGCGGTCGCAGCCGCGTACCACCGAATAGGAATAATGATAATAACCGCCGCCGTTGGCGCACGATCCCATGGAGATCACATAGCGCGGCTCCGGCATCTGGTCGTAGACCTTGCGCAGCGCCGGCGCCATTTTGTTGGTCAGCGTGCCGGCGACGATCATCACGTCGGACTGGCGCGGCGACGCGCGCGGGGCGAAACCGAAACGCTCGGCGTCGTAACGCGGCATCGACATCTGCATCATCTCGACCGCACAGCAGGCGAGCCCGAACGTCATCCACATCAGCGAGCCGGCGCGCGCCCAGGCGATGAGATCGTCGGCGGCGGCGACGAGAAAGCCCTTGTCGGCAAGTTCGCCGTTGAGGCCGGTGAAGAACGGATCGCTCGGGCCGGCGGACGCCATGGCAGAAGGGTTGCGCGGGTTCAGGATTTTGGGCTCGCTCAGCTCCATTCGAGCGCTCCCTTCTTCCACTCATAGATAAAGCCGATCGTCAGCACCGCAAGAAACAGCATCATCGACCAGAATCCGAACAAACCGAGCTTACCGAAAGCGACCGCCCACGGGAACAGGAAGCTGACTTCGAGATCGAAGATGATGAAAAGGATGGCGACGAGATAGAAGCGCACGTCGAATTTCATGCGCGCGTCGTCGAAGGCGTTGAAGCCGCATTCATAGGCGGAAAGTTTTTCCGCATCCGGCTGCTTGTAGGCGAGCAGGAATGCGGACATGAGCAGCGCCAAACCGATGCCGGCCGCAACCGCGATGAAGACGACCAGCGGGAGGTAGGCGAGCAGCAATTGATGGAGCGATTGAGTCATCGGCAGCTCCTCCGGTCGGGCGTCATCGGGCTTTGATCCCTACCCCGGGAACATGCCCCCAATAGGACGGTTCCGCGCAAGCAAGGACCGCGCCGATTTGCCGTAAATCTCTGCGGATTCGCGCTGGAAAATGCACTTAAGCGACCCTTAGCGCAGTGCACAAAAAGGCGCAAGGCGCGGCGAATACGCGGGGCACGTGGCGTTGGAAATGACGCGGGACAGGGCTTGGGAAGGTAGGACGGAAGTACGGCTAAGACATTGAAAAGACTGGCGGGAGCGACGGGACTCGAACCCGCGACCTTCGGCGTGACAGGCCGACGCTCTAACCAACTGAGCTACGCCCCCGCGGACGCGTGCGCAGTTAAGGCCCGCGTCTTCGCAAGTCAAGGATTCCGGCCCAAATCGGGCCTTTCGGCTCCGCCTTGGACGCGCCTCAGAGCAAGCCCAGATAGCGCAGGATGTGCGAAAACATCGGTGGAATCGGCAAAACAAGCGTGGTCAGCCGAAGCCGAATCGTCTAACCCGTTCGCTGTGGCAGGCAGTTTTCGCCGGCCATAGCTTCATCGAGGAGGGTCACAATGGCGACCAAACCAGCCACAACTGTTACATTAAAGCATCTCGCCGCAAGTCTCGCGGAAGACAACGCACTGACGAAAAAGCAATCGGAAGCCATTCTTACCGGCTTGGTCGGCAACATCGTCAAGCACCTGAAAAAGGGCGAACGAATCCGCATCGGCGGGCTTGGCATCCTGGTCGTGCGCAAACGCGCCGCACGCATGGGCCGCAATCCGGCCACTGGCGAGGCCATCCAGATCAAGGCGAGCAAGAAGGTCGCCTTCAGGGCCTCCAAGGAACTCAAGGAAGCCATCTGATACCCGCCGGACCACGGACATCCGGATGACAGATGACGGAAGGTGCTGACCTTCCGTCGTCCGTTGTCTGTCTTCTGGTTAGTATGTTTTGGCCCGTCTTCGCCCTGCGGGCTACGACGCGGCAACCTTCGCTGCTTCGCAGAACGTGCGGACGGCTCGCCAAGCCGGAGCTGCGAGGCAGCAAAGGCTGGTGGGCGGTGACGGACTCGAACCGCCGACATCCTGCGTGTAAAGCAGACGCTCTACCAACTGAGCTAACCGCCCTGCGGCGGATGATGTATCTCCGCGGGGACGACTCGTGCAAGGGCGCGCTTGACCGAATGCCATCGCCACTTCTCAAACCGGCTGACATAATGTCCAGGGGGCGGGCCGACAAAATGGCCAGCGTCCCTGCAAGTAGGCGATAACCGCGCCGGCTCCCGTGCCGCCGCCAGAGGAAAAATCATGGTTCGCATGTTCGTGTTCACGGCCGCCGCCTTGCTGACGGCGGGAAGCGTTGTCCTTGCCCAGTTGCCGCCGCAGCCGCCGCCGGTCGCCAACCCGCTCGGGCAAGGCAGCGAACAGGAGCGCGCCGCGTGCCATCCGGACGTGATGAAATATTGCAGGCAGCTGGTGAAGGATAACGACTCTGACGTGTTCGCGATCCTGAGTTGCCTGCAGACGAACCGGACCAGGATCAGTGTCCCCTGCCAGCAGGTGCTCGCCGGCCACGGGCAATAAACGCCGCCCCATCGCTTCAACGGCACATTAACGGCGCGAGGCTTCAAAGCCTATTTCGGCACGCGGACGCCAAGCGCGTCCTCGTTGTCGTTGGGGTTTGGCGGCGCCTTCCGCCTTCGGCGACATGTTCGGCCAGCTCACCCATCAGCCGACGCGCCTTGCTTTTTCGGTCCGCGGCGGTGCGCGCCATTGCCAGGCACTCTTCCGCCGACCCGCCAGGAGTGCGCGGCCGAATGCGAGCGTGCTAAGCAGCAATAACGGCGCGACCATTTCTTTCTAGCGATCCGGCCCCCTTAAGAATCTCTTTACAGTTCAAGCTCATGGCATGCATTCCCTTCTTAGCTGCACTGCAACAAAGTTTATGCTGCATTGCACAGAAGGGCCTATATTCCTTTCAATGATTCCGGCTGACGCCTCCCGGAAAGGAATATGGCCATGTTCTCATCGATTACCCGTCTTTTCCATGCTTGGAAGCGCTACGGCGCCGTTCGCCGGGAACTGGCGCACCTCAGCGATCGCGAATTGGCCGATATTGGCATCACCCGTTCGGACATCGAACGAATCGCGTCTGATCACGCGCATGAGTAAGGCGTAAGCTTCTCGTTCCACACGCAAGACGGCGCCCACGCTCAGAAGCGGGCGATGTCTGGTCCGCCTGCGTCGCTTTTCAGCGCTTAAACAGGCCCATGATCTGGGCCTTGGCGAGCGTATTGAAGTGCAGATTGAAACCGACGACCGCCGCCATGTATCGGCCGTTACATTGAGCTTGTCGGCGCCCACGGCGAATAACGTGAACAAATAGCGATGCGGGTGGTCGCCTTCGGGCGGGCACGGACCGCCATAACCGGGTGCGCCGAAATCGGTGCGCGTCTGCAAGGCGCCCGCCGGAATCTTGCCGCCGGCGATCCCCGCCCCGCGACAAGCTAGCTGATACGCGCCGGAATGTTCACCACCAGCCAGTGCCAGAAGCCTGAGCCGGTCGGCGCGTCGGGGTCGTAGCAGGTGACTGCAAAGCTTTTTGTTTCCGCCGGCGCATCCGACCAGCGAAGATGCGGCGCCTTGTTGCCGCGGGCGCAACCGAAGCCGAAATCGGCCGACAAGATGAAATCCTTTGGCAGATAATCGCCGTCCTTAAAACTGTTGCTGACGACCGTGAGCGCCATCTTCACCTCCCCCTTTTTGCTGCATGGAGCAAGATTAGTCGGCCGAACTCGCGCCGAAAAGACGGCATAGCCGCTTGCCGCCCCGCGTGCTAACGGGACCGTATGCCGGTCCTCGCTCTTATCGATGCAGCGCCGCTTCTGCCCGCGCGCGGCGCGCTTCTCGGCCTCGATCTCGGCACCAAAACCATCGGCGTAGCCGCCAGCGATCCGGACCGGCGCCTTGCGGCGCCAGTGGAAACCGTGTCGCGCACGCGCTTCACCCGCGACGCCGAGCGGCTGCTAGCGCTTGCCGGAGAACGGCTCGCGGTCGCGTTCGTCCTTGGCCTGCCGATCAACATGGACGGCACGGAAGGTCCCCGCGCACAAGCCACGCGCGCTTTCGCGCGCAATCTCAGCAAGCTTACCGCGTTACCGATCGCGCTATGGGACGAGCGGCTGTCGACGGCGGCGGTCGAACGCGCGCTGATCGAGGCCGATGCCAGCCGGGCCAAGCGCAAGGCCGTGATCGACCAGCACGCCGCGGCCTATATCCTTCAGGGCGCGCTTGATCGGCTGGCGCACGACTAAGGAGCAACTACTGCTCCGGCAGCGTCCGCTGCAACAGAATATCCGCCGTTTTCGCCGCGACACCGTCCGCGCCGTAAAGCGCAGCGTGCTGGCGGTAGAAGCGTGTCTGCGCGAAAGCGTCCGCCACCTCGGGCGGCGCCGTTCTGGCAAGCGCGGCGGTGGCGGCAAGCGTCGCCAGCCTGCCGACCAATTTTCGCGCCTCGCCTTCGCTAGTCGGTTCGTCAGTCATTTCAAGGATGGTCGCTTTCTCGCCGATCAAGGGCGAAGCCTCGCTCACCAAATCGCCAATGAGTCCGCCGGCTTCCTCGTCACGCTTGAGCGCGCGCAAGACGTCGAGACACATCACATTGCCGGAGCCTTCCCAGATGGCATTGACCGGCGCCTCGCGATAAAGGCGGGGCAGCACACTCTCCTCGACGTAGCCGTTGCCACCGAGGCATTCCATGGCCTCGTAGATGAAGCTCGGCGCGGTCTTGCAAATCCAGTACTTCGCGGCCGGCGTAAGAAGCCGCGCGTAGACCGCCTCACGCGGGTCGGTGGCGGCGCGATCGAAGGCGCGGGCAAGCCGCATGATCAAGGCCACCGCCCCTTCAACCTCGAGGGCCAGATCGGCCAGCACCGCGCGCATCATCGGCTGGTCGTAAAGATGCTTCTGAAACACCGAGCGATAGCGACAATGATGCACGGCCTGCGCCAGCGCCATGCGCATGAACCCCGCCGAGGCGAGCCCGCAATCGAGCCGGGTCAGCTGCACCATCTGTATGATGGTGCGGATGCCAGCACCCTCATCACCGACCCGCAATGCAAACGCATCGGCGAATTCCGCCTCGCTCGACGCGTTGGAGCGGTTGCCGAGTTTATCTTTGAGACGCTGCAGGCGCAGCGCGTTCACAGATCCGTCGGGGCGAAAGCGCGGCACGAAAAAGCAGGTAAGCCCGCCAGGCGCCTGCGCCAGCACCAGGAAGGCGTCGCACATCGGCGCGGAGAGAAACCATTTGTGCCCGGTGATCGAATAGGAATCCCCGGTCGGCGTGGCGGTCGTGGAATTGGCGCGCACGTCGGTGCCGCCCTGTTTTTCCGTCATGCCCATGCCGAGCGTCATGCCCGACTTTTGCCACCATGGCCGGAACGCCGGATCGTAGCTTCTCGTGACCACCTTTGGCGCAACTCGCGCGAGGAGAGCCGGCGCAGCCGAAAGCGGCGCCAAAGCCGCCCGCGTCATGGTGATCGGGCACAGATGTCCGCTCTCGATTTGGGCCGCCATGTAATAGCGCGCGGCGCGGGCCACTTCCGCCGGCGGGGCGGCCCGCTGGCCAGCCGGCGTCCAGGTCGAGGCATGCAGACCGGCCGCGACGCTCGCACGCATCAAATCGTGATAGGCCGGGTGAAATTCGACAACGTCGCGGCGAAAGCCCTTGGGATCGAAGGTGTAGAGCTTCGGCTGGTTCTCGTTGGCGCGGCGCGCCAAAGCGAACATCTCGGCCGTGCCCCATTGCCGCCCGAAGGCGGCGAGGGCGGTGAGATCGCCCCCATCATCGTTGCCCTTGACCGCTTCTTGAAGCGGCACATCGCTCGAAAACAAATCGATGTTTTCATAAGGCGGCGACTGGTTGAAAACCTCGCCGACATCGAAACGCGGGACGGTGGTCATGGGCGCCCTCTCCGGGGACGGTCTATTATGACTTTTTCGGTGCATCCCAACCAGCTCGCCCCGCAGCGGACTTGCCGGAGCGCTCCGATTGGGCCTATAGCACCGCTTTGATGACGAAACCGCAGCCGCTCACGCGCCACATCGTTTCCATCAACGATCTCACCAATAAAGAGATCGAGACCGTCTTCCAGGTCGCCCACGGGTTTTTGAAGGAACTCGCCGACCCTCATATTCCCTACCGTATCGGCCGCGGTTCCAGCGTCGCCTCGAAATTCATTCTGGCAAGCCTGTTCTACGAGCCTTCCACGCGGACGCGGCTGTCGTTCGAGAGCGCAATGCTCCGGCTCGGCGGCGCCAATATCACCAGCGCCGATCCCGCGGTGAGTTCAGCGGCGAAGGGCGAGAGCCTCGCCGACACCATCCGCGTCACCAGCAACTACGCCGATATCATCGTCATCCGCCACCCCCGCGACGGCGCCGCCCGCCTTGCCGCCGAATATTCGCAGATCCCGGTGATCAACGGCGGCGACGGCAGCCACGAGCATCCGACGCAGACCTTGTGCGACCTGTTCACGCTACGCTCGAAGAATAAGGGCCTCAAGAACATGAAGGTCGCGATCTCGGGCGACCTCAAGGGCAGCCGCACCATTCATTCGTTCGTTTACGCGCTCGCCCGCTTCGGCGCCACCATCGACCCCCTGCCCGCGCCGGGCATGGAATTGCCGCCCCACGTCGATCGAAGGCTGCGCGAGGAATTCCGCTGCCGCATGGTCTCCAAGGCGCCGAACGAAGCCGACGGCTCGATCGACGCCCTCTATGTCACGGCCGATCAGCCGCATCAGCTCTCGCTCTATGCCGAGCCCGAGATCGATTACGGCCTGGTGCTGCAAAAGAAGATCGACGCCGTCTACGTCACGCGCTTCCAGAAGGAGCGCTGGACCGAGAAGGAGCGGCCCTACCCGAAGATCGACGCCAAGTTCCTGCGCGAGGGAAAATATTCGCACGCGAGCGTCATGCATCCGCTACCCCGCGTCAACGAGCTGGACGCCGCGCTCGATGGCGACCGCCGCGCCATCTACTTCCGCCAGGCCGCCTACGGCGTGCCCGTGCGCATGGCGTTGATCTCTCTTTTGTTGCATCTGCACCGCAACAAGTCGCTGCACAAATTCGCCGGCGGCTTCGCCAAGGCGGAATATCCGCTCTACGTGCAACGGATTGGCACCGGCATCCCCTGCGTTAACCCGAACTGCATAACTAACGATCCCGCCGAACGCCAATACGCCGCCAACAAATTCTACATCATTGAAGATCACTCGCCCCAGCATTGCACGCTGCGGTGCCTCTATTGCGAAACCGACATCGAGGCGGAAGCGGCGGCGCATTTTGTCGTTAGCGACGCCACGCGCAAAACCTATTCGCCGGGATTGAGCGCCCTCACGCGCAGCCCGCCCGATAAGCTCAAGCACCTCGTCATTCATGCCAGAGAGGCCGAGGCGGAAGCGGCCGGATTTGCGCCGCGTGTCGGCGGGAAAAAAGCCCACGCGGGATAACCTCGTCATGGCGAGGAGCGAGGAAGACGATGCAATCCAGATCGGAGGTAAGGCTGGATTGGATTGCTTCGCTTCGCTCGCAATGACGAGTAAACTTCGACCATGCCCGCGCTCGCATACTTCGCTTCCTTCGCCTTCGGCTATCTCTGCGGCTCGATCCCGTTCGGCGTTTTGCTGACCCGGCTCACCGGAGGCCCGGATCTACGCGCCGTCGGCTCCGGCAATATCGGCGCCACGAATGTTCTCCGCACCGGTCGCAAAGGATTGGCCGCGGCGACGCTCTGCGGCGACATACTCAAGGGCACCGCAGCTGTGCTGCTGACGGCCTACGTCCTCGGTCATGGCTGTGCGATCGCAGCCACGATCGGCGCTTTTCTCGGCCATCTGTTTCCGGTTTGGCTTCGCTTTCGCGGCGGCAAGGGCGTCGCGACGTATATTGGCTTGCTGCTCGGGCTCGCCTGGCCCGCAGCCGTGTTCTTTTGCGCGGTCTGGCTGGCGATTGCCGGGCTCAGCCGTTACTCCTCGCTTGCGGCGTTGATTGCCAGTGCGGTGACGCCAGCATTCCTGTGGTGGCGCGGCGATCCGCGCGACGCAGCGGTCTTTTTGCTGCTGTCGGTGCTGTTATGGATCATGCACCGCGCCAACATCGTGCGGCTATTGAGCGGCACCGAAGGCAAGATCGGCGCCGGCAAAAACCTCTCCAGCGGCGCGTGAGATCCCGGGCTATTTCGCGCACACGCCGTCGAAGTGGCAATAATGCCCGGCGTGACAATAGTGATAGCGGCCTGAAGTGCCGGTGTGACACTCGCAAGTCTTCGCCGTCACCAGCCCCTCGGGGCAATGCGCGAAGCGCATGTACTTGACGGCGGCAAAAGCATCCTGCCCCAGTAAGCATATGAAGGCGCAAGCTAGAACGATCAGCAACTTTCTCATGTTTCCCCGCGCGGTTGAAGGCCACAACGCGCGACCTTTTCCGAGCTTACCTTAAAGCCCCAGGTCCTCGACAGCCAGCGCGGGCGCCATCGTACCGGGCGTGCTTTTTTCGGCACGCGGCTTCGGCGTATGCTGAGGGTCGGTACGGCAAAGCAGGCGCGCGGGGGCGAAGTGAGCGAGCGCAGCGAGGGCGTCCAGCTAACGGACGAACAGCGGATCGACTGGCTGCGCCTTATCCGCAGTCCCAAGCCCTGATCAATCATTTCGGCGGCGCGCGGGCCGCTTTGCAGGCATTGCCGTCGTTGGCGCGCCGCGGCGGGGCGAACGGCAGCGTCGAGATTTTTCCCGGTGCCGAAGCGGAGCGCGAAATTGCCGCCGCGCAGAAGCTCGGGGTCACTTTCGTGGCCTTGGGCGAGCCGGACTATCCGCTGCGCCTGCAAATGATCGACGACGCACCGCCGCTCGTCGCGATCCGCGGACAAGCGCGCGCATTGGCACTTCCGCCGGTGGCCATCGTCGGTTCGCGCAATGCCTCGGGCGCCGGACTGAAATTCACCCAGATCATTGCGCGGGAATTGGGCGAAGCGGGTTTTGCCGTCGTGTCCGGGCTCGCTCGTGGCATAGATGCCGCGGCGCATGGCGCAAGCCTCGCCACCGGCACGATCGCCGTGCTGGCCGGCGGCCACGCGCACGTCTATCCGCCGGAGCACAAGACCTTGCTCGAGGCCATTCTGTCGACCGGCGCCGCGATTTCCAAAATGCCGATCGGCTGGGAGCCACGTGGCCGGGATTTTCCCCGCCGCAACCGGTTGATTTCCGGACTCGCGCTGGGCGTCGTGATCGTGGAAGCCGCCAAGCGCTCGGGCTCGCTGATCACCGCGCGCTTTGCGCTCGAACAGGGGCGCGAGGTATTCGCTGTTCCAGGCTCGCCGCTCGATCCACGCGCCGAGGGGACGAACGGCCTCATCAAACAGGGAGCGACGCCGGTTACCGAGACAGCCGACATCATCGCCGTGCTTCGCCCGATCATGGAAGAGAGGAAACTACCCGTGCGTGAGCCCGAGCCTCAGGCCACGGGCGGAGGCGATGAAATCGAACCCGCGCCCGACGAACGCGGACGCATCGTCAGCCTGCTCGGCCCAGCGCCGGTCCAGATCGACGATCTGGTGCGGCTGTCAAAGACTTCACCCGCGGTAGTGCGCATGGTGTTGCTGGAACTCGAAATCGCCGGACGGCTCGAACGTCATGGCGGCGGCTTGGTGTCGCTCGCCTAAGGCCGCTCAATCCACCGGAACGGATTTCAGTCCCTGACGACGGATGATGTCTTGCATGGCGTTTTTGATCGCGTCGCGCTCATCGGCGTTGAGATGATCGAAAAACTCGGCGTCATTCCGGTCCGCCAAGGCCGCAAGCTTTGGCACGATGGCGCGTCCTTGCGGGGTCAGCGCAAGGGCCAGATAGCGCCGATCTTCATTGCTCGTTGTTCGCTTCAAAAGACCCTTCGCTTCAAGCCGATCGACGATTTTGGAGATGGCGCCGCGCGTCATGCCGATCTTCTCGGCCAAGACACTCGGCGCCATGGCGTCGCAGTCGTACAATTTCCGCAGTACGACCCACTCGACCATGGTAACGCCGCGCTCAGCCACTTTCAGGCTGAACGCGTGCGACACCTGGTTGGAGACGAAACGCAGCCAATAACCCAGATGCGCTTCCAACGGGCTGACCGCGGTGGATTTTGCCTTCACGCCGCCTTCTCGCGTTTGGCGCCCGGGAACCACTCGATGTGGCTGTCACCCTCGCGACCGTAATAGACCGCCCGTTGTCCCGTCAGGAAAACCATATAGCCGACGCAGCCCGCCTGTGCGATGCGCGTGCAAAATGTACGGTACTGGATCTTGCCAGCTTGGATCGCCCTGACCGCGGCATCGACGCCGCCGGCGGAAAACTCCCGCGCCGGGGCAACCCTTACGGTATGACCGTCCACTACTTCGGATTCGCCGTTGGGCAAATAGTAAGTCCTTTGGCCCGCAAGAGGTCGGCGTGATAGCGCTCGACATCGGCTTGCATGAGATTCTTGACCACCTCAGGAAAAGTCACGCGCTCCTCATCCGAGGCGTGCGTGGCTTCAATCATGACTTCCTTCACATGCATATTCACCGTGGTCTCCCTTCGTTAGTAGTTTCCACAGAAACTAATGGACCGAACATAGTTTCCATGTCAACTACTATTTTGTCGAACGCGCTTGGGCTATTTCGGCAATAATCCGAGCCGCTTGCCGATCATTCGGTCGACCAGGCGTTTGGGTAGGTTGCGCATGATCCAGTCCCGCCGCGGTTCGGGGGTTATGGCGTAGCGCACTTTGGGCTTCGCGGCGGTCAGCGCGTCCAGCACAACTTCTCCGATCCGCTCCGGCGGGAGCCCATGTTCCCCAAGCTGGAGCATGAACGCGCGCAGGCGTTCGAGCGCCGGCGCATAGGGTGAATTGCGGAACGGTGCGGTGTCGACCTGCTCAGCCTTGCTCCAGATCGGCGTCGCAACCGCGCCGGGGCCGACGATGATGACGTCGATCCCCCACAGCAGCATTTCGCGGCGCAGGCTCTCGGACAACCCTTCGAGGGCGAATTTCGAGGCCGCGTATGGCGCGATGAAGGGCATGCCGTTTCGCCCGCCAACCGAACTAATATTGACGATGCGCCCGGGGCTGCCGGTGAGCTGCGGATCGGTGCCGAGAAGCGGCGCGAAAGCCTTACTAACAATGACGACACCGACAAGATTAGTCTCGATCTGGCGGCGGAATTCTGCGATCGGCAATTCGAGCAAGGGGCCTGCGACGGCAATGCCGGCATTATTGACGAGACCAGCCAGCCGTTCGCCACCGAGCGCGTTACGCACGTCCGCCGCGGCTGCGTTGACCGCGGCCTCGTCGGTCACGTCGAAAACCAATGGCACGAAGCGCTCACCGAATTCGGCGCTGAGCCGCTCCGCATCGGAGGTTTTACGCACGCTGCCAAAGACACGAAAGCCGTGCCCGATCAGAACCTTTGTGCTGCCCCAGCCAATGCCGGTGGACGTTCCCGTAATCACGACGCTGCGCATTTACGCCTCCCTGGCGCGCCATCGCTCAATTGACTACCCGCAATTCCGCCCTCAATGGTGCCGCCATCATACAGGGAACAAACGGTCTTCGGCGAAGGTTTGGGACGAGGATGATGGCCCGGCTTGCGTTTCTCGTTCTGGCGCTGTCGCTCGCTAGCGGTCCGGCGCGAAGCGAGACGAGCCAGGCCTTCGCGGCGTTCCTTACCGGGCTACGGCCGGAAGCGGCACGGCAAGGCATTACGCAGGCGACATTTGACGCGGCATTCGCGGGCCTGACCAGCGACCCGAACGTCCTGGGCGCGATGCGGCATGCGCCCGAATACGGCAAGCCGTTCGGACCCTATCTCGCCAGCCTCGCGTCACCGTCGCGCATAGCGGTCGGTTTGCGCAAATCGGCGCAATGGGCGGCGACCCTGCAGGCGGTCGAGCAAAAATTTGGCGTCGACGGCAGCATCCTCGTCAGCATCTGGGGCGTTGAATCGTCGTTCGGCGACGCCGAGCAGCATTGGGACGTATTCCGATCGCTGGCGACACTGGCGCAGGCGCGGTTTCAGCCGCCGCTGTTCCGCAACGAACTCCTGAGTGCATTGCAAATTCTCCAGCGTGGCCGGATTCCGCGCGGCGAATTTGTTGGTTCGTGGGCGGGCGCCATGGGCCAGCCCCAGTTTCTGCCGTCGAGTTATTTGAAATACGCCGTCGATTTTGATGGCGACGGCAAGGCTGACATCTGGCGCAGCGTTCCCGATGTGCTCGCCTCGATCGCAAATTATTTGCAGCAATTCGGCTGGCAGCCGCATTTGCCGTGGGGCTTCGAGGTGGTGCTGCCGCAAGGGTGCGATTACCGCGCGAGCCGAGGAACGTTTGCTGAATGGGCAAAGCGTGATGTGCGCCGCGCCGACGGCGGCGCGCTGCCCGCGACCGGCAGCGGCATTCTGTTCTTTCCGAGCGGCGCCGCGGGGCCGGCCTTTCTCGTCACCGATAATTTCGTCGTGCTCAAGCGCTTCAACAATTCAGATGCTTATGCGCTGGCGGTGGCCGAGCTTGCCGACCGGTTGCGCGGCCTGCCGCCCTTTCGCGGCGCTTGGCCCGCGGACGACTTCCAGCCTTCGCGCGATCAGCGCATCGCACTACAACACCGGCTCGCGGCGCTCGGCTACAAGCTTGCGGACTTCGACGGGCATTTCGACTTCGACCAGCGCGACGCGATCCGCGACCTGCAACAGCGTTACGGCATGATCCCCGACGGCTATCCGAGCCGCGCTTTCCTCGATCGCGTCGGCGTGCGGTAAGGGCGGTGCCCGTCAGCCCGGTCCGCCCAGCGGACGCTCCCCCTGGCCGTTCCAGCGCTTGCAGATTTCCTCGGCTTCAAGCCGAGCCATATCGAGGATGAAAGCGAGCGCCTCGAGGTCATGACGCTGGGCAAGGCGCGCCAATTCGTCGGCGATCGAACTTATACAAAGGGCGGCGTCTGGGGCTTCGGCGGCCTCTGGCTTGCGTCTATTTTCGAGCGGCATAGCCGGCCAATGCCTCTGGGAAGCTGGAATGGGAGCCCCCCACATGTCCTTTTTTGAGGGGGATATTGTACTTCACAAACCCAGTGGGGTACACTTGCGGTTGAAGGGGATCGGTCGTGATCCCCCGCCGCCGTCCCAAGGTCCGGCCAGATTGGAACCGGCTAAAGCGGAAATGGCAT